>Ga0210384_10002641_pt1 | contig 21691 bp, 19 predicted proteins | sample IncBWH2MmetaG_FD_160574 | JGI IMG/M metagenome (GOLD analysis project Ga0210384, IMG submission 160574) | Forest soil microbial communities from Barre Woods Harvard Forest LTER site, Petersham, Massachusetts, United States - Inc-BW-H-2-M | ecosystem: Environmental > Terrestrial > Soil >...
CGCAGCGAGCTTGGATTCCGCAGGCAAGCAGCCCAAGGGCGGCTGGACCGGCAGCGTCCAGTACCGTTTTGTCACCATGCCGAGCGTGCAGATCACCGGCGCGCGCATCGAGTCATCGAGTGCCGCGGCGGCGGATGTCGCAGCCGCCAAGGCGATCTCGGTGCTGACGTCGTTGCCGCTCGTGGTCCCCTGCGGGGACCGCGCGGAAATTCGCCTCGCCTCATCGGCGCAACGTGCGCACGGCATCCTGCACATCGAGACGGACCACCCGGAGATACCTCGCTGGCAGACGATCGTGGACTTCTCGCCGAAGTGAAAGCACTCGCGCAGGCAGGAGCGTCGGCGCGGTCGAAGCCTCTGGCGCGGTTGAGCGTCCTCGGGCGGTTGAGGTCCCGCGGGCAGATGGGGGCGTGGGGTGGGCGCCCGCTCCTCGGGGCGCTGGCCGCGGGGCTGCTGGCCCCGGCCGTTGTGGCGCACGCCGCGGCGAGCGAGCCTGGGCCGCAACCCGCTGCGCCGCTCAGGATCGGCATCATCGGCGCGGGCCACATCGGCGGCACGCTGGCGCAGCTGTGGGTGAAGGCGGGCCACGAGGTACTGCTGTCTTCGCGCCACCCGGCACGGCTGCAGGAACTGGCACGCTCGCTCGGACCACGCGCGCATCTGGGCACGCCGCGCGAGGCGGCGCAGTTTGGCGATGTGGTGCTGGTGTCGGTGCCCTACGGCGCCCTGCCACAGCTCGGACAGGACCTGAGGGCGGAGCTTGCCGGCAAGGTGGTGCTCGACACCTGCAATCCGTATCCGGCCCGCGATGGCCCGATGGCGCTGGAAGCGCGGGCAAAGGGCACCGGCGTGGCTTCCGCGCAGTTTCTGCCGGGAGCCCGATTGGTGCGCGCATTCAACGCCATCAACGCCGGGGACCTCAGGAGCGAGGCGCACCGCAGCAGAGAGCCGATCGCTATTGCGCTAGCCGGTGATGATCCGCAGGCGCTCGAGGTCGCCCAGCGCCTGGTGCGGGATGCGGGCTTCGCGCCCGTCGTCGTCGGGCCGCTGGCGCGTGCGCGCGAATTCGATGTGGGGACCTCCGTCTACACGCGGCTGCTGACGGTCCCGCAGTTGCGGCAGGCGCTCGGGCTCAAGTAGCGCGCAGCGCCGCACCCGGCTCAGGCGAGCGGCGGGGGCTGTCGTTCCACTTTCGGGAGGCGCTCATCGAAGCACGCCCAGCTGGGCGCGCTCGCCGTCCAGATGGTTGCAGCAGGTCTGGCGAGCTCGGGGTCATCGAGCGTTCCTGCGCGCACGAACACCAGGTGCGGCCTGGCCTCGGAGGCCGTAAACAGATGCGTGCCGCAGGATGGACAGAAACGCCGGTGCATCACGCTGCCGCTGTCGGCCGCCATGACGTAATCGCGCAGCTCGCCGCTGACCGTCACGGCATCGCTGCGAAAGCCGCTATTCACCGTGGCGCTGCCGGCACCGATGTACTGGCAGACCCGGCACCAGCAGGTACGCGTGGCAATAGGGGCGGCGCTGATCGAGTAGCGCACCGCCTTGCACAGGCACCCTCCGGTAATTTCCATGTTGTGCGCTCCGCGGCAGGGAATTTCCGCTGTCCCACGGAGCATAGCGTAAGGGAAGTGCACCGGAATGACGCAAACTCAAATCCGAACGTGCTTGCAAATGGTGCCCGCGCTGAAATGTGGGCCGCTCGGGAGCGCGTTCAGACCGGTGCCATGACAGTATCATGCGGCGCTACTGAACCGCCGGTGAATAGCAGTGACGGAAGAGCTGCCCGTGGCACCCGCGGGCACCGCCGGCTATCCCGAAAGAGGCGTGCCTGCGCGGCAGCCGCGCTCGTCCGCGAGCGCAGCCGCTGCGCGGCCGAGCTCGCAGGAGGCCGTTGGCTTTGCGGCCGGGCTCGCTGGCGCGCTGCCCGTTTGATCAGCTTCGCAGCCGTGCGCGCAGGCGCTCGATTTCCTGTGCCGACAACCCGATCTGCGCCAGATAGGCTCGCACGCCGCCGGCGGCCTCGAGAAACCTGAGCATGTTGTGCGCGCCTTCCTCCGGGCAGCGCAGCGCCTCGAGGATGCGCACCGGCTCGGTGTCGGCGTAGCGCCTGAGATAACCTTCGCGCAGACACTCCGAGCTCATGGCGTAATCGCGCGCGATGGCATCGGGAACGACGTCGGCGAGAGCGAGCAGGAGTGCCGCGATCAGCCCGGTGCGGTCCTTGCCGGCGACACAATGAAACAGCAGCGGCTGCGGCGGGGCAGCGGCGATGAAACTAAGGACGTGGCGCAGCTCCGCGCGCACGTGCTCCAGTACCGCGCACTTCCACAGCTCCTTGGCCGCATCGCGCTGGCGCAACCGCCACTCGTCCTCCGTGTGCGTGAGCAGCGAGATGCGCTCGCAGCGCACGTGCGGCAGTGCCGCGGCCACCGGGCTCGGATGTCGGGCTGCTTCCTCGGGCCAGCGCAGATCCAGGACCGTCGCGACGCCATAGTCGGCAAGCGCCCGGATGCCGTCCGCGCTGAGCTGCGCGAGATCATCCGCGCGCAGCAGCGAGCGCCAGCGGGTCTCCTCGCCGTCCGTGGTCGGATAGCCGCCCAGATCGCGGACGTTCAGGAGGTTGGGGAAATCAAGCGCGCGTTTGTGCTCCGCCACCGCAACCTTCAGGACTTCACCTCGCGCCGCTGACTCAGGCCCACGCCCGCGAGGATCAGCGCACCGGCCACCGCCATGGTCAGTGTGAGCGGTTCGCCCAACAGCAGCCATGCCCAGATCACGCCAAACAGCGGAATCAGGTAGGTGACGGTGGACGTGCGCGAGGCGCCGACCCTGGCGATCAGGCGGTAATAGAACACAAACGCGACGCCCGTGCACAGCACGCCGAGCAGCAGCGCACTCGCCCAGGAGGCGGCGCCGATGGGATGCGCGGGCCAGCTGTAGATGGCGAGCGGGGCGAGCAGCACCGCGCCGCTCGCCAGGGCCGCCGCCGCCACGGCACCCGGGGGGTAACCCGTCAGGTAGCGGCGCACCAGATTCAGCCCGCAGCCGTAGGACAACGAAGCGATGGTACCGGCGAGCGCCGCCGGTCCCACGCTCGCCCCGGCGGTCTTGCCGCTGGCAAGAACAGCTACGCCCACGAACCCGGCGATGAGGCCGACCAGGCGCGCCGTGCCGATACGCTCCCCGTAGAACAGAAACGCCACCAGCGCCGTGAACATCACGGTCATGCCGTTGGTGATGGCGCCGATGCCGGCGGGCGCGCGCTCGGCTCCCCAGGCGAACAGTAGCAGCGGGATAACGGCGTTCACACAGGCTATGCCGGCGACGCGCAGCCACAATGTCGGGGTGAACTGCGCCCGGGCGCGCCACAGGAACGGCACCAGGACCAGGGCGCCGAGCGCCAGGCGCACTTCGACCAGCGGGAACGGACCGAAGTCAGTCGCCGCTACTCGCATGAGCATGAATGATCCGCCCCAGATGGCCCCGAGCACGGTCAGCTCCAGCGGCGTACGCCAGCGCGCCGCAGGCTCCGCCTCGCTGCTGGCGGCGGCGGTGTTGGTCGGGAGCGCAGCGCGCGTATTCGTGGTGGTGCATTCAGAGGCCGGCATGGGCGTTCGGTTCCGCATCGCTTGAGGGGACCACGGTGACAGGGCGCGACCCGCCTCGCCACCCGCTGCTTGCTGAGGCCCGCTCGCCGTGCCGCATCACTGCAGCGCCTGCCGCAAGTCCTCCAGCAGGTCCTCGGTGGCCTCGATCCCGACCGAAAGCCGCAGCAGCCCGTCACTGATGCCAAGACCCAGCCGGTCCTCACGCGACAACCCGGCGTGCGAAGTCGTCGCCGGGCGCGTCAGCAACGTGTGCACCCCACCGAGGCTCGGTGCCACGATCGGGAGCGTTACGCGCGAGGCGAACTCGTCCGCGCGGCCCGGGGGACCTTGAGCTCGAAGCTGAGCACTCCGCCGCAGCCTGCGAACAAGCGGCGGGCACGGGCATGGCGCGGGTGCGACTCGAGGCCGGGGTAGTTGACGCGCGCAACCTCAGCATGCGACTCGAGGAACTGCGCAAGCCGCAGTGCGCTGTCATTCTGGTAGCGCACGCGCAGCGCCAGCGTCTTCAGTCCGCGCTTGAGCAGAAACGCCGCGTGCGCGTCAAGAGAGCCGCCGAAGTGATTGGCCCTGTGACGGATGCGCTCGATCATGGCAGCGTCGCCAGCGACGGCCCCGGCGACGATATCCGAGTGGCCGTTGAGATACTTGGTGGCGCTGTGCAGGCACAGATCGAAGCCGGCAGCGAGCGGACGATAGTTGACCGGCGTGGCGAAGGTGTTGTCGATGAGCGAGACGAGAGCGTGGGCGCGGGCGAATTGCACCACAGCCTCGAGGTCTGCGACCTCGAGCAGCGGGTTGCTCATGGCTTCAACGTAGATCGCCCGCGTGTTAGGGCGTAGCTGCGCCTGCCACGACCCCGGCCGGTCGGCATCGATGAAATCGTAGCCGATGCCGAGCCGCACCAGCTCGGCGGTCACCAGGTGATGCGTGCCGCCGTACAGGCAACGCTGCGCCAGCAGATGATCGCCCGGGGAGAGCACGCTGAGGAGCGTCGTGGAGATCGCCGCCATGCCGCTCGCGGTGACGAGCGCCGCCTCCGCGCCCTCGAGGACTGCGAGCTTGGCATGCAGCGCCTGCTGGCTGGGAGTGTTGTTGATGCGCAGATAGCGCACATCGTGGTAGCTGCCCTCACCCGCGTACTCGTAGGTCGCCGATTGGAAGATCGGCATCTCCACCGCACCGGCGATGCGCGGCAGGGGTTCGCCGGCGTGCACGAGCTGCGTCTCGATGCGCTGATGGTGTTCACTCATGCTGGCTCCGCAAGTGCGATTGTCACGCCGATACGCTACCGTGTCCGCATGCCATTATGGAGAGACGGCGGCCGCCGCGGCCGCTCGCACTGTGCTGCCGCAGCACCGGTACAGCCGGCGGCAGCGCCGGAGCGGCGCGCATAACACGGCCGACCGAGCGCTTCTCCTCCCGGGTCGGGAATTACGCCCGCTATCGTCCCAGCTACCCGCAGCCGGCGATCGATCTGCTCGCGGCACGCTGCGGACTGTCGCCCACGGCAGTGGTGGCGGATGTGGGCTCGGGCACCGGCATTCTGAGCGAGCTGCTGCTGGCGCGCGGCGCGCAGGTATTCGCGGTCGAGCCCAATGACGGCATGCGTGCCGCTGCCGAGGAGCGGCTCGGCGCGCATCCCGGCTTCCGCAGCGTCAAGGGCAGCGCGGAGGCGACCACGCTCGGCAGCGGCAGCATTGATCTGCTGGTCGCGGGGCAGGCGTTCCACTGGTTTGAGGTGCAGCCGGCACGCCGCGAAGCGCTGCGCATGATCAGGGACGGCGGCTTCGGGGCGTTGTTATGGAACGAGCACCCGCCCGAGGGCAGTGCGTTTCTCGCGGACTACCAGGCGCTGCTGCTGCGGCACGCCACCGAGTACGCGAGCATCGCCGCCAGCCGGGCCGATGAGGCGAGCATGCGCGAGTTCTTCGGCGGCGCCATGGAGCTCGCCACCTTCCCCAACCGGCAGACTTTCGATTTCGAAGGCTTGCAGGGGCGGCTCCTGTCCTCCTCCTACGCCCCCGAGCCTGGACACCCGCAGTACGAGCCGATGATGGAGGGTCTGCGCGAGCTGTTCCGCCGCCACGAGCGCCACGCCGAGATCGAATTTCCTTATCGCACGCTGGTGTATTTCGCGCAGCTCAAGCCGCCGCGCTCCAAAGCTCACCACACCCGCACGCGCTCGGCCGGCCCGAGATAGAGCTTCTGACCGGGCCGCACGCCGAAGGCGTCGTACCAGGCGTCGAGGTTGCGCACCGTGTCGGCGCGGTACTCGGCGGGCGCGTGACCATCCGTGACGATCCGCTGGCGCAGCTCGGGCTCGCGGATCTTCTGCCGCCAGCTCTGCGCGAAACTGAGGAAGAACAGCTGATCGCCGTTGAAGCCAGCCTCGGCCGGCGCGGCCCTGCCCGCCAACGTCAGCCGCCACGCATCGTAGGCCACCGACAGCCCGGCGACGTCCGCGATGTTCTCGCTGAGCGTCTGCGCGCCGTTGACGCTGATGTCGGGAAACGGGCGGTAGCGATTGAACTCTTCGACCAGTTGCTCGCCGGCGGCCTTGAAATGTGCGAAATCCCCGTCGGTCCACCAGTTCTTCAGCCGCCCGCTGGCGTCGAATAGCGCCCCCTGGTCGTCGAAGCTGTGGCTGATCTCGTGCCCGATGATCGCACCGATCCCGCCGTAGTCCATGACCGGGTCGCGCTGCGGGTCGAAGTAGGGCGGCTGCAGGATCGCGGCCGGGAAGTTGAGTGCGTTCATCGCCGGAAGATTGACGGCGTTCACCAGCTGCGGATTCATGACCCACTCGGCACGGTCGACGCTCTGGCCGAGCTTGGCGAGATTGTGCTGGTAATCGAAGAGTCTCGCGCGCTCGGCGTTGCCGCAGGCGTCGTCGCGCCGCACTTCCAGGCCCGAATAGTCGCGCCACCGGTCGGGGTAGCCGACGCCGATCCGCAGCGACGCCAGCTTCGCTTTGGCCTTCGCACGCGTCTCGGGCGCCATCCACTGGAGCCGATCGATGCGGGTGCCGAACGCAGCCACCAGGTTGCGCGCCATTTCCTGCGCGCGTGCCTTTGCCGCGGGCGGAAAATAACGCTCGACGTACAGCTTGCCGACCGCCTCGCCGAGCGCCTGGTCGGTCGCAGCCATCGCGCGCTTCCAGCGCGGCCGAAGCTGCGGGGTTCCCGAGAGCAGCTGTTCGTGGAAGGCGAAATGCTCGGCGACGAAGGCCCGCGGCAGACACGCCGAGTTGGTCTCGATCAGGTGAAAGCTCAGATAGGCCTTCCAGGTCGCCAAGGGTACGTTCGCGGTGAGCGCCGACAGCCCCGTGACCGCACTCGGCTGCCACACCACGAACTCGTCCTGTGCGGCAAGGTTCGCCGCGGCGAAGAACGCCGCCCAGTCGAGGCCCGGCGCCCGCTGCGCAAACTCCCCGCGCCGCCAGTGATTGTTGCCCCTCAGCACCTGCTCGGATTGGGCGCGGTCCCAGTGCGCCTGCGCCATGCGGCGCTCGAGCTCGAAGATGCGCGCAGCCTGCGCCTGCGCGTCCGGCAGCTGCGCCAGCGCCAGTACCGCAGCGATATGCGCACGATAGCGCGTGCGGATCTCGGCCATTTTCTGCGAAGGGTTCAAGTAATAGTCGCGGTCCGGCATCACCAGGCCTCCCTGCAGCAGGAAGGGCGAATAGCGCGCCGGGTCATCGAGGTCCTGCGCCACCCACAGGCCGAACAGGTTCTCGGTGTGGAGGCGCGTGTTATTGAGGATGTCCACGTCCGCACGCAGCGTTTCCCCGAGTGCGCGCGCAAGCCCGGCGCGATCCTTGATGGCCGCGATGCGCCTGAAGCCTGGCTCGAGGGGCTTCAGGCCCCGTTGTTCGATGCCCGCCTCGTCCATGAAGCTCGCGTAGTAGTCGCCGATCTTGCGCGCCTCGGTTCCGGCCGCCGCCGAGGCTGCGGCGTCGCGGATGAGTGCGGCGTTGCGTTCCGCAGCGAGCTCGGCGAGCTGCTCTGCCGGGCCCCAGGAGCTGCGATCGGGCGGTATCTCGGTCGTCTTGAGCCAGGCGCCGTTCGCGTAGCGGAAGAAGTCGTCTCCGGCGAGGACCGAGCGGTCAATGCCGGCGCTGTCGAGGCCGTGGGAGCCGCCGGCAGGAGCCTCGGTTCGGGCCGCGGTCCCGAGCGCGAGCCCGGCGGCCGCGGCCGCGACGAGCGGGAGGAGGAGGGCAGAGGGGCGAGTGCGGGTCATGTGTGTTGGAATCGCTGCTTAGGCTGGCGCGCCGCGAGCCAGGCAGTCTACATGGGCAAATGTTGAATCTCACTTCGAGTCGCGTGAATACTGCCGGCCATGAAGCGCCGCGTGATCCGCGTGATCGCAGCCTCGGTGGTGTGCGTCGCACTGTGCGCGCCGTCGGCCGCCTGGGGACCGCAGGGGCATCGCACGGTGGGCGCCATCGCGGATGGGCTGCTGAGTCCCGCGGCGCGCGCGGTCGTGGCGCGACTGCTGGAACACGACCTTGACAAGTTCGGCAGGGCATCCGGACGCATGACGCTCGAGTCCGTATCGGTGTGGGCGGACGAGATCCGCGGCACGCCCGTATCGCAGCCGCGCTGGCACTACGACGACTTACCCGTGTGCGCCACGGCGCCCCGGGAACGCTACTGCCCCGACGGGCAGTGCAACAGCGGTCAGCTCCCGCGCCTGATCAGCGTGATCGCGGATACACACGCGGCGACGCGCGAGCGCAACGAAGCACTCAAATGGGTAGTGCACCTGGTCGCGGACATCCACCAGCCGCTGCACGCCGCCGACAATGCCGATCACGGCGGCAACGAGGTGCAGGTGGCACTCGCGGGAATGAGGACCCACGGCCGCCAGAACCTGCACCGCGCCTGGGACAATGAGCTGGTGAGACTCGCGCTGCACGCCCGTAACCGCCAGCGCCCCCCGGCCGACGTCGCCGCCCTCGCCCGCGCGGCGCGCGGCCTCGCCGCGCAAGCCGGCCAGGGCTCGCCCGAAGGGTGGGCGCGGGAGTCGAACGAGCTGGCACGCACCGTGGCATATCACTACGCAGGCTTTGCCTGCGGCCGGGTGCCGCCCGGCGTCATGATGCTGGATGCGCCCTACCAGCAGGCCGCAGCCGCCGTCGTGCGCGAGCGGCTGCTGCTCGCGGGCGCACGACTCGCGGCGGTGCTGAACGACACACTGGCGCCGACGCGAACCGCCGGCCTGAGGAGACTGCGATGAGGACCTGCGTGTTGCCCGAAGCGTCGAGGCGCCTTGTTCTGAGCGCGCTCTTCTGCATGCTCTTGCCCGCCTATGCGCACGGCGCAGCGCCATGGACCGAAGCCCTCACGCGACAGGCCCTGAGCTCAGGGTTCCTCACCCGCCTACCGTCGGACGTGTCGGTGGCGCTTGGCCTGGCGAAGTCGAAGGAGGGGACAGAGGTGAGGCAGCTGGTGAGCAAGAGCGGACGTCGCGTGCGCACATTCAACGTCAGCGTGGCCCGGGAAAGCGATCTGGTGGTATTCAACGTCGATGCGCAGAGCGGCAACTCGCTCGCCTATCTCGTGGCGCCCGATGGGAAGTTGCGCAAGGCGGTGTCCCGCCAGGCGGGCGGCGAGCCCCGGGACGTGGATGCGGCGGAGGCGCGTGCCGGGCTCGCGCGCGAAGCGCACTTCTGGGCCGCGCGCGCCCGGCACAGCGCGGCCCCCTGACACGCAGGCGGGCCTGGCCGCTTGAACGGGAGCGTCGCCTATGCCGCCCTGCCTCCCGGGGAGGGCCTGTTGACAGTCCGCCCCGCGCGCCATGCTAAATTAACCGTTCCCTGACCTTCAGAAAGGTGTGTCGTGAACGCCTGCGAGCAAGGCCTGGCATCCCCCGCGGAGCGCGCGCCGGCCCTGGAACGCCCGCCGGCGGGAGCCGTCCCGGAGCTGCCCCCGCGGCCCATGTTGCGAGGCAGCGGACTCGATCGCCGACTGTTGTCGCAGCTGCACGCGCGGCTCGGGTCGCCGCCGGTGGAGCTCGCGGTGCGCGACGGCGCCTGCGTGGGTGTGGGCGCGGCGCCGGTGGCACGCGTCACTTTCGCCAGTCGCGGGACACTCCTGTCGATACTGGTCGATCCGTCGCTGCGCTTCGGGGATGCCTACAGCGACGGCCGCGTGACCATCGAGGGCGATCTGGTCGGGCTTCTGGAGGCGGTGTACAGGGCCGGGGGCGAGGGTCGGCGCGACTCGCTCCTGGGTCGCGCGACTGCGGCTGTGAGCCGCCCGCATGGGAACACCCTGGCCGGCTCGCGCGACAACATCCATCACCACTACGACATCGGCAACGACTTCTACCGGCTGTGGCTCGGCAGCACCATGGCTTATACCTGCGCCTACTTCCCGACCCGTGACGCCACGCTCGATGAGGCCCAGGTCGCCAAGATGGATCACGTCTGCCGCAAGCTCCGGCTGCGCTCCGGCGAGAGCGTCGTGGAGGCCGGATGCGGATGGGGCACGCTCGCACTGCACATGGCGCGCCGCTACGGGGTGCGGGTGCGGGCGTTCAATATCTCGCACGAGCAGGTCAGCTACGCCCGCGAGCACGCCGCGCGCGAAGGCCTCGCTTCACGCGTGGAGTATCTCGAGGACGATTACCGCAACATCACCGGCCGCTACGATGCCTTCGTCTCCGTGGGAATGCTCGAGCACGTGGGCGTCAGGAACTACACCGCCCTCGGCCACATCGTGCAGCGCTGCCTCGGCGGCCGGGGGCGCGGGCTCATTCACTCGATCGGCCGCAACAGCCCGGCACCGATGCAGCCGTGGATCGAGAAACGCATCTTCCCGGGCGCCTATCCGCCCTCGCTGCGGGAGATGGCGCGCATCTTCGAGCCCTGGAACCTGTCGGTTCTCGACGTCGAGAACCTGCGCCTGCACTATGCACAGACGCTGCGCCACTGGCTGCAGCTCTACGAGGGGGCGACGACGCGCGTGCGCGAGATGTTCGATGAGAAGTTCGTGCGCATGTGGCGGCTGTACCTGGCGGGCTCGGTCGCCGGTTTCGCCACCGGCTCGCTGCAGCTCTTCCAGGTGCTGTTTGCACCGGGCGAGAGCAACGACGTCCCCTGGACCCGGGCGCATCTGTACGCCCGCTGAGCGGCACCGTTCATGCGCAGCTGTGACGTGCTGATCGTGGGCGGAGGCCCGGCCGGCTCGACCGCCGCCTGGAAGCTGAAACGCGCCGGCGCCGACGTGCTGGTGCTCGATCGCGAGCGCTTTCCGCGCCTGAAGCTGTGCGCCGGCTGGATCACGCCAGAGGTGGTGCGCGATCTGGAGATCGACCTGTGCTCCTATCCGCACCGGCTGCTGACGTTTCCGCGCCTGCGCGTGCACCTGGGGCGGCTGCACGTGCCGGTCGCCTGCGTGCAGCATTCGATCCGGCGCTTCGAATTCGATGCCTGGCTGCTCGAGCGCTCGGGCGCGGCGGTGGAGCAGCACAACGTGCGTCACATCGCCGCCGAGACGGACGGCTTCTGCATCGACGGCGCGTACCGCGCCCGTTACCTGATCGGCGCCGCAGGCACGCGCTGCCCGGTGTACCGTGAGCTGTTCCGCGAGCTGAACCCGCGCTCGAGCGAGCTGCAGATCGTCACCCTGGAGCACGAGATCCAGTACGACTGGCAGGACTCCGACTGTCACCTTTGGTTCTTCGGGCACGGGCTGCCGGGCTACTCCTGGTATGTGCCGAAGGAGCACGGCTGGCTGAACGTCGGAATCGGCGGCATCGCCGAGCGCATGAAGCGCGGCGGCCACGACATTCGCGCGCACTGGGCGCAGCTCGCCGCGATGCTCGGCGGCAGCCTCGCCCCGGGTGCGCAGTACGATCCGGCCGGCTACAGCTACTACCTGCGCGGGCGTGTGGAGGTCGTTCGCCGCGATAACGCCTTCATCACCGGGGATGCCGCCGGGCTCGCCACGCGCGATCTCGGTGAGGGCATCGGTCCGGCGGTGCGCAGCGGGCTGCTTGCCGCGGAGGCGATTCTCGAGGGCAAGCCCTACCGACTGGACGATGTGACCGGGCTGAGCGTCAGCAGCATCGCCCGCAGCATGCTCGATCGCATCGCGCACGCAGGCGTGTTCTACGGGCGGCGGCGCACCCACGGGGGAGGAGGACCTGCACATGGCGTACGTCACCGTGATCAATGAGCATCACCACGTGCAGCAGATCGTTTCAGGGCATCATCACCTGACGGCCGATGAAACCGTCGCCGCCGGCGGGAGCGACGCGGGCCTGGCACCGCGCGAGCTGCTACTTGCCAGTCTCGGAGCGGACACCGCGGTGGCGCTGCGCAGACATGCGGCGCAGCAGGACTGGACGCTCGGCAAGATCACCGTGGGCGTGCGCTGGTCGCGCGATGAGTCCGGGAGGGAGCACATCGAGCGGCGACTGTCCTTCGCGCGGCCGCTGAGCCCGGATCAGAAAGCCCGGCTGCTGGAGGTGGCCGCCGGCACGCCCGTGACCACCGTGCTGCGCAGTGGCATCTCCATCCAGTCTTCCGTCGTGGACTGACACCGTGGATGCGCCGCTGGGGCCGCGCGGCACGGGGGCCTGAGGCCTCAGGCTGCTCCGGCGAGAGCGGCCGTTTCAGCTGCGGCGAGCGGCACGACCAGGTGGAGCGCGGCGCCGTGGCCCGGACCTTCGCTCGCTGCCCAGATCCGCCCGCCGAGCGCATTGATGGCGTTCGCGCACCAGTGCAGTCCGATACCCTGGTTGGTCTCCCGCGACTTGGTCGAAAAGCCCTTCTCGAATACCCGCTCGAGATTCTCTGCCGGGATGCCGATGCCGTCGTCCTGGCAACGCAGATGGAGCTGGCGGCGGCCGGCCTCGCTCACGATCTCGGCGCTGACATGCAGACGGCCCCTTTCCCTGCCGGCGTCGCGCACCGCGTCCGCCGCGTTGATGATCAGGTTCTGCAGTACCAGTCGCAGTACCGTGCGCGCTACGCGCACCACGCCCACGCGGCGCAGTGTTTCGTCCGCGTCGATCGCTAAGCGCTGGCGGCACGCGTCGGGCACGATCTCGAGCGACTGTGCCACGAGGTCGGCCAGGCGCACCGCCTCGATCACGTGCTCATTGCGCGCGGTGCGCATCTGCTCCGACAGCGCTGTCTGCACCACCGTCGTCTGGCGCATCATCACCGCCAGGTCCTCGCGCGCGGACTTCACGGTGCCGGCGAGCTCGCGACAGGCGAGGCGCACGAACTCCTCGAGGTCCGCGCGCCGCTCCGCGTCCGCCGTCCCGCGCCGCAGCTCCGCGACCGCCTCGACGGCGTCGTCCGCGGGCGTAAGACGCAGCCGGTCGCTCACGCTCGCCAGCCGCACACCGATCGGGGTCATGGCGTTGCCGAGATTGTGCAGCACGCCCTTGGCGAGCTCGGCGAGTCCGGCCTGGTAGGATTGGTCGACGAGCTGGGTGCGCGACTCGGCTACGCGTGTCACCATGCGATCGAACTCGCGCGCCAGGACGCCGATCTCATCCCTGGCGGGCAGATCCAGACGCGTCGTCAGATCCTGGGCGTTGCCGACCGCGACCGCATGGCGGGTCACGACCGCGAGCGGGGCGAGGATCAGCCGGTGCAGCGCCGCAACCAGCAGGATCAGCACGATCAACGCCGCGCCAGCGAGGTAAGCCCCGGCGTAGTACGCGGCGGCGTAGCCGCGCCGCGTCACTTCGCGCGGAAGATCCACGCGCAGCGTCATGATGGGCCGTCCGTAGATGTCGGCGAAGGACCGATAGACGCGCGTTGCGGCCTCGCCCTCCACCAGCTGGTCGCCGGCGTGCTCGCGCGAAGGCGCAAGCAGTGTCAGCTCGGCCTGCGCCTGCGCGCCGATACTGCTGACCACCGAAGCCGACAGCAGCCGGCCGAGGATGACCATGCCGCGCGCAGGGCCGTGGCCGGTTCCATCGAGCACCGGCGAGCCCGCGAGCATCAGCGTTCCGAGATTGGTGCGCAGCAAACCCTTCGCCGCACGGCCCTCACGGAAGTTCGCACGCCAGGGGAAGTCCGCCGGCAGTGCCTTGCGCTCGGCCAGATCGAGCCCGAGCGGCCGCTCGGACTCCAGGTCGATCTGACTGGCCTGCACGACGTTGCCGTTCACATCGACGACGAGGAATACGTTCACTCCGATCTGCCGCAGCCCGATCTTGGTGAGGTTCGCCGCGACATAGTCGGGATTGTGGTCCACGGCGAACTGGTAGGTGTCCGACCAGTTGCCCCAGTCGACTGCCGACACCGCGAGCCGGTCGATGGCGACTTCGAACGCGTAGTTGACTCGCCGCATCGCGGTGCGCGCGTCGGCGCGCTCGAGCTCCGCGAAGCTCGGCATGACGACGTACTTTGCGACCAGGAGCGCTGCGATGCCGAGAATCGCGAATATCGCCGTGAGCAGCGCTGTGACTTTTGCTCGGATCTTCACCGGCTTAAGGTAAAAGGAATCGCCCTGCCGGTTGCGTGCGGAGATCTCAGAATCACTCGCAGCGGCGGGCGGCCGCCGCCACCGCCAGTGATCCGCGTCACAGAATCGCCCCCCGCTTCGCTGCGCGTCCGTGCACCGCCGGCGCTGCCACAGCACCGGCGGCGGGCAGTCCAGGCTGCGCTGATCCACGCAACGTGCCGCGATGCGCCGCGGGGCCTAAAATGGCCCAGGGGCACATCATGGACATCGATGCACTGGCGCCGGGTTGTCTCGAGCGCGAGACCGTGCGGCGGCTCTCGCGCCGCTCGGATGCACGCGGCCTCCTGCAACTTGCCGCGCATGTGTGCCTGCTGTCGGCAACCGGGCTTCTCGTCTGGGCGAGTCGCGGCCACTGGTGGCTTGCGGCCGCGCTCGTCCTGCACGGGGTGGTGCTGTGTTTCCTCTTCTGCGCCCTGCACGAGAGTATCCATGGCACCGCATTCGCAAGCCGCTGGCCGAACGATCTCGTGGCGTGGGTGTGCGGCGCGCTACTCGTGCTGCCACCCGAGTACTTTCGCCTGTTTCATTTTGCCCATCACCGCTACACGCAGGACCGCGCGCGCGATCCGGAACTGGCGGCCGCGGCCGCATCGAACCTGCGGTCATACCTGTGGCGCGTCTCAGGACTGCCGTACTGGTTCGATCGACTGAGTGTGACGCTGCGTCACGCATTGACCGGGCGCGTGGGGGAGCCGTTCATCCCCCCCGCGCGGGCGTCGCGCATCGTGCGCGAAGCGCGCGCTCTGTGGGGTTCCTACCTGTGCGTGCTGCTCCTCTCGCTTTATTTTCAGCGCGCCGATGCACTGATCTACTGGGTGTTCCCGGCGATTCTCGGGCAGCCGTTCCTGCGGCTGTTTCTGCTGGCGGAACACACCGGCTGCGCTTTCAGCGACGATATGCTCGCCAATACACGCACCACCCACACCAACGTCGCGCTTCTGCTCCTCGCCTGGCGGATGCCCTACCATGCCGAGCACCACTGCTTCCCGTCGGTGCCGTTTCACGCGCTCGCCAAGGTCAACGCGCTGATCGGCACTCGCACGCAAGTGACCGCCCCAGGCTATCTGGCCCTGCATCGTGGTCTGCTGCGGCAATACCGCATGTCAGGCGCGGCGGCGAGGCCGAAAGCCCCGTCATGAAGCCCCGACGGCTGGCAGCCCGGACTGGTGCTGCCGGCAGCGGCGTGGGCGAGGCGGCGCTGGTTGCGATCGAGTGACCGGAGTACGCTCGCTGTCCCGGGAGGGACACAACCCATGCCACAACGCTTCCCTGCGGTTCTGCTGTGCGCGGTGCTGCTGTGCCTCGCCGGCTGCGCCGGCACGACAACCTTCACTTCCACGTGGAAGGCGCCCGACGTGCAGGCGGTCAATCCCGCTGGCAAGACGGTGGCGGCGGTGTTTGTTTCGCGCGAGGAGAGCAGGCGACGCGCGGGCGAGGATGCGCTGGCGGCGGCTCTGACGGCGCGCGGCGCGCACGGCGTGGCCGCATACACGCTATTACCCAACGAGCGGCGCGACGATGGCGAAGCCGCGCGCGCGCGTCTGAAGGAAGCGGGTGTCAACGGCGTCGTCGTAATGCGCGTCGTGGGCAGGGATCAACGCGTTACCTACACCCCGGGCTTTGCGGTGCCGTCCTACTATGGGGGGTTCGGCCCGTACTGGGGTTATGGCTGGGGCACGGTTTACGAGCCCGGCTACCTGCAGTCCGACACGCTGGTGTCGGTCGAGACGCTCGTATACTCGCTCGACCGGGACAAACTCCTGTGGGCGAGCACCAGCCGCACGGCCAACCCCCGGGACATCGACAGCCTCGTGAAGGAGGTCGCCGACGCGACCACCAAGGAGATGGTGCGACAGGGGCTGCTGGCGCCCTAGGCTCACCTGAATCCAAATGGTGCAGCTCACCCCTGCGCAGATCGAGCAGTTCAACGCGGACGGATTTCTGATCCTGGATCGCTTCCTGAGCGCGCAGGAGGTTGCGCTGGCACGGACGCGATTCGAGCCACTGTTCCGCGGCGAGTTCGAGACCGGCCTGTATCCGGACGAATGGAACTGGCGCGAGGGGCGGGACCCGGCGGATCGCACGCGGCAGATCTGCAACGGCTGGAAGTCCGACCGGACCATTGCGCGGATCGTGCTCAAAGAGGAGGTGGGACGCCTGTGCGCGACGCTGGCGGGATGGCCAGGCGCGCGCATCGGACAGGATAACGTACTCTGGAAGCCACCGGGCGCGAAGGCCCTCGGCTTCCATCAGGACGACAGCTACGGCCACTGGGTCGTCCCCGCAGGCTTCGTCACCTGCTGGATGGCGCTCGACGACACAAGCGCCGCTGGCGGCACCATCGAGTACGCGCGCGGCTCTCACCGCTGGGGACGATTTCCGCCGCTCGGGGAGTTCCACGCGCCTGAGGACTACCGCGAGGGCCTTCGCCATGCCGCCGCCTCCGTCGGTGCCCGCGTCGAGCTGGTCCCGATCGAGGTTGCGGCGGGGGGGTGCGTGTTCCATGCCGGCGGCACCTGGCACGGCTCAGACACTAACCGCGGCTCGCAAGCACGACGTTCGCTGGTCACCCATTGCCTGTCATCGGTGGCACGCTTCCATCCAACCGAGGTCAGCTACATCTACAGTCGCTATCGTCGTGTCGGGGACACGAGCATGGACGAGAGCTTCTTCCCCATTCTGTGGACGCAAAGCGGGTACCGCACACCGTTTCTCGCCACCTACCTGTCTACTCACTAACGCCGGGCGGGCTCGTGCCGCGGTAGAACGTTGAGGCCGGAGTTGCCCTCACGAACGCTGCGGCGATCATCTGTTTGGGCTCGGTCGCTGCATCCGCGAGCTCCATCTCGAGGGGCACGCGCTTGCGGAAGGCGCGCCACGCGGCTGTGGCAGCCGACCCGAACGAGCGGCTCGGGTACTGCCTGTTACGAACGTCGAGCCAAAGACTGGCTTCGAGAAGGTCGAGCGCAAGCAGATCCGTCGTGACCGAGACGGCTTGTCGGGCGCGCTGGACCTTGAGGCGTGTCTGGGACTGCAAGTCCTCCACGCTGGTCTCGAGCGCGCTGCCAGAGGGCGCCACGGGGTTCGTCAAGCCCTGAATCTCCTGCTGCAAGTCGCTGGGCATGTAGCCACTGTCGTTGCGGGCCCAGTGCGGCAGCACATCCGCAGGCGAGACGACGGTGAAGAATGGACTGCGAAAGCGTTCGATTCGCAGCATGATGGCGATGTCCATGTTGGCGATAGCGATAACGAAATTCTCCAGCTTGTTTGCCATCGGGTAGGGGTCCCAGTTCGCGTTCGAGACGATATAACCGTGCTGGCCATGGCTGTACGGTCCACCCTTGATGAAGTACTTCATCATCTGTGGTGTCGCGAGCTCCCACGAATCCTGCGGCCCGAGGCCCACGTGTACCGCGGGATTGTGGTCGGAGCTGTTGGCCTGGAACAGCACCGCCTCGCGCAGCGCCGCCCATTCCTCCCAGGCCGCCGCCTGGCGGATCGATGACGCCCGCAGGCTCTCCGGGTCCTGGATGATCCGTTTGGGGTCCGCGTCGAAGAGGTAGCTGTCCCTGAGCATGTCGAGCACACGTGCTGCGTCCCAATTCAGCCAGCGACCGGGCCGCTCCCGCTGCACGACCGTGCTGAGCGGCGTGATGCTGCTGTTCATGCCGTTGAGGTCCATGGCATAGATGAGGTCGGCCCACTCGAGCGTGTGGCGCGCGTCGTGGACCACGAGAGCCGCCTGGGCGGTCGCGTAGGCATTGCTGCTGATCAGCGCGTTGTCGTCGGCCGCGAACGGCTGGATCGGCTTCAATCCGGCCTGCGCCAGGGCTCTCTGGGCCGGCATGCGCACCCCCTGATGATAGGCCTCCCCGGCGCCCACCATCGTTCCCGCGACGTTGGCGAGCTGTGCGAGGTCGCCCTCACCGACCGTGCCGCGCGACTGCACGACGGGCGTGACGCGGTAGTTGAGCAGATCGAGCAGCATCTGACTGACCTGCGGACTCGGGGCGTTGTAAGTCATGCCGTTCGCCCTGATCAGCATCATCGCGCGAACGATCTCTTCGTCCATGACCTCGGGACCGAACCCTGCGTGCGCCCCGCGGCGAAAGCGCTCGGCTTGCCACTGCCGGATTCGCGCACTGTTTTCGGCCGACATAGCGTCTCCGGAGAACAAAACGGTTTCGCGGTTGTCGGCGGTGCCGCGGTTGAACCAGTAAATGGGCACGTCCTCGGCCGTGGCCTCGAGCAGCAGCCCGTAGTTGTCGGCCTGCCGCTGGCGGGCGTCGGCGCTCAACTGCACCCTCGCGCCGTGGCGCGCCACACTTATTATCTGCTCGATGGTCAGATCATGGCCGTTGAGCGTAATCGTCTGGCCGCCCATGCTGGTATCGCAGGGCGTGTAGGTTTGCCCGGCGCGCGCAACCGACGCCGAGCAGCCGATGCCGAGCGCCGCGAGTACCAGCAGCGTGCCGGACCTGCGATGACGAAATGGTGGGTGCACGTTCGGTCCCCTGGGATGCAGCCTAAAGAGGTGTCTTGGCGCGAGCCGCGGTGCTGTGAAGGATACCCCGGCGGCAATCGCATGCGCCCGTGTGTCGAGCTCTGCGGACGCGTGCTAGCATCGATTGCTGCAGATCTGCAGCAGCCAGAAGCGAGCGCGAAGTCGACGTCGATTGATTGCGTTCGCTACACATGCGAGCCGTCGCGGTTGGAGGGACCATGCGCACCGAGGAATATCTCGCAGGCATCACCGAGCTGTACCAGGCCGAGCTCATCGGCGAGGGACTGTTCTCAACCCTGCTGGCGACGTGCCCGCAGGAGCATGCGTACGGCATGGCGCTGCTGCTGCAACTGGAGAGTGAGGCGAAAGTCCGACTGCGTCCGCTCCTCTGGCGTCTCGGATTGTCGGTGGTGGAGGATCAAGCCATGCGCGCCGCCGGCATTCAAGCGGCCGACAAGCTGAAACAGATGCCGTGGCGGGAGGCCATGCTGGACCTCGCTGAGCTCGTCAAGCCATACCTGGCGCGTTACCAGGCGCTCGAGGCTGCGGCCCCGGAGAGCGACAAGCCGGCCGTCCGTTTCATGGTCAACCATGAGGTGACCGTTGTGCGTTTCGCTGAGTTTGCGGCGGCCGGCGATCAACGCGCCGCCCATCAGGAGGTGCTGAAGCAGCTCGAGCACCCCTGGCCTGCGGAGCGATCGTGAGATACGAACATGGCTCGAAATCCCAGGCACGACATTCTCCTCGAGCCGATCGGCTTCGGGCCGAAGACCAGCCGCAATCGCTTCTGGCAGACATCCCACTGCACGGGTTACGGCTCGGAGCGACCGGGCACTCAGGCACGCTTTCGCGCCATGAAGGCCGAAGGCGGCTGGGGCGTCGTCTGCACCGAGTTCTGCTCGATCCACCCCGAATCGGACGAGTATCCCTGGCACTCGGCGCGTCTGTGGGACGAGGGCGACATCATCAACCTGCGCCACATGTGCGATGAGGTGCACCGGCACCAGTCCCTGGCGGGGGTGCAGCTCTGGTACAACGGCATGCACTCACCCTGCCTCGAGTCGCGCGAGGTGCCCCGCGGACCCAGTGGCTTGCCGTCCAACGTGTTTCCGGAGCGCGCGGTGTACGACGCAGCCGCGGACGAGGACGACATCAAGGCGCTCATCAACATGTACGTGCTGGCGGCGCAGCGTGCCGAGCAGGCGGGGTTCGATATCGTCGAGGTCACCGGCTCCGACAGCACGCTGCCGATGCAGTTTCTCGAGCGCCGTTACAACCGGCGCACGGACCGCTACGGAGGCTCACTCGGCAATCGCGCGCGTTTCTATATCGAGGTCATGGCTGCGCTGAAGCGTGTGGTCGGTGATCGCCTGGCGGTCACGACGCGTTTCGAGACCGACACCATCAACGGCGAATTCAGGGTTCAGCATCACGACGAGGGTCTGCATTTCGTCGAACTGATGCACCGCGAGGGCGTGTGCGATCTGTGGGCGGTCAAGATCGGCGACTACGAGGAATGGGGCGAGGACGCCGGCAGCTCGCGCTTTCGCCAGACCAACTGGATGCGGCCCTTCGTGTCGCACGTGAAGGCCATCGTGGGTCCGGCGGTGCCGGTCGTCAGTAATGGCCGGTTCACCAGCCCCGATGACATGGTGGAAGCGCTGCGGCGCGGCCAATGCGACATCATCGGCGCGGCGCGCGCGAGCATTGCCGATCCATTCCTGCCCGCCAAGATCGCCGCGGGTCGACCCGAGGACATCCGCGAGTGTATCGGCTGCAATCTGTGCGTATCGCGGATGCAGCAGCAGGCGTTGCTGTCCTGCACGCAAAACCCGACCTCAGGCGAGGAATATCGCCGCGGCTGGCATCCGGAGCAGTTCGACAGGACCGCCAACCCCTGCTCGGTGCTCGTCGTGGGAGCGGGCCCGGCCGGAATGGAGTGCGCCACGGTCCTCGGCAAGCGCGGCTACACGGTGCATCTGCGGGACCGCGCCCCGGAGCTGGGCGGGCACTGGCGCGACGTCGCGCGCTATCCGCGCTGCGCGGAATTCGGCCGCGTTATCAGCTACCGCCAGGGCCAGCTGCAGAAGCTCCGCAACGTCGAAGTGCAGTTGGGCGTCAGCCCGATGACGGCCGATGAGGTCCTGCAATACGGAGCGGACAAGGTGGTGATCGCCACGGGCGCGCACTGGTCGACCGTCGGGCTCGGAGCGGAAGTGCACCGACCGATTCAGGGCGCCGATGCTGCGCGCGCCAGCGTACTGACGCCCGAGCAGATCATGCGCGGCAAGGAGGTGCCCGGCGAGCGTGTCGTGGTGCTCGACGGCGAGGGGTATTTTACCGGCATCGCGATGGCCGAGCTGCTCGCCGATCGCGGCAAGCAGGTGACGCTCGTCACCAACATGAACGACGTCGCCGAATTCTCCAAGTACACCATGGAGCTCGCCAACAACAAGAGAATGCTGCACGAGAAACACATCAGGCACCTCACCAATCACTGGGTGCACGCCTTCGAGCCGGGAAGGCTCGCGCTCTTTTATCTATACCGCGACAGCGCCGGGCTCTATGAGCTCGAGCCGGGTCGTTGGGGACGGCGCAGCAGCAACGCCCTGGTGTATCTCGATTGTGATGCGCTCGTGCTCGTGACCTCGCGCGTGCCGAACGGTGAGCTGTACGCCCAACTCAAGGCGCGACACGCCGAGTGGCGGAAAAACGCTGTCCAGGCCGTGTACCGCATTGGCGATTGCCACGCGCCGCGTCAGATCCTCAATGCGATCTTCGATGGGCATCGGCTGGCACGGGAGTTCGACTCGCCGCATCCGCAGTATCCGCTGCCGTTCATTCGCGAGCGTCAGGTATGGGGACACGAGACGTTCCCCAAGCGCGGCGATGCGCGGCCCAGCGTCGAAGTGAGTTGACGACGACTGCCCGCGGGCAGGAACGCGCGTCACGCAGACCACCTGCCGAACAAGCGCGCAACGGGAGGGCTGTCAGATGAGTTTCAAGGGCAAGGTAGTTCTGGTGACAGGGTCAACGACGGGCATAGGCGAGGCCTGCGCCAGGGTCTTTGCCGAGTCGGACGC
>Ga0210384_10002642_pt1 | contig 21691 bp, 12 predicted proteins | sample IncBWH2MmetaG_FD_160574 | JGI IMG/M metagenome (GOLD analysis project Ga0210384, IMG submission 160574) | Forest soil microbial communities from Barre Woods Harvard Forest LTER site, Petersham, Massachusetts, United States - Inc-BW-H-2-M | ecosystem: Environmental > Terrestrial > Soil >...
CTACGTAGTCGTTTACGTCGGAGGGCTCCGTCAGCTTTGGGTACTACAACGTGGTCTGCTCCCAGTTTGCGAAATTCGGCAGACTGGGGCATGAGTTCACTGCCAGACGCACGGGACCCATTGGCAAGGCTTGGACTTCCCGAAGCCCTTTGGAGTGCGATGCGTCACGCTGTAAGGACACACGCTCCCTACATCGTGGGCCGTTGCTCGTCCGAATATGCAGGGCTAGACAATCTACCGTGAGACTATAGATGTGGCGAGAAATATGCGAATTCAAAGGCGCGAAGCACGAGACACGATGCAGACATCGGCCCAGAGAGTTGTCCTGAGAGCTCTGACCGTCCGTCAACCCTGGGCTTGGGCCATCATCCATGCGGGCAAGAACATTGAAAACCGCACGTGGACCAATAGACACGCCATCGGCGTGGTCGCGATTCATGCCGGCTCCGGTACCGACCCCCTGAACGAATGGCCTCGCGGGGTCCGAAAGCCGAAGAATGGCGAATTGATCCACGGTGCAATCATCGGGATAGTGGAAATTGTTGGCGTCGTGGAGCGTCACGACTCCAAATGGTTTCGCGGCCCGCTCGGGTGGCTTCTACGGAAACCGCAGCCGCTGGCCGTACCGATTCATTGCAGGGGCCACCTCGGATTGTGGCGGCTCCCTCGCAACGTGCGGGATAGGATCGCGCAACAGTTCAGGGCCGGCCGCGTCCGGCGGTCAAGCGAGCCGCGTCGTAGTGCATCGAGAAGCTAGTCCGCCCGGGCAAGACTCGTGACACGCGCGTTGTCCGAGCATACAGTCTGAGCATGGACAGCCGCTTCTTCGAACGGCCCATCCTCAACTCCCCCTACGCGTACCCCGCGCGCCACTGGGAGCTCGACCCGCAGGGACAGCCCACCGGGCAGATCATCGAGACCCGGCGTACCGTCCAGTTCATCACACCGATCCCCAAACCGAAGAAGCACAAGCCAAGCGCGGGGCAGGAGGGGATGGTGTTCGACGAAGGGGCCGGCGTGTCGACGGCCAGGCAGCAATACGACCCGACCCCGATCATCAACGAACTGCGTCACCGCGTGGACCAGTGGCGCGGCATCAGTAGTCCGAACTCGTGGGGGGTGACGCCGGAAACGGCCCGGCTGCTCCATCATTGGCGACACCATGAGTTCACGGGCATTCGCCCGTTTTTCTGTCAGATCGAGGCGGTGGAGACGGCAATCTGGCTCACCGAGGTGGCGCCAAACGAGCGACATGGGAAGGGGTTCCTCGAACACCTGGCGAACGCGAACAATGACGCCAACCCGGAGCTCATGCGCCTCGCGCTCAAGCTTGCCACGGGTGCGGGGAAGACGACTGTTATGGCCATGCTTATCGCTTGGCAGACCATCAACGCCGTCCGACGGCCGCAGAGCAAGCGCTTCGCCCGAGGCTTTCTCGTGGTCACCCCAGGGATCACGATTAAGGATCGCCTGCGCGTCCTCCGGCCGAACGACCCCGACAGCTACTATGCGAGTCGCGAGCTGGTGCCGGGTGACATGCTGGACGACGTCAACCGCGCCAAGATCGTAATCACCAACTACCACGCCCTCAAGCGCCGCGAGCGGGTCGAGCTTTCAAAGGGTGGGCGCGCGCTGCTCCAGGGACGCGTCGGCGACGATCTAGACACGCTCGAGACCGAAGGGCAGATGCTCCAGCGCGTCATGCCCGAGCTGATGGGGCTGGAGAACATTCTTGTTTTGAATGACGAGGGGCACCACTGTTACCGCGCGAAGCCGCGCGATGACGACGAGGACCTGAAAGGCGACGAGCGTAAGGAGGCCGAGCGAAACAACGCGGCTGCGCGCCTGTGGATCTCCGGCCTGGAGACGGTGAGCCGCAAACTCGGGATCGCGCGCGTGATCGACCTCTCCGCCACCCCCTTCTTCCTGCACGGGTCAGGATACGCCGAGGGGACACTTTTCCCGTGGACAATGTGCGACTTCTCGCTCATGGATGCGATCGAGTGCGGCATCGTGAAGTTACCGCGCGTCCCGGTGGCGGAGAACATCCCCGGCGATGATATGCCAATGTTTCGCAAGCTGTGGGAGAACATCCGCAGGGACATGCCGAAGAAGGGGCGCGGTAAGATGGAGGGGCTCGATCCCCTCGCCCTTCCCACCCGTCTGCAGACGGCTCTCCAGGCGCTCTATGGGCACTACGAGAAGACCTTCAAGCTGTGGGTGGAAGCGCGGATCTCAGTGCCCCCCTGCTTCATCGTCGTCTGCAACAACACGTCGACGTCCAAGCTCGTGTACGACTTCGTCTCCGGCTTTCGCCGGGAGAACGACGACGGCTCCAGCACTCTGGAGAACGGCCGGCTCGCCCTCTTCCGCAACTTTGACGAGCACGGTAATCCGTTGCCACGTCCCAACACGATCCTCATCGACAGCGAGCAGCTGGAAAGCGGCGATGCCCTCGACGACGACTTCCGGGGTATGGCGGCGGACGAGATCGACCGCTTCCGCCGTGAGATCGTTGAGCGCACGGGTGATCGCCGCGAGGCCGAGGGCCTGACCGATCAGGCGCTGCTCCGCGAGGTGATGAACACCGTCGGCCGCCACGGCCACCTGGGCGGCTCCATCCGCTGCGTGGTGTCCGTGTCCATGCTCACCGAGGGATGGGACGCCAACACGGTGACCCACGTGCTCGGCGTGCGCGCTTTCGGCACGCAGCTCCTCTGCGAGCAGGTGATCGGGCGGGCGCTCCGCCGGCAGTCGTACGACCTGAACGAGGAGGGGCTGTTCAACGTGGAGTACGCTGACGTGCTCGGCATCCCCTTCGACTTCACCGCGAAGCCGGTCATCGCTCCACCCCAGCCCCCGCGCGAAACCGTCCAGGTAAAAGCGATGCGCCCCGACCGCGATGCGCTCGAGATCCGGTTCCCACGCGTGGTCGGCTACCGCGTGGAGCTCCCCGAGGAGCGGCTGACGGCCACGTTCAACGACGACTCGACGCTCGTGCTCACCCCCGACCTCGTCGGCCCGTCGATCACGCGGAACCAGGGCATCATCGGCGAAGCGGTCAACCTGACCCTGGAGCATCTCGCGGACATGCGGCCGTCCACGGTGCTCTTCCACCTCACGCAGCGCCTGCTCTACACGAAGTGGCGGGATGCGGGCGCGGCGCCCAAGCTGCACCTATTCGGTCAGCTCAAGCGCATCACCAGGGAGTGGCTCGACAACCACCTGGTATGCAACGGCGGCACTTACCCGGCACTTCTCATGTATCAGGAGCTCGCGGACATGGCATGCAACCGCATTACCGCGGGCATCACAGCCGCATTCGCGAGCGAGCGTCCGATGAAGGCGGTGCTCGACCCGTATAACCCGGTGGGCTCCACCGCAAGCGTCCGGTTCAACACATCCAGGACACACCGCTGGGAGACGGACCCTGGCCGCTGCCACATAAACTGGGTGGTCTTGGATAGCGACTGGGAGGCCGAGTTCTGCCGCGTGGCCGAATCGCACCCACGGGTGAAGGCGTACGTAAAGAACCATAACCTCGGCCTCGAGGTGCCATATCGCTACGGCTCCGAGATGCGGCGCTATCTCCCGGACTTTATTGTGCTGGTGGACAATGGTCACGGCAACGATGACCTGTTGCACCTCGTCGTGGAGATCAAGGGCTACCGGCGCGAAGACGCGAAGGAGAAGAAATCTACGATGGACACCCACTGGGTGCCCGCCGTCAATAACCTCGGCACATTCGGCCGCTGGGCGTTCGCCGAGCTTACGGAGATTTACCAAATCGAGTCCGACTTCAAGGCGAAGGTGGAGAGCGCGTTCGACGAGATGATCGGCCGGGTGGCCACGGCGACGGCTGGGACGGGGCGCTGATGGCGAAGAAGCCAAAAGCCACGAAGGCCAGCAAGACGGTAGAGACCCTCCGCCACCGCCGCGAGGAGGCCACGCGAAAGAATATTCCGACTGCGGAATACCAGTCGGTGCTCGAGAAGGAGGGGCGGGACCCAGTGCGCATCGCCTACGAGCGGCGGAACCGCGACCTGGACCCGCAGCTCGTCTGGCGCGGCAAGGACGAGCAGGACTGGAGCGAGCTCGTCGTCCACGCGCCGCCGCTCTACATTCAGGAGAAGGTCCAGCCTAAAGCGCTGATTGACGATCTACTGCGCCAGACACGGGAGAGTGAGCGCGACGCGGGCGAGGTCCAACCCGACCTGTTCTCGGACTTCAACGGCATCCCGGAGGGTGTGGACAAGACCGAGTTCTACCAACATGATCAGAACTGGTCCAATCGCATGATCCTCGGCGACTCCCTCCAAGTAATGGCGAGTCTGGCCGAGCGCGAAGGGCTCCGCGGTAGGGTGCAGTGCATCTACATCGACCCGCCTTACGGCATCAAGTTCAACAGCAACTTCCAGTGGAGCACGACGAGTCGCGATGTGAAGGACGGCAACGCGGCGCATATCACGCGGGAGCCGGAGCAGGTGAAGGCGTTCCGGGATACGTGGCGCGATGGGGTCCACTCCTATCTGACGTACCTGCGGGACCGCCTGACGGTGGCGCGAGACCTGCTGGCGGAGACGGGGTCGATCTTCGTGCAGATTGGTGATGAGAATGTGCATCGCGTAAGAGCGCTCATGGATGAGGTATTCGGAGACGATTCGGCCATTTGCTGCATCGTCTTCGCGAAAACATCAAGCTCAACCGGCGACTTCTTGGGTCCTACGTTCGACTACTTGCTTTGGTATGCAAGGCGTCGCGATGCGGTGAGGTACAACAAGATTCTGCTGAAGAAGGCGCCCGGCCAAAGGGGTGGCACAGGCTACAGGAGTGTGCAAGCGACAGATCTCTCACGGAGGTCGCTGTCGCGAGACGAGATCGATGAACCGGAATCTTTGCCCGCTGGCTCGCGGATCTACTTTCGCGACAATCTCACGAGTCAAAGCGTGGGCCGCGACAAGGGCGAAGGTGCCGCCTCATGGTTTGGCGTGAGCTTCGAGGGACGGGTTATCAAGCCGTCGACGAGCGTCCGGTGGAAAACAAACGAGCTCGGCTTCGAGCGCCTGCTAAAGGCCAATCGCGTCGAAGCCAGCTCCAATGACAACTTAGGGTACATTCGATTTCTTGACGACTACCCCGTGTACGAACTGACCGATGTTTGGCACGACACTTTGGGTCAGAATCAGTTCGGAGGGCCGAAGACCTACGTCGTCCAGACAGCGCTTTCTGTAGTAGAACGTTGTGTTCTCATGACTACCGCTCCGGGTGATCTGGTACTGGACCCGACTTGTGGGTCCGGTACCACGGCTGTCGTCGCCGAACAATGGGGCCGTCGCTGGATCACAATAGACACCTCGCGCGTCGCGCTGGCACTGGCCCGTGCCCGCGTGATGGGCGCGCGATACCCCTACTACTTGCTCGCCGACTCGCGCCAGGGCCAAATGAGGGAAGCGGAGGTCAGCGGTACCGCTCCTTCGTCGCAGCCAACCCGCGGCAGCATCCGCCAAGGGTTTGTTTACGAGCGGGTGCCGCACATTATGCTTGAGTCTATCGCCAAGAACGCCGAGATTGACGTCATCTGGGACAAGTGGCAGGCGACACTGGAGCCGCTCCGCGACAAGCTCAACGCAACGCTGAAGAAGAAGTGGCAGGAGTGGGAGATCCCGCGGGAGTCGGACCCCAAATGGCCCGACGCCGCGAAGAAGCTCCGGGCGGACTGGTGGCAGGCGCGCATCGCGCGGCAGAAGGAGATCGACGCTTCCATCGCCGCCAAGGCGGAGTTCGAGTATCTCTACGATAAACCCTATCCGGACAACCGGAAGGTCCGCGTTGCCGGTCCCTTCACCGTCGAAAGCCTCTCGCCGCACCGCGTGCTCGGCGTGGACGAGAACGACGAGCTGATTGACCGGGTCTCAGCGCCCGGTGAGGAGTACGAGGCCCGACAGACGTTCCCGCAGATGATCCTCGAGAACCTGCGCACCGCTGGCGTGCAGCAGGCGCACAAGGACGCGCGCATCACCTTCATCGCCCTCACGCCCTGGCCGGGCGATCTGGTGGCCGCTGAGGGGCGCTACATGGAAGGGGAGGGTGCAGCGGCCGTCGAACGGCGCGCCGCGATCTTCATCGGGCCGGAGTTCGGGACCGTGACCCGCCCCGACCTGGTGGCAGCGGCCCGCGAGGCGGGGGATGCTGGCTTCGACGTGCTCATTGCTTGCGCCTTCAACTATGAGGCGCACGCAACGGAGTTCAGCAGGCTCGGTCGCATCCCCGTGCTCAAGGCGCGCATGAACGCGGACCTGCATATGGCCGAGGATCTCAAGAACACTGGCAAGGGCAACCTTTTTGTCGTCTTTGGCGAGCCTGATATCACCGTCCTGCCCGTCGAGGGTGGCCGCATGCGGGTGAAGGTGAACGGCGTCGATGTCTTCGACCCCAGCACCGGTGAGGTGCGCAGCGACGGCCCCGACGGGATCGCCTGCTGGTTCATCGACGCCGACTACAACGAGGAGAGTTTTCTCGTCCGCCACGCCTACTTCCTCGGCGCCAACGACCCCTACGGCGCGCTCAAGACCACGCTCAAGGCCGAGATCAACGAAGAGGCGTGGGCGACCCTCCATAGCGACACCTCGCGGGCCTTCGACAAGCCCAAGTCCGGGCGCATCGCCGTGAAGGTGATCAACCACCTAGGCGACGAAGTGATGAAGGTGTTTCGGGTGGCGTGAGCGGCACCACCATGGAGTTCAGGATCGCCGACACCTTCACGGATAGCCTCGCACGGCTCACGGGCGACGAGCAGAAGGCGGTGAAGACGACCGCCTTCGACCTGCAGCTCAATCCCGCCAATCCCGGGATGAGCTTCCATAAACTCGCCAAAGCCAAAGACAAGCGGTTCTGGTCGGTGCGGGTCGGCAGTGACCTCCGGCTGATCGTGCATCGGACCGCGGACAGCCTGCTGCTCTGCTACGTGGATCATCACGACAAGGCATATGCATGGGCCGAGCGACGAAAGTTGGAGACGCACCCGACCACCGGGGCAGCGCAGCTCGTCGAGATCCGCGAGCGGGTGCAGGAGATCGTCGTCCCCGCATACGTACAGTCCCCTCCGACGCCAGCGCCAAAGAAGTCGCTGCTCGCGCACGTACCCGACGAGGAGCTCCTTGGCTACGGTGTGCCGCCCGAGTGGCTGGCTGATGTGCGGCTGGCCACCGAGGACACGGTGCTCGCGCTGGCGGACCACCTGCCAGCGGAGGCCGCCGAGGCGCTACTGGAGCTGGCGACTGGGCGGACGCCGGAGAAACGACGGCCCGCCCCGGCGACGACCAACCCGTTCGAGCACCCCGACGCGTGGCGTCGTTTCCGCGTGGTATCCGACGTGGACGAGCTGGCGCGCGCGCTCGAGTACCCATGGGAACGATGGACAGTCTTTCTGCACCCGGCGCAGCGCGAGCTGGTGGAACGTCGCTTCGGCGGCCCGGCGCGCATCGCTGGCTCGGCTGGTACGGGCAAGACCATCGTCGCGCTCCACAGGGCGGCACATCTCGCTCGCTCCAACCCAGACTCACGCATCCTCCTCACCACTTTTTCAGAAGCGCTGGCGAGCGCGCTGCGCACCAAGTTGGTGCGACTGATCGGCACCGAACCGCGCCTGCGTGAGCGCATCGATGTGGACCCATTGGACACAGTGGTTCGCCGGCTTCATGACCGCATGCTCGGTCACGCAGACGTCGCGGCGCGCGAAGTGATGCGCGACCTCATGCTCGAGGCCGCAGGCCAGAGTGCGGACCAGAAGTTCTCTCTCGCCTTTCTGTTATCAGAATGGAGAGAGGTCGTAGATGCGTGGCAGCTCGATTCGTGGGAGGCATACCGCGACGTGGCCCGCCTCGGGCGCAAAACTAGACTACCCGAAAAGCAGCGGCAGATGCTCTGGGCGATCTTCGAGGGGGTGCGCATGGGTCTCAAGGGACGGAAGCTCCTGACCCAGGCTGAGCTGTACACCCGACTCGCCGCCCACCTCGCCGCAGGTGAGCGGCTGCCGTACGACTTCGTGGTGATTGACGAGGCACAGGACATAAGCGTGGCCCAGCTCCGCTTCGTCGCCGCCCTTGGGGGCGGCCGGCCAGACTCTCTTTTCTTCGCCGGTGACCTGGGACAACGGATCTTTCAGATCCCCTTCTCTTGGCGGTCGCTCGGCGTGGATATCCGCGGCCGCTCGTCGACGCTGCGCATCAACTACCGGACGTCGCACCAAATCAGGGCACAGGCGGATCGGCTGCTCGGAAAGCGGCTCGCCGATGTGGACGGCAACGTGGAGGAACGGGGTGGCACAATCTCGGTGTTTAACGGACCCGACCCGATCGTCCGCGTTCTCGACAGCGCAGAGGAAGAGTCCCTGGTGGTGGGTCGTTGGTTGGCAGAACACGCCTCGGTGGGGGTAGCGCCAGGCGAGATGAGCGTCTTCGTCCGCTCACCCGTTCAGTTGCCGAGGGCGCGCGCCGCAGTGGAGGCGGCGGGGTTGCCCGTCGCCGTGCTCGATGACGACGTGAAGACGCTGCGCGATCGCGTATCCGTGGGGACCATGCACCTGAGCAAGGGGTTGGAGTTCCGCACCGTGGCCGTCATGGCGTGCGATGACGAAGTGTTGCCGCTGCAGGCGCGAATTGAGACAGTCACGGATGAGGGTGACCTCGAGGAGGTGTACGACACCGAGCGCCATCTGCTGTACGTGGCGTGTACTCGTGCGCGCGATCACCTGCTGGTCACCGGGGTGAATCCGGCGTCGGAATTCCTGAAGGATCTGCGGGAATGACGGGACCTACGCGGGCGCCAGACTCAGTGATGGGGTAACCATCTTCCCGAGAGCATGTTCCGTTGCTGGCAACTCCGCCAAGGGGCCGGTTCAATATGGCGCTGCCGTGGGCGTGGGCTCTCAGGAAGTGGCCGCATGTCGAGTCTTACCAGCTTCACCACATACAAATGCATTTCCACGAGTGTTTGGAAAGATGATCCTACGCGTTAGGCACACGATTGTCGTTGACGCCTTATACGCTCCGATACTTTCGCTGGAACAGCAGAACCGCATGACATTTCGGCTCAAGTTACCCGGCTCGGCTTCTGAGGTTGGTGCGAACCTCAATCGCCTTCTCTCGGTCGTTTGGTGGCCGAGGACCACTTAGCCGGCGCTAGGTTGGTGTTTCCCCGCGCCTTTTGAGTTCTCAGGTAGTGGTGCGCTTCGGCAGCGGGGTCCTTCTAGACTTCGGAGTTCTGATTTAAAGGAGCAGGCCGGGTTCGCATGGCAATCCGTGCGGCGGTGTCCCTTCGGTCGCCTTCGCGATCGACTGTCTCGACAGGGAGGTCCTGGGCTCGGTCGCGTCGCCGGGCCCGCTCGGCCCTACGGAATAAGGGCACTTTCCATTTGACACGGAGAAGGGCGGGGTTCAGGGTCGGGGCAGAATCGGGAAGCAATCGAATAGGCAGTACAGAATCTCACCGAGGTAAAGTGTGGTTTGGCATCGCAGGAGACACGGAGCTTCCCGCATGAGGCGGATGTGGCGGCCTTCGTCAGTTCGGTGGGGCCCAGTCGGACTTTTGTTGCTGCTGACTGCAGGCGGGCTAGGCTGCAATGCGCTGCTGAACATGCGTGGAGAGCCGGAAAAATATCATCGCGTGTCGGTGTTCTACGGGACCGATCGGCTGCCGACCGGTAAGAGTGCTCTGAGCGAGTTCTACGGGGCGGAGTTGGGAAGCACTCAAGTCGGCACATGCGATGTAAGCATTCCACTTGATCACCGCATGGGGGTACTCGAGAGTCCGTCCTTCCACTACTTCGAGGATCCGAGAAAGCATATTGTGTTGCTTTCGATCGTTGCGAAAAAGAACGATCAGTTCTTTTCGGATCTTCAGGAACAAGTCCGCCGATCGACGAGAAGTGCTGCATTCGTGTTCATTCACGGGTACAACGTGTCCTTTGAGGACGCGTGTAGAAGAACGGGCCAGCTTGCCTACGACTTAAAGTTTCCGGGCGTACCGATGATGTGGAGTTGGCCGTCGAGTGGGACGGTGTCGGCATACATAAGCGATGAGACGAGGGTAGAGTGGACGACCCCGCATCTTCGAGAATTTCTTAGCCAGGTAAAGACCCGGAGCGGCGCCGAGGCTCTCCATATAATCGCCCACAGTATGGGTAGTCGGGCAATCGTGAGGGCTCTGGCCGATGTAGTAGCTGAGCTTCGATCAGGTGATCGACCTCCATTTAGTCAAGTGGTGCTCACCGCGCCTGACATCGACGCAACACTATTCCGCCAAGTATCGGCTTCGATCGCAAGGGGCTCGGTGCGAACTACGCTCTATGCCTCCTCAGCAGATGAAGCAATCAAGGTGTCGAGGAGACTTCATGGCGATTTGCCACGTGCTGGGGAAGCGGGTTCGGATTTGGTGTTGGTCGACGGAATTGACACCGTCGATGCGTCCGCTGTGGATACCTCCTTATTGGGGCATTCGTACTTCGCAGATCGGACTTCGGTGATCTCGGATATGTTTGACCTCTTTTTGTCTTTTAAGCCCCCTCAGGAGAGGTTCTATCTTGAGGCGAAGCAACGCGACGGACGACCCTACTGGGAGTTTAGGAGGTGATGGCGAAACCGAGTGTCGATGCGCGCATCACGCGTGGGGACCTCAAGCGGTGAATCCTTCTGGAGACACCGTCCAGGGGCGCATCTAAGCATGGGTGAAGTACGTCCAACCACCATTCGCGGCAGCAGCAACCTGGTCAGAGCAATATTGTGCGTTACGGTCATACTTTCGATCAACGGGCCGTACACTCGGTTGTCGGCTGAGGACACGCTAGAGCGTGTTGGTCGGCTAGACGAGGTGGTGAATCGGCTTGTGGAGCAGAAACGGTTCGGAGAGTCGATAGAACCTGCGAGGGAGGCCGTAGCTCTCTTGGAGCAGGCGCTTGGGCCAGCGGACGCGCGTGTGGGGCTAGCTCTGAACGATCTGGGCTGGCTTGAGACGCAGGCTGGCGATTTTGCTTCCGCGCGGCCGATCCTTGAACGCGCCCTTAGGGTGCGAGAGCAAGCGCTCGGTCGGGAGCACGAATTTGTCGCAACGACTCTTGAGAACCTGGCGGTCGTGTTGCGGCACGAGCGCGACTACGAGACGGCGCGAGGACTCTATGAGCGGGCCATTCACATCAGGGAGCGGGCTCGCGGCGTGAACGATCTAACTGTTGCGTCGGCTTTGACCAGCCTTGCTGGTGTACTGGGCGAGGAAGGTGACTTGCTCCCAATCCCCGTTCTCCTGGAGCGTGCTCTTAAGATCCAAGAAGGCGCACTCGGGCCAAACCATCCAGTGGTTGCTTATACGCTCGTGAATCTGGGGCAAGCGATGGGCGCCACAGGCCGCTTCGATGCGGTTCGGCCGCTGTACGAGAGGGCGCTTGGTATTCAAACGCAAGTACTTGGACCCGACCATCTCGACCTAGCATGGACACTTTCAAGCATGGCTAGCTTTGCTAGAGCGATGGGTGACAACGGCGAAGCGTGGGCCCTGTACAACCGTGCGCTCGGCATTTACATGAAGTCGGTGGACCTTAAGGACCCAGGCATGTTGAGTGCCTATGTTCAAGCGGCCGATGTCCGGGCGGCGATGGTGTCTCCGGTCGAAGCGCGGCCCGTTCTTGAGCAAGCTCTCGCCGCCACGGAAGAAGCGCAAGGCAGTGATTCTCTAGAGGTCGCAAGTCGGCTAGTCGCCTTGGGGGAGACGCTTGAGTCGGGAGGTCAGGAGACTGAGGCTCGGAAGCTATACGAGCGAGCTTCCGCGATCGAAGAGAAGACGCTAGGATCCGAGCACCCTACGACGGCCGGAACTCGTACTTTGCTCGCTCGCATGTCCCTCAAGGAGGGGGACCTTGAGACGGCGAAGAGGTTATTCGAGAATGCGCTGAGGGTGTTTGAGCGGTCTCTCGGCCTACAGCACTGGTTTATAGGCTCGACGCTTGGGGCGCTGGCAGTAGTGGAAGAGCGAGCGGGAAACTTGATCGACGCCCGATTGCTGCACGAACGAGTGCGTCGGTTGTTGTTAGAAACGGAAGAGAAGAATGCACAACTTAACGACCGGGCTCTGTTCGGATTGCGAACACAACGTGATGAATCTCTTCGGCGCTATGCTCGAGTGCTGAGCAGGATTGCGGGTAGTGCGAGCTTAGATCAGGGTGAACCGCCCGCAGCACGGCAGGCCTTTGTGGTGACGGAACAACTGCATCGCGGCGCGGTCCAGGCGGCCCTAGCAAGGGCGGCTGCCAGCGCAAGTGCTCTCGATAGAGCGCTTTCGAGACTGGTGCGAGATGGTCAGAGTCTACGTTATCGTCAGGAGGCAGCTAGGCGACGGCTGGAGGTCGTGTTGGCCGCGGATGTGGGCCAAGGAGGTGCGTCTGCCGTCGCCGAAGCACAAGAAGCACTGCAGAGGATTAATCGTGATCTCACGGTAGCGACAGAAAAGTTGCGGTCGAAGTTTCCGGAGTACATAGAGCTAGCTTCTCCAGAACCAGTCGAGATCGAGAAGGTGGGCTCCCTCCTACATGACGACGAGGCCCTTCTAAGTTTTCTCGCACTTGAGGAAAAACTACTCGTCTGGGTGGTCCGTGCTGGGCATGAGCCCGTCTACCGGGACTTTGCCGTCCGACGACCAGATCTCGTCACGCTGATAACACGCGTTCGGGCGAGTCTCGACCAGGAAGGGAACGCCGATAGGCTGGTCGGCCGTCTTCGGCCATTCGATGTTACAGGGGCCAACGAACTTTTCCAGAAGTTGATAGCGCCGCTCCATTCCGAGCTGGCGGGAGTCCATCAACTTATCGTGGTGCCCGATGACGTGCTTGTGCCACTGCCGTTTGCGGCCTTGGTCACGAGTTCGGAAACCGGGGAATTTCGCAAGCTGGCAGAGTTGTACGCGGCCGGTGCGCCACTCACTGCCAAGCAGCTTAAGAGTTATTCGTCGCTCGCTTGGCTCATCAATGACTATGCAGTGACGGTGCTCCCATCGGCCACATCACTACGGGCACTGCGGGGCTTGCCACACAGCAATTCAGCTGGCGCGGAGAAGTTCGTCGGATTTGGCGATCCCGTGCTAAACGGTCGTGGAGTCAGCCGCGGCGGGCCGATGCCGGGCGGTCATGACGCAGGCTCAATTCTCGACGACATTCGACGGTTGAATCGCTTGCCGGGTACTCGGCGCGAACTCCTGGCGGTGGCGCGGGCGTTGGGTGCTGATCCGGACAAGGCTGTCTACGTTGGCTCGCGCGCGACCAAACCAATGGTGCAGAAGCTCAATGTTGAAGGTCGCCTGGAACGTACGCGAGTAGTAGCGTTTGCGACGCACGCGCTTACAACAGGTGCATTGACCGGGCTGACGCAACCTGCGCTGGTGCTAACGCCGCCGGCCACCTTCGACGGGCAGGACGATGGGTTGCTGAAGCTGAATGATATCCTGGAACTTAAGTTGCCGCGTGCGGATTGGGTGATTCTGTCCGCCTGCCGGACTGCGGCCGGTGATGACAGTGGTGAGGGACTGTCCGGACTGGCGAGAGCATTTTTCTTTGCTGGAGCTCGTTCAATTTTGGTCACGCATTGGAGTGTGGAGGATCGAGCTGCCGAGGCGCTGATGAGTGAGGTGTTCAGTGAGTTTGGAAGATCGCAGAAAGTTCCACCCGCTGAGGCGGTGCGACGCGGCATGTTGAAGCTCATGACTCGCGGGACGGGGTCGACGGCGTACTGGGCACATCCGTTCGCGTGGGCGCCGTACTTTCTTGTCGGAGAGCCCCAGGCCCGCGGAGAATAGGAGCGCAGTCTTAGAGACGACGAAGTTGGGGGTTGAATGCCAGGGGGCGATGCGGTGAAGCTAGGCGTTTGCGTGGAGTTCGTGTTACGTAAGAGTTTGCTTAGGGGTACTCGGTGGACGGATTTGAGCGGCCTCATCAGTCGGCGGATAGGCGCTCAGGCTGCGAGCACGACGGTCTGGATGCTAAACGTTAGCGGCGCGTTCCAACCTTCGGAGTAGCCTCCCTCGGATTCAAACCCTTGACTGGATTCTGACTGTCAGGGTGCGCGTTTCAGCCGGTTTTTTCCTGGCACACTTATTCGAGATCCAAGAGTAAATAGGTAAGATCAAAGATCAATCCAGTAGGTGGTCGGTACCGTGTAGCATTCATGATTGCGGGCCCACGCAACCATGAACGACGACGGGTTACCGGACGCAGGAACCGCTAACCCCTTTCGTTCACCGAGACTTCACCCAGGAAGCGGTTTGTCCGACGACTCCGGCGCGCGGCCGAAGCTGCGGTCCATTCCAGAGTGCCCGGAGGGGACGTCGTGCTCGAGGTAGGGCACGTCAAGGCGTGACCGATTAACCTGCAGGCCCGGCCGGCTACGGTCGTGGGGCGCGATCGATGTCGGCGCGGACCATGCGGAGAAGGTCGCCTGGCGTCATCAGCTCGGTGAACAGGCGGCCGAAGAAGCCGACGAGATAGTCCATCTTGAAGTCTCCCGCCTCCACTCGGAGAGCCCAGGCATTCGGGGAGCCCGGGATCGGCCCGCCGAGGGGCTTCATCTCCGCGGACTGCTTGCCGGTAACCCAGCTTGTCTTGAAGCCGAGCGCCTCGATGCGGCCGATGAAATCCTGGATATCGAACTGCGCAAAGATCATCACGCGGCCCATCACGACATCAAACAGCTCCTCGGGCTTGAGCATCCAGATGAACGCAGGATAGCTCCAGCGGACCGTCATCGAATGGGCCACGAGATCGACGAAGGGGTGAGAGGCAGCCCCCCGAAGTTCCGCCAGGAAACCGGCTTTGTCGGGCAAGGCGCACCGGGCTCCTAGGGTGTTCCAGTGGTAGAAAAGATGCGCCACATCGGTGATCATGACGTTCTGGCTTCGGCCGTCAGCCCTGACTGCCGCCAGTCTGAGGCAGCCATCAACGGCTGAGACGCCGGCGCCCTTCTCCCGGGCAGACTTTATTATGTGATGCAACGCGCGGACATAGTCCTGTGCCTCGAAGACCTCGCGGGTAAGGAAAATCTCCCGGTTCGTGACCAGATCAATGCCGGTGTCCGCCGTGAGAATCTTGTCCACCTCCTGGAGTCTGAGCTGCTGGCGGATCATCCGGCGCGCCTGCCGCACGCCGTGCTCACCAAACTGCGCGCGGACGCGGCTCATCTGCTCGTCTTCCGCGGTTCCTGGATCTTGAATTATTTCGGAAATGACAGCGTTGGCCCGGCCCTCTTTCACCTCAATGAGCGTCCATGTCCTGCCGGCGCTGGGAGTCCGATCTATGCGCAGAAGGTCGCCGACATCGATGATGGTCGTAAGGTCCGACACGAGCGCGAATAGATAGCGGCTCTCCGCATTGACACGAGATGCGTAGTCGACGATTTGCTGGAGAACGACCGGATCAATCGGCCGGATCTGTTTTTGCGCCATGAAGCGTTTTACGATCCATGGATTGAAGCCGACCATCGTGAAGATGAGAGAATCGGCAAGCCGCCGGAGCACAAGCATGCGATTTGCCAGAACACGCTCATGCAGCAGCGCATCGGCAGCCCGCGCGTCCCGGTTGCGGCGATGTTCACTAACCAGGGCAGCAACCGCCCGCCGCGCCTGCTCGCATTCGATCAGGGCTCGGGCAATACCTTGCTGTGCGCGGTCGTACCCCTGATGGCAGCCTCGGATGAATCTGCTGTGTGCTGCCTGATCACGTTCGATGTCCTTCATGGTGAGTCCACGAGAGGCGAGGGCCTCGATACCTCCGGTGAACGCGAGGGTGTGTAGCTTGCGCAGGAGGGGCTCGAAGGTGGCCAGGCCAGGGTGCTCTAGAAGCATGGTCCGAAGTATTGACTCTAGCCCGGTCGCGTGCGCCGCGCTATCCTCGGCGGCAATGGCCGTCCGCCTAACCATGTACGAGGCAAAGATGGCGCTACTTCGATGTTTTGCCCACCATCCCGATCACCAACATCGTGGTAACGTCCTTGGCCGGGAGAACTATCCCGGGGCTCTGGAGCGACAGGTCGGCTTCAGTTTCACGGCTGACGAGCGAGCGATCGCTCACCGCGGACTCCATCAGCTAGAGGCGGACGGCCTGGTTCGAGCCACGTGGCGGGATACCGTCGCGCCCGCAGATTGGCTGGAGATAACACCCCCCGGAAGAGCGGCTCTTGAACGCGGGACCCTGGATATGCTCGACCATGCGCTGCATCAACTGGACCCCGCGCTGTTGCAGATGAGACACGGAGCATGGGCGGCGGCAACTTCCTTTCAGCCGGATGCAATGCGACAGGCGGCGCACTCGGGGCGGGAACTCATTCGTCAAGTTCTCGACCGACTAGCACCTGACGACGAAGTGAGGCTGGCGCCATGGTTCCAAAGGGGAGACAGGATCACGCGACGTCATAGGGTTCGTCTGGCGATGGAGAAGCATCGCGGCCGATTCTCCGAGTCGACGGCCCGCGTGATCGAAGCGCAAGCGGACGTCGTAGATGCGAACTATGACCGGCTATCGGCAGTGGCGCACGCCGAAGCGCCCGTTGTTCGGGAACATGTGAGCGAGCTTTTGCGCGCCGCCGAGGCGGCCCTTAAAGATCTGCTGAGCGAGGGTGAGGCTGAATGAGATTGGTCGGGGCGAGCAAGTCGGAACCTGTCAACGAGAATGAGACAGTGAGTTACGTGAGTTTATTGTAGCGGCAGAGTTCTTCGGCTGCTTCATTCGCCACGACGCACCGGAAGCGTGAACGTTGACAGACGACACGAACGGAGAATCGCGCGTGAGCACCGCGAAATATCATCTCGTATTTGTGGACGACGACCCCTGGGAGATCGAGGAGTTCAGTCGACTCTATAGCGGAGATCGGTTCCGTGTAACGGCTGTCCAGGCGGCCAGCCCGGCAACGGCAATGGAGAGGATCAGGGCCGAGGCGCAAAAAGAACGAGTCGACCTCTTTGTCTTGGATCTCTACTACCCCTCCGTCGACCATCCGCCTTCTGGCCTAGACAGCAAGCAGCAGGAAGAAACAAGACTTGCCATCGAAAACATTGTGGCCCTCGCTCGGAATGTCGAGGGGCACTATGCCGACGGTCAGGCACTTTTGCGGGCGACCCATAGTGTGATGCGGCAGGCGGGCAATCTACTGGTTAGGCAGTGCCGGGCGTTGCGTCAGAGCCCGGAGGGCGGCATCGCACTTCTTGGGGAGGTTGCGGCGGCCTATCCGTCCACTCCGAAAGCATTTTATTCTCGGAAGGCCACACTCAAGGATGCCAAGGAAGCTCTCGCCGCAGGGGCCCTTGACGTCATCTCCAAGCCGGAGCCGGGAGCGCACGGCGAGGCCGAATCCATTGCCGAGCAATTCCAAGACCTAGCGGACCGTAAGCCTCCGAAATGGGGCCGCGACTGGCTTGGCCAAGCAGTGGGGATCACAAGGGATTGGGGACCGCTCGTGTATGAAGTACTGAAGAGGACACTCCCGGGATCATAGCAGCAAGGGACCGTCGCTCTTCAGTAGGGCACCAGCCGCTGCTGCGTGCCGCCGGTGGACCAGAGCATCCTTCGACGCATTCCGGAGCTGTTTCCGCTACCAGCGGAGGATCTGGCCCTTGATCCCTCGTATGAGCCGACTTCAGCAGACTGGAATTGCCGCAAACACGGCGAAATTCAGGGATCTCCAAAGCCAGAGCCGCGTTCATCTTGTGATGCCAGAGAACGCTCCGCATATGCGCGATGCGGCGATGCAATCGAAGGCGTCTAGCAGCGCCGGCGGGTGGTGGAGATCCTGAAGGTGTCCTTACTGGGTCAGGCCTAGCCTAGCTTGTGATCCGAATGTTGCTTGACGCCGGCCCGAAAGAAGCCTACGCTCCCCCGCGGTTCCGGCCCTTCAACCGTCAAGCCCTCGGGGAGGAGTTGCATGTCCCTGATTCGGGTTCGTAGGCAATCCCTTGAAGCATCTTAAAGACGACATCGTTTGCGCCTGAGAGTCGTTCGCCAGATTCACGGGAAAAGGCACACCGCTCAGTCATTGGACCGTTACGGTGGCATTCATTCGATGCTCGGTCCGCGCTATCGCCCTACCCGTTGTAGCGATCAGCGCCCGACATTCTGCGGCTGCTGCCGCTGATTGGGCCGCGGAAGCCTTGAACTCGAGGCTGAGTATGTAGTGACGACGTTGGAAGCTCCCGCCCCGCCGACAGCAGGATCGGCGAGGATACGTTGCGGTCTTCCCTCGGCAGGTGGATGTTCCCGGGACTGAGGCGGGAGGTGGCAGGGTGGCTGGCCACCGAATCGCCCAGCACCCGCCGCGGACCCGCGTTGATGACTCTTATGCTCTGATGGGCGGTACCTTGGAGAGTCCCATGAGTTCCGAGGACGAAGCCTCCAGTTCCAAAAGCGGCAAGTGGGCTGCTGAAGCATTTGGGTTCCTTCGCTTTTACCAGCGCGTCGGGAACCAACTGTGGGGGCTGATCCTGATGGAGATCGGATGGGCCGCGCTGCTCCTGCTTGTTTCGAAACTCTTGCCGGATGAAGGGCCCAGGCGGCTTCGCGGCGCTGCGATCACAGATATATTCCTGATCGGCGGTATTGTCATCGCCCTATGGTGGAGTTTTTCCAGCGGCGTCTACCTGTATGGCTGGCTGATCGTCCAACGGGTCCTGCGAGCGGGTGCGCTGCTGGTGCTCTATGCGACGTTCTCTCTGCTTGCGGCCGTTCGGCTGATCTTTAACTGGCGCGAGGTGAACCGCACCGAAAAGCGTCTCAAAGATGAGGAGGAGGCGGCTGAAGAAAAGGTGCCCGTCCCGCCCGCCCGTGAAGAAACGCCAATGACACCGGAAGCGGAGTTGAACAAGAAGAAAACGGAAGAGGAGGCACTCCGCGATAAGTCGCGCTTTCTGAAGGCCGTTAAGCTGGTCGACGAAAAATCGAAAAAGCCTGGTGTGCCTTGGCCGCTTAGAGTCGGCCACCTTTTCGAAAGGCCGATGGAAGGATGCATCAAGTTGTGCGCCCGGTTGAAATCGGGCGGTCGCATCGGCCTCGCGCCGATCTACAGCTTCACCTTCGAGGAGGACAGCAAAGCCGCAAAGGCCCCGTTGCAAGCCTTCGCCGCCGGCGTCGATCGCCTGCAGATCAAACTACGTCATCTAGTCTCGATTCAGTCGCTGCGCTTCGACGTGCTGCCGACAGCGGTGAACGTCAAAACCAGTCGTCAGGCCCGCCTGCTGCGCGGGCTCTTCGGGTTCGACGCCGTGCTGTGGGGCAGCTACGTGTCGACGGACCCGCCCGAAATTGCCCTGCAGTTGGAAGCCGCACGCCCGGAGCCGAAGAAGGAAGAGAGCGATTGGAACCGCACGTGGCATGACCTCGACCTTTTCAAAAACGTCTCGCAAATCGAGAACGAGGGAATGGTGATCGATCAAGACGACCTGCTCGACGCCTACATCGCCGTCGCGATGGCCATGGTGCACGCCCTGAATGCCCGCGAATTTCGCCCGGGCGGACCGTTCGGCGGGAAGCTCGACATGTTGCGCCTGTATAAGTATAGCGATCCGCGGGTGATCATCAGCGCCCTGGTGACGGACGGCCTCTTCTCGCTTCCCGCCGAGCCGCTGCGGCGTACGGCGGAGCCCACGCCTGCCGTCGAGCATCGCCGCAAGGCCCACCCCTCCCGTTCGAATTTCAGTTCCAATCGGACCGCCAAGGAAACGCTCGTTGACGTCGCGGGAAAATGGGTGGCGCAGCAGCTCGATTCCACCGGGAGTTGGGAAGAGCGTTACCCCAACGAGTTTCTGGAAGATGTCGCCGCGCGGTGCGTGGAGCTTCGTCCCCTGGAACCAGAGAATTATTATCGTCTGGCCGCGATACGGCTGATCCTCGGTAAGGTGGGGGCTGCCCGCCGCGATCTGGACGCGGCAACCACCAATGATACTCTCGCTCGTCGCATCGCCCCCACGCCCCTTTCAATAAAGGCCGGAATGGCAATTCGTGACTTGGATCATCCTTCTTATCAAGGGCGCGAATTCAGAGAAGCCCAATGCGCCATCTATGTCGCCCGAGCCGTTGCGCGCGGTGGCGACAAGGTTCGCGAAGACTTGGCGACGAAATTCAAAGAGACCAACGTGTACGTATTCCGTGCCTACGACAAATCCCCGCTCTCGCCGAGCCAGACGATCCTGTTTGAGACGCTGAAATTGGACGATTTGGCCGGAAGTGGTTCGGAGGACAAGGCAACGTGAACACCCGTGACATAGCCTACCAGACTCGGACGCCGGCCGCCCCAAGGAGCCGTGGGCACAGCGCACACAAAGCCCTCGGCGCGAGCCGAGAGTGCCGGTCCTGCAGCTGATGCGACAGGTGAGTTGCTCAGGGAACGTCAGGGTGCATGTTTTTAGAGTGGCGTGCTGTTTTCAACACGCAAGCATCGGAGGCAGTCCATGAAAGGCGTTGTGTTCCTCGGTGATCGCGAGCTGGAGCTCAAGGAGTTCTCCGATCCGACGCCAGAACGTAGAGACGTGATCGTGGAGATCAAGGCCTCGGGCATGTGCGGCAGCGACCTGCACAAGTATCGCGCGCCCGCTCAGCCGGGCGCGGCCGTGGCCGGGGGCATCACACGGCAGGCCGGGATGATCGCACTGAAGTCAGTGAAACACCCTCGGACCAGATGAGACGGGCCCGGCGATCAGAGGACGTCTGCGCCGCGACGTCAGGCGGCCCCGTGGTCCACTAGCGGGGCACTCGGAAGCCTCTTGGAGGCCTATCGCAGGCCGGACATATTCCCGGGATTGTGGCCGTCGCAAGCCGGACAGAATTCCAGCAGTTCGTTCGGAGAGCAGCGGATCAGACCTTCATGCCGCGGCGCACGCGGGCCAACTCCGACGCCGCATAGTGGCGTTGGGTCCCGAACCCATACGGCTGGATGCAGCGCGCGCGGCCCTGGTCCGTCCAGCGAATGAGCGTCTTGGCGGAGATACCTAGATAGAGCGCCGCTTCGCCCGTCCGATACCAGCGTCGCGCCCGCGGGTGCGGCGTGGGCAGGTGAAGGGCGCGCCGAATCCGGATGATCCGATTCTCGAACTGCCGCTGGTAGGCTAGGCGAATGCGCGGCAACAGCCGGCGGTGCGGCAGGCCCTCGAGCTTCTCGAGAAGCCGAGTGTGCTCGCGTAGCAGTCGCCTGTAGGTGGCACCGTGAAGCCCGGCGCGACACGGAACGTGGAGGAGCTCCGTGTGGATCAGGGCGTTGGAGTCTCTCATGTCGGCTGCTCTCCCCCCGCGAGAGACCTCCCGCGGGGCGGACTACTACCCCGTGCCCATTGGCCGCGGAACCCTGGATCAGGAGGAGTCTTCAAGGGCTCGCCCCTCCGGACTCCCAGCACATCACTGGCAAAGACGGAACGAAGCGGAAGAAATCTGCTACCGTGCTGCTACCAAACCAACGGGAATTATTAGATCCCACGGGCACCATTGGTTAGTCTCAATCGACGGATTTATACGGAGTTACGTCTTCTTGGTGTGGCTCAGGTGTCGTGGAACTTGAGCTATGATTTCTTCCACCCCGCGCCGGGGGAGGGGGAACCTTCCCCGGCACAGGGAGGTTTACCGTTCCAGACCGAACCGAAAGGAGGTGACTCTCAATGAAGATCCTCATGATGGCGCTCGCGATTG
>Ga0210384_10002643_pt1 | contig 21690 bp, 13 predicted proteins | sample IncBWH2MmetaG_FD_160574 | JGI IMG/M metagenome (GOLD analysis project Ga0210384, IMG submission 160574) | Forest soil microbial communities from Barre Woods Harvard Forest LTER site, Petersham, Massachusetts, United States - Inc-BW-H-2-M | ecosystem: Environmental > Terrestrial > Soil >...
GGCCAATGTGGGACTAATTCTACATGAAAGCGGCGTTGCCTTCGGCCCGCATCGTCAATATATAGAGGGGAGTTCTCGCCGACTTCACCCGGAGCCCTGGTGGAGCCGTCCCACTTCGGTCAGCCACCTAGCCGCTCGATGGTCCAAGCCTGACGCGGCCCGAGGCGTAAAGTTCCCGCTACGAGGAGTTCGCAAAGAGCCTGGGATTCTGATGCGGAAGGGCCAGCCAAGCTGCTGAAACAACTCCAGGAACCTTATCGGTCGATGATCCGACTCGGGCCTCTAAAGGGTTGCGAGTTACTGCACGCCGCGTGCCGACAACGAGCGCGCAGCCAGCAACGTCGCACGGCCAACGGTCGGTACCAGGAGACTGAGCGAGGTCGATTCGCCCGTCGACTGCGCCAACGCGCCTACAGGTTTCGCCGGGCTCTCGTGACGGATCATGGTTTCCTGCCGATCACAATGCCAGCAAAAGGATCGCCAGGGGGGCGCGTCGGCGCTCCGGAACAGTCGCCTGACCCACTTTTCGGTTGCCAGCGCCAAGGTCGGTTCGTGGAGCCATTTCCTTGGCGGGGACATCGGCGAATCAGGGCAACATCCGGCGAGCGTAAAAAAAATACGCTCTCACAGAATCGCCAACACTGATGCAACGAAATCGATAAGAGATAAAATGAGGGTCTGGGGCATCAAGGAAGTCGCTTTTTCAAGGCTTCCACGATCCCCGTCTCCGCAAGGGGCGCCATGAGGTCGTATCCGGCTTTGTTGGGGTGCACGCCATCCGGACTCAACTCGGCTTTGAGGCCGCCTTCGGTGTTGGCCATACTTGAGTAGTAGTCCACAAATATGAAACCATTTTTCGCGGCGTACTCTTTGATCCATGCGTTTAGCGCTCTAATCTTGGGGGCAGGTTCTAGCCCCCTGTGCCAATGAAAATCGCTTGCCGGCAATACTGAGCACAATACAACATGAATCCCATTTGTCCGGGCAAGCTCGCTCATGGACGCGATATTGTTCCCAATGTCCTCCAAAGTTTCCTTCCCCGTGTTCTCGGCGATGTCATTTGTACCCGCCAGCAAGACTACGACCTTCGGTTTCAAAAGGACAACGTCCTGACGAAAACGGACCAGCATCTGCGGCGTAGTTTGCCCGGAGATACCACGATTGACATACGGCTTTCCCGGGAAAAACTCACCGCGATCGGGAGTCGTTGAGGTTGCTTTCTGCCCCCAGCCTTCCGTGATGGAATCTCCCATGAATACAACTCGCGTTTCGCCTGGCGACACTGGCGGCAACGACTTATTGGCCTCTCGATACTTCGCCAGGAAAGACCAATCATTGAACGTCCGCTCCAACTGCGATTTCTGGTAAGGCGTCAACTGTTCCGCAGCTGGTGCTTGTTCCGCTGGCTTCAGATTCTGAACGGGAGCTCCCGTTGGCGTTCCCTGCGAGAAAGTCAACGGGCCGCAAATAAGGATCGCCACAGTCAGGAACGAAACAAAGAGCGTATAAGAAAGTCTCTCTTTTCGAGCCACCGAGATGCCTCCTCCTAACATAATGCCCCGATTCTACCGCAGGACTTCTGACAAATCCTCAAATAAGCCGAAAAATGAGGCATCTTTCCGGGGGCTTTCGAACGCCTGTTTTGGTCAGTGCAGAAGACACGAACACCTGTTTTTCCGGGCAACAGAGGCACTGCAGTTGCTTTCTATCGAGCGGCCAGCCTCTCGGGTCGACTTCGCATCCGGAGTGAGAATTTGCAACCGTCAAATGAATCAGAAAATGGACATCCTTCGTGGATTTGCTCTCCGTTTGAAAGTGCTTCCGTTTTCAACAGCGCGAATTCGAAGCAGCTCCCCGCGATGATGCCGGCCTAGGAACTTAACCCTGCCATCAACTGATGATCGATCGTGACGGAGACCCGCTTAGAACATGCGCAGTACAAAACTGTAAGTGCCGCCGCTGGTGTCGCTCACGAGGGAGCGTGCCATTTATTTCCCCCTTTAATTGGACCGAAGTTGGACTGGAACCCATGGGGTGAACCCCTAAGACGGCACAGTTTCTTGCGACCATGTGTAGCGTAGCCTTGCCCACTTTCCGGGAACTGGGTTTCTCAAGACGAGCGCGTTTCTCACAACCGATCCACAGCTGACTTTGACTCCGAATTGCCCATGACTCCGAGAAATGTAGAGCCCGAGTGCTGTAGTCCGAATTTCGCGGATGTGCGGCAACCCAAAACGACACGTGAAACCGGGGGCGTTAAACTAGCTGGCGGAGCCGCTCAAGTGTGACAGCAGGATATGCGCTTCGTGAGGTATAAAACTAGATTGTCATCCAGCACTACCTGCATGCCTTCTGCCACATATCGGTTGCTGTAGGTAACGCCGCGACCATCGGGTATGTAGCCCCGCCTTACGTACAGTCTTTGCGCTTGGTTGTAGCCAGGGTGCAAGCCAACGCCAATACCTGCAACGCTCGAACGCAGCGAGATTTCTTCTTCCGCCCGATCCAGCAGCCGCGTGGCAAGTCCCTTCCGTCGGAATCCAGGGAGCACGTTTAAATCCTGGATCTCTGGAATCTGTTCCTCTACGAAGGCGGAGTATGTAGGCGTCCAGTTCACGGTCACGTAACCAGCGAATTGCCTGTCAACAGTAGCCACGAGGCACGCGCGGGTACCGGCCAACTGCTCTGCCAAATACCGCCGATATTGCGCCACAGGCTTGCCCGCCCCAATGTTCCTGAATGCGGCAGATATGGTTTCCGGATCACTGTCGTTTAGAACTCGGATTTCAACAATTTCCGCCATCTCTTAATGCTCCCGGCTAATTCTAATTGCCTATCCGGAAGTAATCCAGACTCGGACATGGGGACCGATACCGACAAGGCGAAACAGCAACTTGCGAGGGGGGTAGAGGGGAGCTGCAGCCAGCGGACATTTATGCGGACATTTTGACCATTTAAATCCTCGTATGACTATGATAAATATAGTGGTTACTATGAATAAGAAACCGGACATTAAAGCGGACATAAAAGCGGCAAAAGATCGCGGGGAATCGACCTCCTTAATGGAGCCCTTGCTGATCGGGGAAACCTCCCGTCACCGACGTGCGCTCACTGAGCTAGCGATCGAACTGGCGCAGAAGGCGTCGGGCTTTCGCCGCAGCCTGCCGGAGAGCCTGAGGACATCGCTGGCCGATCTCGTGCGGGCGATGAACTGCTACTACAGCAACCTGATCGAAGGGCACAACACTCATCCCGTCGACATCGAGCGCGCCCTGAAAAACGACTATAGCAATGACGCGCGCAAGCGCGACCTGCAGCTCGAAGCCAAAGCCCATATCCATGTCCAGAAATGGATTGACGGTGGCGGTCTGAAGGGGCGCGCGCTCACGAGCGACGGCATCCGTGAAATCCATCGCCGTTTCGGCGAGCTGCTGCCCGAGGATTTGCTGTGGGTGGAGGACCCTAAGAGCAAAGAGCGGATAAGGGTCGTCCCCGGCGAACTGCGCCACAGGGATGTGAAAGTGGGCATGCTTATCCCCGTCAGCCCCGGCGCGGTGCCGCGCTTCCTGGGACGTTTCGAAGAGGTTTACGGCCACCTGAACCGGACGGACTCCATTCTAGGCGCGGCGGCTGCGCATCACCGCCTTGTGTGGATTCACCCGTTTCTGACGGCAACGGACGCGTTGCGCGCCTGATTTCGCATGCGATGCTGCTGGAAACGCTAGATACGGGCCGCGGTGTGGTCGGTCGCGCGCGGGCTGGCGCGCAAGGTAGAGGATTACAAAAGTCACCTCGCCGATTGCGACAGCCCGCGGCGCAATGATCTTGACGGCCTGGGCGCCTTAAGCGAGGAGGCGCTGGCCCGGTTCGTTAATTTCTTTCTGGGCATGTGCATCGGCCAGGTCGAGTTCATGGAAGGGCTGCCAACCAGTGGGCCATCGAAGAGATAGCGCGGCGGAAATATCTTGCAGGCCGGAGAGAAACGGACGGATCTGTTCTCATCGGGTTCCGACGACACGTTCTAAAGCGGAAAATTGGAGGCGCGGGTGGGATTCGAACCCACGAATGGAGGTTTTGCAGACCTCTCCCTTGGGCCACTTGGGTACCGCGCCGTTCCTGAGAATTCAACGACTTACAGCTACTACAGTATCCCCTACGTCCGACTTGCTGCCAAATTTGCGGCGGTTTTCGGACGATCCCCGTACCACAGTCTCGGAAACGCCTTGACACCGCATCGGCCTCCTGCCGCTACGCTCCCCATGAGGTGGACGTAGTGTTTCATAGTTGTATGCGCGTCTGCGCGCCCCCCGTCAATCCTGCGCCGCTGCCTTCATCGGAACTCCCTCGTCATGCAGGACGGTCGCGTGCCAGTGACGAAGAAGATGCCAGTGACGTAGGAAATGCCGACTCTCTTTGCCGCGGACCGGAGCGTTCCCAGCGCTTTGCTGGCGTGATTCAGACCCGTTCCGAAGCGGTTCAAGAACAGCCAGTCATCCTCACCCGCGCGCCCAGTCCCCGCCGAAACTCGGTCAGCCGCTTCATATCCTCGTCTGCCTGGAGAATCGGACGACGACTACGGTGCGTTTTGGTAATAGAACCTGCTTCAGTCTACGGCCTCTACCACCTAAAAGCATGTGCGGTCCCAGTCTACCGCGCGCCAGCGAAGGGCAAGCAGTTCGCCTATGCGAACGCCGCTGATACAAACCAACCACACCATTGTACGGTAGGGTTCAGGGAGTTCGTCAAGCAGACACGCCAGTTGGCACTGGTTCAGTTTGAACAAACTGTACCCGTGGCCGCGCGTTCGCGTGACTCTGTTCCTTTGTCCCTGTTATCCTCTAGCTTCTCAGTTCATTTGTGAGGTGCATCTCATGCGTAGCGCGCTTTTAGCCGTTCTTTCTCTTCTCTGTGCCACCGCTTCTCCAACCCAGCAAACTCCGGCCGTCTCACACTTCGATGGCAACTCGTGGTGGGCACACGTCAAATATCTCGCCGACGATTCTCTCGAAGGCCGGGACACGGGCAGCGAGGGTCTGCGCAAAGCCCAGGCTTATGCCGTCGAGCAGATCCAGAAAGCCGGCCTCGAACCAGCCGGAACGAATGGTTTCTATCAGCCCATCCGATTCAATCAATATGAAGTCGATGAAGCCAAATCCTTTCTGGTCCTGGTCGCAGGCAACCAACCGCAGCCGCTTTCATTCGCCGACGATGCCTTCATTAGCACCCGCGCCACGCGCGCATCCGCCAATTTCACTGCCGGCATGGTGTTCATCGGCTACGGCCTAAAAATTCCCGAGAAGAATCTCGATGAGCTCGCCGGCCTCGATCTGAACGGAAAAATTGTCGTCTATCTCGCTGGCTCGCCTTCGGACATTCCCACCGCTCTCGCCTCGCACTATCAAACGGCCGGCGAGCGCTGGAAATTCCTTCATGCCGCCGGCGCCATCGGCATGATCAGCATTTTCAATCCGGCTTCCATGGACATTCCATGGTCCCGCATTTCCGTCAACCGCAACCATCCTTCCATGGATCTCGCAGATCCCGAGTTCAATGACACTCCTGGCCTTCAACTTGGCGTTTCCTTCAATCCCGCTTCCGCGGAAAAACTCTTCGCCGGCTCCGGCCATACCTTCGCCGAAATCGCCGCCCTGGGAAAGGAACGCAAGCCTCTTCCCCACTTTGTCATGGCCACCTCGCTAGAAGCCAACGCTGTCATCCAGACCAAGGCGCTCGAGTCCGCCAACATAGCCGCCAAACTCACTGGCTCCGATCCCGCGCTCAAAAACGAATTCGTCGTTCTGTCCGCGCACATTGACCACGTCGGCATCGGCGCGCCCATCAACGGCGATCGCATTTACAACGGCGCCATGGACGACGGCTCCGGCAGCGCGCTGGTGATGGATATCGCTGCGAGCCTCAAAGCACATCCGCAAAAGCTGCAACGCTCGATTCTCTTTCTGCTTGTCACCGCCGAAGAAAAAGGTCTTCTCGGCTCGAAGTACTTCGCGGCGCATCCCACCGTCCCGCCGAAATCCATCGTCGCCGATGTAAACGTGGACATGTTTCTTCCCATCGTCCCGCTGAAAGTTCTCAAGATCGAGGGCATCGAAGAATCGGACCTCGGCACGCGCGCCGCTACGATCGCCCAGTCCATGGGCATCAAACCAATCCCCGATCCCGAGCCGCTCCGCAACGCGTTCATCCGCAGCGATCAGTACAGTTTTATCAAGAAAGGCGTTCCCAGCGTCAAAGCCGACGTCGGCTTCGAACTCGGCACGCCCGAACAGAAGGTTTTCAAAGACTGGCTGACCAACCGCTACCATGCTCCAAGCGACGACGTGAACCAACCCGTCGATCTGCAATCCGCCGCGAGCTACGAGGAGTTCACTCTCCGTCTGCTCCTGGACACCGCCAACACCTCCGCGCGCCCGCGCTGGAAGCCAGACTCCTTCTTCCGCCGCTACGCCGCCGACTGAGTTCTTAGCGGAGACTTTTCCTGAAGCGGGTCGGCACGTGGCTTGTACGGGTGATTCCCTGGAAAAGATAACCACGCCGAAAACATTCAGTCCGGCGCCGATGAGAAATAGTAATTGCCGTACAAACGTGCCAGCAGTACGTCGAGAGATAAATCGTCCTTCCCAAAAAACGTCTTTACCGGTCAAATGGACATACCCGCCTCCCTAGTGAAGAGTCCACCAATTTGATGCAAATCTTCCACACTACCGTGCCAATAGAGAGCGAGCCACGAGTGACGCATCTTTATTAGCCCGGAGCAGGGACCTGTTGAGCAGGCCCGACAAGCCAGTTGCATTTCAGATCCCCCTTTCCGCCTTTGTAGGCCGAGGTAGTTTCAGCGAAGCACACCAGTGCAATTGGGCCTTTACACCGAACGGTTGTAAATGTGAGAGTTTGTAATTAAGAACGGGTGCACTTATTAGCGACATAAATAAACGGATCGGGAACTACGGATCGCGCACCATTCGGCAATGAGACTTGTGACTTTCAGGGTCGTGTCCAGACGTACTCCACGTAAGTTTGAGCCTTTCGGGCCGGCATAGGGGTGGGAACATTTCCGAGTTCATTCGTCCGGTTCATTTTCGCTGCGAAAAGAGGACGATGATGACTCGAAACAAATCCGCCAGCAGCCGCTTTGGCTCGCTGTTAGTTGCGCTCCTAGCGTTCGCACTACTCTCATTGCCCGTGTTTGGGCAGGTCGTCGGTGGCAGCCTCTCGGGCACGGTGACGGACGAGTCCGGATCGGCGCTTGCCGGCGCCGCGGTCTCCATCAAGAATGTGGCCACCGGTGTAATTACCATGGCCACCACCAATACTCAGGGCATCTTCACGGCGCCGAATTTGCTGCCGGGAAGTTATCAAGCAACGATTTCTGCGCTGGGTTTCGAAACCGCCACCCACAACGACATCACTCTGGCCGTAGGGTCTCAACAAGTCTTTGACATGGCATTGAAGGTTGGCACAGTGAGTGAAAAGGTTGAAGTTTTCACCCTCGACCCGGACGTTCAACTGATGTCCTCCGCGATCAGCAACACTGTCGACTCCACCACGGTCCGCGAACTGCCTTTAAACGGTCGTTCCTGGACAGATCTCGCGACTCTCCAGCCAGGTGTTTCGGTGATCCGCGCCATGGTTAGTGTTACGAGCACGGACCGCCTCGGCCGCGGCCTCGGAGTGGAGTTGAGCGTCACGGGAGGACGGCCCCAGCAGAACAACTATTTGATCAACGGCGTGAGCATCAATGACTATTCGAACCAGGCGCCTGGCAGCATCTTGGGCGGCAATCTGGGCGTCGACGCCGTCGCCGAATTCAATGTCCTGACGACAAACTATTCCACAGAGTATGGACGCACCTCTGGCGGAGTGATCAGCGCGATTACACGCTCCGGCACGAATCAGTTTCACGGCAGCGCCTTTGAGTACCTGCGCAATAGCGCACTGGATGCGCGCAACTTTTTCGACGTTCCGGCGGCCCCGGGCTTGCCTGCCAAGCCTGCCTTCAAACGCAATCAATTCGGAGTTTCCGCAGGCGGCCCGATCCGCAAGGATAAGACATTTGTTTTTGTCGCCTACGAAGGACTTCGTGAGAACCTCGGACTAAGCGAGTTTGACCAAGTACCCTCCCTCAATGCCCGCCAGGGTATCCTGTGTGATCCGAACTCAGCAGATTGCTCGGTTACCACGAACAACGGGGTAAATCCGCTCGTCCTGCCCTATCTGCAGTTTTTCCCGAAGCCCAATGGCGCGCTCGAATGCCCAGGTTGTGTTCCAGGCGCTGGGGACATCGCCGATTTTACCTTTGGTGGAGCGCGGATTACCCGCGAGAACTATTTGATTACCCGCCTCGACCATAGAATCTCAGAAGCAGATAACCTCTCGGGAAGTTACATGTTCGATAACGCCCCCTCCTCACAAAATGACGAGTTCAATAACAAAATCGTGTCTTTTAAGACCAGACGCCAGCTCGTGACCATCGAAGAAAATCATATTTTCAGTCCGTTCGTGGCTAATTCGTTCCGCATTGGCTACAACCGCGTGCTGGCAGCCGCGCCCGCGGGCGGCACCGCTGTCAACCCGCTCGCAGCGGACAAGACTCTGGGATTCGCTCCAGGGGAAACGGCGGGCTCCATCAATGTCGTGGGGCTCACCCCGTTTACGGGCGGATTGAGCACCACGCAACCACAGGTTTTTCATTGGAATTCCTGGCAAGGTTACGACAATCTCTTTGTCGTGAAGGGGATTCATTCCCTGAAATTCGGAGCCAATGTCGAGCGCATCCAGGACAACTCCTTCTCGAGTTCGTTCCCCGGTGGAGTCTTCGGCTTTGGTTCGGTGGCGGATTTTATCAACAACACCCCTTCTTCGGTGAACCAGCCCGTCACACTCAGCATCGACGTTCCTGGCACCACCACTCCTCGTGGCCTCCGGGAGACTCTTTTCGGCGCGTACGTCCAGGACGATGTGCGCTTGCGCCCAAATCTTTCCATCAATTTGGGCGTTCGCTATGAGATGGCTACTGTGCCCACCGAAGTGCACGGACAGCTGGCCAGCCTTCACAGTATGACCGGCTCGCAGGTTTTTACCGGCTCACCTTTGTTTGCGAATCCTTCCCTCCGGGACTTCGAACCACGGGTCGGTTTTTCCTGGGACCCCTTCCGCACCGGGAAGACAGCCGTTCGGGGTGGCTTCGGAATGTTCGATGTGCAGGTGCTTCCTCTCACCATGCGCCACACTGTTGACGGGAGCGTTCCTTTTGCCCAGTCGGCCAACGCCTCGATCACTTCCGGCAACCCGTTTCCAACCGCAGCCTTCCTAGGGCTGTCGAACGACCCGACGACCGAGCGTGCGGCTTTCATCGAGCAAAAGCCACCTCGCAACTACGTCATGCAGTGGAATCTGAACATTCAACGCGAAGTTGCTCCCGCCACTACGGCCATGATCGCCTACGTGGGGTCGCGCTCCGTGCACAACATCTTCCAGGCGGACGACACCTCCATCGTGCTGCCTTTCGCTAACACCCCGGCTGGATACTTCTGGAATGGTGGGACCATCCTCAATCCCAATTTTGGCCGGGTGTCCAGCACACTCTGGAATTCCAGTGCTGCTTACCATGCGCTCGAATTGCAACTGAGCAAGAGGTTGCGCCACGGATTTCAGGCCCAAGCCTCTTACACCTTTGGTAAAGGCATCGACACCAGCTCCGGCACGACAGATGGCGACCAATTCCAGAACGGCATTTCCACCCTCTTTTTCTTCGATCCTAAAACGCGCCGCGGACCATCCGATTTCAATATCAAGCACACCCTGACGGTCAGCTACACTTGGGAAATTCCCGGCCCCAAGCGGTCTTTCGAGGTTATTAATTGGGTTGCCGGAGGCTGGGAACTTGGCGGCATCCTGCAGGCAAATACCGGCGTGCCGTTTACACCAACGATTGGCGGAGACCCGCTCGGATTAGGGAACACTGATCCGTTTGACTTCCCGAACTACGTGAAGGGCTGCAATCCCATTCACGGCGGCGTGAACTATCTCAACCTCAATTGTTTTGCCCTGCCGACGGCTTCAGAGCTGCCCGCGTCGCTTGCCGCCCAGTGCATTCCTTTTGCCAGCGCACTGCCAGCGCCGGCACCCGCGACTTGCACGAACCTAGTCGGCAATGCCGGGCGCAACAGCTTGGTTGGACCAGGCTTGGTCAACTTTGACCTGTCGTTGTTCAAGAACAATCCCATCAAGCGTATTTCGGAGACATTTAACGTTCAGTTTCGCGTAGAGATTTTCAACGCGTTCAATCATGCCAATTTTAATCCTCCGACATCCAACAATCAGATTTTCGACGGATCCGGCACCCTCGTAGGAGGCGCGGGCAACATCACTGGGACAGCCACAACTTCCCGCCAGATTCAGTTTGCGCTGAAGTTTGTTTGGTAGCCTCGGCTGATTCGGTGGCCGCATAGCTCTCCGGGTGCCATCACGAGCAGAGCCGTCCGTTTCGGATGCGCCCGTAGCATGCAATCAAAGCCGGAAGACCGGCTGTAATTTCTATTGGCTCACTTTCCGCAATCTTCGTTCCATCCTCAAAAACGATACGGAAAGGTTTGTCTCAGGGGGCTGGCCAGCCTGCAACCAGTCGAGCTTCGTCGTTTTCAACACCTTGGCCCGCCTTTCGGCATCGAATACTGACAAGTTCGTTTTCATCTCTTGCCTCTGACAAAATCAACGACCTTTCCAGCATTCAGCTACAGACGATCTGATTGATTCAGACTCAAGTCGAGCAGTTGAGGTAAATCGCCTTGACCAGGCTGTCTGGCGTTGGGCACAGGATAGCTGCGCCGCCCGGCATTCACACTCGGGCGATCGCCTAAGTGCACCGCGCCAAACGAGTAGGTTATGGCAAAAAACTTCGCCGGTGGCCGGAGACAGGCGGCCCGCAGCGCGCGGACTCCGCGCTATTTTTTTGCGGGTGCCGCGGGTGAAGCGATTTTGGCTTCGCGCAGGAAGCGGGCTGATTCTTCGGGCGGCGTCGGGTTGATGTAAAAGCCCGTGCCCCATTCGAAGCCCGCGACTTTGGTGAGCTTGGGGATGATCTCGATGTGCCAATGGTAATGATCATTGATCTCTTCGCCGATGGGCGAGGTGTGGATCATGAAGTTGTAGGGCGGGCGGTCGAGGACGGCGTCGAGGCGCATCATAGTGTCCTTCAACATTCGCGCCAGGCTTGCGTACATCGTGCTCTGGTTGTTTTCGTACGAGGAACCGTGCACCTTGGGGAGAAGCCACATCTCAAAGGGAAAGCGCGGAGCGTACGGGGCGAGCGTGATGAAATGATCGTTTTCGCCGATGACGCGCTCGCCGGTGTCGCGTTCTTGGCGGATGATGTCGCAGAAGATGCAGCGCTCTTTCTCGTCGTAGTAGTGCCACCCGCTGTCCACTTCTTCGCGCACGCGCCTCGGCACGATGGGCAGAGCGATCAACTGCGAGTGCGTGTGCTCGACCGAGGCGCCCGCGGCTTCGCCGTGATTCTTGAAAATCAGGACGTAGCGAAACCTTTTGTCGTTCTTGAGATCGAGCATGCGGTCGCGGTAGGCCCAGAGGACGTCTTCGACGGCGCGCTCGGGTAAAGAGGCCAGAGTCGCTGCGTGGTCGGGCGTTTCGACGATTACCTCATGCGCACCGACGCCGTTCATCTTGTCAAAGAGGCCTTCGCCCTCGCGGTCGAGATCGCCTTCGATGCCCAGTGCGGGGAATTTGTTGGGTACGACCCGAACGGTCCAGCCCGCGGTGTTTGCGCCTCCGTTGCTCCGGCCGTAAACGAGAATCTCCGGCGGTGTCTTGGCTTCGGAGCCGGGGCAGAACGGGCAATTCTTGCCGTTGGGAAGAGGAGAGACACTTTCGCGCAGAAAATCGTTTGGACGTTTTCCACGCTCGGTGGAAATAATCACCCAGCGGCCAGTAATCGGATCTTTTCGCAACTCCGGCAAAGCAATCCTCCTCGAAAGGGGTCAAAGATTTGGGCACGGAAAGCGCCCCCCGGGCTCCGATTGTACCGCGTCTGGCGGTGGTGAGAAGGCGTTCCGCAGGATTTTCCTGTGGAATTCCACATTGGGGGGGGGTAAAGGCGTCATGCTCTTTTCTGCGCGTGCTCGGGCTTTATGCTGGCGCACAACCGGGGGCTTGCCGGGCAGTATCGAGCGCAGCATAAACAAAAGCCCCGTGGTCGCCCCGAAACTTTTAAGGCAACCACGGGATTTACTGCGGTTTGACCTGCCCGCGCCGCGAGCGTACAGCAGTGGGTTAGGCTTTTTTCTCTGCTTCGCGAATGCATTCTTCGAGCGTGCGCACTGCGAAGTCCGCTTGTTCTTCGTCGATGAGCAGTGGTGGCGACAACCGAACGGTGTTCTCGCCCGCTCCGAGGATGCAAAGTCCCTTGTGGAATGCGAGATCGACGATGATATTCCGGAGATCCGCGGCTTTTTCCTTGGTGTGCTGATCGCGGACGATTTCAATGCCGATCATCAAGCCGCGCCCGCGAACATCGCCGACGATCTTGAACTTTTTCGTCCAGTCGGCCAGACGGCCGAAAAGGTACTCGCCCATGCGGCTGGCGTTCTCGAGGTATTGGCTTTCGATCAAATCTGCCGTCGCCAGAGCCGCCGCGATGCAGACAGGATTTCCGCCAAACGTAGTTCCGTGGGCCCCCGGCTTCCAGTTCATTGTGCTGGCTGGCGCGAAGATCGCTCCGAGCGGCATGCCACTGGCGATGCCTTTGGCGCTGCAGATAATGTCCGGCTCGATGCCGGCGAATTGATGCGCCCACCACTTTCCGGTGCGGCCCATGCCGGACTGGACTTCGTCGGTGATAAGCATGATGCCGTGTTTGCGGCAGATGCGCTGCAACTCCTGCAGGAAGAAGTTTGGCGCAACGACATAACCACCTTCGCCCTGAATCGGCTCGATGATGATGCCCGCGACTTCCTCCGGATCAAAGAGGCGCCTGAAAATCTGCTGCTCGAGTTGCTCGAGAATTTCTGCTCCGCAAGTTTCCGCAGTGTGGCCGTGGGCGCACCGGTAGGCGTAAGGAAAAGGAATATGCTCGATGCCGGAGAGCAAAGCTCCGAATCCCCTGCGCTGCGTGGTTTTCGAAGCGGTCAAAGAGAGAGCGCCCATGGTGCGGCCGTGAAAGCAGCCATAGAACGCGATCATTTTGTCGCGCTTGGTGGCATAACGGGCCAGCTTGATGGCCCCTTCGACGGCTTCGGCACCGGAATTGGTGAAGAAGGCCTTTTTCGGCGCGTCGCCGGACAAGGTGTTTACCAGTCGTTCGGCGAGGAGCGGCATGCTTTCATAATAAAAATCCGTGCCGGACATGTGAATAAGTTCGGCGGCCTGCTGCTGAATGGCGGCTACCACTTTCGGATGGCAGTGTCCCGTCGAACAGACGGCGATGCCTGCCGCGAAATCCAAAAATGCATTGCCGTCAACATCCTCGACAATCGCGCCGTAGCCGCGCTTGGCAACAAGCGGGTAGTCCCGCGTGTAGGACGGCGACATGAACTTGGCATCGTTTTCCACAACGCGCCTGGCGTTGGGACCGGGCAGTGCGGTAACCAGCCTCGGTAGCTTGGCTTCCATTGTGGTAATCATCTCTTCCTCCTGGGACAAATGGTCGGCGGTTAATGTGGATGGGCTACCGCAAAGCAGGTTTGTGTGCGTACACCAATACCGAGCGCGCGCCCTGCCAGGAGAAGGATTGCTTAGTCTACGCCGAAGAGGTTGGGACGCAGCTCGGCCGGGGAAAAATTGCCGGGGAAGCGATCGAGATTAGCGTGTTTCATTTGCGTTTCCAACGGACGGTGCCGTCCCTTGAATCTTCAACAAGTATACCACGATTCGCGAGTTCCCGGCGGATGCGATCGGAGGCCGCGAAGTCGCGCCTTTGGCGTGCGGCCTGACGATCGGCAACGAGTTTTTCGATTTCCGTGTCGTCCGGGCCGCTGTCTTTGGCGCCAAAGCCGAGCGCGCGCAGTTTTTCCGCATCGTTGTCCTCCATAACGGCGAAGACGCGGTCGAATTTCGCGAGAAATTCATTTGCGGCGGTTACGTCGTCTTGACGGAAGTCGCCTTTGTCCATGGCGATATTCGTTTCGCGAAGGAGATCGAATGTGGCGGCCAGCGCCCGGGCCGTATTCAGGTCGTCCGAGAGGCCGGCGTCAAATTCTTCCCCGGCTTCGGCCACGCGGGCGCCCATGCCCTTCTGCTTCCCCGTGGGGAATTTGCCCTGGGACAGGCGCGCGGCGAAGTTGCGCAGGCGATCGACAGAGCTGGCCGCCTGCTGCAATCCGTCAAACGTGAAATTGAACTGCTTGCGGTACGGCACGCTGGCCAGCGCGAAGCGTAGCGCCGAAGGTTTGTACCCCTTGGCGAATAAATCGCGCAGCGTATAAAAATTGCCGAGCGACTTGGACATCTTCTCCCCTTCTACCAGCAGATGCTCGGCGTGCATCCAGTAGCGCACGAAGCGTTTCCCCGTCGCACCCTCGCTCTGCGCAATTTCATTTTCGTGGTGCGGAAACGCGAGATCGATTCCGCCGGTGTGAATGTCCAGCGACTCGCCAAGGTATTTCATGGCCATCGCGGAGCATTCGATGTGCCAGCCCGGGCGGCCCTTACCGATGGGCGCCTCCCAGAAATGCTCGCCGGGCTTTGGCGCTTTCCAAAGGGCAAAGTCGCGCGCGCTCTCTTTTTCGTAGCGATCGACATCGACGCGCGCGCCGGCCTGGATTCCCGTCACGTCAACATTTGAGAGCTGGCCGTAGCGCGGGAACTTCGCGATACGGTAATAGATCGAGCCTTCGCTGGGATAGGTATACGTCTTTTCCTGCAAGCGCCGGATGAGCTTGACCATGTCGTCAATATGGTCGGTAGCGCGGATCCAGTGCTCGGGCGCCTCGATGCTAAGCGCCTTGCAATCGTCGAAAAAGGCCTGCACGAACTTTTCCGTATATTCGCGGATGGTCACGCCTGCGGCCGCCGAGTTCGCGATGATGCGGTCGTCGACGTCGGTAAGGTTCATGACGTGATTCATTTTGAAGCCGCGAAGCTTCAGGAACCGCCGAAGAATGTCCTGAAACACAAAAGTGCGAAAATTCCCGATGTGCGCATAGTCATACACCGTGGGTCCGCAGGTGTACATGCGGACTTCATCGCTCTTCTGGGGCGTGAAGGCTTCGATCTTTCCGCCCAGCGTGTTATGGAAGCGTATTTCGTGCATCGCGGCCCTGACGGCGTTTTGCTCCAAAGGTAAACGTCAGATTGTATCCGACGCTTCAGGACAGCCGCAATGAAGAAGGGTTCAGAGGTGTGTTGAATTGCGAATGTGCGACCCAATGGGTCCGCATTGAAAGCGACCGCGCCGGGCGCAGCCGCTCGTTTCGAAGCTAACAATTCGGAGAAAGGGCCTTGATAAAGCACGCGTTTCGTCTGATTGTCGGATCGCCGTGCTCAGAAGACGAATTTTAGGGCCAACTGCACCAAGCGCCCGGGCAGCGCTTCCGAAATTTCGCCGAAGTTTGGCGAACTGATGTCGTTGTTGGGCAGCCGAACGTTGGCGTGGTTTAAAAACGTTGAAGAATTCCGCGCGGAATTGCGGGCTCCTGGACTTGCGAATCGGAATGTCCTTGACTGCGGAGAAATCCCACTGTTCGAAGCCGGGTCCTTGTACAACGTTGCGGCCTTCATTGCCGAACTGTCCGGCCTGCGTGGCCGGATTAAGGGACTGAAAGGCAGCCTTGTTGAACCATTCCTGCGGCGTGCGCGGGCCGTTATTCGGATTGCCGATAAGATCGGGCCGGTTGCTGGAGAAGCCGACGAGTTTCTGATCGTTGGAATACACCAATCCGCCAAACACAAAAACGGCTTGCGTCTCGGGCCGCCGGGACGGACATCCACGTAGCAGGTGGCGCAATATAAAGAGCGAGTCTGTGCCAGGGTCAATAATGCAAAAGAATTAGCGAACCTCCGCAACGAAATTGACGGTGAGAGTTTCGCTCGTTAGAGTCCTAGGTTTTCACGGGAGAGGTGCAGCGATGAGCCGTTTTCTCTGGAGCAGCGGTCTTCTTGGAATTCTGACGGTCGCCGCGACAATCGTTGCGCAGGAAAAGCCCGCAGCGGATACGGCCAAGCCCTTGACGCCTGAAACATCTCTAGACATGCGCTCGATTTCCGACCTGCAATTCTCTCCGGACGGCGCACGCGTAGCCTTCATTGTCACGGAACCGCCCAAGGGCGAACGGCGTGCACGCCACGTTTGGCTCTATGACAAAAAGTCGGGCGCCGTCCGGCAATTCACTTTTTCCGCGAAGGATGAAACTTCGCCGCGCTGGTCCCCCGATGGAAAGCAGCTCGCCTTTCTTTCGAATCGCGATGGTCAGCAGCAGATTTACGTGATGCGCGCTGACCATGGAGAAGCTGCGGCCGTGACCAAAGGCAAGCGCAGCGTGCGAACTTTTGCGTGGTCTCCTGACGGCAAGCAGATCGCCTATCTTGCTCCCGATGCCAAGAACGAAGCCGAAGAGAAAAAGGACAAAGACAAGGATGACGCGCGTGTCGTGGATAGAGACGACAAGCAACCGCGCTTGTGGCTGCTCACGTTGGCTACCAGCGAGGCGAAGGCGCTCACGGATTCTAAATGGGAAATCAGCGAACTCGCCTGGCTGACGACTGGCGACCGCCTCGTCGTCAGTGCCACGGATCATCCGGAATCGGACCAGGAGACCCATCGCATTTTTTCGATCTCCGTCCCGGACGGTTCCCGGAGACTGATTCTCGCTCCGCACGGACCTTTTCGCGACTTACAGGTATCGCCCGACGGAGCGGCTGTGAGCTACGTTGGCTGCCGCGTGGATGGTCCCTCGCCGCACGACCTCACACTATTGGACATCGGCAAGCACGCCACTCGCAATCTCACCGGCGCGAGCCTCGATCGCGCCATCCTGGAGCACCGGTGGACGAAAGACGGCTCCGTGCTTGTGCTCTACGCGGACGGCTTCCGAAACAAACTGGTTGGTTTTTCTCCCGGGGACATGAGCAAAAATCCGGCGAGTCCGCCGGCCATCAACGTTAGCGCTTTCGCCGTTTCTGAGGTCGGCGACGTCGTTTTCGCCGGACAGTCCGCCACAGCGCCTCCAGAGCTGTGGCTGTGGGATCAGAAGAATTCACCACAACAAGTTTCTAACCTCAATGATTCCTGGAAACAGTTCACACTCAACGCGCCCGAATTCTACAACTACAAATCATTCGACGGTCTCGAGATCGAAGCAGCTCTCTTGAAGCCCGCTGGAGCCCAGCCAAAAAATAAACTGCCGGTTATCGCACTGATTCATGGAGGACCGACAAGCAACTGGCAAGACTCCATCGAAGTTTGGGGCCAGCTCCTGGCGGCGCACGGCTATGCGGTTTTCTATCCCAACATTCGCGGCTCGGCCGGCTACGGCCAAAAATTCATGGAAATGAACCGCGGCGAGTGGGGTGGCGGCGACTTCAAAGATGTGATGTGGGGCGTGAAGGATCTTATAGATCGTGGAATCGCCGATCCAACTAAACTTGGCATTGGTGGCTGGTCTTACGGCGGTTACATGGCGGAGTGGGCCGTCACGCAAACGAACGACTTCAAAGCCGCGGTCTCCGGCGCGGGACTTTCCAACCTAATTTCCGAGTATGGCAGCGAGGAGCACCCTTCCTACGACGAATGGTTCTACGGCGTGCCCTACGAGTCCAATAGCCTCGTGAGATATTTGAATAGCTCGCCGTTCACGCAACTGAGGAACGTGAAGACGCCAACGCTCGTTCTTCAGGGTGAGGCCGACACCGTCGATCCGCCCGGCCAAAGCCAGGAACTTTATCGCGGACTAAAGCACTACGGTGCGGAAACCCAACTGGTCATGTACCCGAGAGAACCGCACGTTCTTCGCGAACAGAAGCACCTTCTCGATGGCCTCAACCGTATGCTCGCCTGGTACGAAAAATACGTGAAGTAGCCACACATCGGGCCCGCCTCCGAGATACCTTTTCCCGATTGTGGTGGTCCCAGATTCAACACCATCCGTTGGGTAATCCTTTACACTTAGGAACGCTCGTGGTAGTCTTTTTTTCCGTACCGCCATCCACGCGCCAGGCGGCTGGGACTCTGACTGAGAACCTGCCACACGTTTGTCTAAGCGACCGAAAAACGGTCGACTTGTCGCTCGAAAGACCCTCCCCTCGAGGAACAAAGCGTTGTCTCTCTACGCGCGTTTTGCCCCCGGCCCCATTCGTGCACAGGATATTCACGGGCTGGATCGATGCCTTGGAGATCTTGGAAAGGCGAAATCCATTTGGGGAAAACGCAAAGCGGCTGACGCCAGGCGGAGCCGCGAAGAGATTGACGACAAAAAGAGGGCATCTTGCTTAAGCTCCGAAAAGTGGAAATCGTTGGCTTTAAGTCGTTTTGTGACCGCACCGTGGTCACTTTCAGCGGCTCTGGCACGACCTGCATCGTCGGGCCCAACGGTTGCGGCAAATCCAACGTGGTTGACGCCATCTCCTGGGTACTCGGTGAACAAAGCCACAAATCCCTCCGCGCCGAGCGCATGGCCGACTGCATTTTCAACGGTACGACCAAACGGCCCCCCCTGGGTATGGCGGAAGTGACCATCACGATGGAGGATCCCGAGCTGGCGGAAGCCGCCCGGTTTGTCCTCGAAAGCGCGCAAATCGAAGCCGGCGCAGATGTAACTGCGCTTCCCGCTCCCGCCCTGGGGAACAATGCCGCCGCGACTGAGCCGCACACACAGATTCTCTCGCTAGATGCCGGGCCAGCCCGCGAATCTCAACAAGATGTAGCCGGACCACCGGACGCTCCGGGGCAGCCTGACGAAGCCTCGGCCACGGTTCCCGAATTTCTGAAGGGCAAACGTCGCAAGAAAGGCGGCGACAAACCGGCCCTGGTTACCAAGCCGGGCGAAGTCGTCGTGACGCGCCGTCTGTACCGCTCCGGCGAAAGTGAATACCTGATCAATGGCCGCATCGCACGCCTCCGTGACATTCAGGAAATGTTCATGGGCGTGGGGCTGGGCCCCGATTCCTACGCGATTATCGAGCAGGGCCGCATCGGCCTGATTCTTTCCACCAAACCGATGGAGCGCCGCGCCATCATCGAAGAAGCCGCCGGGGTCACGAAATTCAAAACCAAGAAGCGCCTCGCGGAAGCCAAACTGGAATCCTCGAAACTCAATCTCGCGCGCGTGAACGATATCGTCGTCGAAGTGGAGAAGCAGCTCGGCTCGCTCAAGCGCCAAGCCTCCAAAGCCCGCCGTTACGCCGAAATTCGCGACCAAATGCGCGGCATCGTTCGCCAGATGCTCGCCGGAAAAGCCCGCGAGCTGGATGCGGAAGCGGAACGCATCGCGAAGCAGCTCGCGGAACTCACCACCGCGGAAACACAGCACGCGCAAACGATTCAGCAGCAGGAAGGCGAACAGGACCGCCTCAACCAGCGTATATACGAGCTGGACGCCGAGATTCGCCAGAATCAGAATGTTTTAAACCTCACCACACTGGAATTAGATCGCACCGAGAACCGCCTCTCTTTCAACAGCCAGCGCGCCACGGAGCTCGGTTCGCGGCGCACACAAGTCTCCGCTGAAATGGCGGAAGCCGCGGTGCAAGCAGCGGAGTGGGAAGCCCGCAGTACGGCGCAGCAGCTCGCGGTGACCTCGCTCGGCCAAGAGTCCGCCATTCTCTCCGGCCGCGTGGAAGGGCTTGCGACGCAAGCGGAATCGCGTGTCAATCAAATTGAGGAATCCGAAGCGCGCATCGAAGCGCTGCGCCGCTCGGCATCAGAAGCCGGCGAAAGCCTGCTTCGTCTGCACGGCGAGCAGAAGCAAGCGGAGGAAGCGCTTGTCCATCACCTGGAGGCGCTTCGCAAACGCGAAGCTAGCGAGCATGACCTGCTTGAGACCTCCATTCGCATTCGCGACGAGGCTGACCAAGCCGCCTACGACTGGGAAGCCGCAAGCGGGCAGCTCAACGCGCTGACAGAAAACGCCACCATTCTTAAGGTGCGCATCGCGGACCTGCGCCAGCGGCGCGAGTCATGCGTGCAGAAGGCAGACGTACTGCGCGACTCTCTCTCCGGCGTCCGTGCGCGCCATGGGACGCTTACGCAAATCCTTAACGACCGCTCCTACACCGCCGACGCCGTGCAGAAGCTGTTTGCGGCCAACGAACGCGGTGGCGGCCAGAACTTCCATGCCGTCGGCGTGCTCGCAGACTATGCCGAGGTTGGAGAACAGCACGAAGCGGCCATTGAGCAGTACCTCCGCGACGAACTGGAGTACGTAGTGGTGGAAACCTACGATCACGCGCGCGCTGGCGTTTCCCTGCTCCGCGATGAAGTCGGCGGACGCGCCACTTTTTTTGTCGATTCGCTCCGCAATTTGCGTCTAGCCGAGTACGAGCCCATCATCAACTTCCGCATCGAAGACGGCGTAATCTCCCGCCTCGACAAGCTGGTGGGCTTCCGCGATCCTCTCGGCCCCGCCGCTAAGCAGTTTCTTCCGCGCCTGCGGTCTGCCTATTTGACGGACAGCGCAACATCCGCCGAGACGCTCGCGCGCGACAATCCTCAGTTCGCTTTCGTCGCGCCGGACGGCACTTGCTACCAGGGCCGGATGGTCACCGGCGGGCGCGCGGATGAAGCCGGTCCGCTCGGCATGAAGCGCGAGCTGCGGGCTCTCGACGCTGAAGTCTTGCAGTTCGAACATGAGATGAGCGAGACGCAAGCCGCTCTGGGGCAGGTGAACACGGAACTGCGCGAGGCGGAGCAGTCACTCGAACAAGTCACGGTGCAGCAGCGCGATGCCGAACGGAGCGTTTTCTCCGCTACTCATCGCCACGAGCACATGCAAAGCGAACTCGCGCGGCTCGGCCTCGAGTTGACGGTCTGCCAGAGCGATCTTTTGCGCCTCCGGAAAGACTCCGAAGACGCCAAAATGCGTGCCGGGCGTGCCAAGAATCAACACGCCGCCGCGGCTGCCAGCCGCGCTGACGCGGAGACCGAGAGCACGCGCTTAGCGGAACAGTTGGTGCAACTTCGCGGGTCGGTGCACACCGAGCAAAACCAACTCGCTACAGCCCGCGCCGAGCTCGCCGCGCTTAATGAACGCCTTTCGGCCGCCGAAGCGCTTGCGGCACGTCTAGAAGAAGAGCGCGCGGAACTGGATCGTCGCGAAACCGCACTTCTGCAGCAGGAGTCCGCCATTGGAGATGAAACCGCTGCGCTCGCCAAGCAGAGCGAAGATCTCTCGCAGCAACTCGAAGGGCTCCGCGGCGAAAAACTCCGCCTCGAAGTCCGCCAGCGCCAGCTCGAGCAGGAATGGGAAAGCGGTCGCACGCGCGTAACACAGATGGAAGATCATTTGCGAATGGGCCGTCAGTCGCTTCAAGAGCTTCGCGAACAGCGCAGCCACACGGAAGTGGATCGTGCGCGGAATGATTCGGACCGCCAGCATCTCCGCGAAACCTGCATGACGGAGGTCAACGCACAGCCCGAGGATTTGATCGCCACCGAAGCCGCCTTCATGAGCGGCGAAGCTCTCGCCGCAGCGGAAATGAATTACCGCGAGATGAAGCAACGCATCG
>Ga0210384_10002644_pt1 | contig 21690 bp, 14 predicted proteins | sample IncBWH2MmetaG_FD_160574 | JGI IMG/M metagenome (GOLD analysis project Ga0210384, IMG submission 160574) | Forest soil microbial communities from Barre Woods Harvard Forest LTER site, Petersham, Massachusetts, United States - Inc-BW-H-2-M | ecosystem: Environmental > Terrestrial > Soil >...
GAGCGGCGCTCGGTCTCATCCAGGTTGAGTTCGCGTTGCAACCCGGTCTCCTGGATCAGCATGGTCTGTCCAGGCTGCTTGGCCAGCAGCGAATCCCACAGAGAGTAATCCACCTGCCACCAGGAGTGATTCGTGGTGAAACTGACTTGCTCTCCCCAATATGCGGGCGAAAGGCGGTCCTGAATGCCACCTTCGTCTTGCCCAACCGTGACTAACTGCTGCGATCCAGTGGCGCGAACCACACCGCACATTTCGTGCACCCAGTGCGAGAAAACGTCTTGAGCAAACAGGAAGAAATCGTACGTTCGGAGGGAATTGCGGCCCACGTACATCCCCCTCGGCGCGAATTCGATCTCGTCGGGAACCGGGACTGTGCCCTCAACGGAACTAGCGGGGACGTTCCATGCAGCGGCCAGCGCAACGCGGTCGGGGTAGCGCTTATTCAGCCATTCGTTCCATTTTTGCAATTCGATTGAATCGCCGTTCGCACGCATTTTCCACAGATATTGGGAGATGCTGGGTTCGTTGATGAAATCCCAGGCCAGCCAGGGGACGTCGTGAAAGCGCGTAACCACGGACGACACCAAAGTCTGTTGCCTACGGACGGCATCCGGATCGAGGAAGGCATTCGCCCCGCCCAGCACTTCCGGCAGAAATGCGAAGAAATTGAACTGGATCGGCAGTCCGTTCTTGCGCGCCGTCATCAGATACGCTTCCATCGTTCGCAGCGTCCGATCGTACGGCTGTCCGTTCTCATCGCAGAACTTGTCCCAACCTGTCCACCAGCCGGTGCGGATCATGTTCAGGCCCGCGGCGTGAATCTGGGCCAAATCCTGATTCCAGACGTACACATTCGGATGCTCGAAGTACAGGCGCTGGGCTTCGCTCGACATATACGTTGTACCAACCACCGCGAGAGGCTGCCCGTCGATCTCGAAATAATCCTTGTTCACGGTCATGCGCGGGCCGGAACGGAGATACTCTTCGTCACGAATCCAAAAACCAGAGTGGTAGATGGCGCGGACCTTGTCTCCTTCGAGCAGTTCCGCTTCGATAACGTAGAGGCCCTTCGTACCGGGCGCCGGAAGAGAGACCAGACCAGCCGCAGGAATGCTGGCGGTCGTCGCAGCATTTGGGGCTTGGCCTTCCGGATACATCTTGATTCTTACCGAGAGCGCTGAGGAGGGGGGTACGGCCGCATGATAAAGAACCTCGACCTGTACAGGTTCTCCAGGCAAGTACAGCGGCAGCGTGGGACGCACCGTAAATTCCTGACTGCCCTCTAGCGCCCTTTCCGCCAATGCGCCAACCGTCTTCGATGCCGCGCTGTTACTGTAGAAATCCGGCGCGAGTTCCGCATTTAGAAAAATCCAGCGCCCACCCTCAAAACCGTTGCGCCAATGATCCACCTGAATTGCGGGTGCGGACATCTTGTGGCCACCCTGAACGCCCCAGGCAAATGCGTCCACGCGAGCGTCAATCGATCCGGCCGCGCCGCCGCGGTGGTAGAGGTCCACAGCGCTGAGGCGGATTACCGGGCTGAAGGCACGCTTCCACCCAAAGCGCGGCAGTTGCAACGTCAACTCGGGATTGGTCCGAAACTCGAACCCGTCGGATGCCGCCGTATCTTGATATTGATCGATCATGAGAGGGCGCGTGAAGCGTACACCGTACTCCCGTAGCTTCCATCCTGACGCGTCGTGGTGTGCGGCCCGCGTAAAGGGGCGGCCGCCCAGAACCAGCAGATTGCCTCCGTGCTGGAGAAACTGGTAGATCGGGCCCCACGCAGCTTCCGGAAAAGCCGACCCATACGGCAGCACAAGAAGCTGGGTTGCAGGGACTTCGAGCTGCGCCGCCAGCTGAGCCGCAGACACAAAGTGCGCTCCGGGCAACGCCGTCTCCAACACGCCCGACGATGGACTTGCAGAGTCCGCAGCCGGAAATCCAGGTTCGCTCAACACGACCGCCGAAGAAAAAGATTGTGCTGCCAAGGACGCTGAACCGCCTAGCAACAAGCCAAGGCAAATGAGGGAGGATGCGGCGTTTTTCATTTTGTTTGTGTTTTGCCTTTCGCGGTCAACTTCGTTCCATTTTAGTAAAATACGTGGAAGCAGATGACGGAACACGTCCCCCGCAGTACCTTACATTTGGCACAAATCAGTATGCCAGCAGACATAGCCACGAATCGCAGGCAGTCTGATGCACCGGGAGGATCATTGTCAAGCTTGAAGTAAACGCTTGCTTGGCCGGAATTAATCGATTATTCTTGACCGCGCTGCCCCATCGGACCAGCGACAACATCGAAGCGAAAACCGGGTTAACGAGTTAATCCAACTATGGCAATCACCAGCGTCAATACTCCAGCTTCCTCCGCCGCTCAGACTGCGTCAACACAGAAGGTCGCCCTCACGGTTGTGACCACACTGTTCTTCATGTGGGGCTTTATTACATGCCTCAATGATGTGTTGGTTCCACACTAGGAGCCGACTCAGTCGTGGTTTCATAAAAAAACGATTTTTCGCCCGATTCATGGTAAAAATGTAAGTCCTTCTAAAAACACTTCTGCGAGGTACACGTCCGACCTATGGCCATGACAGGTGTAAAGAGTCCAGCGACGGTTCAGAGTGAGAACACCGGCACCAATTACGGCCCAGCGTTAGCAGTGCTCACGACTCTCTTTTTTATTTGGGGATCGCTCACTTCGTTAAATGACGTCCTGATTCCGTTTGTGCAGAATGTCTTTCACCTCAACCTTGCACCGAGCGCACTGATCCAAACCGCGTTCTTTTCTGCGTATTTCTTCTTTTCGATTCCCTCGGCAAGGATTATTGACTGGATCGGATATAAGCGAGCCATCATCGTGGGACTCGGTACAATGGTGGTAGCGTGTTTGCTGTTTTATCCCGCGGCTAAGCTTCCCTCTTTCCCTGCTTTCTTGGCGGCATTGGTGATCCTCGCCGCCGGAATCACGGTGCTTCAAGTCGCCGCCAATCCTTATGTGGCTGTGTTGGGCAGGCCAGAAACCGCATCCAGTCGTTTGGTTCTGACACAGGCGTTCAATTCTCTTGGGACAACAATTTTTCCTTGGGTTGGAGCTACGCTGATCCTGAAAGAATCGGTCAGCGCGGCGTCCCAAAGCGCCTCGCAAGATGCGGTGGTCAGGCTTTACGTCTATTTCTTTGCCATAGTCCTGGTACTCCTAGCGGTATTGTTTGCGGTCTTCAAACTCCCCAAAATGGAAACAGCGGAACACCACATCGGCGAGAAAGTCGCTGATTCGGTGTGGAAGCACCCGAACCTAGTCTTTGGCGCAATTGGGATTTTTGTGTATGTCGGCGCCGAAGTGGCTATCGGCAGTTCCATCGCGAACTATCTCGCGCTCAACAACATCGGCCATTTCGCTTCCAACGTCACGGATCCGGCTGCTCAATACCTTGCGGCGAAAGCGGTCGCAGCGCGATACATAGCCCTCTATTGGGGGGGGGCGATGGTGGGCCGCTTCATCGGCTCTGCGGTTCTCCAGAAGGTGAGAACCTCGCGGGTGCTTGCGTTCTGCGCGATAATGACAGTGCTGCTAGTGACAATTTCGGTTCTGTCCAGTGGACCTTTGGCTATGTGGTCGATCTTGTCCGTGGGACTGTTCAACTCAATCATGTTCCCTTGTATCTTCACCAGTGGCATTGCCGAGCTCGGGCAACTTACAGGTGACGGCTCAGGCATTTTGAACACTGCGATCGTGGGAGGAGCAGCGATTCCGTGGATCGTCTTCAAAGTGGCTGACATGATCAACCGTGCCTCTTATCCGACAATGACCCAGGGTGAGCTTAGCTGGGGACAGGGTGTTCATTACGCTCTGATCATCGCCGCGGTCTGCTATCTATACATTCTCTTTTACGCCGTTAGCGGTTCCAAACCGAACAGCGAGCGCTATGGCAGCGCGGGGGCGCCTTCTTAGGCGTGGAGAAGCGCGTCTTCGTCGGAGTCGACATCGGCGGCACAAAAGTAGCCGCCGGTGTTGTGGACTCTGTTGGGGAGATTAAGAGTCAATCCCGCAAGCCCATGGTAGCCCACGGCGAAGCAGCAGATGGCCTGGCTGCTGTAACGTCCGCCATTGACGCGCTTGCCGCTGTACATGGGCCTGGCATGGGCACTCTGCATAGCATTGGCATCTGCTCGCCTGGACCGCTGGACCCCGTCACTGGGGTTGTCATTAATCCACCTAATCTGCCGTGCTGGCGCAATTTCCCTTTGGCAGCAGAAGTGGCGCGTATCTACCGGGTGCCTGTCCGCGTGGACAACGATGCCAACGCCGCTGCTCTCGCTGAATCCCTTTGGGGAGCGGGACGCGGCTACAAGAATATCTTCTACACCTGCATTGGCACGGGAATCGGTACGGGGATTGTCTTCGATGGCCGCATTTACCACGGGCGTACCGGAGCTGCCGCCGAGGGAGGCCATTGCAGCATCGACTATCGTGGCCCCCTTTGTAGTTGCGGTAAGCACGGCTGCATTGAGATCTATGCCTCCGGCCCGGCCATTGCCAAACGCGCACGCGCCAAGGTCGAGGTTGAGCCCGCTCTTGCCTCCGCGCTGCTGGACCTTGCCGGAGGCAGTCCTGACGCCATCACCACCGACATGGTGGGCCGGGCCGCTTCCGCTGGTGACCGGGTGGCTAAAGAGATTTTGAAAGAGACGATTGAGCTGCTGACCTTGTGGCTCGGCAACATGGTTGATCTACTCGATCCCGAAATCCTGATTATGGGCGGTGGTGTCTCGACCATGTTGCAGCCATTCTTCGGAGAGATTCGCGAGCTTCTCCCGAGCTGCTGTGTAAATCCCCGCTGCCAGGAAATTCCTCTGGTTCCGGCGTACTATGGCGAAGATGCCGGCATCGCCGGCGGGGCAGCGATTTCGTCATCTGTATAGAAGGGGACCTAAACACTTGAGAACTGCAGCGTTCATGATCTTGATGGCAGTTGGAGTCCTTCTGAACCCCCACCCTCTTTCCGCGCAAGAGACTCTCGCTTCCACGCCGCCCATGGGTTGGAACAGTTGGAACAAGTTTCAATGCAATGTCGATGAAAACCTGCTGCGCCAAACCGCCGACGCAATGGTGAAATCGGGAATGAAAGATGTCGGATATCAGTACGTCATTATTGACGACTGCTGGCAGACCATGCGCGACAAGGACGGCAATATCGTTGCGGATCCGGAACATTTTCCATCCGGCATGAAAGCTCTCGCTGACTATATCCACTCCAAAGGGCTCAAGTTCGGGATTTATTCGGATGCCGGCGACAAGACTTGCGCGGGCCGTCCGGCGAGCCGCGGACACGAATTCCAGGATGCGCGCCAATATGCCGCCTGGGGCGTCGACTACCTGAAATACGATTGGTGCAATACCACGACGCAGGACGCTCACGCGTCTTACGCGCTCATGCGCGAGGCGTTGAATGCGTCGGGCCGTCCCATCGTCTTCAGTATGTGCGAATGGGGCACCGCCAAACCGTGGCTCTGGGCCAAGGATGTGGGCAATCTCTGGCGCACCACCGGCGACATCATGGACAAGTGGGACGGCAAAGAGAAATGGTCGCTCGGCATGTTGACCATCCTCGACATGCAAGACGGCCTCGAAGGCTTTGCCGGACCTGGACACTGGAACGATCCGGACATGCTGGAAGTCGGCAACGGCGGTATGAGCCTTGCTGAGTACCGCGCGCACTTCAGCCTGTGGGCGATTCTGGCGGCCCCGTTGATTTCCGGAAACGACCTACGCGACATGAAGCCGGAGATTCAAGAGATTCTGACCAACAAGGAAGTGCTTGCCATCGATCAGGACCGCCTGGGCCGCCAAGGACGCCGCGTTCGCAAGGATGGCGATCTCGAAGTGTGGGCGAGACCACTCGAAGGTGGCAACCGCGCAGCCGTGCTCCTGAACCGCGGCACAGTGGAGAAATCCATCACCGTGAACTGGCTCGACTTGGATTACCCCAGCAACGTGACCGCCGAAGTCCGCGATTTGTGGCAGCACAAAGACCTGGGAAAATTTAAGGATGGATTTTCCGCGCAAGTTCCACCGCACTCGGTGGTGATGATTACGGTGAAACCATAAAACTGTACACGAGAGATCTCGTAAAGAAGGATATTCACATGATGAAATGCAACTCCTGCCGTCTTTCTCTGTTTGCTGTTGCGCTTAGTCTGATGTTCGTTCTGATGATGCCTTCTGTTCTCGTGGCCAGTGACCAGATTCCTGCAGCCGCATGGCGCATTGGACTCGGGCAGCCTCCCGCCAACCCAGGAGGCCACAAACTGGACAACGGCAACATTGACGACGGCTTCTGGCAGGGAGCTCCCGTTGGAGGCTTGGGCGCGGGAACGTTTTCCCGTTCCTATCGTGGAAATTTCGAGCGCTGGCACGTGAAGGCGGGAGTTCATAAGTATCAGAATGTCCCCGCCAACCAGTTCGCTGTGTTCACGCAACCCGAAGGTGGACAGCCCGTCGCGCAGGTTCTCTCCACCGGTAAGCCGGAAGGCGGCGCCCTTTCAGCTTGGAATTGGACCTACCCTGTCGGCGGCGGAGAGTATGCCGCGCTCTATCCCAAGTCGTGGTTCGCGTACCGCTCCGAGCAGCTTCCCGTCAAGCTGACGGTCGAACAGTTTTCCCCCATCCTGCCCAATAACTACAAAGAGACGAGCTATCCGGTTGCCGTCTATAACTGGTACGCGGAGAATCCTTCCAGCAAGTCGGTGACGGTGTCGATCCTCTTCTCATGGACCAATATGGTTGGCTGGTTCCGTGATTTCTCGAGTAACTTCAATAGTGCGCTGAGTAACCAGGATAAGAACTTTTATCGCAGCGAGGCCTTACAAGGCGGCAACATGCAGGGCATCGTCTTCGACCGCCTGCGTGGCAGCGACCCCGTTTCCGACGAGTGGGACGGCCAGTTCGCCATCGCTACCCTGAATCAGCCCGGCGTGGAAGTCACCTACCTTACCAACTTCGACCCACAAGGGTCGGGTGAAGAAGTCTGGAAGCCTTTTTCCGCGAATGGAAAACTTCCCAACCAGGCGCTCGATTACGCCAGCAGTGGCCAACCCATGGCGGGAGCCATTGCAGTCCGTTTCACTCTCGCTCCTAACGAAAAGAAGATGATCCCTATGTCGCTCTCGTGGGATCTTCCCATCGCGCAATTCGGCAGCGGCCGCCAATGGGTTCGCCACTACACGCGATTCCTCGATGCCTCCGGCACGAATGCCTGGAAGATTGCCCGCACGGCTTTAGAAAACGACGACAACTGGAGCCGCCAGATTGATGCCTGGCAGAAACCCTACGCGGAAGATGAATCCAAGCCGGCATGGTACCGTGGCGAACTCTTCAATGAGCTCTACATCCTTGCCGATGGGGGCACGCTCTGGGCGCACGAGCGTGGCACGCCGGCGAATCCGCTGCATCCTTCCGCCAAAACCGAAGACACTTTCTCCTATCTCGAGTGCTTCGACTATCTCTATTACGGCACCTCGGATGTCCGCTTCTATGGCTCGTTCCCGCTCATCAAGTTCTGGCCCGAAATTGAGAAACAGGAAATGCGCCAATACACCGATACTATTCCGGAAACCAACCCGCAGAAGTATGTTTGGGCTTGGAAGCTGCAGCACGAACACGAATTTGAGCTCATTGTGCGCAAAGTGCCGGGAGTGGCACCGCATGATCTCGGCGCGCCAACGGAAGATGCTTTCGTGAAAGCGAACCAGTACAACTATCAGGACGTTTCCAATTGGCGCGATCTAAATAGCAAGTACGTACTCATGGTGTGGCGCGACTACGTCATGAGCGGCGGCACGGACACGGCCTTTCTACGTTACACGTGGAGCGCTGTTGAGCAGGCGATGGAACACCTCCGCCAATATGACACTGATGGCGACGGCATGATTAAGAACGGCGGCTTCCCCGATCAAACCTACGACAACTGGATAGCTCGTGGTGAGAGTGCCTATAGCGGCAGCCTTTATCTGGCCGCTCTTCGCGCCACCACTGAGATGGCGCGCAAACTCGGCGACCAGGCCACCGCCGCTAGTTACGGCGCACAGTTCAAGAAAGGACAAGCCGCCTACATCAAGAATCTGTGGAACGGGACCTACTTTAACTATGACCAGGGCAGCCCGTATCACGACAGCATCATGGCTGAACAGCTTGCCGGACAGTGGTACGCCAACCTGACCGGCCTTGGCGACCTTGTTCCGAAAGAAATGCGGCGGTCCGCGCTGCAGCAGGTCTTCGACTCGAATGTGATGAAATTCGGCAACGGAGAAATGGGCGCCGCCAACGGCTTTGGAGTCAAGGGAGATAACGTTAACGAACAAGTGCTGGAAGTCTGGACGGGAACGACATTTGGAGTCGCCTCTCACATGCTGTCGGAAGGCATGCGCGAGCAGGCGTTCCATACCGCGAAAGGCGTCTACAACGTAGTCTGGCAAGATCGCGGCTACTGGTTCCGAACGCCAGAAGCGTATGATGTGAGCGGCCGGTACCGCGCCAGCATGTACATGAGGCCGGGAGCGATCTGGTCGATGGAGATGGCTGGGAAATAGGCGAGGGATTCCGAACACTGAGGTCTATCGGCGATTGTTTTGAAGATCCCCCACCCTGTCGCAGCGTGAACACGAATGGGTGGGGGTCCAGTAATCTAGCAACAAGTGAACTTATTTTTCAGCAAGCTTCACCTCTGTACTGTGAGCGCCTCCCTTATCGGTAACTTCAGCCAGGCGAGTCCGCTCATACCCCCTGCGTTTGGCGACAATGCGATAGTCGAATGCGATTGTTCCCTTTCCGTTTCGTAATTCTCTAACTTCAAAAGAATTGGCGGATTGCCGGGCAACATACAAGCCTTCGCAATCGGCTCTAGGTGTAAGGAAGACGTGGTACTCGGTGTCCGTGCTCACCGTCTCAGCAAAGATCGGATCTAGTTTGACAACGCCTCGACCCTGAATGAGGCGCGCTTCTCCAAAATCCTCAAACCAGTTCTCAGCACTCTCCACGGCATAAAGCTCTCGCTTGCCATAAGAGGCAGTCTCAACGAGAGCGGATTTTGTGCCGGTGGCGATGAAGTCCCCAATAACGTGGAGCGTCGCAGCTGGAGCAGTTGTCCCGATGCCCACGTTCCCGCCATTTTGAATGCGCATTGTCTCCGTTTCGCCTTGGAAGAATTGGATGGCGTTCACTTCCGAATCTCCGCGAGTACCTCCACCCAATCGAATTCTCCCGCCATTCGGGGTATCAAAGCCGCCCTGAATATTCAACTCGCCGCCGTTGAAATTTGTGATGCAGGATGGACTCGTGCATTTCAAGCGGAAATAGGGTGCCCGGCCGTTTACGGCGGGATTGAAGGGCTCACCAAACAACAGATTGCCGTCTTCAAACTTCACATCTACTCGGTCACCCGGGGCAGTTGTTCCGATGCCCACCATGCCGTTTTTCTGGAAGAGGATTGAGTTCCCGAGCGTCGTGCTGTTAGTCCAAATTGGAATGTGATGAGCGGTGCCGCTGCCACCGACCTGTGCCGACAGGAAAAGCGGGGTCGTCAGTGAAGCAAATAATGCCGTCACGGAGAACCATCTCATTGTTCTGGATTTCATAGTGCCTCCTTGTGTTTCAAATTAGCTGCTTCGTTTCGGCGGGGGAACAACCTGCGAGAAATCGGGAGAGTGTTCGCCTTTCAAAAGTGGAAAGGTGGACACTCTCCAGTTACTCTGCCTATCGGCTTCCGTTCAATGCTGATTGTGAGGAACGATTACCGTCGTCCATTTCACACCGCGATTGCCTGCGTTGTCTGTGGCATTCACCCGAATTCCGTAATGACGCCCGTTCAGGTCGTTTCCTTTACGCGAGGCTTGCAGCAGAATTGTGAACGAGTAATTTCCCGCCGCATCCAGAGTGATCTTTCCGTGTGGTTGGACCAGATGATATTCGTCTTGCACCGCGAATTCAGCACTGTTCGCATTTACGCCGGAACCGGTATCGGTGATTGTCCCCGAGATCGTCACCGGCACCATTTTCCCGTTCGGCGGCCATAAGATTTTTGGGGTAGCAGCAAGTGTGACGACGGGTGGAGTTGTATCGGGGGGTTGGCTGTTGTTCAGCAGCACGCTTACTGCGCCGATAAAACAGCTGCTGTTGTTGCACGTTCCAACCAACAGGTCTGGCTTTCCGTCGCCGTTCACATCTGCGACCGCCACCGATGAAGCTCTATTAAGCCCGCCGGAGCCGTATGTTACCGCCGACTGGAAAGTTCCGTCCCCGTTGCCCATTAACACACCCACGGTGGCGGAGGGGAAGGAAGTGGCCACGATGAGGTCGGGCTTGCCGTCGCCGTTGACGTCCCCAACTGCGACCGAGTTGGCGCCGCTCCCGCCCGAGCCGTAGGTCACCACGGGCTGGAAGGTTCCGTCGCCGTTGCCCAGCAGCACACCCACGGTAGCGTTCCCCTCATTGGCGGCCAACAGGTCTGGCTTGCCATCGCCATTCACATCTGCCACCGTCACCGACCCGCCAACATTCGGGCCGCCGGTTCCTCCGGTCGCGTAGGCTACCGCCGACTGAAAGGTTCCGTCGCCATTTCCCAACAGCACACCCACTGTGCCGATGGGATTTTGGAAGCTGGCCCAGAAGTTTGCCACTAGCAAGTCCGGCTTACCGTCGTCGTTCACGTCTGCGACAGCCACCGAAAGGGCAGTGACTCCTCCCGATCGGTAGGTCACGGCCGGCTGGAAGGTACCGTCGCCGTTCCCCAGCAGCACGCCCACCGTGGCGCCACTGGCTGAGGCCGACCAGTTGGCTACAAGCAGGTCCGCCTTGCCGTCGCCGTTTACATCAGCAGCTGCTACCGACATGGGACCGTACCCGCCCGAGGCGTAGTTTACGACTGACTGGAAGGTTCCGTCGCCGTTGCCCAGCAGTACACCTACCGATCCGTCGAAGTTGGCCACCAGCAGGTCGGGCTTGCCGTCCCCGTTTACATCCGCAACTGCTACCGAAATGGTAGGCCCGCCGCCCGATCCGTAGGTAACCGCCGATTGGAAGGTTCCGTCGCCGTTGCCCAGTAGTACACCTACCGATCCGTCGAAGTTGGCGACCAGCAGGTCGGGCTTGCCGTCCCCGTTTACATCCGCGACCACCGCCGAAGTGGCGCCCTCCCCGCCCGAGTCATAAATCACCGCTGGCAGAAAAAGAGGCGCGGACACCACGTTCGGTTTCGCAGACGCCGGCCCTGCTCCCTTCATTTGCGCCAGAGCAACGACGCTCAGCAAAACGGTGAGAACTCCAAGAAACTGAAAGATACCTCTGAGAGTGTGATTCTTGCGGGTCATGAGAGACCTCCTGTACCAAGGAAGGAGGGAGCCTTGGTCGGTTAGCCAGCTAGTGTTTCACAAGGGGAACTATGCGCGCGGAATCTCTTCCGGAGTTGTTCTGGGAGATGGCCGCAAGCATAGGCCCCAGCAATTGTTCTGTCAAGGGAATTTTGGATGAATCTCACATGAATGAAACGAGGGGCAACCAATCGTGCCTACCAGTAGCGGTCCCGTTAATACTTTCCGGATGTGATGTCCCGCCTCCAGGAGCTAAAGCCCGCTTTCTTATGGCTCTTGTGGCGCCGCTGAAGCAGCGCCATGATACGAACCATTTATGAAACCAGCTCTAAGCGAGACTCCCTACTGGCCGGGCATGCCGGAAAAGAATCCAGCGCTATCCGAAGCGTACGGGAATATCCGAACAGATAGTCTCGTCACCGGCATAGGCCGGAGTTAACAACGCCATCCCCAGGTCCAGTCCAAAGCAAACAAAGCCTTTGCCCTTCTGGAAACCCTAATTTCATTCTGGCCCTGGAAATGCAATTGGGTCAGTATCTGCTTTCCTAAAGCGCAATAGCCTGCGCACGGAAGAGCTCGACGTTCCAAATACACCTAACAGCCAACCGCTGTTTCTTGAAGGAGAACACCATGGTGAACAAAGGCAATAATCCAGGTTCCAGCACGGAACAGAAATCACTCCGCGTCAATGTTGAATTTCGCGGTACCGAAGGAAAGACTCCGTCCGCGCGGGCTTACCTCTTCGATCTGTATGGACGCTTCGTTTCCTCCCACCCAGTGGAAGGCAAGCCCGTCACGTTTTCAGTCAATGAGGGCCAGAAGTACCGGGTACGCGTTGGACCCGATCTGCTGAAAGACCAAAAGGCAGCGCCAGCAGACTTAGCCGCCCAGCTCGATCAAGCCAAAGCCTTCAGCCAGGACTATATCCCTGCGCTTCACGGTGAAGTTCTCACAGTCCCGATCAGCCAGCAGTACTGGTTGTGCTGGCTCTTCCCAACCTGCATCAACGTGCATGGCACGGTTCGCAAACTGCTGAATCCTGGCAGCGCACAGCCACTCTATTCTTCGATTTGCCAAGGCACGGTGCAGATCTTCCAGGTAGATCTCGCCTGCACGCTGGACTTGCTGGCGCCACCCTACTTGTTCGAACTACGAGACCGCCTGGTGGAGCGGCTGACGCTCCAAGTGCAACAGATCCCACATCCCGTCAACCCCGGCGATCCCGGTCCGGGGAGTGTCATCAACAAGGTTTCGCAGGCGCGGCTTGGTCAGGCCGGCGCAGGCAAGGCAAACAGGCAAGCTCTGGCCGCGAATCGTGCGGCTGCTTCGGCCAGCGGCGCTACACGCGCTTTCAGCCGGGCTAGTTCCCTTTCCGAGGCGGCCATCACACTACGCGCTCTCGACGGAGCCAACCTGAAGCAGTACCTCGTTCTGAATAAGGCTCTTCTGTTTTGGCTGTGGTGCGAACTGATTCCGGACTGGGCTTTCTGCTGGCAGGAACTTACCGAAGTTCTGATTCAGTCCGATGGCTCTTTCTCCGCAGAGGTTTGCTTCTGGTGCCCCGAAGACTTTCCTGATCTCTATTTTGAGGTTGTACAGAATGTCGGGGGAACGGTGCGGGAGATCTACGATCCGCAGATTGCCTGCAGCACATACTACGACTACGACGGTTCGGCGTCAGTGGATATCATTGTCGACGACCCGAATGCGATCGCCTGTCCGCCGATCAATCCTGGCCCTGACTACTTATACGTCTGGCCCGAATATATCGGGTGGGGAGATTTGTGGTACGTACAAGGTTTGACGAATGGCGTGGGCCCCGGCGTGGGTCTGTTGCCTGGGAAAACTCCTTGGGGCGGGACGCTACAGGTTAAGACGCAGATGCATCCAGATTTGCCGACTCCGGGGATCAGTTACATCCGTTGGTCTTACAAGTTCCCCGGTGATCCGGACTTTACCCATATCAAGGACCCCTTTACCATCCGGCAGGAGAAGACCACCTACATCCCGCCATTCACGGTAATCATTCAACACACTCCTGTGACGTTCGTGGCGCAGACTGTTGGCCCCAACACTGACTTGTTTGCGATCCCGGAACACCTTCCAGCAGATACGGTCTGGATTGATCTTCCCTACGCGAACTTCGACAGCACGTTGGGAGCTGTTCCAGATCCGAATGCCGGTATCGACTGCAGGTCCAGCCTGCTTGCCGGCAAGAGCGGCCTGTGCACGATCAGGGTGGAGATGTTCGACATTGCCGGAAATCATGTCGCCTGCGACAACCTCGGGGGCCCGGCTACATTCGCTTACCTCCTGGCGGATCAATCTGTACCGGTGGGAAAGTATACGAATGCCCCGGCTTACAACATCAACGTAGATGGCGACTTGACCTTCCAGATACTGATCGATAACAACCACACCGTGGCGCAGCTGCCCAAGGTGAAGACGCCAATCAGCTCCACGGACACTGATCCGTGCGGCATCCTCCACTACACGAACAGCAGCGACCAAGTCGACATTTACTATGTCGCCTTCCACCCCAACGACTTCCTCGACTGGAGCCTGGATGTTTCGTTGGGAATCATGGGCTCAGTGGCGGGCATTTCGGGCAACGTCAGTGCCGGCTCGCTGGGAGCTCCCGCTGACTTTGCCAACACTGCGAGTGCCCTGCTTCAAACCTGTGTTCAGGGTGCATTCGCAGTCAATCTCATCTGCCACGCTCGCGCGGTGGATGGATACAGCCGTCAGAATCAATACGACTGCTCGTCCACTATTGGGTTTGCACTGCTGAAACCATGTGACAGTAAGTCGTAGCATTAAGCAAAGCTTCAATTCTGAATCGGCGCATGGGAGGAAAACCGCTGGCCAACCAGCCGACGGTCTTCCTTTACAACCCAGTCTGATTGTCATTTCAGTCTGATTGTCATTCCGAGCGCAGCGAGGAATCTGCCGTTGCTTGGAAACGCAAGACTCAGGTTTTCTCGTGTCTTGTCTTGAGTGGAACAACATGGGTTTCTATTTGCTAACGCTGAGCGTCCTCTCTGTCTGGCGCATTACACACTTGCTGCACGCGGAAGACGGGCCCTGGAATTTGCTGGTTAGCTTGCGCAGGCTTGCCGGAACTGGTTTCGGGGGGAAGTTGCTGGACTGCTTCTATTGCCTAAGCTTGTGGGTAGCATTGCCGATTGCACTTCTAGTTCCCGGAAACCGATTGGAGCGCCTCCTGTGGTGGCCCGCGTTATCTGCCGGGGCAATCTTGTTGGAACGACTTTCTACGCCTCGAAGTACTGATGCAGCTGCCACTTATTTTGAGGACGTACCAGTGGAAGGCCAAACACGAGAAGAAGAGAAAGAAGGAGAAGGCGCATGTCCTGTTGCGGAAAAATGAGGAGACAGATCGCGGCCACGTTTACTCCACCGTTGGATTCATCACGGTCTCAGCCTGCAGAATTCCGGCGACCAGCCGGAAGGTTGAGCAGGTTCCCAATGGGGACTGTCTATTTCGAATACGTCGGAGTCACTGCCATCACAGCAGTGGGGACAGTAACAGGCCGGCAGTACCGCTTCTCGGCTCCCGGTGTGCCCGTAGTGGTGGACGCTCGTGACCGCTGGTCGCTGGCGAAAGTACCTAACCTACGCGAGGTCCGGCAGTGATTAGACTCCTGCTTTAAGTTGCAGCGGACCGTCACTATCAAGGTGCTGAGCTCGTCTAGGGGGTGTGCGGTTTGGGAGCGAGCTGATCGAGATCCAAATTCAGTTCTAAAACATTCACTCGCGGCTCTCCGAGGAATCCCAGTTGTCTGCCCTCTGTGTGCTTGGCAACCAGCTGCCGCAGCGCTTCATCGCTAATGCCGCGAGCCTTTGCGATGCGTGGAATCTGAAATTCAGCGGCAGCCAGCGAGATATGGGGATCTAGTCCAGACCCTGATGTAGTGACCAAGTCAATGGGTATCAGCTGATTGGGATTGTCCGCTTGAGCGCTCGCGACATCCGACTTCACACGATCGATCAATTTTTGATTCGTGGGTCCCAAGTTTGACGCACTGGAGTTCGCGGCATCGTATCCGTTCCCCGCTGCGGAAGGCCGGGAATGAAAATATGCAGCAGTCGTGAATGGCTGACCAAGGATGCGTGAGCCTACAATGGTGCCGTTCAGCGGTATGAGTTGACCGTTCGCTTTATCATGCATGAACACTTGCGCGAGACCAGTTAGTACTAGTGGATAGATAAGACCTAAAAGAACTGTGGTCACCGCCGTCATGAGAACCGAAATCAATAAGTTTTTCTTCATGAGCTTCACCTGCTACGCCATTCCGATTCGAGTGATAACCATGTCGATTAGTTTGATACCGATAAACGGTATGATGATGCCGCCGACGCCATAGATCAAAAGGTTGCTGCGCAAGAGCACAGCAGCGCTTCTTGCGTGGTATTTAACGCCACGCAGCGCCAGCGGGATCAGCGCAATGATGATCAGGGCATTGAAGATAACTGCCGACAGAACCGCAGACTGCGGCGTCCGCAAGTGCATGATGTTCAGAACATTCAGCACCGGGAAGGCTGCGGCAAACATGGCTGGGATGATTGCAAAGTACTTGGCTACGTCATTGGCAATAGAAAAGGTGGTAAGTGCTCCGCGGGTCATGAGCAGTTGTTTGCCGATTTCGACGACCTCGATGAGCTTGGTGGGATTGGAATCGAGATCGACCATATTGCCAGCTTCTTTCGCCGCCTGCGTTCCCGTATTCATAGCGACCCCGACGTCGGCTTGAGCTAGGGCAGGTGCATCATTGGTTCCGTCGCCGGTCATGGCGACTAGCTTGCCTTCGCCCTGCTCGCGGCGGATCAAGTCCATCTTGTCTTTGGGAGTGGCTTCAGCAAGGAAGTCGTCGACACCCGCCTCCCGCGCGATGGCCGCAGCGGTGAGGGGATTATCGCCCGTAATCATCACGGTCTTGATCCCCATCGAGCGGAGCTTGTCGAAGCGCTCGCGCATGCCGCCTTTGACAATGTCTTTGAGATGAATTACGCCGAGAGCGCGGCGGTTCTCGGCAACGACGAGAGGCGTGCCGCCTGATCGAGAAATCGTTTCGACTGACGCTTGGACCTCCTTCGGCATGACTGTACCGTGCTGGGCAAGATACTTGATGATGGCATCCACGGCGCCTTTGCGGATCTCGCGACCGTTCAGATTTACCCCTGACATCCGCGTCTGCGCTGTGAAAGGTACAAATATGGTTTCGTGTGATGCAAGCTCCCGACCTCGTAGACCATACTGTTCCTTGGCTAGAACAACAATGGAACGCCCTTCTGGAGTTTCGTCTGCCAGGGAAGAGAGTTGCGCCGCATCAGCCATCTCGGCCGCAGTGGTTCCCGGCGCTGGAATAAATTCCGAAGCCTGTCGGTTGCCCAGGGTGATTGTTCCGGTCTTATCCAAGAGCAGCGTGTTTACATCGCCCGCAGCTTCTACCGCACGTCCCGACATGGCTAGAACATTGTGCTGCACTAGCCGGTCCATGCCCGCAATGCCGATAGCGGAAAGGAGACCGCCAATCGTAGTGGGGATCAAGCACACCAGCAACGAGACCAACACGAACACAGTCTGCGGCGCGCCGGCGTATACGGCAAACGGCTGCAGGGTAACCACCGCGAGCAAGAAGATGATCGTAAGGCCGGCCAGTAGGATGTTGAGCGCAATCTCGTTCGGCGTCTTCTGGCGCTCAGCGCCCTCCACCAGGGCGATCATTCGGTCGAGGAAGGTTTCGCCGGGATTCGAAGTGATGCGTACCTTAATTTGATCCGAGAGAACGCGGGTTCCACCGGTTACTGCCGAGCGGTCTCCGCCAGCTTCCCGGATGACTGGAGCAGACTCTCCCGTGATCGCGGACTCATCGACGGAAGCGACGCCTTCGACAATCTCACCATCGGATGGAATGAGATCCCCGGCGGAACATAGCACCAAATCATTGGATCGAAGTTTCGAACTCGGAACTCGCTCGGCGATTCCACCGTTTGTAAGACGGTTGGCCACGGTTTCCGAGCGAGCCTTGCGCAATGTATCGGCCTGAGCTTTGCCCCGTCCTTCGGCCATGGCTTCGGCGAAATTGGCGAAGAGCACAGTAAACCAGAGCCAAAGCGTGATCTGAAGGTTGAACTTGAACCCTGCGATTCCGTGCATCGCGTTACGGATCAGCAAAACCGTGGTAATGACACTCCCGATCTCAACCACAAACATGACGGGATTGGCCATCATAGTGCGTGGATTCAGCTTCAGAAGCGCATCCCAGAGAGCGCGCCGTACAATCTTCCATTGCCAGACAGCTTTCTTTTTTATAGCCATAGCATCCTTTAGAAGGTCTTCCCTGCCAGCATTAGCAGGTGTTCAAGTATTGGCCCCAGACTAAGCGCGGGGAAGAAGGTCAACGCGCCAACGATTAGAATGACGCCCACCAGCAGTACCGAAAAAAGAGGTGTGGTGACCGGGAACGTACCGAGTGACGGCGGAACGTATTTCTTTTTCGCCAGGTTCCCCGCGACGGCGAGCATGGGGATGATCATGAAGAATCGCCCAATCAACATGGTGAACGCGCCCGCGATGTTATACCAGGGAGTGTTTCCGTTTAGGCCAGCGAAGGCGGAGCCGTTGTTCCCGGCCTGCGATGTGAAGGAATACAGTATCTCCGAAAATCCGTGTGGGCCTGGGTTTTCAATACTGGACGTTCCAAAATTGAACAGTACTGATATAGCCGTGAACCCCAAGATAACCAAAGGAAAAACCAAAACCACCAGCATGGACATCTTGACGTCATACGCTTCAATCTTCTTACCCAAGTATTCCGGAGTGCGGCCCACCATCAGGCCCGCAATGAAGACGGCCAGGACTACATAGACGAGCATGCCGTACATTCCGGAACCCACGCCTCCAAAGACCACCTCGCTGAGCATGATGTTGGCAAGCGGGACAAGTCCACCGATTGGAGTAAAAGAATCGTGGAAGCTGTTGACCGCTCCACAGCTGGTGTCGGTAGTGGCCGTGGCAAACAATGCGGAGTCCGCGATACCAAACCTAACTTCCTTGCCTTCCATGTTGCCGCCCGACTGCAGACTGCTTACATGCTGATCCACTCCTTGCAGCAGAGGATTACCCCGCGCCTCAGCCCAATAGGCAGTAGAAACACCGGCCACAAACAAAACAGTCATCGCCGACCAGACCGCCCACCCGTGGCGCTGCGATCCGGTCATACGCCCCAGCGTATAGGTAAGGCCAGATCCGATGGCGAATATGGCGAGCATCTGTAAGTAGTTACTCAGTGGCGTGGGATTTTCAAAGGGATGTGCACTGTTGGCGTTGTAAAAACCACCACCGTTGGTGCCTAGTATCTTGATGGCCTCTTGCGAGGCGACTGGGCCTTGCGCAATCACCTGGTCGGTCACAGTGGTCATCGTCGGCTTGCCATCCGGGCCGAGTACGGGCTTGCCGTCCGCGCTCGTCTGCGGGATTTGTTGCGGCTCCACCAGTTTGGCCGTGTCGTAGGACCGGAAGTTCTGCACTACACCTTGCGATACCAGAGCCAGGGTAAAAACTAGGCACGCGGGCACTAGCACCCAGAGCGTAGCCCGAGTCATATCGACCCAGAAGTTGCCGATGGTGTCTTTTTCCCGACGGGCAATTCCCCGAATAAAAGCGATGGCTAGAGAGATGCCAACCGCCGCTGACATGAAGTTGTGGTAAGCCAAGCCAGCCATCTGAGTGAGGTAGCTCATCGTGGTCTCGCCCACGTAGTTCTGCCAGTTGGTGTTGGTGGTGAAAGAGGCTGCGGTATTGAAGGCGAGGGCTGGAAGTACCGCTGCGAACTTCTGCGGATTCCACGGCAAGAACTGCTGCAAGCGCTGAAACAGATACAGCACGAACATGGAGACGCCACTAAATAACAGCATGGAAGCCGCGTATTCAGTCCACGGCATTTCGTGATCTTCATCGACCAGCGTCAGGCGGTACAAGAGTCTCTCAATGGGCCGGAGAACGGGATCGAGGAATGTGTGCTCGCGGCTGAATACGCGGGCCATAAACACCCCAAGTGGCTTGGTGATGGCAAATATCAGAGCGATATATAGAATGATCTGGAACCATCCATTCGTTGTCATAGCTAGAATCTCTCCGGCACCAGCAAAGCGTAGCCCAGGTACACGAGCAGCAGCACACACACGGCTAACAACACGCCTGTCTCAAATCCCATGACTCACCTCAGTGCAAGCGCTCGCAGGCATAGACGTATGCCAGCGAGGCCGCGAAGAAAAGAATCGTCAGAACAATAAACACCAAATCTTGCATAGCTCCTCCGTTACCAATTCACCTGTTTGCAACCCACCCATCCCGCAACCCTATCCTTGCCGCAGCGTGCTCCTGTTTGCGCTGGGCTGCTCGGTTAGGAAAAACAGTTGCCCCGCGGTCACATTTTGCTTGCGTGGGGAGCGCGGCGACGACTGTCTGGCCGCAGCTCCACCGTCTATGATCGTGAGCTTGCCATAGCTCCGTCCGGTAATTTTGTGAACTCCGAGGCTCTTTTCATCTACGAGGTAGATCCTTACACTGTGGGATATTGAAATTTTTTCGTCTTTGTAAAAAGCCATCAGAAACCTCAGAAGGCAACCCACAGCCCCGATTCCGAGCACTCCAAATAGCAAGTTCATTTCGAAACCGTCCACGGGTGCAGCCTCTGCCAACACCCTCAACTATGATTGAACAATCCTGCCCGTAAAAGTGGGCTAAGTGGTTTATAAAGTTTTCGTAATGACGTAGCTGGGCCGACTGGGAAGGACTATGCGCCGGGCTCGAACCGGTAGCCAACCCACGGTTCTGTAAGGATGTAGCGTGGTGATGAGGTTTCAGGCTCCAGTTTTTTGCGCAACTGGCCAACAAACACACGGAGATATTCCACTTGTTCCGTGCTGTGTCCGCCCCACACCGCGTTGAGAAGAGTACGGTGGGTAGCAACTTTTCCGGGGTGGCGCGCCAGATAGACGAGCAGATCAAACTCCTTCGGAGTCAAATGAACCTCGCGGTGGAGGACCATCACCTTATGTGCTGTCAAATCGATGTGAAAATCACCCACCTCGATCAGGCCTGGCTCTTCACTCTCAGCTTCTGGTAGGCGCCGCAGATTGGCGCGCACACGTGCCAGCAACTCCTCCATGCCAAACGGCTTGGTAATGTAATCGTCCGCACCAGCGTCGAGTGCCTGGACTTTAGTCCTCTCTTCGCCCCGCACCGAGAGCACGACGATCGGAATCTGTGTTTTCCGCCGCAACCGCCGGCATAGTTCCAAGCCATCCATGTTGGGCATGGAAAGATCAGTGATGACCATGTCTGGCGTCCAGTCCTTCATGATTTCGAGCGCGGTTTCGCCGTCGTTGGCCACACGAATGTCATAGCCTTGACTGGAAAGAGAGGTTCGCAAGACTCGTGTGATTTGGGTTTCGTCATCAACAACCAGGATGCGTCGATGGTCCGTCATTTTGGTAGTCAACTCGGTTCCTGGGTGACGATATGAACATCCACCGTAGGGGCATCGCGCAAAAACTGATGGATCGCCGAAAGATAAAAAAATCTTTTCCAGCCGCGGGTCGCGGAACGGCCAAAAACAACCTGGGTGATGTGCTTTTGATTGACAAACTCCGCCACTACCGGTGCCACCTTCTTACTCTCAAACCGGACAATGTTGGCGCCCACGTTTTCCGCAAACCGCATATTCGCGGCCAGGGATTTCTGGTTGGCTTCGCTCTTGTCCTGGCCGCGGTCGATGTAGAGAACGTGAAGCTCACCATCCATCGCTTGCGCCATGCGCGCGCCACGTGCGATTAAATACTGTGCTGCCGGATTCGAGCTGATGCACACAGCGATGCGTTCCCGAACAGCGACCTTCCGCCCGGTATCCTCTTTCTCACGGTAGGTCTCGAGGTTACGGTCGACCACGTGCGCCACTTGCCGTAGCGCCAGCTCACGTAGAGCAATCAGGTTACCTTCACGGAAAAAGTTGTCGAGGGCGCGGCCGACGCGTTCCAAAGGGTAAACATCTCCTCGCCGCATCCGGTTTTGGAGGGCCTCGGGAGTAAGATCCGCCATGACCACTTCATTGGTTCGTTGCAATACCCAATCCGGCACGGTTTCCCGTACCTGAATGCCCGTAACACCCTGGCTCGTGGGCGTAATACTCTCCACATGCTGAATGTTCATAGTAGAAAGCACGTCGATACCGGCGTCCAAAAGCTCAAAGACGTCTTCGTAACGCTTTCTGTGCTTGCTGCCTTCGATGTTCGTGTGCG
>Ga0210384_10002647_pt1 | contig 21664 bp, 16 predicted proteins | sample IncBWH2MmetaG_FD_160574 | JGI IMG/M metagenome (GOLD analysis project Ga0210384, IMG submission 160574) | Forest soil microbial communities from Barre Woods Harvard Forest LTER site, Petersham, Massachusetts, United States - Inc-BW-H-2-M | ecosystem: Environmental > Terrestrial > Soil >...
GATTGCGGCGCTGGGCGTCGAGATGATTTTTAATGCGCTGACGGGAAGGATTTGAGGGCGTGTTCCATGATCCATCTGGGAACAAAGAAAGAAAAGACTTAACACCGAGGCACAGGGGTTGCAGCACGAAGAGCACCGGCAGTGCTGGGCGGCGGCGGCAGAAGAATGGCTAGCATGAATTATGAAGCGGAGCGGCACATGGACGCCGTGATGGGGCGTGTGCTTCAGGTGGGAGTGTCGTTCGCAGCTGCGCTGGTTTTTGTGGGTGGAGTGGTGTACTTGGCGCGGCATGCTATGCCGGCGATGGACTACCGGCATTTTCAAGGGGAGCCGGAAGAGTACCGGACGGTGTGGGGGATTTTGCGGGAGGCGGCGGGGCTGAGCGGGCGGGGATTGATTCAGCTGGGCTTGCTGGTGTTGATTGCTACGCCGGTGGCGCGGGTGGTGTTTTCGGTGTATGCGTTTCTGCGGCAGCGGGACCGGACGTATGTGGTGGTCACGCTGATTGTGCTGGGGATCTTGTGCCACGGCCTCTTTGGCGGGCACCGGTAAGGCAGGGAGGGTACGATATATCGTGCCCCTACTCTGGCGCGCTGATAGCGAAACTAGCCTTCAAGACCTGTACGGACGGGCGATTGCCGGGCTGCGACGCGCGGCGTAGAATAGTGCTTCCGCATGGCAAATCCCTGAACAGGCAAGGAGAACGACGATGGCGACAGCGACACTGACTCGGACGGCGGCGAAGGGCGGAAGCTTTTTGCTGGAGTCGGCTGCGGCGGCGGATGTGTTTACGCCGGCGGATTTGACGGACGATCAGAAGCTGATCGGGCAGACCGCGGAAGAATTTGTGATGAAGGAAGTAATGCCGCTGGTGAAGGACTTGGAAAATAAGAAGCCCGGGCTGATGGCAGAACTAGTGCGGAAGGGCGCGGAAGTCGGGCTGATGGGCGGAGGCGTGCCGGAAGAGTACGGCGGAGCGGGCCTCGACAAAATCGCCACCACGGTGCTGACGGAAAAGCTTTCGATTTACGGCGGGTTTGCGGTGACGCACGGAGCGCACGCGGGAATCGGAACGCTGCCGATCGTGTATTTCGGAACGGAAGAGCAGAAGAAAAAGTATTTGCCGAAGCTGGCGTCCGCGGAAATGATTGGCGCGTATTGCTTGAGCGAACCGCAAGCGGGTTCGGACTCGCAGAATTCGCTGACGCGCGCGGTGCTGAACAAAGAAGGCACGCACTACATTTTGAACGGGCAGAAGATGTGGATCACCAACGGCGGCTTCGCGGATTTGTACGTGGTGTTCGCCAAGATCGATGGCGAGAAGTTCAGCGCTTTCATCGTGGAGAGGGCCTTTCCGGGATGCAAGCCCGGCAACGAAGAGCACAAGATGGGAATTCACGGCAGCTCGACGACTCCGGTGTTCCTGGAAAATTGCGCGGTGCCCAAGGAGAATTTACTGTTCGAAATCGGGCGCGGGCATATCGTGGCGTTCAACGTGTTGAATGCGGGCCGGTTTACGCTGGGCGCATCGGCAGTCGGCGGATCGAAAAATGTACTGATGTCGGCGGCGAAATACGCGAAAGAGCGGAAAGCGTTTGGCAAGCAGATCGGCGATTTCGGGCTGATCAAGGAAAAGCTGGCGGAGATGGCCATTCAGATTTTTGCGGTGGAGTCCATGGTGTACCGCAGCTCGGGGAATATCGAGACGGCCATGAGCGCTGCAACAGGCGATAAAGTGGCCCACTCGATGAAAGTGCTGGAGGAGTACGCGATCGAGAGCTCCATTGCGAAAGTGTACGGCAGCGAGATGCTGGATTTCGTGGTGGACGAAGGCGTGCAGATTTTCGGGGGATACGGATTCCACGAGGATTATCCGGTGTGCCGGGCCTACCGCGATTCGCGCATCAACCGCATCTTTGAGGGCACCAACGAGATCAACCGCATGCTGATCGTGCAGATGCTCATGAAGCGTGCGATGGGCGGTCAACTGGCGTTGATTCCGGCGGCCATGAAGCTGGCGGACGAGGTTTTGGCCGGGCCATCATTTGAAGATGCGCCGGAAGGTGTGCTGGCGGACGAAGCGCGCGTCGTGGCCAACAGCAAGAAGATGTTCCTGCAAGCGGCGGGCGGAGCGATGCAGAAGTACCGAGAGAAGCTGGCGGACGAGCAGGAATTGATCGGAGCGCTTTCGAATATCGTGATGGAGATTTATGCCATGGAATCGTGCCTGTTGCGCGCGCAAAAGGCGGCGGCGAAGAACGCGGGCTCCGCGGCAGTGATGATCGATGCGGCGCGGGTGTTCATCAACGATGCCGTGGAACGCGCAGAGCATGAAGCCAAGCGCGCGATTGCGGCAGTGCACGAAGGCGATATGCTGACGACGCAAATGGCAGTACTCAAGCGCTTCGCGAAGCGCGGGCCAGTGGATACCATCGCGCTGCGGCGGCAGGTGGCCGCGGCGGTGCAGTCGCAAGACCGCTATCCGTTCGAAGGGCGCTGATGCTGGAAGAGGCTGAGCAGGAAGAGGGTTCGGAGCGGGAGTGCCCGGGCAGCTTGTCGGGCGAATTGCCTTGCAACCAGCCGGCTACGGTGCACTGCGTGAAATGCCGGAAGTGGTTTTGCGACGTGCACGCTGAGGATGAAGACCGGCACGCGTGTATTCGCGAGATGAATCTCTAAGCCGCTGGACAACTCAACAGGCCTAGCTTCCGATTTGCACCAAATCGGAAGGAGAATCAACCGGCGGATTGTCGCTGGGACGCCAGCGGGAAGGCCGTGCGGAGCGGGCGCGCAGGCGGTTCACCAATAGTCCGATCTCGACCGAAGTGCCGACGAAGTGGCCTACTTTGAGGGGCCCGACTACTTTTACGTCGCGAATCCAGTGCAAGCCAACACTGGCCGCACACCCACACTGCGAACAATCCGGAGAGCCGCCGAAGACGCAAGGCTCGACGCGCGTATCGAGATCCGCGGAATAGTTCACCGACATTTTGGCGAAGAGGCAGTCCTGCGGATTCTTGGGCGGAGTGATAAGCGCTTGTGCCATTCCATCGGTCATTAGGAGCTTCGGGTATTTGTGGTGTAGCCGCGCTAGCTCGTGCGCGACGAAGCTGCGCTGGCTGGGCGTGAGCATTTCCGCACTGTGCTCGCCGATTTGCGGCGTGTACAGGCTGACCCAGATGCGGTCGACTTCGCTGCGCGCGCTCCAGAACGCCAGGTACTCGTCGAGGTAGGCGTCGCGCCCGAGCATCGCCGCGGTGATAACCCAGTGCACGTTGACCGTGCGGCCAGAGATATTCTTCAGAAGGCGCTCATAGGTCGCAGGCTGGCGGCGAATGTCGTGATGTTCGGGAAGGCCGTCGACGGAAATGGCCACGCGGACTCGCGGCAACTCCATCCACTCGGCGGGAATGGGAATGACGCCGCTGGTGACCACCATAGTGAAGACGCCCATCGCGGAAAGCGCCGGGAGAATCGAAGAGAGCTCGCGATGGCGCATCATCGGTTCGCCGCCCACGAGCGAAACTTGCAGCGGGCGATGCTGGCGGACCAATTCGAGAACGCCCTGAACGAGGGCTTCGCCGCGGAAATCGGAAAGTTGCGTGAGAGTCTTTTCTCCACCCAGGTGCGAATCGCCGTAGGCGTAACACCCCGGACAGCTCAGCGGGCACTCCTTGGTGATCTCGATGGAAAGCAACGGCGCGCTGCCAGAGAGAATTTTGCCCCATCCGCGCAGAACTTCTTTTGGCGTAATGGTCGGTCGAGGTCTTAGCCCGTTCATGCCTGTTATGATGCACCGTTGACGCCGCCTGATGCATACCAGATTCATTTTGTTTGTTCGGTGTGTTCAATTGTTTCGAACCAAGGAGTCCCCTGCGGCATCGGGAGCTATGGGAGAAACGGCCCGCTCGGGACTCGTCGCAGCGGGTCTGTCTATATCGACACAGTGGCGCGTGGTAGCGCCAAAACACGGCACAAAATCGATTAAACTTTCAGCAACAGGCTGCCCAAGAGCATAGGAGGGCCGCGCACGATGCCTCGCAAGCTGGTGATCCTGGCTTTCGCGCTGGTGTTTCTTCATGCCTGCGTCATCGTGATGCTGGGGCCGTCGTCCTCCGGCTCGTTCGTTGCAAATTCCATCGAAATTCTGATCTGCAGTTTGGCGGTGGCCATGTGCATCCGCGCCAGCCGGCGCGCTCACGGCCTGAGCCGGCCGTTCTGGCTTTTGGTGGCCACCGGCATCGCGATGTGGGGAGTCGCGAATCTGGGATGGATGTACTACGAAGTGGGACTGGGAATCGAGCCGCCCACCGGCTCGTTGGTCCGGTTCTTGTTCGCTAGCCAGGCGGTGTTTTTTGCGATGGCTTTGCTTCTGGATCAGGCAAGAGATTGCTCGCGCCTGGATCTGGAATCGCTCCTGGACTTCACGCAACTGACGATCGTCTTTTTCCTGATCTACCTGAGCCTGTACTACCTGCCGTCGCTGCACGCGGACCAGCACACCGCCATGATTCGCGAGATTTGGGTCGAAATTGGCGAAGATCTTGCGTTGCTGCTGCTCGCGGTGGTGCAGTTCGCGCGGAAACGGGCGAGTCCCATTCGATCGCTGTATGCCGGTCTGGCGATCTATCTCTCGGCGTACACCATCGGAGCGGGAATCTCCGATTATCAGCAAACCATCCGGGAAGCGCCTACGGGAACGTGGTTTGATTTTTCCTGGACGCTGCCGCTCTTATTTGCGGCGTTCTGGGCAGCCACTTGGAAGCCTTCAGAGCAGCCGGCGGCGATAACGCTGCCGCGCCAGCGAACTATCGGCGAAATGTTGCTGACCAACACGATGTTCGCCATTGCACCGCTGGTGGTGCTGCTGCAGGTCGCGCAGCTGGGAAGCGGGTGGCGGTTCCTCCGCTTTTCCCTGCTGGGCATTTCGATTTTGTGCTTTGCGGCGCGCCTGGCGCTCAGCGAGTCGCATGAAGCAAAAAGCGCGGAAAGTGTCCGGCTGCACGCTCTGGCGATGGACTCCGCGGTGGACGGAATGGCCATCCTGGACGATACCGGCAAATACATCTACGTGAATTCGGCGTTTGCACAAATGATGGGCTACGAAAATTTGCAATTCATGCTGGGCAAGCCCTGGCACGAACTGGTGAACCCCCGGGACGCAGAAGGCATCGTGCCGGAGATTCGCGAATCGCTAAGGAAGAGCGGGCGTTGGTTCGGCCCGATGACCCTGCACCACCCTGCTGGAACCGCCTGGCCCGTGGAGATGGCCATCACCGCTTTGCCGGACGGCGGGACCGTGTGTGTTGGCCGGGACATCTCGGACCGCCGCAAAGCCGAGGCGGCGCGTATCGAAGCCGAGTTCAAATACCGGACGTTCGTGGAGCAGGTGGCGGCGATTAGTTACGTGGCGGAACTTGGTGTCAACGGACAGTGGCTCTATGTGAGTCCGCAGGTCGAAACCATCTTGGGATACGCACCGGATGAGTGGCTTGCCAAATCTCAGGACTGGCTGAAGCTGGTTTCGCCGGAGGATCACGCCACCGTTGAGATTGCGGAGGAAGCCAGCAAACGCGGCGACCCGTTCCAGGCGGAGTACCGCATCACCCGCAAAGACGGAAAAGTCGTGTGGGTCAGTGATACCGCGGTGGTCGTGCCCGGAAGCGACCGGCATCCGGTCATGGAAGGCATCATCGTTGATATCACCGAGCGCAAGCAACTGGAGATCCAACTGCAACGTTCGCAAAGAATGGAAGCAGTGGGACGCCTGGCCGGCGGAGTCGCGCACGACTTCAATAATCTCCTGACCGTCATCAAGGGTTATACCGAGCTGGCGCTGAATCGCTCGGGAGTTTTACCGGCAGTGACTGCGGACATTCAGCAAATCGACCATGCGGCGGAGCGCGCCTCCGCGCTGGTGCGGCAATTGCTTGCCTTTGGCCGCAAGCAGGTGCTGCAACCGAAACCGCTCGACCTGAACAGCATCGTGATGAGCCTGGACAAGCTGATGCGGCGATTGATGAGCGAAGACATCGCCATGATCACGCGCTGCGCGGACAAGCTGGGAACCGTGAAGGCGGACCCGGGGCAAATCGAGCAAGTGATCATGAATCTGGTGGTGAACGCGCGCGACGCCATGCCCAACGGCGGCCGCTTGACTATCGAAACTTCTAACGCCGAACTGGACGCGAGTTACGCGCTGGACCATGCGACCGTCCGCCCGGGGCGTTACGTCATGCTCGCCGTCTCGGATACCGGAACAGGTATGGACGGCGAGACGCAAGCGCATATCTTCGAGCCGTTTTACACCACCAAGGCCAGTGGTCGCGGCACCGGCCTGGGACTTTCCACCGTCTACGGCATCGTCAAGCAAAGCGGCGGCTACATCTGGGTGTACAGCGAGCCCGGCCACGGATCGGCGTTCAAAGTGTATCTGCCGCGAATCGAAGAAACCGTCGAGGCTGCAAAACGCAGCGAAAAGCGAGTCACCCGGAAAGGCACGGAAACGATCCTGCTCGTGGAAGATGAAGAAGCCGTGCGCGATCTCGCGCAACTGTTGTTGGAAGGCGCAGGCTATTCCGTACTCGTCGCCGAAACGGCGGCCGGAGCCGAGAGGCTTTGCGCCAGCCATGCCGGCAAAATTCACCTGCTCCTTACAGACGTGGTAATGCCCGGGATGAGCGGCCGCGAACTGGCGCGCCGAATCACCTCGCGATTTCCCAAGACGCGCGTCCTATACATGTCCGGCTACACCGATAACGTGATCGCGAGCGACGGAATGCTGGAGCCGGGCATCGCGTTTCTGCAGAAGCCTTTTACTCCCGCGGCGCTGGCGGAAAAAATTCGCGAGGTCCTCGAAGCGCCAGCGGCCGTCAAACCCAGATAAGTCCGCAATCAGGGTTTGGCATCGGCCGGCGCTGTGTCTTTTGGTTTGCCGATAGTGGCCAGCGTTTCCACATTGAACCGTTTATAGTCGGAGTACCGCGTCACGATATTCACCTTGATGCCCTTCACCAGCAGGAAGCGCACGCCGACATGCGCTTCCTCATACGTAGGCAGCCAGATCTCGTTGTTCACAAATCCCTGCTCGAGTACGAAGCTCGTGCCCTTCTGCAGATTCGCCAGTAGACCGCCTGCGATCTTCAAGTCCCCCACAAAATATGCTTCCAGGCGCGCCACGTCGTGCGCTTTCTCGTCAATCCACACCACCCCGGCAAGCTTCTGAACGACTTTCTCTTCCAGGTTCCTGGCCTTATATTCCGGATTTGGCTCGAAATCGAACACCAGAACGTCCTGTCCGCGAAACCGTTCTCTTCGCGGATTCACGAATTGGCAGACCCGCAGAAACACTTCAATTCCGGGATCGTCCTTGTCGGCCTTGCCTTCTTCCTTGGCTTTCTCTTCCTTGGCTTCTTTCTTGGCCTCTTTCTTCTGCAACTCCGCAATGCGCTTTTGCGTTTTCTCGTCTTCCTTTTTCTGTTCGGAAGCCGAAAGGGCCTTGCCGTCTTTCTTAACCAGCGTGGAGATTTCTTCTCCGTTTAAATAGAAAAAGGTGAATTCCTTCACATCTTTCTTGGACTCTTTGCCATTTTTGTCGTATTCGGTTTCTTCTTCCGCGCGGGTTCCCGCGTAGTTCTCTTTGATCTTGTCGATGGCTTTTTGGTGGTCGTCGATTTCCTTGAAAAGCGCCTTCAAGTCCGGCAGCTGCACTTGCGATTTTCTCGGGAAGTCGAAGACGCGCTCGCCGATCGTGCCGTTCACAGCCACGCGCGTCACCGTGATGTCGTAGGAATCCCCGCCGCGATGCAGTTCCATGCGATGCGCAATCCGCACGCCGCTCTCGGCGCGGTAGTCGTCGTAAAGCAGTTCTTCGTCCACACCGCCAACCGTTCCAGCTTCCTTCACCAGCAAATGGCTCTGCGGATCAAAGAATATTTGCCGCTTGATTCCAGCCGCCGAGGCAATTTCCAACTCCAGCGCGTCTTTCCCTCGCACTTGCGCGTGGCCCAGGAAAGCAACCGCGATCTTGTGCTTCTTCAAGTCCACCAGGTGCGAATTGTAGGCCTGCGACGCCGCCTCCAGTTGTGCCCCTTCAGGACCGGTTAGCGTGCCGAGCTCCCCGGTCGCCGTCTGATGCCACGCGGACTTCCCGTTGTACGCTTCGATGACGCTGTGTTCGCCCGCCAGCAACTCGGTGTAGAACCGGTTCGGCAGCTTGGTGTCAAACGTGTAAGTGCCCGCCTTCCCGTCGGCGCCGGTGAACGTGCCCTCGATCGTCAAGGTCTGGATCCGGCTGAGCGCCTTGGCCCCACCCACCGCCTTCACATACTGATCGACGACTTTGCCAGGCTCCTGCGCCCCTGCCGGTAGTGTTCCCGCCAGAATTATCGGAAACGCCAGGGCGAGGAGACGCACCAATATAAGGTAGCAATGAGCAGGTGTCTGCATGGGCTTCAACCGTTAGAACGCAATTTTCAGCGAAAAGTTTCTCGGAAGGTGCACAATCTTCAAACTTAGGAGGACCAAGCACATGGCCGCAGGACAACGCATCGACCCATTCGAAAATTTCCGTTTTCGCGTCGAAATCGACGGCATTCAGCAAGCCGGCTTCACCGAATGCACCGGCCTCGGATCGCACATTGCAGTGGTGGAATTCCGCGAGGGCGGCGACGTTCCCAGCGCGGTTCGCAAGCTACCCGGGAGAGTCACCTATCCGGATATCGTATTGAAATGGGGCGTGACCACCTCACGGGAACTCTACGATTGGCACCTGGCAGTAATCAATGGCCAACTCTCGCGAAAGAGCGGCTCAATTGTCCTGCTCGACTCCGAACGCAACGAAGTCCTGCGCTGGAATTTCTCGGGCGCCTGGCCCAGCAAATGGGATGGCCCAACATTGAACGCCATGAGCAACGACGTGGCCATCGAATCGCTCACCATCACTTGCGAGTTGCAGGTTCAAGCCTGAAGCAGAGGCGCGCGGGTTCATTCGTAACGCAGCGCGACCAGCGGATCTACTCGCGTGGCCCGCCGCGCCGGAAAATACGAAGCGGCAGCGCCCGCCAGCGTCAAAATCACCGCCACGCCCGCGAACGTCACCGGATCGGACGTGCTCACGCCAAAGACAAAGCTCCGCAGCACTCGCGAAAGTAGCAGCGCGCCGACGAGCCCGACGGAAACGCCGATCAGCGCAAGACGCAAACCCTCGCCGACAATGATCCGCAGAATATCCGCCGGTTGAGCGCCCATGGTCACGCGAATGCCGATTTCACTGGTGCGCTGCGTCACCGAATACGACATCACGCCATACACCCCAACCGCTGCGAGCACCAGCGCCAGCGCAGCGAAAATACCGATCAGCCAGGTACGAAAGCGCGGCTGCGCCACGCTCGTCTGAATGTTCTGCTCCATCGAGCGCACGTTCACCAGGGGCTGATTGGGATCGATTTCCGCCAGCGCGCTGCGCAGCGCGGACGTCGCCGCTAGCGGCTCCATGGCCGTGCGCAAAATAACTGACATCTGAAACACCGGCAGAAGCTGGTCCGCCTGCCGGTACGGAAGATACATCTCCGCCTTCGCTTGCTCGCCCAGCCCTTGCAGCACGTCTCCGACAACGCCGACAATTTCCATCGTCGGAATTTCTTTTTCGGGAAGCGCCCCAAGCTGCATGTGCTTCCCCAGCGGATTTTCGTTCGGAAAAAAAGTATGCGCCATCGCCGAATTGATCACCACCACGGCCGGCGCTTTCTCGGTGTCGCCTGGGGTAAGCAATCGGCCCTGCAGTAGCGGCACGCCCAAAGTCTCAAAATAGTTTGGCGTCATCGTCCGGTAACCCGCAGCCGTAAAGTCGTGCGGAGATTTGGGTGGCCTGCCGGTGATATTAAAATGAATCAGGCCGCCTCCGCCGCTCACCGGCAAGAAAGACGCCGCTGCCGCGGAGCGCACGCCGGGCAATGTTTTTGCACGCTCCACCAATCGATCGTAAAACTCATAGCGCTGCTCCGGCTTGGCATACGCCGTCACCGACAACGGAACGTCCGCGGCCAGCAGATGATCCGGTTGGAAGCCTGGCGGAACATCCTGCAACCGCGCAAAACTCCGCAACAGCAAACCTGCGCCGACCAGCAGCAACATCGCCATGGCGATTTCCGCCGCCACCAGCACGCCGCGAATCCGATGATGCCCCGGCCCGGACGTCGAGCCGCGCGATCCCTCGTTCAGCGCCTCGCGCAGGTCCAGCCCCGCGGTGCGCAGCGCTGGCACGATGCCAAACACCAAGCCAGTCACCAGCGCCACGCCGATCGTAAACAGCAACACCGAACGATCCAGCGCAACGCTGAACGCCGCCGGCACACTCCCGGCGGAAAGTTTCAACAGCGGACCCAGCGCCGCCCACGCCAGCGCCAACCCCAGCACCCCGCCAACCAGCGAAAGCAACACGCTCTCCGTCAGCAACTGCCGCACCAGCCGCCCGCGGCTCGCGCCCATCGAGGTGCGTATCGCCACTTCCCTGCCCCGCGAAGCCGCTCGCGCCAGCAGCAGGTTCGCCACGTTCACGCACGCGATCAGCAGCACCGCACTCACCGCACCCAATAGCAGCAACAGCGCCGGCCGCACGTTCTGCACCATCTGCTCCTGCAGACCCACCACATCCGCGCTGGTGCCCGTGTTGTAGTCGGGATACTGCTGTTCCAGCCGCTTGGTGATGCCGATCATTTCCGTTCGCGCGTCAGCGCGCGTAACCCCCGGTTTCAGTCGCCCGATCGCAATAATTCCGGGATGCCAGTTGCGGTCGGCAGGCAAAGTCTTTGCCCACGGAACAAAAGGCAGAAACACATCCGCGGGCTGCAGTAATTCGAATCCACGCGGCAAAACGCCGACGACCGTGTACGGCTGCGAATCCAACGTTACCGGCTTTCCCAGAATTTCCTGCGAGCCGCCGAATCGCCGCTGCCACAGCGCATAACTCAGCAGCACCACCGGGCTTCCGCCAGCGTGATCTTCCTCAGCCAGAAATGTGCGTCCTACTTGCGCATTCACGCCCAGCAGCGAAAACAATCCCGCCGTGGCATAGCGCGTATTCAGCCGCTCGGGCTCTCCCACGCCGGTCAGCGCAATCGTCGCGCCCCGCGTCGCTTCTAGCGATTCGAACGCATGACTCTGGTCTCGCCAATCCTGATAATTCTCATACGACGTGCTGATCACCGGTAACGAGCTTTTCTCCGCCACAATCACCAGGCTCCCGGGATCGCGAAAACCCAGCGGCCGCAGCAACACTGCATTCACGACCGTGAAGATCGCCGTATTCGCGCCGATGCCCAGCGCCAGCGTCAGAATGGCGATGGCTGTGAAGGCGGGATGCTTGCTAAGCAAGCGGAAGGCATAGCGGATGTCTTGAAACAGTGTGGACAAAGTCCCCCCAAGTGGATGGGCATCCTATCTCATCTGACGGACAGCGCAGCGAAACGTTGCTCCCGGCCACACCACGGAAGGTGCCTCTCGTCCCTACGGCGTGGCCGTCGGCCGATTCACGTACTTCTCGTGCAGCCGCTGGTGTTTGTTGTCAGTGGAGGTCAGCCGCCCCTTGATAAAGAGGTAGCGCACGTCGGTAGTGACTTCGAGCGGATCGCCGTTGGTGACGATCATATTGGCCATCTTGCCCACTTCGAGCGTGCCCACCTGATCGGCCAAACCCAGAATCTCGGCCGGATACAGCGTTACCGCTTTCAGCGCATGAACTAGACGGCTGAGGCGAGTGGGAAGTTACAACCGAGTCAAGCGCCAACGACAGCGCCGGCGGCCCCCACTGCCGGCGGCCCCACCCTCCCCACAAAAAAATCATTCCGCCCGGAAACAAATCCCCCTCCTTCTGCGTTACTTCTATTGCTTTCCCATAGGGCCACCCCTTAGGATATCCGGGCAAGAAGTATGGGTATCCCATAGGACACCGCCACAGGGGAACCCCTAGGAGAACCAATGAGCCCCAAGAAGGACGTCTGGCAAGGCACCCTGGCTCTCATGGTGCTCAAGACCCTCGAAGGACTCGGCCCGCTCCACGGTTACGGCATCGCCCGCCGTATCGAGCAGACCAGCGGCGCACAGCTCGTCGTCAACTACGGCACCCTCTACCCCGCCCTCCTCAAACTCGAACAGGAAGGCTACATCGCCTCCGAATGGGGCCAGTCCGACAACAACCGCAAAGCCAAGTTCTACAAGCTGACCCGCGCCGGCCGCAAGCAACTCGCGAAAGAAGCCAAGGAGTGGGAGCAAACCACCTCCATCCTCGACCGTTTCCTGTCCCCCGGCGAGGAGCATTCCTAGCAACCGCGCGCCCGCAAAACAAATAGCAAGGAGCAAACATGCGAACACTCCGAGGATGGCTGACCAGGATCACCGGACTCTTTCGCAAGGACCGCCGCGACCGCGATCTCGACGCCGAGATGCAAACCCATCTCGCCCTGCACATCGAAGACAACCTCCGCGCCGGCATGTCTCCGCAACAGGCCCGCCGCGAAGCCCTCATGAAACTCGGCGGCCTCGAACAAACCAAACAACTCTATCGCCACAGGAGGGGCCTACCCATGCTCGAAGTTTTCTTTCAGGATCTCGCCTTCGCGCTGCGCACCCTGCGCAAAAATCCCGGCTTCACCATCATCGCCATTCTCACTCTCGCTCTGGGCATCGGCGCAAACACCGCCATCTTCAGCCTGGTCAACGGTGTTCTCCTTCGTCCGCTGCCCTTCGCTTACCCCGATCGCCTGGTCGCCGCCACCACCTACTACCCCAAAGGTCCCTTCGTCGTGATGCGCGATCGCAGCCGCAGCATGGAATTCGCCGCGAACTCCGATGCCACCGAACTCAATCTCACCAGCATCGACACCCCGGTCCGTCTGTCCGGCTCTTCCGTTTCCGCAAACTGGTTCAGCGTCCTCGGTTCCAGGCCCGAATTCGGACGCATTTTCCGCGACGGCGAAGACCAGCCCGGTAAAGATACCGTGGTCATCCTCAGCCACTCGCTCTGGCAACACCGTTTCGCCGCAGATTCCAACATCGTCGGCCGCTCCATCCAGCTCGAAGGCGAAAACCGCCTGGTCGTCGGCGTGATGCCGCCAGAATTCCGCTTCCCTTCTCCGAAGACCGAGTTGTGGGTTCCGCTCCGCCTCGATCCGCGCGATATCGGCGACTATTGGGGCAGCAGTTACATGCCCATCATCGCCCGTCTTCGCCCGGGCGCAACCATCGAACAAGCCCGCCAGGAACTCGCCGCGCTCCGCCCGCAAATCCTCGCCGCTTACGCCTGGCGCATGCCCGACGACTCCTTCATCAAATCCAGCGTCATACCCATGCACGAAGCTCTGGTCGGCGACGTCCGCGCCAAGCTCATCATCCTTCTTGGCGCGGTCGGCCTGCTCCTGCTCATCGCCTGCGCCAACGTTGCCAATCTTCTTCTCGCGCGCGCCACCATACGCGAAAAGGAAATCGCTCTACGCACCGCTCTCGGCGCCGGCCGCTGGCGCATCGTCCGTCAACTCATCACCGAGAGCCTGCTGCTCGCCGTCCTCGGCGCCGCGCTCGGCTTGTCTGTCGCTTTCTACGGACTCTCCGCGCTAAAAGCCACCCTTCCCGCCGATACCCCTCGTCTCGCCGATGTCGCCGTCGACGCCCGCGTCTTGATTTTCGCCGCGCTCCTCGCCGTCTTCACCGGGCTGCTTTTCGGCGCCATGCCCGCCATCGGCGCTTCCCGCGTCGATCTAACCAAAGCTCTAAAAACCGGCGGCGAAAAAAGTGCAGCTTCCAGAACCCACGGCCTCAGCCGCGGCCTCATTGTCGGTGAAGTCGCCATCGCCGCCGTTCTGGTCATCGGCGCCGGCCTGCTCGTTAAAAGTCTCTGGAATTTATCCAACACCAATCCCGGCTTCCACAAGGACTACATCCTTACCGCGCGGATCACTCCCAATGAATCCTTCTGCGCGGAGCAAGGGCGCTGCCAATCCTTCTATCGCGATTTGCTCGAACGCGTCCGCGCGCTTCCCGGCGTAAAAGAGGCCGCCGCAGTCAATGGCCTCCCGCTCAGCGGAGCCTGGGAAACCATTCCGGCGGACATCGAGGCTTACACCATCGCTCCTGGCGCGCACGTGCCCATGCTCATGGAGCGCATCGTAACCCCTGATTACCTGCGCATCATGCAAATTCCCCTGCTCCAGGGCCGCTCCTTCACCGAAGCGGATGCTGCACCCAGTTCGCAACGCGTCGCGCTGCTCAGCAAATCCACGGTTGAGCGCTACTGGCCCGGACAAGATCCCATCGGCAAACATTTCAAGCCGCGCTGGCTCAAAGAGTGGTGGACCGTTGTCGGCGTCGTCGGCGATGTTCGTGAAGATAACCTCACGCGAAACGTGCCGGACTGGATCGATGGCGAAATGTATACGCCTTTCGGTCCGCACTCCATTGCCGGGCGCGGCCCAGAGGCTGCGCCTGCCGAAATGACGCTGCTCTTGCGCACTTCCGACGACGACCATCTTGGCCTCGGCGCCGAACTCCAAAGCGTCGTCGCCGAATTGCATCGCGACGTTCCCGTCAGCCAGGTCGCAACCCTCAGCGGCTGGATCTCCGAAGTAGTCGCCGGCCCGCGTTCCACCGCTTCCATCTTCTCCTTGTTCGCGGCTCTAGCCCTCGCGCTCGGCGCCGTGGGCATTTACGGGGTCATCTCCTACTCCGTAGCGCAGCGCACTCGCGAAATCGGCATCCGCATGGCCCTCGGCGCGCGCCGCCAGGAAGTTTTGCTGCTTATTCTTCGCCAGAGCGCCGTGCTCGCCTTTGCCGGCATCGCTCTCGGGCTCATCAGCGCTCTCTTCCTCACCCGCCTCATGGCTACCCTGCTCTATGGAGTCGGCGCAAGCGACCCTGCCACCTACTTCGGCGTCGCCGTCCTCCTCGCCGCCGTAGCCCTTGCTGCAACCTACCTACCCGCCCGGCGCGCTACGCGCGTCGACCCAGTAGTGGCCCTGCGTCATGACTAGCCCCTGTTCCATCTCCTATAGGGCCGGCCTTCTGCTTGCCCCCATCAGGCCGAGGCGGTCCCCTTTAGCAAACCCGCCCAATCCTAGTTCGCGTCACCATTATTTCGTCCACCGCAAGGAGGCCCCCAAATGAACCGCCTCCGCAGCCTCCTCCTTCGGCTCATCTCCCTGTTCACCAGGCGCCCGGCCGACCGCGACCTTGACGTCGAACTGCAAACCCACTTGGCTCTGCATATTGCAGACAACATTCGCGCCGGTATGACTCCGCAGCAAGCGCGCCGTGAAGCACTCATGAAATTAGGTGGTCTCGAGCAAACCAAAGCTTGCATTCGCGAACGCCGCGGCTTCCCGTGGCTCCAAACGCTGCTGCAAGACCTACGCTTCGCCGCGCGCACTCTGCGCAGGAGCCCCGGATTCACTCTGGTCGCGGTACTCACACTGGCTCTCGGCATTGGCGCCAACACCGCCATCTTCAGCGTGGTCAACGCCATCCTTCTGCACCCGCTTCCTTATCCGAACGCTGATCGTCTGGCCATCATTTGGTCGGCGTGGGGAATGGAATCACGAGGGCCGGCTTCCGGCCCCGAACTCATTCAACTTCGCCAGCGCAGCCACTCGTTTGAAGAGATTGCCGGAATCTGGGTGACCAGCGGCGCCATCACTGGAAACGCCGAGCCTGAGCAGGTACGCGTCGGCCGCGTCACCGCAAATTTTCTTCCGCTGCTCACGGACAAACCGCAACTCGGACGCCTTTTCGCCCCGCGCGAGGATCGCCGTGGCAGTCCTTCGCAGGTCATTCTGACCGACGGTCTGTGGCGCCGGCAGTTCGGCACAGACCCTGCGATTGTCGGGCGACTGGCGCGCCTCAATGGAAAAAACTTCACCGTCGTGGGCGTTTTACCCCCTGATTTCAGGCTGCTCTTTCCAGACGGCTCGAGCGTCCCACCCGACGTGCAAATTTTTGTTCCTTTTCTCGATGACTTGGAACACCAAAGCCGCGATCAGGGTTACATCCGAATGATCGGCAGGCTGCGCCGTGACGTCACGCCGCTGCAAGCGCAAGCCGAAGCCGAATCCATCGCCGCGCAGCTCCGCAGCGAATTCAAGGATTTCTCCGAACAAGGATTGCATCTCACGGTTTTGTCGCTGCAAGGCGACGACGTACGCGCCGTGCGTCCCGCAATCCTCTCGCTTTTCGCCGCAGTCGCCCTGGTGCTGCTCATCGCCTGCGCCAATGTAACCAATCTGCTGCTGTCGCGTACTGCTGCGAGGCGGCGCGAGGTAGCTCTTCGCTCCGCACTCGGCGCTGCCCGAAGTCGCATCGTGCGGCAACTCCTGACGGAAAGTACTCTGCTCGGATGCCTGGGAGGTCTCGCGGCACTCGCCATTGGCTGGATTGCCCTGCAAGCCATGTTGTCACTCGAACCAGCAGGAATCGTCCGCTTGATTCCCGTGCAGCTCGACGCTTCCGTTTTGCTTTTCACTTTCGCGCTCTCGGTTCTCACCGCCGTTCTGTTTGGCCTCGCTCCGGCCCTCTCCGCGGCACGCGAAGAGCTGATTGCCGTCATGAAGGAGGGCGGCAGAAGTACCACGCCGCGAAATCCTTACTTCCGTCAACTCCTAATCGTTGCCGAAGTCAGTCTGGGTTTCATGCTACTCGCCGGAACCGGACTTATGGTTCGCACCTTCATCAGCCTTCTCCGTGTCGATCCCGGCTTTCGGCCGGAAAATGTTTTGACCTTTCAGCTCGCGTTTCCCGGCTCGCGCTATGAATCCGTGGACTCGGTCAACAATTTCCTGAAAGCGCTCACCGCGAAACTCGCGGCCCTCCCCGGCACACAGTCGGTCGGCGGTGTATCGCACCTGCCGCTCGATGAGGGTCTGCCCAACTGGTACAGCTACTACTGGCCTGAAGGTGCTCCCGCTGACCAGCAAAACACCGTCATGGCCGATCATCGCTCCACTCTGCCTGGATACTTCCACAGCATCGGTGCGACGCTGATCGCCGGCCGCGAATTCGCAGACACCGATGACGCCGCCCACAGCCACGTTGCCGTCGTGGACGACACTCTCGCTGAGCAGACCTGGCCTGGCCAGAACCCCATCGGCAAGAGACTGAGCGTGGAAGACTCTCCCGCCGGCGTTTACCAATTTATTCGCGAGCCAGTCATCGTGATTGGAGTCGTTCGCCACATCCAGTCCCATTCCCTCACCAGCAAAGGCCGCGGGCAAATTTATTTGCCTTTCGCTCTGGCACCGCGTCCGCAAGTTTCCTTCGTCGTCCGAACGACTGCGCCCTTCTCCACCTTCTCCGCCTACGTTCGCAGCGAAGTACAGCTCCTCGATAAAGATCTTCCCGTTTCCAATTTGCGGCCACAGCAGCAATTCGTCGACACTGCCCGCGCACAAACGCGCTTCGTAGCCGTACTAATGGCCGCACTGGCGGTCGTCGCTCTGGCGCTCGCCAGCATCGGAATTTACGGGGTGACCTCGTACTCCGTGGCCCAGCGCAACGATGAATTTGCCATCCGCATGGCTTTCGGCGCGCGCTCCGCGGACATCCGCCGCCTGGTCCTGCGGCAAAGTGTCGGGCCGGTGATTCTGGGCATTGCGATTGGATTGCCACTCGCCGTCGCTCTTACGCCGCTGCTCGCCGGCCTTCTTTACGGCGTGCGCCCCGGCGACCCCTTCACACTGGCACTGATTTCTGTGTTTCTAACCGCTGTGGGCGTCGCCGCTTGCTACCTTCCCGCGCGCCGCGTTACGCGCTGCGCTCCAATGGTGACCCTGCGTCACGATTAGTAGCCGCACCGGCTACAGCACTGGCGGATGAGCGCTAGGGCTTTTTCTTTTTGCCGAATAGTCCGGTGATGGTGTCGACTGGGTTCGGGGCTTGTCCGGGTTGACCTTTGGCACCGGGGAGGGCGCCGGCGGCGCAACCGAGTTGCGATTTGAGCATGCCTGCGGCGAGTCCGCCGACATCGGGAACAAATTTGGGATCGGAGGTGGTGCCTTGAATGAGGAAAGGCACGGTGGTGCCCTGCTTGCAACCGCTGCCGGTGCCACCTGCGCCGCCGCCTCCGGTGAGTTTGCCGAGCATTCCTGTGGCGCTGGAAACCGGGCTGCCCGCAGCGCCGAGGGCGTTTGTGAGCGTGGCGGCCATTTTGAAGTCAAGATTGTTTTTGGAGTCGACGGTGCCGCCGCCCGCGATGCTCGCTATCGACGGAAGGACGGCGATGAAATTCTCGGCCTGAATTCCGGTGGGAGACATGTGCAGATTGGTGGTGATCTTCTCGATGTCGAGATCTTTACCGGTTTTCATGCCGGTGAGGGCGCTGATCGCGGACATCTTGGAGCCGAGATCGAAGCCAGCGAGCTTGGTCTTGAACAGGCCGACGTTGCCGATAGTGACGAGCTTGCTGGTGGGTCCGGAAACGTTGAGATTGGTGCTGAGGGTGCCGCCTTGCAGCGTAGAGCCCTTGGGAAGGTTGACGCCGAGGGCGGGAAGAAAGGTTTCTAGATCGTGGGCGGGCATATTTTCGCCGGTGACTTTGATGCTGAGGACGGTGGCTTCGCCTTCCGTTTGGTAGGTGCCGTTGAGGCGAGCCACCGCTTTGCCGATTTTGAGGTCGGAAGGATTGAGGACGCCGGAATTCTTGCGCAGATTGTATTTGGTGTTGAAGTCCACTGTGACCGGCTCGGAGGACGGGGAACCGCCCGCGACAAAGAGTGCTTTGGAGAGCTTGGCGGCGCCTTTGGTTTCGGCTTCGCCGTTTTGCGAGGTGACGGTGGCATCTAGATCGAGGAGGCCGCCGAGACCGGCGGTGGCGTCGACAAAACCGGTGGAAGCAAGATTTAGGGCGCTGACGGTGAGTTTGGCGTCGACGGGAGTGAGCGAGGAGTCGGCTTGATCGACGGGACCGGCGGTGCCTTCGAGCTTGAACTTGCCGCCGCCGGGAAGATCGGCGGTTACGACGATGGGAAATTTGGAGGTGACGGAAACGTCGGAGAGAGTGACATTGACGTGATCGTAAGCGCTGTGCTTTTGCGAGTTGGTGGTGCCAACGACGATGCGGCCGTCTTTCAGCTCAAGCTTCTTGACTGAGAGTTCCGTGGGAGAAGACGGGCTGGTGGCGGTTCTGGAGGCGGCGGGCTTGGAGGCTTGCTCGGATTTAGCGACGGCAGTACCGAGGGAGGAATAGTTCCAGACACCGGCGGGATTGCGGAGGAGCGTGACTTCGGGATTTTCGATGGTGATGCCGGTGACGTTGACGGTTTTGGAGAAGATCAGGGGCATGACTTCGACGCCGACTTTGACGGATTTGGCGGTGAGGAAGGGAGATTTGCTGAATTTGAGATCGTCACCGACGGAAAGATTCTCCGCAGAGAGCGAGCCGCCGAGGAGAGAGAGGCTTAGATGGCCGAGCTGCACCTGGCGGCCAATGGCAGCAGAAGCTTTTTCTTCGATGGTGGGGCGGAAACTGTCGACAGGGATGAGGAATGGGGCGACCAACAGGAGTACGACCAGGACGGCGACGACGATTAGAACGGTGCGCAGGGTGCGGTTCATTTCGACCTCCGAAGCGGCACTGGGCTGGCTGGGTGGCGCGGTGCGAAGATGATAGCACGCGGGGATAGAGGTAGAGGAGGTACAGGAGGTAAAGGAAGTAGAGGATTGCGCCGGAGTGTGGCAGAGGTGGACCCCTTGAAGCTCGGGGTAAACGGTCGACCGTTAATGGTCGAAGGGAGAAGCGCAGAAAGCTGGCTTAGGCAGCAGGCGCACTACGAGCTGGGGCAAGTGCGGACGGACCGGATCAAGGTTAGACGGCTGGTTTTGGGGTAGTGAACGTGGGTTAGCTGATTTATGAGGGCGGCACACGGACGGCGAGGCCGTTGTTTCTGGTTTATGATGGAAGAGTTGAATAAAATTGCGCGTTGGGCCGCGGTGTGGCGCGTTTCTGGAGGGATTTTTTATGAGGAAGCGGATTCGGGGATTGGCTTGGAGTGCGGCGGTGGCGGGTGCAGTGGTGGCTGTTGCGGCTAGCGGCGTTGTTTCGGTGGGCTTGGCTTGGACGCAGGTGCCGGCGCAGTTGCAGCCGCCGGCGGGGGAGCAGCTGATGTTGCAGGTCCATGCGAAGGGGGAGCAGGTGTACACCTGCAAGGGAGAAGGGGCGACGTTCACGTGGACGCTGAAGGGTCCGGAGGCGCAGCTTTTTGACCAGGACGGGAAAGAGTTCGGGAAACACTTTGCGGGGCCGTCGTGGGAAGCGAAGGACGGGAGCCGGGTGACGGGAAAAGCGGTGGCAAATGCGGCTTCGCCGGATGCGAAAGCGATTCCGTGGCTGCTGGTGAATATCGTGAGCCATGAAGGCAGCGGAGTGCTGTCGCGGGCGACGACGATTCAGCGGATCAACACCAAAGGCGGGAAAGCGCCAGCGGCGGGTTGCGATGCCGGGCGCGCAGGGCAGGAAGTGCGGGTGGGGTACTCGGCGGACTACTTGTTCTACGCGCCGAAGTGAGGCAGCAGGCTGATTCCGCGGAAAGATTCGAGATTGTTTGCGGAACAGCAGGCGGACGAGTCTGCATGAGGGCTCCATAAAGCGGCTCCGCAGCGGCTGAAGCCTTGTTGATTTCGCGACAGTTACGACACGACTGAAGTCGTGCCCTCCCGCTCACGCTGGATCGCTTGGCAGCAGCCGGGCCGCGCGGGCAGGGCTAGAATTCTGATCCGTTGGTGGGTTGAGGGAGGATTAGATGAATGGCTCCGCAAAATTCCATTGGGTGCGTGTCTTAATCGGCGGATTTCTGGCAGAAATTTCTGTGATTGTGCTGGTCATTCCGGTCGCTTTGTTATTTGGCCGACACGCTTTGCTTTACGTTGCGCCACCGGCATCTCTGCTGAGCTGTTTCTTGTTTGCGTGGTGGGTCGGACGGCGGATCGATTCGGGCTTCGTATGGCACGGAATTCTGGTCGGAGTGGTTGCTACGCTTCTCTACGTTGGTTTGACTCTGGGGCGTCCGGAACCTTGGCCCTATCTCGTGGCACATGGGTTGAAAATACTTGGTGGTGCGGCGGGAGGTGGGGTGGCGGCGAGCCGACGAAAAGCGACGGGCAATGCAACCGTAGATGCGGGGTAAGCGACTTGCCGGGAGTTTACGGGCACTCATGAAGAAGGGCACGATGTATCGCGCCCCTACGGGCGGCATCGGGCCGCGGTGCCAGAGCACCGAACACCGAAGAAGAACCGGCAACCTCGAAGCGAAGAAGACAAGCGTGCAAATCCAGGGGCTGGAGGAGCGAAATGGTCAGAGGAAAACTCATTGCGGCCATGCTACTGACCTTGGCGGGGTCGAGCAGTAGAGCGCAAGATCATCAACATGGGAATGGCGAGAAATTGGGAACGGTGCACTTTGCCACGTCTTGCAACGAAATGGCGCAGCAGGAATTCAACCGGGCGGTAGCGCTGCTGCATTCCTTCCAGTTCAGCCGCGGTATAGAAGGATTCAAGGCGGTGTTGCGGGAAGACGCGGGGTGCGGCATCGCGTACTGGGGAATCGCGCTGAGCGATTGGAGCAATCCTTTTGCGACGGGAATGGAAGACAACAGCCAGTTGCAGGCGGGGCGGGAAAGCGTGGGACGCAGC
>Ga0210384_10002648_pt1 | contig 21657 bp, 15 predicted proteins | sample IncBWH2MmetaG_FD_160574 | JGI IMG/M metagenome (GOLD analysis project Ga0210384, IMG submission 160574) | Forest soil microbial communities from Barre Woods Harvard Forest LTER site, Petersham, Massachusetts, United States - Inc-BW-H-2-M | ecosystem: Environmental > Terrestrial > Soil >...
CTTGAGCACGGTGAAGGTCTGCAGGGCGAGGACCATGCCGGTGAAGAGCGCGGTGAGCAGCACCACCGGGGTCGAGGAGACGCCCACCTTGACCATCTGGCTCAACAGCTCCCGCAAGTCGTAGGGCGGCCGCGGCGTCCAGGCGAAGACCCGGCCCAGCATGTGGACGAACCGCCCCATCTGGAGCAGGAAGCGCTCCACGAACGCCGGGAGGAACAAGCTCTTGCCGCCTTCGCCGGCGCCGGCGCCGGGCATGCCGCTCGCCCCGGTCGTCGCCGCGCCCTCGGGTTCCATGCGGGCCTCCACCAACCTGGTCGCCTCCCTTCCTGCGCTCCCTGGCTCCTGCGCTCCCTGGTGCCCGGGGGCGCGCGCCGCCGCCAGCGGTCGGCGCCGGCCGATGCGGGCCGGCGCTCGGGTTCGTTTGCTGCTGCTTCGACCTCGCGGATCGTATGCAGTCGGCGTGCCGCTGTCTGCTGCGAGTGAGACTACTTCACCTGTAAACAGTTTCCAAGGCCACCATTTCCATTTTCGCGTCCTGGGAGCTCAGCGCATGGCAGGTTGGCCGGTAGGAGATCCTGAGCCGGGCGGCGTTCGGCCGCGGCGCCGAGGCGGCCTGCCTGGATGGCGTCCACCGACGAGAGGAGTGGGATTGCAAGGCAGTTCAAACGCCGCCGAAGCGCAGAGACGAGACGAGAGCGCAGTTGACCACGAACAGGCGCCTACTTCCCGCCTGGCGCCGCCGGCCCCGCGAGCTGCAACCGGCGGTACCAGGCCCGGCCGCTGGCGGGTTCGACGGCCACGATCGCCCAGATCAGCCGGTCGCTCTTCCCCAGGTCCACCTCCAGCGGGTCCGCGGCGCCCGTTCCCGCCTTCTCGTGCAGGTCGAACTTCAGCAGCCGCGGGGTCTTCTCGCCGCCGGCCGGCCGGGCCAGGGCCACATTGTAGAGGTCCAGCTCCTTGCCGGCGAGCGCGGCCGGCCAGGCCGCCTGGTAGCGCAGGCGACGCCCGCCCTTGCCCTCCGGGCGGCTCTGCACCGTGCCGCCCAGCTGCTCGACGCTGAGCTGGACGGGTCCGCGCTGCGCCTGCGGACCGCCCGCCACCAGGTCGAGGACGAGCAGCTTCTTCTCGGTGGCGGTCAGCGTCTCCCAGGTGTCCCACAGCCTCAGGGCCGCGGGCGCCCAGGTCTTCGCGCCCGGGCGCTTGACCACCACCTCCACCGGCTCGCGCGCCGCCGTGGTCCGCCCCCGGAGGTAGAAGCCCGCCTCGTAACAGGCAGCGGTGGTGGCGGCGACGCGCGCCGCGACGCTCTCGGCGTCGGCGCCGCCGGCATAGAACGCGCCGGCGGTCCGGGCCATCTGGCGGATCGGGCCGTCGGCGTCCGAACCGACGCCTTGCGGGGCGCTGGCGTTGACGAAGACCGTCATCGCGCCCGAGTCGCCGACGGCCCGGAGCGGCGCCGTGAAATGGGTCATCAGGGGACCGTACCGCTGCCCGCCCACCACGAAGGCCTCGCCGCTCCCCGGCTTCATTCCCATGTCGCCCTCGAAGAAGAGGTCGGAATCGAGCCCCTTCCAGAAGACGAGGAAGAGCTTCGGCCCGCGCAGGTGCCGCAGCTCGGCCGCCATGAAATCGAGCGCGCCGGCGAGCTCGCGGGCGACCCCCTCGTACTCGCTGCGGGCGGTGGTCTGCACGGAGTTGATCATGCCGTTGAGCTGCGAGCCCCCCTTGCCCCCCGTGCCGATGCTGTATCCGAGCTCGGAAACCGAGCCGGTGTCGATCCGGTCGACCTCCGGCGCCAGCTTGCCAAGGGCGTCGAGGAACTGCCGCTTGCCCCGGTGGTCGGCCGCGACCGACGCCACCTTCTGCTCGAGACCGTGCGCCGCGCTGTGGAAATACAGCGACAGGTGCTGCCCTTCCGGGATGTCGCGCAGCAGCTTCTCCGCCACCAGGCGCGCATTGCGCACCCCGGCCGGCGAGGTGAAGGCGGAGTCGAGGAGGAAGATGACGGTCCGCGGCGGCGCGGGGGGCGCCGGCGAGGGCCTCCGGTCCGTTCCAGGCACCGCGGCCGGCGCCGCCGCGGTGCGGTCCAGGGTGTCGATGGTCACCGCCCGGCCCCCGACACGCAGCTCGACCTCGTCTTGCCGGAGGTCGGCGATCGGCTTGCCCGCGGCGTCGACCGCGCAGAACGGGACGATCCGGATGTTGACCTCGACCGTCTCGCCGCCGGCCGACGGCGGCGGCGGGGACGTCGTGGGCGGCCGAGCGCCAGGCGGCGTGGCGGCCACGAGCGGGAGCGGCAGGAAGAGAGCCGGCGCGAGTTGGAGCAGGAAGCAAGCGAGCCGCTGCGGCACGTTCTCCTCCTCGAAGTCTCCTCGAGTTCCTGGCAGCGTAGGGCAACCGATCACCCTTTGTCAACTGAGCGATGGACCATCTCGCTGTGCCATTTCAAGGCCTCCAACGCGCAAACCTCGACGCGAGAACAGCCGTGCCTGCTGACTCGATCTCGGGTCCGCGGTGATAGGATCGGGCCGCTGATCCCTGACCGAGAGACGGTACCGAGAGACGGTACCCAGAGACGAGGAGCATCCGGGCTCGCCTCGAACAACTCGAACAAGATGAAGGATGAGACGCGGGCAGCACTCGCCCGGCACGCCGTGGCTGCCTCCGCGGCATTGCCGGCCGCCGGTCTCTTCGCCTGGGGGCTGCTCGTCGCCCTCCACTACGGCCGGATGGGCTACCTGCCGCTCGACCAGTCGATCGTCTTCGACGGCGGGTACCGGTGGTTGTCGGGCCAGCTGCCCTACCGCGACTTCATGACGCCGGCCGCCGTCGTGCCGGCGGCCCTGCAGGCGGGGTTCTTCCGGGCCTTCGGGGTGTCCTGGTTCAGCTACGTCCTGCACGCGGCTGCCGCGAATGGCCTGTTCGCGGTGCTGGCGTTCGCGCTGCTGCGCCAGTTCGGGCTGCGCCCGGCCTGGGCCGCCTGGTGGGCGGCGCTGTCGGCGCTCGCCTTCTACCCGCCGATCGGCGTGCCCTATGCGGACCATCACGCCTTCCTCTTCGGCCTCGCCGCGCTGGCGGCCGGCAATGCCGCGCGACGGACGCGCGGCGACGCCGGCGCCCTGCTGTCGAGCGCCCTGGCCGCGATCCTCGTCGCCGCCGCCTTCTTCAGCAAGTCCAACCCGACGGTGTTTCTCGCCCCGTTCGCGGTCGCTCTGCCCTTGCTCGCGGTGTCCGGGCGCCGGCGCCTCGGCAACCTCTGCGGCCTGCTCCTCGGAACGGCCAGCGCGCTCGCCGGCGTCTTCGCCTACGTGGCCCGCTGCGTGCCCGACCCCGGCGCCGCCCGCCGGTTCGCGCTCGCCATGCCGGCCGCGGTCGGCGCGGCGAGAATCCGGCAACTGCTGGTGGGCGGCGGGCCTGGCTGGCCGTTCTGGCGTGCGATCCTGACGCTCTGGCCGGTCGCGTCGCTCACCCTGGCCCTGGCGATCGCGCTCCACTCGCTGCTCGCCCGGCACGGCGATGGCGACCGGCGCCTTGCCGCGTTCCTGGCCGTCGGCCTCGCCGCCGTGTCGGTGGCGTTCGCGGCGACGACCCTGCGCATCCCCGTCACCGCCGCGGTCTACGTCTTCGTCGTCGCCGGCCTCGCCCAGGCAAGCCTCGCCCGCGGCCTTGCCGGCACTCCCGGCACTCGCGCCGCGGCCGCCCGCGAGCCAACGCCTGGCCACCCGGCGGGGGTCGCTTCGCCGGCACCGCGGGCTCCCATCGCCACGGTGTTGCTCGCACTGCTGGTGATCGCGTCGGCCGCCGAAGCCGTGCGCTTCGACCTGCTGGTCGACGAGACGCGGGTCGGAATCGGCGCACCGCCCGACGCCGCGCCCGCTCCGCTGCCCGCCGCGCTGCGGTACCTGCGCTGGGGGGTGCCGCCCTTCGTCCATTACAGCAGCGGCGACCTGGCCGAGGTCGCGGCCTTCTTCGCCTCACATCCCGGCAACTTCTGGCTTCTCGGCGACTCCTCCATCCTCTACGCCATCACCGGCCGCCCGTCGGCCAGCCCGGTGCTCTGGTTCCACCCCTACCTCACCGTCCCCTTCGCCGGCCGCCCGCAGCGAGAGGACTTCGATCGGCTGCTCCGGCAACACCTCCGGGCGTACGACGTCCGCTACGTCGTGCTCGAGGGCGAGGCCACGCAGATGGGTGTCTCCCTCGCGACCTTCCCCATCCTGAAGCGGCGGGTCGACGCACTGCGCTGTGGCGAGGAGACCTTCGGCGGCTTCCGCATCATCCATCTCTGCCGGCCGTTCTGACGCGGCTGGTCGGCTAGTGCTTCGTGCCAGCCGGCGCGCCGCCGCGCTTCGCTTCCGCGGCGAGGTCGCGGCCCAGCAGGTCGAACAGGAAGGCGTCGTACAGCGCGGTCTCGTGGAGGCGCTGGAAGCGCCCCGACTTGCCGCCGTGGCCGGCCTCCATGTTGACGTGGAAGTAGAGCAGGTTGGAGTCCGTCTTGCGGGCCCGCAGCTTGGCGACCCACTTCGTCGGCTCGTAGTACTGCACCTGGCTGTCCCACAACCCGGTCGTCACCATCATCGCCGGATAGGCCTTGCGCTCGACGTTGTCATAGGGCGAGTAGGAGAGCATGTAGTCGTAGTAAGGCTTCTCCTTCGGATTGCCCCACTCGTCGAACTCGTTGGAGGTCAACGGGATGCTCTCGTCGAGCATCGTCGTCACGACGTCGACGAAAGGCACCAGGGCGAGCACCCCGCGGTAGCACTCCGGGCACTGGTCGACGACCGCGCCCATGAGCAGGCCGCCGGCGCTGCCGCCGAGCGCGAAGACCCGGTCCTTGGCGGCGAAGCCCTGCGCCGTCAGGAAACGCGTGACGTCGACGAAATCGTTGAAGGTGTTCTTCTTGTGCAGGAGCTTGCCGTCCTCGTACCAGGCACGGCCGAGCTCCTGGCCGCCGCGGATGTGGGCGAGCGCAAAGACGAACCCGCGATCGAGGAGCGACAGGGTGTTCGGGTTGAAAACGGGATCGCTCGAGGCGCCGTAGGAACCGTAGCCGGTCTGCAGCAGCGGCGCGCCGGAGCCGCGGCGAAAACCCTTGCGATAGACGATGGAGACCGGGATCCGCTTCCCGTCTCGGGCCGGCGCCCAGAGGAACTCGGAGGCGTAGTTCGCCGGATCGAAGCCGCCGAGGACGACGTCGCGCTTGAGGAGCTTCTTCGCCCCCGTCGCGAGGTCGAGATCGTAATCCGACTTCGGCGTCGTCAGGGACGTATAGACGTAGCGCAGCGTCGTGGAGTCCTGCTCCGGGTTGTCGCCGAGCTCGAAGGTGAAGGACGGCTCGTCGGCGGCGATCAGCGACTCCTTGCCGTCGCTCCAGCGCTTGACGCGGATCTCGAGCAGGCCGTTCGAGCGCTCGCCGACGGCGAGATGGTCCTTGAGGACGACGAAGTCTTGGACGAATGCCTCCGCCCGCGCCGGCACGACGTCGCGCCAGGCGCCGCGGTCGGCGATCCGCGCCATTGGCACGCGCACGATGCGGAAGTTCGGCGCATGCCAGTTGGTGCGCAAGACCCAGTCGCCGCCGAGGTCCTCGGCATCGTACTCGTGGTCGCGCTCGCGCGGCAGGAGAACATGGAAAGCGAGCTGCGGATCGTCGGCGCTCGCCACCCATCGCTCTGTGGACACCGTGCTGCGGAGCGCGATGGCCAGGAAGCGGTCGCTCGGGCTCTTCGACACGAAGAGATAGAACGAGTGGTCCTTCTCCTCGTACACCTGGGGATCGCTCTTCGGATCGGTGCCTAGCAGGTGTTTGCGCACCCGGTAGCCGAGCAGGGTGACCGGGTCGTTCTCCACGTAGAGCAGCGTGCGGCCGTCGTTGGCCCAGGCGAAGGAAGGCGAGACGCCCGGGATGGTGTCGCCGAGCGTCTCCCCGGTCTCCAGGTCCTTGAACTTGAGGACGTATTGACGCCGGCCGACGACGTCCTCGCCGTAGGCGAGGAGCCTGCCGTCCCGCGTCACCTCCGTGCCGCCGACCTGGAAGAAGCTGTGGCCGGACGCCAGCGCGTTGCCGTCGAGGATCACCTGCTCGGGGGCGGTGGGAGAACCTTTCCGGCGCGCATAGATCGGATATTCCTTGCCCTCCTCGAACCGACTGTAATACCAATAGCCGTTCTTGCGCGTCGGGACCGTGGAATCGTCCTGCTTGACGCGCTCGAGCAGCTCCTGGAAGAGCAGCTCCTGCTCCGGCTTGGTGTGCGCCATCATCGCGTCGGTGTAGGCGTTCTCGGCCGCCAGGTAGGCGAGCATCTCCGGATTTTTGCGCTGATCGTCGCGCAGCCAGTAGTACTCGTCGCTGCGCGAGCCGTTCGGCGACTTCACCTCGTAGGGATGCGCGGCGGCGACCGGCGGTGCAGGGGCCGTTGCCGGCGCGGAAGGCGCGGGGCGGCTGGCGGCCGGCGGCGCCGGCGGTGGCCCAACCGATGCGGCTCCTTGCCAAGCGATCGCAGCGTGCGGAGCGTAAGCTGCCAGCGCGTACGCCGCCAGCGTCGACAGAACGAGGGGCAAGCGCTTCATTGTCAGGCCTCCGATCCGGCAAGGGAGCCGCGCCCCTTGTGGCCGCGGGCGAGGAGCAGGACGAGGGCGGCGCCGGCGAGGACCAAGAGGCCGATCCCAAGCAGCGGGCGCACGAAGACCCAGGCGATGGCGACGATCGCCAGCGACAGTGCACACGACAGCAGGAACGAGAACAGGCCGAGGCCCGCGCCGAGCATGCTGCCGACGAGTGGCACGACGTCGCCGAGCGTCGAGATTGGCCTGAAGATCAACAGCATGCCGAAGAACATGAGCAGCCAGGCCTCTCTACTGGAGAGAAGTAGTGATGAGTATGCGGGATATAGGCGAGACGATAGCGCGCTCGTGTCTCCTGGTCAAACGAAGGTGCGGCCGGCCTGGAGCGAGGGGCCTCGCGTGGTCAGGATGTGCGCGTGGTGGGTCAACCGGTCCGGCAGCGCGGTCGTCAGCTTCTGGCGCGCGAGCGCCGGGCGCTGCAAGCGGCCCAGCCCGCGGATTGCCACCTGGGCCAAAGGGGAGTTAGACTATCTCCGTCCCCAAACCACGATACGAGGCCTAGAATGACCCCATTCATGTCATTGCTGCTGCCCATCTTGCTGGCGTCGGTTGCCGTGTTCATCGTCTCATTGATCATTCACATGGCGATGCCCTGGCACAAGAGCGACTACGGCAACGTGCCGGATGACGATGCCGCGATCGCAGCAATTCGGTTGTTGAACCTCGCCCCCGATGATTATGCGGTCCCGAATCCGCGCCTGCCGGGCGGCGGCAAGAACCCCAATTTCATATCGAATTTCGAGCGCGGTCCCTCCTTCCACATGACGGTGATGAACCCAGGGAAGATGAACATGGGGAAATACATGGGCACCTGGTTCCTCTTCACGTTGCTCATCTCGACGATTGCGGGGTGGGTGACCGGCTCGATCGTGGCTCCCGGCGGCAACACCCGCGCGGTTTTCCACTTCTCGGCGATCATCACCGCGTGCTCGTACGGATTTGGCGCCTGGCCTCTCTCGATCTGGTATCACCGGAAGTGGTCAACGGCTTTCAAGGGAACATTCGATGCGATCCTTTACGGACTGGCGACCGGCGCGGTCTTCATGTGGATGTGGCCCAAGATGTAGCCGGCAGGCCTGGGTTGCCGGCGGGGCGTCGGCGCGGCCGGTAGCGAACAGCGTCCACTATCATCGGTGGCCACGGCGAACAAGGTGGCAGAGGATGCGGCTCGACCGACCTGGGACCGCGGACTCCGCCAGGGGGTGGAAGGAGTAGCCTGTCACGAGATCTCGGCGGCGGCCCGCCGTCGAGCCCCTTGGCGGCGACGCCGCTCCTCCCAGGTGAGTTGGTGGACAGGCGCACAGCCACGCTCCTGCAGGCCTGCCGGCGTTACGCCCGATGCGTGCCGCCGGCAGCGTCGTCCGCAGCAGGCCGAGCATCCTGTATGATCTCCCTGGATGGTGATGGCCATGGAAAGAGAGCCCTACGTCTCGCAGCGGGAAGGCGCCTATTGGGTGGGCGATACCCGGGTGTCCCTCGATTCGATCGTCTACGTGTTCCTCGACGGGCAGACGCCGGAGAGCATCGCGGAATCGTTCCCGGTCCTGAGTCTCGAGCAGATCTACGGAGCGATCGCCTACTACCTCGGGCACCGGGCTGAGATCGATGCCTATCTCCGCGAGGGGCAAGAGCAGTACGAGCGCGAGCGAGAGGCCGAGCGACGGGCCGACCCGGCGTTCTACCGGCGACTGGTCAACGCACGACAGCACCAGTCGTAGAGTCCGCTACCAGGCGGACGCCAACCTCCAGCACGTGATTCTCCTGGCCGCTGTCAGCCAGGAGCCGTCCATGGACTTTTCGAGCGCCCTGCAAGCGGAGCTCGTGGGCCTGCCGAAGCGATCGCAGCGCTGCTTGCTGGCGGTTCGAGCAGCACCTCGCGGTCTGCCGGTTCCCCTTCATGATCGGGACCGCTGTATGGCGATCAGCCGAAGTGCATCACGAGGAGTCACGTGGTAACGAAGCGGTGCCGCAATCCCTGCGCTACGAGCTTCGCAACTTCCGCTGATTTGGTCGACTCGAAAAGACGCCGATTATCCTCCGGACCGAGGCCGTTGTCGGCAAGCCTTGGCGTTGGTCACACCGGATCTGTGTGGACCAGGACCCGCGAGCGGGGGAGGTTGCTCTCGATGGCTCGGCGGACCCGGGCTCCTCGGGCGTGGGCTTCTTCGAAGGTCACGGTGCTGGGGATCTCGAGGTGGAGCTCGATGAGGCGGCGGCTGCCGCTGCGGCGGGTCTTGAGGTCGTGGAGGCCGATCACGTCCGGGGCGAAAGTGCCGACGATGGCTTCGATGCGGCGCAGCTCTTGCGGCGGCAGGCCGCGGTCGGAGAGGTCGGCTACCGACTCCATGACCAGGAGCGCGCCGGCCCGGAGGACCACCGCGGAGACCAGGAGGCCCAGCAGGGGATCGGCGGCGGGCCAGTGGGCCCAGCGGACCACGAGCAGAGCGAGGAGGGCGCCGGCGTTGACCCAGAGGTCGGCCCGGTAGTGGATGCTGTCCGCTCGCAGGGCGGGGCTGCCGCTGCGGCCGGCGGCTCTCCCCAGGTGCCAGCTGACGAGCCAGCTGCCGATCATCGCGGCCGCGAGGACGGCGACGCCGAAGTCGATGGCCCGCGGCAGCTGGCGCGACCTGAGGCGCTCGATGCCGGCGATGATCAGGCCGGTGGCGGCGCCGAGCAGGAGGAGGCCCTGGCCGAGGGCAGCCAGAGTCTCGAAGCGGCCGTGGCCGTAGGCATGGTCGGCGTCGGGCGGCGCCGCGCCGCGGCGCACCACGAAGTAGTTGGCGCTCGAGACGAAGACGTCCACCGCGGAGTCGAGCGCCGCGGCGCCGAGCGCCAGCGAGCTCGTGAGCCAAGCTGCCACGCCTTTGAGCAGCATCAGGAAAGCGGCGGTGGCGACGGCCACGAGCTGCTCGCGCCCAAGCCCGCCGCTCGCAGTCCCTGGAGCCGCCCCTGCCGGCCCTGGCGGCTTGGAGCTCGAAGCAGGCTCGCCGGGGGCGCCGGCCTCGCCAGGGGCGCCAGCGGCGCCGGGCACGGGCGGCACCCCCGCGGGAGGGGCGAGGGGGGGGATGCCGGATTGCGGCGCCATGGCGGTGATCGTCGTGATCGTCGTGATCGTCGAGCCGCCGCGGGTGCGGTCGCCCCGCGGGAGGAAGATCTTAGTACGTCCTGCCGGTAACGAGGTTCCGAATCGAGGTCGCCCAGCCTGGGTCGCAGGAAGGCGCGCGACCGAGGCATGGGCATGGCCAGCGGCCCTGCCCTCTTGACGGGTCGGATACGCTAGTTACGCGCCTGGGTCGGCGTCCGACCCCGCCGAAAGGAGGACTGATGCCCGCCACGGAATGCACGCATCTCGATCAGATCCACGAGGTCACGCCCAGCGGCACCGGCTGCAAGGAGTGCCTGGCGACCGGCGGCCACTGGGTCCACCTTCGGCTCTGCCTGACCTGCGGCCATGTCGGATGCTGCGACTCCTCGCCCGGCCGGCACGCCACCAAGCACTTCCACTCCAGCCATCATCCGATCGTGCGCTCCTTCGAGCCCGGCGAGGACTGGGCGTGGTGCTACGTCGACGAGGTGGAGCTGCTGCCCGGGTGAGAGGGAGGCCGCATCGCAGCGCAGGTTTCTTGCCTCGTCGTCGGCCAGAGCTGGCAGGTGACGTCTACTAAATATGCGCCAGGTGCTGGTGGATGAACGAGACCGTGATCGAGCCCTCGCCGACGCCCGAGGCGACGCGCTTGACCGAGCCGCGGCGCACGTCGCCGGCCACGAACACGCCCGGCACGCTGGTCTCCAGCAGGAACGGCTGGCGGTCGACGTTCCACCCCGCGGGCAGCTTGCCGTCGCGGGCGAGGTCGTTGCCGGCAAGCAGGAACCCGTGCGCGTCGCGCTCCACCACCCCGTCGAGCCACGCGGTGCGGGGCTCGGCGCCGATGAAGATGAACAGCGATCGCCCGGGCAGTGTCTCGACCGTGCCGGCTTGCGAGTCGGCGACGTCGATGGCCTCGAGGGTCTCGCCGCCATGCACGCCGACGACGCTGGCGTGGGGGCGCACTTCGATGTTGGGGGTCTGCAGGATCTGATCGACCAGGTAGTGCGACATGCCCTTGGAAAGGGACTCGCCGCGCACCAGGATGACCACGCGCCGGGCATAGCGCGAGAAGTACATCGCGGCCTGTCCGGCCGAGTTGGCCCCGCCCACCAGGTAGACGTCCTCGCCCTTGCAGGAGATCGCCTCGGTCATGGCGGCGCCGTAGTAGACGCCGGCGTCGGTCAGGCGATCGATCCCCGGCACCGCCAGCTTGCGGTAGGAGACGCCCGTCGCCACCACCAGGGCGTGGCAGCTCACCTCGCTGCCGTCGGACAGGGAGATGATCCGGTAGGGATCCTCGCGCCGCAGGCCCGTCGCCTCCTGCGGGTTCAGGATCTCCACGCCGAAGCGCTGCGCCTGGGCCACGGCGCGGCGCGCCAGCTCGGCGCCTGAGAGACCGGCCGGGAAGCCCAGGTAGTTCTCGATCCGCGAGCTGGTGCCCGCCTGGCCGCCGGGAGCGTCGCGCTCGACCATCAGGGTGCGCAGCCCCTCGGAGGCGCCGTAGACCGCCGCCGCCAGTCCCGCCGGCCCGCCGCCGACGATGACCAGGTCGTAGAAGCGGCTCTCGGCGCGGGTGCGCAGGCCGATCCGTTCGGCCAGCTGCGCGCGGGACGGCTCGATGAGGAAGCTGTTGTCGGCGAAGAACACCACCGGCAGCCGGCCGGCGGGGGTCCAGGCGACGGCGCCGTCGGCGGGAGCGCTCGCGGTCGCCGCCGGTCCGCTCGCCGCGGGAGTGTTCACGACGCTGGCGGCCACGGGTCCGGGGGTGGTCTCGACCGCGGCAGTCTCGCCGCCGTGACCGCCGTCGCCGCCGGGGCCGCCGCTTGCCCCAGCGCCTTCCCCGCCGCCGTCGCCGCCTCCGGACTCCTTCGCGGCCAGCGCCGCGAGACGCCGGGCCTCGGTCTCGGTCTCGACGTCCAGCCACTGGTAGGGGACGTGGTTGCGGGCGAGGAAGTCGCGCACCTCGAACGACCTCGGCGACCAGCGATGGCCCACCACCCGCACCCCTTCGAACGGCGGCCGGTACGACGCCAGCCAGTCGCCCAGCAGGTCGTCGAGCGGCGGGTAGAGCTTCTCGGCCGGCGGGTCCCACGGCTTGAGCAGGTAGTAGTCCACGTGCGCCGTGTTGATGGCGCGGATGGCCGCATCCGTGTCGGCATAGGCCGTCAGCAGCACCCGCTTGGCGTCGGGGAACAGCGGTCGGGCCTCCTCCAGCAGCTCGACCCCGCTCATCTGGGGCATGCGCTGGTCGACCAGCATCAGGGCTACCGCGTTGCGGCGCTCGTGCAGCTGGTGGAGGGCGCCGAGCGCACTGGCGCCCGAGCTGGCGCGCATCACCCGGAAGCGGTCGGAGTACTGATGGCGCAGGTCGCGCTCGAGCGCCCGCAGCACGTCCGGGTCGTCGTCGATGGTGAAGAGAACGGGCTTGGGCATGGCGTGGAGGACCCGCGAGACTCCGGGCCAGCGACTCGCGTGGATCATATCCGAGCCGTCAAGGGCGCGGCTCCCTGCAACTCTGCGCGGGCGGCGCCGTAACCCTCGGGAGAGAGCCTCGATGACGGGCACCCGAACCGATCGCGCCGATCGCCGCCAGCTGCCGACCACCGCCGCGCTGGTGGCCGGTGCGCTGCTGCTGGCGCTCGGCGTGGCCCTGGCGCGGGCGGGCCTGGCGGAGTGGCGGCTGGGCAGGCTTCCGAGCCGGCAGGTCCTGGCTCGAGAGGTCGCGGCGATCGCGGCGCGCTGCGGACTGCGGCCGGTCGGAGGTCGGCCCAGGTTCGCGGTCGTCGAGGCCTCCCAGCGGCGGCGCTTGGGCAAGGAGATGGCGCTCACCAGTGCGGTGCCCAGCGCCACGGTCGCGATCCGCGCCGAGCAGGAGGCGGAGATCACACGCCCAGATGGCCGCGCCGGCGCCGAGACGCTGACGGTCTGGTTCGACGCCGCCGGCAGACCCCAGGCGGTCGACTGGAGGCCCTCGGGACTGAGGGGCATCGACGTCCTCGCTCCCCACACCGCCGCGCCACCCGTGGCCCGCCCGGAGACGGCCGCTGCCGCACTGCTCGCGCCCGGCGAGAGCCTCGGGCCGCCCGTGCGGGTGTTCGTGGCCGGCTTCTCCGTCAATTTCTATCCCATCGCGGGCAGCGTTCCGCCGCAGCACGTGACTGCCGCCGCCGTCGGCGTCTTCGTCGAGGCCAGCCGCAACCCGGGCGACGCCTCGCGCGTCCTCTCTGATCGGGATCTCCTCGATCCGCTGGCGGGCTCGGGCGAGACCGCCCGGCGGCAGGGCATGCTGGCGGTGATCGCCGTCACCTTCTGCGTGCTGGCGATCCGGCGCCGCATCGGCCTGGCGAACGCGGCCTGGCTGGGAGCCCTCGCCGGCGCGGCGGTGCTGCCGAGCGCGCTCGGCCAACCGAGCGCCGAGGCCACGGGCGTCGCGGTCACCTCGCTCGTGATCGCGAGCGCCTGGCTGGCGGTCCTCTGGGCCGCCGCCGAGTCCCTCTGGCGTCCCGTCGATCCGCGCTTCGACGCCAGTCTGGATCTGCTGCGTGCCGGCCGCATCACCCGCCGCGCGGGCCATGCGCTGCTGTTCGGGACCGGCCTGGGAGCCGCTGCCGCGGGCCTCGCCCTGGCGGCCTACGCGCTCGCCGCACCCCTGCGGGGCATCCAGATCGATGCCCTGAGCGTCGATCTCCCGGTGCTCGACGGCGCGGACGGCCCGCTTGCCGTCGCCATCACCGCCGCGGCCATCGTCGCCAGCCTGCTGGCATGGGGCCGCCGCGTCTCGCGGCGCCGCTGGGTCCCGTACGCGGCCGCCTTCGTCGCCGCGCTCGCCTTCTCGCCCGTCCAACTCAGCTCCCTGCCGCTCGCGCTGGCAGGGGGCGTCGCGGTGACTGGAACCCTGGTTGCCGCTGCCGAGCTCGGCGGCCTGGCTGCCCTGCTCGCCGCCGCGCTGGCGTACCGGCTGCTGCCGGCGGCTGTCTTCACCGCCCTGCACCTGTCCTGGACGTCGGGAGGCTTCGTCCTCGCCGCCGGCGCCATGGCCGTGCTGATGGCCGCCGGGGTTGCCGGCACCCGGCGAGCGCCGGCCGCGGAGGACGAGGCGGCGGCACCGGCGCCGGCGTTCATCCTGCGGCTCGAGCGCGAGCGCCGCCTCGAGGTCGAGATGGAGCTGCTGGCGCGCATGCAGCTCGGATTGCTGCCCAGCCGCCTGCCGGTCGTGCCGGGCTGGGAGGTGGCCGCCCGCTCGCTCCTCGCCGACCGCGCCGGCGGCGACCTCTACGACCTGGTGCGCGACGACGCCGGCCGCTGGTGGATCGCCGCGGGTGACGTGGCCGGCCACGGCTACTCGTGCGCCATCGCCCAGGCCATGGTCAAGGCGGCGCTCGCCAGCCTGCTCGCCGGCGGACGCACGCCCGCCGAGGTCCTCGCCGAGACCGACCGCGTGCTGCGCACCGCCGCGGCGGCCAGGACCTTCACCAGCCTGGCGCTGCTGCGGCTCGATCCGGCGACCGGCGAGGCGCTCTTCGCCAACGCCGGCCATCCCTACCCGCTGCTGGCCGAACCCGGGAAGCCCGCCCGCGAGGTCGCGCTGCCCGGCCTGCCCCTCGGCCAGGGGCCGCCCCGCCGCTACGCCGACCTGGCGCTCACCCTGGCGCCGGGAGCCGTGCTGGTGCTCTCCTCCGACGGGCTCTTCGAAGCCGTCGCCGCCGGCCGGGGAGGAGGCGCAGCGTATGGCTTCGAGCGCCCGCGCGTGCTGCTCGACCAGCTCGCAGGGCGATCCGCGGCGGAGATCCTGGATGGCCTGCTGGAAGATTGGCGCCGCCATCGGGGCCCGGGCGCACCCGACGACGACACGACGCTCGTCGTGCTGCGACGTTTGCCCGGGGGGTCGGGCGATCGGTCCTGAGCCCGGACGGCTGGCGCTCTTCTCTCGCGGAACCTGGTTGTCTTCAGGCCGGAGCTGGAACAGCGAGCAGCCGTCGCCCGCCGCACGACCGCCGCACGACCGCCTACGGGCCGCGCTGCGAACGTCGCGTCAGAGGATCTTCACGGCGACAGCGTAGTCCGCTCCGCCGCGCTTCTCGAACGTGAGCAGGAGGTGCATCGACTCGTTCGAGATGTCCAAGATGCGGTGGCTGCCGCTGGTGCGGACCTGCCAATCCATCATGCCGCGCAGCCCTTCCTCGGGGTCCGGCTTGGCGGCGGCGCGCTCCTGCGGACGCGGGTGCACGTCCTCCTGTAACTGCCTGATCAGCTCCTCGAGCTGCGCGATGACCGCGGGCGCCGCGAGCGATGATGCGTCCTGCCCGCGGGCGAGCCGATCGACGAGGTCGTCGACGGCCTCGAGCAGCGGCTCCTTGAAGGTGTGCCCCAGGTCCGTCACGCCGTCGGGGGTGACGCGCAGCGTCCAGGTCCCCTCGGGATCGTCGCAGGAGCCGCAGCTGTAGAAGATCTGAGTGACCTCCTTGGTCGGAATGCGCAGCAGGTCGCCGGCGAGCGTGAGGTCGAGCCGATAGTCGGTCGTGGGATAGTCCTCGAGGAACTCCGGCACGGCCTCGCTGCCGGTCCACTCCCAGACGCCGATCTGCCGCGGCACCTCGATGCCGAGGGCGGCGTGGGCGATGGCCTGAATCAGGAACCGCGCGCGGCCGGAGCGGGCCGGCGCCAACGGCGAGACGCGACCGCCCAGCGGACCCCCATGGGCCGCCGGCATCGTGCACGCCCACTCGCCGAGCTCGTTCCCCGCCGCGGCGTTCTTCTCCGCGACCGGCCGGATGCTCCACGCCACGGCGAAACGGCCCGCCGCATCACGCGCCACGACGAAGAAGGTGCCCGCGGGCTCGCCTTCGACGGAGACGACGACAGCGGACGCGTCGCCGTCCCTGCCGGCCAGGCGCACCGCCGAGGGGGTGAACGCCTTCCGCTTCGCCGCCAGCCTGGCCAGGTCCGCCGCCACCTCGGCGGCAGTCGCTCGCGGATGAAGGTCGAGGAATCCGGTCGTCCAGCGCTCGACGAGCGCCCATGACCGGGCGAGGGTCTGCTTGTACTCGCGGGTCTCGTACCGCTCGAAGCAGTACCGCCCGTAACTGTCGAGCTCTGCCTTGGTCTGATCGAACTCGACCCGCAGCCGCACCCGGTCACGTTGCAGGGAAGCCTCGTCGATCCGGGCGGCCGGTGCGCGGCAGCCGGCGGCGCCGACGAGCGCCAGCACGGCGGCGACAGCGAGCGCGGCGATCCCCTGGCGGCGCCGCCCAGGGAAAGTCCTGGCTGGATGGCGCAGGACCTCGAGGCTCGTCAGGTCCGTCATGGATCTCTCGGCCTCCTCTCACCCAACCTCCCCTGCATCCAGATGCGCATTGGACCCCAGTGGAAGGACACCCCGGCGCGGCGCGGCCCCCGCGCCGGCGGCCAGGGCCTCCTCGAGATCCGCCAGCAGGTCACGAGGGTCCTCGATACCTACCGCCAGGCGCACCAGGTCCTCGGGGAGGGCGCGGCCCCGGCGCACCTCGGCAGGGATGCTGGCGTGCGACATCCTGCAGGGGAGGCTGATCAGCGAGCCGACGCTGCCAAAGCTCACCGAGATGGTGAACAGACGCGCCGCCTCGGCGATGCGGCGCGAGGCTTCGACGCTGCCGGTCTCGAAGCTGACGACGCTGCCTGCCCCGCTGGCCTGGCGCCGGTGGAGGTCGTGTCCGGGATGGCTGGCCAGGCCCGGGTAGTGGACCCGCCGTACCCGCGGATGGCCGGCGAGGAGCCCGGCGATGCGCCGGGCGTTGGCCTCCTGGCGGTCGAGCCGCACGGCGAGCGTCTTCATGCCGCGTAGCAGCAGCCAGGCCTCGAACGGGCTCGCGGCGGTCCCCTCGGCGTTCCTCGCGAAGGCCAGCTCGCGGGCGAGCGCGCCGTCGTTCAGCGCTACCACGCCGGCGGTGAGGTCGCTGTGACCGCCCAGGCACTTGGTCGCCGAGTGGATCACCACGTCAGCCTCCAGCTCGAGCGGGCGCTGCCGGCATGGCGACAGCAGGGAGTTGTCGACCGCCAGCAGGGCGCCGCCGGCGTGGGCCAGGCCGGCCAGCCCACGCAGGTCGGCGATCCGCAACAGCGGGTTGGTCGGCGTCTCGACCAGCAGCAGGCGGGTGCGCGGGCCGATGGCGGCGGCGACCGCAGCGAGGTCGGAAGCGTCCACGTAGCGCACGGCTACCCCCTGGCCGGCGAGCAGGCGCGAGAGCAGGCGATAGGTGCCGCCATAAAGATCGTCGCCGGCCAACACCTCGCCGCCGCCGGCGGCCACGCGGATCACGGCGGCGAGAGCCGCGAGGCCGCTGGCGTAGGCGAGCGCGTGGCCGGCACCCTCGAGCTCCGCCACCCGCTGCTCGAGCAGGCCGCGCGTCGGGTTGCCGCTGCGCGAGTAGTCGTAGGGCCCGGACTCGAGCGCCGACTCCTGGGCGAAAGTCGCGGTCTGGTAGAGCGGCGGCGACACGGCCGACCAGGCGTCGCCGGGCGCCGGCTGGAAGCGGACGAGACGGGTCGCGAGCTTCATGCGCTGGCCCCTTCCGCGCCCCGCGGCGCCGCCACCAGCGGCGCGATCGGCCCGCGGTGCCGGAGCCGCATCACGTCGAGCACGTCCGCGATCACCGCCTCGGCGGTCGGCCAACGGCCGGCGCCGCGCCCGGCCAGCCGCAGGGGCGGTCCGCCCGCGCGCTCGATCACGACGCGGTTCTCCTCGCCCCGCGCTCCGGCGAGGAAGTCCCGAGCCGGAAGGGCCACCGGCCGCACCTCGGCGCGCAACACCCCACTCTCGCGGCGGCACTCCGCAAGCAGGCGGATTGCCTGGCCCCGCGCGCGCGCCGCGGCGGTGGCTGCGCTGTCGACGGACTCGAGGCCGCGGCGGACCACGGCGTTGGCCGCCAGCTCGACCCCGAAGGCGGCGCGTGCCAGGATGCGCAGCTTGCACGCGGCGTCGCGGCCGTCGAGGTCGCGGGCGGGATCGGCCTCGGCGAATCCCTTCTCCTGTGCGAGCCGCACGGCCGCCGCCAGTTCGCAGCCCCCGGCGAGGCGGTCGAGGACGAAGTTGCTGGTGCCGTTGAGGACACCGCCAACGGCGCGGATCTCTCCTGCCGCCGCCGCCCGCGTCACCGCCTCGAGCAACGGCACGGAGCCGCCGACCGCCGCCGAGAAGCGCAGCTCGGCGCCATGGGCCGCGGCATGGCGGACCAGCCAACCGCCTTCGCCGGCCATCACCTCCTTGTTGGCGCTGACCACGTCGCTGCCCGCTGCCAGCGCGGCAGCGATCAGCCGGGCCGCCGGGTCGGTACCCCCGAGCGCCTCCACCACGAGATCACAGGGACGCTCGAGCAGCCGCCAGGGATCGCGCTCGAGCAGCGTTGCCGGGACACCCGCGCGAATGTGCGGCTCGGGGTCGCGCACCGCGGCGCCGACCACCGCAAATCGGTCGAGTTGGGCCAGCAGGTGCCGGTACACGCCGCCGCCGACCGTCCCCAGGCCGAGCAGGGCGACGCGCAGCGGTGCCGCGAGCGGATACCGGGGGGCTCGCGCCTCGTCCAGCGCCGTGGGTCCGGGACTCACCTCGGTCCACGCCTCGGCCCTGACCAGCCGGCAGTGGTCGGCGCCCAGCCGGTGGGCGAGGTGGAGCGCCGTGAGGTCCGAGCCGGCACCGCCGAAGCGCGCCACGCCGGCGTCCGCGGCCTCGCCGTGGAATACGGGCACGACCACCACCGGTTGCCGCGCCAGGCAGGCGCGCACGCTGCTGATGTCGAGGGCCCGAGGCCCGGCGTCGAGCCGCGGGCAGCCGGTCCGCGAGCGCGTCTGCCTTGGGTCGAGCAGCGCCGCCGCGACGCCGGCGCGGTCGAGCGCCAGGACCAGCAGCGCCGCCGCCGTCGCCTCGCCGGTGGCCAGCAGGGCGGCAACGGCGTGCGACGCGAGCTCGGCGCCGCCGCTCACGCGCCGCGCCTGTTCGCGCAGCCGATCGGTGCTGCGACCGAGCGCCGAGACCACCACCACGATCCGGTGCCCGGCCCGATACCAGCGATAGACCTCGTGCACCGCGAGCGGCAGGTCCTCCTCGCCGGCGAGCAGCGAGCCGCCGAGCTCGAGGACGACCAGGGAATTCGTGGCCGCCGCCGGCGGCGGCGCCGGCGCTGCGGGATACGCCGGCGTGGCCGCGAAGGCCGCGCCGCGCGCACTCGTCGCGGAGGGCGTTCTCGCGGCGATCATCGTCCACCCTCCTCGCCGGCGCCCAGCGCCCGCTCGAGGTCGGCGACGATGTCGTCCGGATCCTCCAGGCCGACCGACAGCCGGATCAGGCCGTCGGCGATGCCTACCACCCGCCGCTCCGCCTCCGGGATGGCCGCGTGGGTCATCGAGGCCGGATGGGTGATCAGCGACTCGGCGGCGCCGAGGTTCTCCGCCAGCGCGCACAGCCGCACCGCGTTCATCACCCGCTCCCCGGCCGCCGCGCCGCCCGTCACCTCGAATGCGATCATGCCGCCACCCGCCCGCTGCTGCCGCCGAGCCAGCGCGGCCTGGGGGAAGGAATCGAGCCACGGGTAGGCGACCCGCGTGACGCGCGGATCGGCCTCCAGGAAGCGGGCCACGGCCAGCGCGTTGTCCGAATGCCGCTGCATGCGCAGCGCCAGCGTCTTGATGCCGCGCAGGGTGAGCCACGCCTCGTACGGCGACTGGATGGAGCCGGTGGCGTTCTGCACGAAGCGCAGCTTCTCGACCAGCTCCTGGTCGCGGGCCAGCACCGCGCCGCCAAGCGTGGCGTTGTGCCCTTCGAGGTACTTGGTGGTCGAGTGAACCACCAGGTCAGCGCCCAGCGCGAACGGCTGCTGCAGCGCCGGCGTCAGCAGCGTGCCGTCGACGGCCAGCAACGCACCAGCGGCGTGCGCGAGCTGCGCCGCCGCCGCGATGTCGGTGAGCTTGAGCGTCGGATTGGCCGGCGATTCGATCAGCACCAGGCGCGTCTCGGCGGCGAGCGCCGCTGCCAGGGACGCGCTGCATGACGTGTCGACCAGTTCGGCGCGGACGCCGAACGGCCCCAGCACGCGGCGCAGCAGCCGCACGGTGCCGCCGTAGACCACGTCCGAGACCACCACGCGGTCGCCGGCCTGCAGCAACGCCAGGCAGAGCGCGGTCAGAGCGGCCATGCCGGTCGCGAAGCAGACCGCCGGCAGCGCCCCCTCGAGCGCTCCGAGGTTGCGCTCGAGCGCCGCCACGGTGGGATTGCCCGAGCGGCTGTAGGTGTAGCCCTTGTCGCGGCCAATCGCCTCCTGGACGAAGGTGGTGGCCTGATAGATCGGCGTGAGGATGGCGCCGGTCGCCGGATCGGCCTGCAGGCCGGCGTGGATGGCGCGGGTTGCGAAACCCTTGTCAAACGAGACCATGAGCGGTCCTCCTGTTCGCGAGTCGTGGGAACGATTGCTTCGCCAGAAACGACGACGCCACCAGCCCGAGGCGGCCCGGGCGGTGGCGTCGTTCGCGACAGGAGTGAGAGATCAGGTCTTCAAGCTGCGGCGGCGGCTCCGATCTCTACCCATGCGGCAAACGCGCCAGCACCCGGGCCGGGCATCTGCATGGGCAGGGACATTCGCGTTGTCGGCGCCGTGGGCGCCGTGCGAGGTGCGGCCGAGATGCGCGCGGTGCGCGTCTGGGAGATCGGTGGCCGCAAGGTCTGCATTCGAGATTCGCCTGGGCGCGAAGCCGGCGGCGCCAGGAGCGGCCGACCGACTTGGCGCGAGAGCATAGCAGCCTCCCCTCTCCTGTCAAGAGGGCGTGCGCGGGCAGCGCGGCAAGCGCACGGGCGGTCGTCGGTTGGGCGGCGCCCGCCCCGGCTCAGGTTGCGCCGAAACCGAGGCGCCCTTCGCTCTCCTCGGCGGCGAGCTCCTCGAGCAGCAGGAGCGCGAAGCAACGTCCTTCCCCGCCGTCCTCGGCGGTCGGCGGCCCCAGCGGCTGGATCTGCACCACGCGCCAGGCCGCGAGCAGCTCCTCGATGGAGCCGCCCTCCACGGGCACGATCGCCGGGACGCCGGCGTCGCCGGGCGCGGTCGCCACCTGTACGACGACCAGCTTCTGTCTCTTCTTCTTCATCCCGTCGTCATCCCGTCGTCAGTTCGCATTTGTCCCGTTCGATCACGGTTCCCAGGGCCGAATCCCTCGGGGGCGGCTCGCGCGGCATCATATCGCCGGCTGCCCTCGCACGGGCAGAGGGTTCAGGGGGTCCCTGGTTCCAGCAGCCCGGGCGGCCCGGCGAACTGGCCGCCCGCGCCGCGCGTCCGCTATGCTCGGCGGCGGGCCGGGGTGCTCGGCCGCGAGAAGGGCCATCTGCATGCGTGGAGCGCGCGCCGACATCGAACCGACCAACGCCGCGGAGCCCGGCCCGGCAGCCGCCCCGGCACCGGCGGGCGCGGTCGCCACCCCGAGCGCCGGCGCGAGCGCCGGCGGCCCCGCCGCACCGCTCTCCGCCTGGAGCCCGCTGCGGCAACGCCTCTTCCGCTGGCTGTGGATCGCCACCGTCGCGTCCAACGTCGGCACCTGGCTGCAGAACGTCGGCGCCTCCTGGATGATGACGTCGCTGACGACGTCCACGACGCTGGTGGCGCTGGTGCAGGCGGCGACCAGCCTGCCGTCGTTCTTGCTGGCGCTGCCGGCCGGGGCGTTCGCCGACGTGGTCGACCGGCGGCGGTTGCTGCTGGTGACCCAGGGCTGGATGACCGTCGCGGCCGCCGCCCTCGGGGTGCTGACGCTGGCCGGCTGGATCACGCCCTGGTCGCTCCTGGGGTTCACCTTCCTGCTCGGCCTGGGAGCCGCCGCCAACAACCCCGCCTGGCAGGCGATCATCCCCGAGCTGGTGCCGCGCCCGGAGCTCCCCGGCGCCATCGCGCTGGGCAGCATCGGCTTCAACATCGCCCGCGCCGCCGGCCCGGCGCTCG
>Ga0210384_10002649_pt1 | contig 21656 bp, 5 predicted proteins | sample IncBWH2MmetaG_FD_160574 | JGI IMG/M metagenome (GOLD analysis project Ga0210384, IMG submission 160574) | Forest soil microbial communities from Barre Woods Harvard Forest LTER site, Petersham, Massachusetts, United States - Inc-BW-H-2-M | ecosystem: Environmental > Terrestrial > Soil >...
AGTTGATGCCGGCGTTGGCATTCGTCGTGGCGTTTGTGCCGGCCAGGCAAGCGTTCAGGCTCACCGACGAGCACATCGTTCCGCCGGTCCAATTCAGCGGTGTGGTGAAGTTAAGAACGCCGGGCGAACTCCCGCCGATGAAGCCGGCAGTGAAGTTCACGGTGGCTGTGGAGATGGTTTCGGTAGCGGCGCCGAAGTCCATGGTGGCGCCATTGAAATTCACCGTGCCGGCGCCGCTGATTGGTCCGCTCTGCACGAACAGGCCGCTCGGAAAACTGATCGTTCCCCCAGTCCCCGCCGTGTAGGTCCCTCCGCAACTTGACCCGCAATTCCCTCCGGCGCTGAACGATAGCGTCCCGCTATTCCCGTTCACCGCCGCGGTGTTGTTGAACGGCACACCAATCGTGCTCGTGCTCGTACCCCCGGTCTTCTCGAAGGTCCCCGCGTTGTTGAACGCCACCGCGGCCCCGCCGCCAAACTGAATAAAGCTGTCGTTGGTGTAGTTCCATATCCCCGTCGTCGCAGGGTTGTTGATCACCGCCCCGCTGCTCATGGTCATGATTCCGTTCGTCCCGGACCACGTCGCCGTGCCGTTGTTGTTCAGCGTCCGGAATGCCAGTTGCACATTCGCTGCCGCCGGGAAGTTGATCCCCCCATTCGCGTTCGTCGTTCCGTTCGCCCCGGCCAGGCACGACCCTGGGCTCGTCGTCGAGCACATAAACCCGCCCGTCCAGTTGAGCAAGCCTGTGAGTGTTAGGTTGCCGACTCCCGACAGGATGCCTGCGCTAAGATTCGTGGCACCTTGGACGGCACTGGTGCCATTCAGCGTCAGCGTGCCGCCGCCAATGTTCAAAGCGTTGGCAAACGTGGCCGGTCCGTTCACTGTCAGTGGTCCGGAGGTGAAGAAGATCGTCGAGTTGGCGATCAAACTAGCGATGCTCTGGTTGGCCGCAGCGAGAGAGCCGATGGTGATGGTCGAACCGGAGAAGGCCGATCCGATGCACACGCTGCTGGTGGCAACTGGCACTACTCCATTGCTCCAGTTGGCCGGCGTTGACCACAGGTTGTCTCCGGCTGCGCCGGTCCACTGAATGGTGCCGGCGGCACAAGATCCTAGTGCGCTGACAGTCAGGACCACGGAATTCGAGGTGTAGTTGATGTTCCAGCCGAGGCCGTTCGGAAGCGCGGGGAGATTTACCGTCGAGAAAGTACCCGTGAGACAGGTAGGAGTCACGGCGCAAGAGAGAATCGTGAAGCTGTTGCCCGCGACAGGCACGAAACCATTGATCAGCGAGACATTGAGCGTGCCGCTGAGTGTCGCCGTACCACTCGCGGGACCGGTGATCTGATCGTATTGCGTCCCCGCCGTGAGCCCGCCGATCTCGGCCTTGTATGAGCCACTGGACGCCTGTGTGTAAGCTCCATTGATACTAATCGTGCCGGGTGAGAAGCCCGGCGATACGATGCCGCCATTCGAGACCGAAACGCCGCCGCTGATGGTGCCGGTCCCCTCGAGGATGCCGCCGAAGATATTGAACGGCGAAGTGGTGGTGATACTGCTGCCGTTGTTGAAGAGCTCGGTTGCGCCGGCATTCTGGATATATACGGCGCTCAGGCTCAGCGTTCCACTGCTTACGACGACGCTGCCGGTGTTGGTCAGCTGAACACCGATGCTCGATGTACCGGTGCTGGTCAGAGTGCCGGCGTTGTTCACAACCGGACCGCCTCCAGTAGAGGTCGGCTGGATGGACGAGCCGTTCAAGGTAAGAGTTGCACCTGCGGAGTTGTTGACTGCGGTCGTCGGAGTCGTGAGCCGGATGGCCGAACTCGACGGGAACACCGCCGAGCCCTTGTTCGTTAGAGTGCCACCGAGGGCAAGGATGCCGCCCGTCGACGAAATACCACCGTTTGCCACGTAGGTTCCGCTGCCATTGGCGCCGAGCGTGCCTCCGCCCGAAGTGAGAAGACCATTAATGGTAACGGTCGCCGAACTATTGAGGATTCCATTTAACGTCAGGGTGTTCAGGAAGCTAGAGTTAGCAGCAAGGGTGAGCGAGGTGTTGAGTGCGAAATTGGCGGCGGAGATCAGGCTGTGGACGGACTGCGCGCTATTTGCCAACGTGACGGTCGTGCCAGCGAATTTCGTGTCGATACAGACGTCGTCGGTTGCCAGGGGCACTCGGGTAGGATTCCAGTTCGTCGCCGTCGTCCATTGTCCGTCTGCTGGCGCAGCCGCGCCGGTCCACTGAATTGTGGGGACGGGGCTAGTGCATGCGGTCGTGTTGGTGACGGTGATGTTCGCGGAAGCTGTGGCGTTTGCTGGGGTTGGATTGGTCTCGTTTTCCGCAACGGTCGCCGTATTTGTGATCGAGCCGAGGGCAGTCGCCGTGACCGTTAAAGTGACGGAAGCGTTTGCGCCGTTGGCCAACTGTCCCAAGTTGCAGGTGACGGTTGTTGTGCCGGAGCAGGTGCCCTGGCTTGGGGTAGCGGAAACAAACGTGAGACCCGCCGGGAGCACATCGGTCAACGTGACTCCACTAGAGCCCGAGGGACCGCTATTGGTCACCGTCATGGTATACGTTACGGTTGTGCCCTGAATGACATTTGCCTGCGCTGCGGCCTTGGTGATGGCTAGGCCGGCGACAAGCGCTTGGCCGGGGCTGATCACGACGGCGGACGGCGTAAGGCCCACGTGGATTTTGGTTATCAGCGACGTGGGGCTGCTGGCGACGAGCTGCGTGGTGTCAATGACGGCGACCGAATCGTCCTGATCGAGATTGGCGTAGAGCAAAGCGCCGTCTGGAGTTACAGCAATACCGCTGAAGAAAAAGTCCGTGATTCCCGGAATAGTGAACGAGCCGAGTGGAGAGAAATTGGACGCCGTTCGGTCGAAATTGAAGGCTTGCACCACGCCCTGCGTGCCATCAAAGGCGTACAAGCGCTTCCCGACGACGCGGAAATTACCGAAGAAAAGGGGCTGCAAGCCTGCGGGCAGCGTTCCGGTAATCGTGTGAGCGATCGCCGACGGAACAGTGGGATTAACGCCGATATCGAAGAGCAGCAGGCTTCCCGTGTTGGAGACCAGGATCAAAGTCTTGTTGTCCGGGGTGACCTCAATGTGGGCCTGGAACAAGGCAGCGCCGCCCAGGACAGTGACCGGGACGACAGTGACCGCGCCAGTTTGTATATTGAAAATCACCAAGTTACCGGTATTCGCGTCGTTGGCATAGGCGAAATGGCCGTCCGACGTAACGCCAAGAGCTCCGGGGAACGAGTTAGAACAAGAGGCACCACATATAAACGAACCGACAATGGTGTTGAACGTGGGTGAAGTCGGGTCGGAGTCAATGATCACGACGCGCAGATCGGGGAGATTCGTCGTCGCGTTGAAATACCCTGTGAGCAGGAATTCCCCGGGACCGCCCGTAGCCGGATTGGCATTGGGAGCGGTCGCGATGGCGTCGATTTGCCCGATTTCGCTGGTGTCGGCCGCCAGCGGGATGGTGGTCGCGAGGGTTTTGGTGTTGAGGTTGATGACGTCCACACCGGCTCCGGTTCGGAAGGAACCCACATAGGCGCGCAAGCCGTCCAGGGAAATCGCTTCGCCAAAAGGTCTCGGGGACGTGGCGACGTTCGTGGTGGCTTTGGTGGCATTGTTGAAGATCACCACGGCGTTGTCGCCAAAGGTGCTGACCGTGACTTCGTTTGCCGGCTGGAACGCAGTCCCACTGTTGATCGTGAGGGCGCCGGGCAGGATGCCGCTGGTGAACTGCCCGGCGACTCCACCCACGGTGGGATTGGTCACGATGACATCGGCGGCATTCTGAGCCGGCATGAACTGTGGCAGCGTGACATCCAGACCGGTGGAAGTGACGTTCACGGCGGCGATGGGGTCCTGTGACCCGACTCGCACAACCGCTCCCGCGAGGAATCCCGATCCGGTGATGTGTACCGTCCTCGCAGCGTCGTTCACGATCGAGGGAGGGTTAGTTACCGGTGTCGTGCTTACACTACTCACCGTCGGCGCGCCAGAAGGCGGCTGCGACTGCGTCAATCGGACATCGATGCCGTCGAGGACTGCGAGCGCACCACCAGCACGGAATTGCGCGACGATGACGTTCGGGCTGACCGGAACCGCACGCAACAGCGGCGTACTCAGAACAAACACGTTGTTCTGCGAAGCCGTTTGTGAGGAAGACGTAACGATGACCTGTGTGCCGTCCGCCGTAATCCCGAGGTGCGACTGGCCCAGTGGGGCGGGAAGAGTGACTTGGGCGCCGGGAATGAATGTGCCAAACGTCGCCAATCCCGCGCGCAAATCCAGCACACTGACGCTGTTTCCTCCTTGCGTCACGTACCCGAAAACGCCATTCGGGTCGTTGGCATCGCGCGTGATCACGATGGCGAACGCGGGTGAGTTTAAGGGCACGCTCACGTTCACCGTCTGGCTCAGCGTATTCCGGGTGGCATCGATAAGCAGCAGCACCCCGGGACTGCGGCGCGGGACGACAACCCATTTTCCGTCCGGAGTCGCGGCGATTTGATCCCGAGGACCGGTGAAACCTGTGGAGGCAGCGTCGGTTCCTGGGATGCTGGACGCCACGAAGGTGGTGAGATCGATCACGGCAACGCGAAATTGCGTGGCGCCTACGTTGTTAAAGGTATTGATGTAGGCGAAGTTGCCGGCGGTCACCAGTCCCGCCTGACCAATGTCGTTTGGATTGTTGGGGTCGTCGCCCACCACGCCGTTGATGGACACGCGCTTAAGAATCTGGAAGGTCGAAGTGTCGATGATGTCCACTTCATCGGCATCGATATTAGGAACAATCAGCTTGGTGCCGTCGCTGTTAAGGGCCAGGTGTCGGGCCGCGCGGACGCCGCGAATGCGCGCGATTTCGGTGTTGAGCGTCAGATCGATGACCGAGACGTAGTTAGAATTGACGTTGCCGACGAAAGCCAGCCTCCCGTTGGGGGAGATGGCGATGCCCCCAGGATTGGTGCCGGCGTGTGCGCTGCCAAGGGCGGTCGTTGAAGCCGTGTTGTACTCCTGGATAAACGGAGACTGGTTGTCGGTGAGGATGTAGCGCTCTGAGGTTCCTGCCGACGGAAGAACTGTAGCGCTGGCGGAGGCGGTGTTGTCCAGCGGAGTGGGATCCGCTTCGTTCAGCGTGACGGTAGCGGTGTTAGTGATCGTGCCGGTGGCCGTCGTAGTGACTAGGATGAGCACATTGAAACTTGCGCCGCTGGCGAGGGTTCCTACAGGGCAAGTCACTGTTGACCCGGTCGTGCATGGCGCGGCGGCCCCAGGCGCCGACACAGAAACAAACGTTACTCCAGCAGGCAGCGTGTCCGTGATGACGACGTTGGTGGCCGGTTGGTTGCCGACATTGACCGCCGTAGCGCTGAACGTAAGAGTCGAACCCTGAGTGACGGAGTCCGGCGTCGCGGTAGTGACCACGGCGAGATCCGGTGAGCTGCTGATGGTGACGGTCCCGCTGGAGGCGGTGTTATTGGCGGGGTTGGGGTCAGGCTCGTTCCCAGTAACACTCGCTGTATTGACAGGGGAGCCCGCTGCGGTAGCCGTAACGAGGATCGAAATGCCCACGGTCGAGCCATTGGGAATGACTCCGAGCGAGCAAACCACCAGAGCAGATCCCTGGGTAGGTCCCGAGCAAACCCCCTGGGGTGCGGCAGCCAAGGCAAACGTGACCCCTGCGGGAAGCGTGTCCGTAACGACCACGCCCGTCGCGAGCCCCGGTCCATTGTTGGTGACCGAAAGATTGTAGAAAAACTGCTCTCCAATCGCTACTTGGCTTACCGAAGCCGATTTTGTGATCGCTAGATCAGCAGGGGTGGCGAGCGTCGAACTCTCGCTCACGACGACTACGTCATTGGTGTTGCCACTCTTCGTGTCAATCCCAACCGACTTGGTGGGAGAGATAGTATAGAAAACCGAGCTATTGCCCCCGCTAGTGCTGAGGGTGGTCCTGCCGTTGGGTGCTATCGTCTCGGTACTTGAGAACGCCTCGTCGGCAAGCAGGACGACTAGGGCGTCCTGGTCTTGTTCGCCTGCCAAGTTCCCTAAGCCGTCCCCGGTGAACACGCCCTCGATGGAGTTGACGCCGAGCGCAGGGAATGCCGCGTCGCCAAAGAAACCGTTACCCGTGACAAGGAAGCCACCGAACGGTCCGCCGACTTGCGGCTCGAGCGAGCCGCTGCCGGCGTTGGCATCCGTGCTTACAAGAAATCCTTTGTTCAAATCCACCAGATACAGGATTGGCTGATGGTTCCCGGATCCGGTGAACGTCGTGCGCCCGGTGGCGGCCACGCTATATGTGGAGACGTTGCCCTGGTGGTTAGTTAAGAGGGCGCCGCCGTTGTTCTCGTCCGAGACCGTGGTGATATTGCCCGCGCCGTCGGTGGTCGCCAGACCGACGACAGCGTCGGTGCCGGTCCCCGGCGGCGGCTGGGTTCCAGAGAGGTTGAACACGCTGGTGCCGTTGAGCCAGGCATTCGAAAAGGTTGCGGTCTGCTGCCTCAAATTCTGGCCGCTCGACAACACGACGGTCGCACTTCGCGGATCGGTGTTTATCGAAAACGATTCGTTCGCCGACACCACATAAAAGGCACCGTTGATCGGGGTCGGATTGCCGGTGAAAGTGTCCGCGAACGTCCCGCGGCCATGCGCGTCGACGGCGCTATAGGTGCCGGTGAAGGTCAAGCTGGCCGAGACAACGCCAGCCGTGTCCGCGTCTTCCAAGCCATTGGTAGTATTGCCCTTCCCGTCCGTCGTGAAGTGCCCCGCTCCAGCAAAGTGATTGTGGCTTCCATCTTCACCCGACGACCCAAAGGCAAAATTCCCGTTGATCGCGGCCTGCGAGAATGCCGTCGTGTCCTGCATCTTAATGACGCCCGAACCGTGACGGCCCGAGGCGTCGAACTCGATGAAGTGGGCCTTGGTTGCCACGCTTGGGCTTTGGCTGTTGAACGCCCCTAAGGCGCCCCGGAAGGTAAGAGTAGTTCCTCCCGCTCCAGTCGTCGTGATCGTCATGGTGAAGCGGTTATCTGAGCCGACGTTGTAAGTTCCGGTGAACAGCTGATTTGTGATTACGCCGCCGGCGAGAGCGCTGAGATTGGTGTCCGAGATGCCGTTGGTTAAATTGCCGTTGCCGTCCGCTACGAAGCTTCCGGCAAATGCCATCAGCGCATCTTTCGTGGCACCCTGAAGGAGGAAGGCATAGTTTCCCCTGAGCTTGGCGTTGAGCGGGTTGTTAGCACCCACACCGACAACCACGTCGCTGACCTGCCGGAGCACACTGTTGGCCGGGGTGCTGTTGACCTCGTTCGAGGTAACCTTGGCATTGTTGGTGATCGTGCCGACAGCAGTGGGAGTGACGACTATGTTGACTATTGAAACGACTCCGACAGCCACCGTGCCCAGCGCGCACACCACTGGTGCCGAGCCCGAGCACGACCCCTGTGACGGAGTTGCGGACACAAAAGTGACGCCTGCCGGAAGCGTGTCCGTGACGGTAACTCCCGTGGCGGGGCTCGGCCCGTTGTTGTTGGTCACGATCAACGTGTAGGTGAGGTTGCCGCCCAGGACGACCGGCGCGGGTGTAGCCGTGCCTATGAGCTGCAGATCCACAGCGCCAAGGACGTTCACCGTGGTCGTAGCCACGTTGTTCGCTGGGATGGGATCCGATTCGTTCCCGCCGACGCCAAAAGCTGCTGTAAACGTGCCGGGTACGGTTGGGGGATCGACCAGCGTGATAGTTGCTGTTGCCCCTGGGGCGAGGGCGCCAAGGTTGCAGAAGCCGGTGGATATATCGCAGGTTCCCTGGCTAGGGGTCGCGGAGGAGAACGATGAAATCGCGAGGTTCTTCGTTCCGGCGGCGATGGACGGATAAACCATCACACCGGTGGCCGGAGCCTGGCCGGCAAGATTGTTGTTCTTGACAGTGGCCGTGAACGTTAGATTGCTACCGACCAAGACGGGGTCCGGTGTGTGGCTTAGCGTGATCGACAGGTCCGTATTCGTCGCCGTGTTAGCGATTTTCAGAACGAACCCTTTTTCCGAACTCAAATTAGCGGGCAAAGGCGAGATGGGATTCACAAGTGGGAGATCGGGGTTAGAGACGGAACCCGTTACATAGGCATTGCCACCTGAGTCCAATGCGATCCCGCCTTGGAAAAACAAATCGACTGGGCCAAAGTAGGTGGAAAAGGGCGATGTCGACCCCGTGGGATCCAATTCGGTAATGAAAATACTCTGGCAGCTCACACCAGTGCCAAAACAGTTTCCCGTCGACGAAGCGCGAACGGGATCTTTCACAGGGAAATCCAGGGATTGCGTGGAACCCGTCACCCAAGCATTTTTAAGGCTGTCGACGGCGATTCCGAAACCGAAATCGGAATTCGAGCCGCCCAGAAATGTGGAGTAAGAGATGGTGTTGCCCGCGGGATCGAACTTGGTCACAAAAGCGTTGAAATTCATCCCAGTCCCGCCCTTGGTAGGCTGGAACGCATTTTTCACGGGGAAATTCGCTGCTTGTGTAAGTCCTGTCACGTAAGCTGCGCCAGCCGAATCCACTGCTATCCCAACTGCCTGGGTTCCGCCGTTCGATCCTCCGAGGAAGGTCGAATACCCCAGCGCCGACCCTGTGGAGTTCAGCTTCGCCACGTAGGTGTCGAAACCGAATTGGAGTGTGGCCTGAAAAGGATTCAACGTGGGGAAGTCGCCGGATCCTGTGGCGCCAGTCGCATAGGCGTTGCCCTGCGTATCGGTCGCGATCCCGCTTGCGAATTCTTGCGCGCTACCTCCCAAATACGTCGAATACACCGGGGTCCCTGACGCATTAAACTTCGTTATGAAGGTCTTCTCGACATTCGATCCGGCATAAAGAGTTGAGGTCGTGGCTGGGTCGATGGCCAGCGCGCCAACATTAAACTTCGACAAGGCGTTGCCCGACGTTGTCCAAGTGCTGGCGCCATTCGTGCTCTTGAAAACCCCTCCGTTAAAACTACCAGCGTACAGTGTACCGGGGACGGCAGGATCGACGACGATCTGGGTCTGAAGGGAGGTCAAACCGTTACTTGCGGCGCTCCAGGTATTCCCTCCATCGGTACTCTTGAACACTCCGTTAAACGTGCTGGCGTACACGGCGGGTGCCTTGGCATCGATGGCCAAGGATTGGATCTGCTGAGCGCCACCACTGGCAAGCGTCAGCCCAGTATTCAGCGCGGTCCAATTAGCGCCGGCATTGATACTTTTAAAGACGCCTTGCCCGTCATTTGTCCCTGCATAAATCGTTGTAGACGCTATGGGGTCGATAGCTAGCGCCCGGATACTCGGAGTAAACGGGAACCCAGTATTTGCAGGAGCCCAACTGGCTCCGCCGTTTGTCGTCTTATAGACGCCGTTTGAACCCCCCGCGTAGAGTGTCCCGGGCGCGTTAGGGTCGATGGCAAGGGCTTCCACGTCTGCAACTGCTGTGCCACCGATCACCAGCCCAGAATTCATTGCCGTCCAAGTCGCGCCGCCGTCCACGCTCTTAAAAACGCCAATACTTTGCCCAAACCCAGTAAAATTGCCTGTAAAACCGCCAACATACAGCGTTGCCGGCTGGCTTACAGGAATACTGGGGTCGATGACCAGAGCCTGTATGCTCACGTTCTCCAAGCCTCTGTTTGCCGGTGCCCAAGTCTGCCCGCCATTCGTACTTTTGAACACTCCGGAGCCACCAGAGAGGTTGCCAAAAGATCTCACAGGTGTCCCTGTGCCCGCGTACACGTTGGCTGGCGTTTTGGGATCTACCGTGAGCACGGAAATATTACGGCTCGTGAGCCCAGAATTGATGGCATTCCAGGTTGTGGTACTGTCGATGCTCTTGAACGCGCCGCCCCCCGCAAATGACTGAAATGGGGTGACCAACGGGAAATCTCCCGACGTCGTCGTGCCCGTAACATAAGCGTTTCCATTGGCATCCACAGCCATAGTATTGCCGCCGCCATTGAAAATTGAAGATTCGCTGCTACTTCCCCCGAGATAAGTAGAGAAGATCAGCCCGCTGCCTGTTGCATTCAATTGCGTGACAAAACAATTCCGACTGCCTTTTAAGGTAGTCTGAAACGCCCCGGACGTTGTGGGAAAGTTCGCTGCGCTTGTGTCACCGAGGATATAAGCATTGCCGGAAAAAAGACCTATCCCATCGCCTAGGCTGGATCCGAGCCCGCCCAAATACGCGACATAGACAAGCCCGTTGCCCGCTGGATTCAGCTTGGCAACGAAGGCCGTCTGGCAAGGGGTGGGAGGAGTGCCACAATTTTGGAGCGTGGTTTGAAACGCACCTGCGGTGAGAAAATCGGTCGACGTCGTAGCCCCCGTTACATAGGCGGCGCCGGTGGAATCCACGGCGATGGCCGTGCCGAAATCAATGCCGTTCCCACCGATATACGTCGAATAGGCAAGCACCGGGTCGATGATGAGCGGCTGGCTTGCATCGTATTTACCGATGCGGAACTTTATGGCGTTCTTCGCCGCGAGCACGAAGCTGCCGTCCACCAGTTTCCGCTTGCCGCCGAATTCCTGATAAATCACCGGCTTGAGCAGGCGTACCGGCTCTCCAGAAGTATTCAGGAGCAGATCGCCTGTGGGAGTGAGCTCCAGTTTTTTCGCGCCGTGCAGACCAAGGCGAATCCGTCGCGGGTCAGCGCCGGGTGCCACGATGAAGTCGTATTCGAGCTGTTGCCGGTTGCCGTGATAAACCAAGTCGATGCCGGGATACACGCCCTGGTAGTGGACTTTGGCGTAGGTTGGCACGTTGGTCCGCCATTGCGACGGGTCGTTGCCAATGAAGTAGTTGCTCTTGCCCGGCAATTCCTCAAGACCGCTCACTTCCGCATTGGGCAATGCGCCCAGCAACGACATGCGGATCATTTCCGCCGGCGGAGTCGCGTCTCTCTCCGGACGCTCCGGAAAACCGCGGAACGCGCCAAGCTTCTTCGCAGGTTTCGCGTGGCCCTCTTTCTGCACCATAAGAACCGCTTCGTTGGGCAGAAGAAAAAGCTTGTACCCCGGGCCGCGCGAGAGAAACTTGACCTTCGAATCGGTTTGCCCGTGGTTCGCTTCAAAGCTCAACGGCAGCTTGCCGTATTCCTCGGCGACCTTCTGCTTGATGGCGGGGGCAGGCGCGTTCGTAGAGGGCGCGATTGGTGTTGCCGAGGCGCGAGGATCGGCAGTCTGGCCTGCGGCTTCGCTGGCGAAGCAAGCGATGGCCAGAACTGCGGCACTGTAAACAATCCGTCTGTCTTTCATAGCTGGGCTCAAAACTTTCTGTCCGCTACTCCGAATCAGGGCTCAAAAAATCGCCGAGGGGTAATCTCGAAAATCTTCCAGCCTTTCTTCGGGTTGTACACAAAATCAAACTGAATTCGCTGCGACCGCCGCTGATCCTTCGTCGGCGCGGCTTTGTCGGTGAAGATCATCTCCGCGTCCACAATCACGGTGGCGTGATCGCCCTTCAGTTCGGTGGTCGACTCGCGCAGATTGATGCGCATTTCGCTGGTGCGCTCGAGGAATTGCGTTACCGCATCCTCGAACCGCGGGAAATCGTCGAAGTGTTCATCGAGGGAATCGGTCACGCGCCGCGGCGAGTGCCCCTCGAATCCATCCTGGAAGTCGCTGAGGACACGCTTGACGGCGCGCCGCGCGCCTGCGACGTTGTCCGGCGCGTCCTCCGACGACGGCCCCTCCTGCTTTTTCTTCTTGTCCTTTTTCTTGTCCGGCTGATCCGGCGGCGGTTGTTGCTGCGGATCCTGCGCAGAGCGCATCGGGTGACTTACGGCGAAAGCTGCCATGCCAACTGGCAAACCGATGAGCGCCACTAGCAGCCCAAGAGCTAAATTCGACTTCTTGACTGTCTTCATTTCCCATCTCCCGCGTTATTGCTGAAGAGTCTTCCATTCCAGAACCAACGTAAGATCCGGCGGGCCTGAGTTCCCCTGGACGGTACGGTCCGAACCACCCATCCGCGGACCGCGGAGCGCTGCCGGCGGTGCGTTGCGCATGGATTCGATTCCGCGAATCTGAACCACCCTCACGATGGCCATGCCGTGGCGCGATTGCACCAAATAGGTGCTCCCCGGAACAAGCGTTGCTGACGAGGAAAGCCCTTCTCTCGCCGCGCCCGCGGCTTGGTCCAGCGACAGTCCACCCAGGTTGCGCACCCCTTCCGCCTCAATCACCAGCGTTGTCCCTCCCCGCGAGCTGGCTTCAAAATCCGCCGAGCCGCCGCAGGATTGTTCCGTCCCGGAAGTCAGCCGAAAACCAGTGCAGCCACCGACGGCCAGCCGCATATCGCCGCGCTGGCGAATCCCAGTCTGCTCGCCGAGTTTTGCGCTTACGTTGCGGTTCTGCGCCGCTGCCTCGCCGGACAGCTCGAAGGCTTGTAGCGCGGCGGTTTTTCCCGAGCGGGTCATCTGCTGAATTCGATTTTCCGGATCAATGACCGCGCGCGGTTCGAGAAGGCCTGCACCGGCGGCCTTCCATTCGAATTCGAACGATTCGGCAGCACCCGGGTCCAGGCTTACCGTCTCGCGCTGCTTCACGGTGGTGCCGACGATGGAAAACTCAATCGCCGCATCTTGCACCGCCGCCGTTCCGGTGTTTCGAACAAGCAAATGGAAGAGGACCGCGTCGCCCGGCTTCGGATGCACCGGCGTCATCGTGAAATCCTGCGAGCCGATCACAAGATTGGGAGCGTTGGGTGAGTCGCTGCTAGCAACGGGCGCGACGGGGCTTTCAGGATCAGGACGCCCGCCCGGCCCCGGACTCGCTGTTCGCGGTGAGCGGCTCGCCGCGCTGGCTGGGCTCACGTCGATGGCCGTGGTCGCCGCCTTATTTCCGCCAGCCTGCAGCGTCATCAAACGGCTGCCCGATTCCAGGTTCCGATCTACTGTAAACCGCACGTGAAGTTCAGTCGGCAGGGACTCCAGCAATTCCGCCTTGATGCCGGAGCCACTCATCTGCACGGCGGTGACGGCAGCCAGGTTCGCCCCATACAGCTTGCCCTCCACAACATCGCCGGGCTTTAACTTCGTGGGTTCCATGGCGTAAACCGCGGCCTGCGGGCCACCTACCGGGACTGTTGGTCCCCGCACAATCGGAAGCGTCAGCTTCACTTGCACAAAAAGGAGGATGGACTGCACGTCGGTTCCAAAGCGGCCGCGAATCGTGATTTGAAAGATGGTGGGGCCGGCTTGCAGGGTGTTCTGAATGGAAACGGTCAGGGTTGTACCTGGTGCGACACTACCGCCGGTTGCCGTGAAGCCAGCGGGAAGGTTGGGAAAGTCAATGGCGACAGTCCCTGCAAAATTTGAAATTGAAATGACTTGCACTCCAACCTGCAATGTACTTCCCGGAAGCGTCCCAACAGGATTGGTCGCCGATGTCGCGGGCGCTGTTTGCAGCGTGAAGTCGCTGATTACATTCAAGAAGAGCGTTGCCGTACGAATCGCGCCCGAGTTCGTGGTGCCGCGCACGGTGATCAACGCAGGCCCGGGCGACGCAGCCGTGCTGACGGTGATGGGAAATGAGCCCTGTGCCCCAGCTGCCAGGTTACCGGGAGAGGCCGAGAATCCCGTCGGAAGGTTGGGAAAATCGATGAACACTGTTCCGGTGAACCCCGTTCCACTCACAACCTGGACCGTCACCGGCAGAGTGCTGTTCTGCGTCACCGCCGCTGGCGAGCTGGAGGTGGTCGCTGGTGTCAAGCTAAGGCTGAAATCCGGCTGAAGCGTGAGAATCGCGTTGGCGGTTGCGGTGATGGCGCCGGATGTGTCGCGCCCTGTTAAAACCAAGGTAAAAGGTGCAGGTCCGCTCACACCGGTGGGTGCGCTGGTAGGTGCAAACACCGTGAAGTTTACCGTGGCCATGGGACCGGAAGGGTTCGGTGAAAACTGAACCGTGACCTGCTGATTTCCCACTTGGCCCTGACCGCTGAAGTTGATGGAACCGCTGAATCCGCCGGTGGGCATGACGGTAAACGTCCCGCTGACCGATCCACCCAGGGGCAGATCCGTGCTGAACAATTGCACGTTGACGATCTGGAACGATGGCGAAATACTCGACCCGATTGCCAGTAGGCACGAGCCGACGTTGACCCCCGTTGCGGTGCCGTTCGGACAATTCACAATCGCGCCGTAATCCACGATCTTCCATCCGGCGTCGCCCCGGTGGAACCGGATCGTAGCCTGTTCCGATCCGGTGAGAATCTGTTTGCCGGTCCGGGCATTCGCCGGTGGTGGCGTGCCTGGAGGGATGGGGTTGCCCTGAGCGTCCAGCAGTACCGTCGGCTGGTTCTTCAGGGTGAACTGCAGCCGGAATTCCGCCTGACACACTCCGTCATCCTGCTGCTGAATTACGGCGCAATTTACCGGGCGTTGGAATACGCGCATGGTCTCCAGCTTGTTTTCAAAGCTGTCTTCAATCGCCGTGGCAAATCCGGCATAGTTGCGAAATCGTTCTTCGTCAAAATTCTTCAGGAATGCGTTCGGCTGCAGAGATTCATAGGCGCTTGCCAGATCGCGCACGATTTCAATCGGCAGAACGCCGGCTTCCACCACCAGCGGATACTGTTGCGTGGCCACCTGTCCGTTGTCGCTGACGACCGTCAGGTGAACACTGTAGCTCCCGGGTGCCAGGGCGCTCGTATTCACAGAGAAGGTGGGCCCCGATCCCGTCAGCGGGGTATTCGGCACGGTCCACTGATAGGAGACGATCTGACTTCCAGGAGGAGTGCGCGTGCTGGAAGCATCCAGAGGAATCTTTGCGCCTTGCGTCACCGTAAAATCCTGGCTCGGGGGCACCTGGATCAAGCCCGCCCCCGGGCTTAGCGACATCTGAATCGCTGTCTGAGAAGCAACGGCGAAACCGGCCACTGCGGGACCTTGCGGTCGGTTGATCGTGAGAGGGTACGCACCCACCGGCACATTGGGAGCAATCGTGATCGTGACTGGAATTTGCGTTGCAGTGATCTCGCCCCGCGTTTTTATGGTAATTCCGGCTTGCGTGGACGAAATCGATTGCGTGCCACTTAAATCCTTGCCAGTGATTACGGCATCGAATGTCGTTCCGGCAACTGCCGCTCCCGGTCCTATCGTGGCGCCAGTTTCTCCTTCGGTGTCTTGCACCGCGCGAGACAACTCTTCTGAGGTCGCCAGGCGTTTTGGACCCGGGGGCCGGCCGGCGATCACGGAGACAGCTTCCCCCGGATTGAGAAGAGTCGCTTCTGCGAAGCGCGGGTCGGACGATGAAACTCTCACCTGCCCGCCACCCAGCGCGATCACCGTTGTCGAGACCTCCGTGGCCTCGAGAAACTCTTCCGTCCCTACCACTCCGCAAACCGCCACCTTGGTGCGAATCTCGAAGTGTCCGTCCGGTGTTACGATTTTGGTGACGTCCGCCCTCACCTTTCCATAGATCAGTTCAAGATCCGTCTGCTGTTTTCCCGGATCGTGCTTTGTTACCAGCAGCGACGCCTGAGAGCCTACGTTCAGGATCGTTCCATCCTCGAGCCGCAACCGCGCTCTGCCGCCGCGCTCGGTCTTGACCGTGTCCTGCCAAAGCACCGACATGTCCTTCTTTGCGTCGAATGTTTTCTTCTCGCGCAAGACCGAGCCTGTGGGAATCAGCGCGGTAATCTTTCCTGCCAGTGGCTGTGGAGCCGTTTGAGACCGGGAGGACGCAACAAGCGCGGCAGTTGTTGCCAAAAGCAGCAGCGTGCGAAGGGATGCGCGGACTGGCCGAGCCACTCTCATGCACCAACCTCGATTAGCGTCGAATCGCTCTTACTTCTTAAAACGTAAGACAATCAACCCTCCGATAACTGTTTCTCGAAAACTTCGCGCATCGGGCTGCGTTGGGTCCCCGGTAGGGAAGAAATTGTTTGTCCGTATATAAAAGGCGGTCACGGTTCGGTTCTCGTCGTTGCCGATTTTGTAAGTGACCGCGGCTCGCCAACTCGGCCGCCGGAAACCCTGATTGAAATAGAGAAATGGCATCTGCGGGTTCAGTTGCGCACTGGCTTGCAGGGGAGAAAGGGCAAGGGCGGCGAAGTCCTTGTAGTTCCCCTCGATTCGGAAGTAGCGCGGTGTGTCCAGCAGAAAACCCGCCTGGATGGTGCGATTGGTATCAAATGCGGAGAAGAAATCCTGGGGAAACAAGAGGGTTACGTCGGTTGGTGTAAGAGCCGCGTTGAGTGGGGTGTTCTTATCAAGCCGTTCGATCTCGAAGCGCGCCGTGGGACTGAATTCCCAGCGGTCCCAGGAGTAGTGCGCGCGGTAGCCGATTGCAAACCGGTCTGTGTCGGTGGCCAGCGCCGGGGTCACCGCGTTGATCTCGTGCCGGTGTTCGTAGTCGAATATGATATTCGCCACGTGCGCCGGTATCGTCACGGTGATAAACGGAATGCGAGTCGACCGCTTCTGCACGTCCAATGGCCCTGGATTGCCCGGGGTGTCCAGGTTGCGCTCGCGATAGCCCATTTCGACGGACATGCGCCGATAGAAAGGCAGGTCGCGGAGCACCAGCCTTCCCTCTGGCGCTCGAACCACGTTCGTAAAACCTTGCAGGCCGTTTAGATTGTCGTTCGAGCGCCGCCACTGGCCGATCACGCTGACGCTTCGTGTGATTTCATACTCTCCGCGCACGGTGAAATCTTGCAAGTCGCGGATCTGCTGCGCATTGGCGCTGAAGAAATTAGGCTCATACCGCGCGTAGTCAGTTCTCAGAGTCAGCTTCTTGATTCGTTCATTTGCCTGCAGGCGGCCGGCCCAATCCCCAACCTCTCCCGTGAAGCATCGGGAGTCCAGCACGGCTGCGCCGGGGAACGGCGGTACCGGCGCGCAAGCAAAATTGCCGGCGTTCGCTCCCGTGGGCGGCATGCCTCCCGAAGTCCAGCTGTAGGCAAACTCACCGCGAAACCCGAAATGCCACGGGGCATACTCCACGTTGGTGTCCGCGCTCACCACATCGTTGTTGGCGGCCGTAGGAAAGGGACGACGAAATCCCACGACCTCGGATTCTCCCGCCAGGCATCCGGAACTGAGCGGCCGAATGTTGATCGAGCCGGTGATGGCGTCCAGGCAGGCCAGCGTTGCGTCGGGCAGAGATTGTTGAAGATCCTTTCCGTAACTCCAATTCAGAGCAATCCAGTTCGCGCGCCCGATTCTTTGTTCGGCTCGCGCTCCGGCCACAAACCGGCTGTAAGGCTTGCCGGGAGCAAGTGGATTGGGAGGTCCGGTGAGGTCGCGGAAAAAGGTATAGTCGCGGTAAAGCGAACCCCAGCGGTCCACGAAAAAGCCCACCGTGCCGGTCACCCTGAGGCCAGGCCGCAACTTCTTGGAGATCGTCAGGCCCTTGATGTTCTGGTTGAATGTCAGGCGGGAGAAGTTGATCAACGCATCGCCCAGGTTGGCTTCGAAGCTCGGGCCTTGCAGGCGCAAATAAGCTCTTTGAAGGCTGTTGCGCTCCGGATCTACTTGCGGATTATTCGTATATCGGCCGACAGCTAGAATCTCGAACTTGTAGCGTTCCCCTAACGGCGCATTGCTGAAAAAGGTGAATTCAGCCGTGTGATTGATTCCTGGATGCAAAAATGACCGTTCGCTGTTTCCCTGGATATCCGTTCCGTCGATGTTGTAGCGCAGCTCGAAGTATGTTTGGCCGGGCTCGCTCGGCGGCGCAAATGTACGCGAGCTGTCCCCCTGAGTGCTCGCGGGTGCGTGGTCTTGGCTCGGCGCGTCCGCGTTCTCGGACTTGCCGGAATTCGGTTGGTCTTTGGCCGAACCAGAATTCGTCGGTTGTTTCGCATCATCCGATGGCCGGGCCACAATCGAGGAATCGGCGGGCGGGTCGTCTGCCTGGCGCGGGGGGCTGCTGTCGGCTGTCGTTGCCCAAGTCGCAACGAACAACAAACACAGCGAACCCTGCAAAACTATAGTTCTGATTATCAGTAAGTTTCTTAAACCTAAGCGATGCCCGAAGACACCCCTACAGCACACTCGTATGCACGCTCCTGGCTGGGGAGGCATGGTCTCAAATCCTCAACCTGCGGAAACAACATGAAAGAACAACTAACCACTTCGGGGACCCGAAAGGTGGACGGGAATGTCTCACTGGCAAGCGCTGTTTGTCAACAATAAACGTGTCAGTGACTATTAGGACTGAAGTTTGTCGAACTCTCTACCAGCTACCCAGTACTCACAATACTAACTTCCAAGAAATTAATTTCTGCGTTACTGACCGTCCTCACCTCCGAGATCACCTCGTCAGCAGCATTCTATGCCGTCGTTGAAGAGCTTGACAGGACAATCGCAATCGCCACTCACGCGCCGCATCCCTATTCAATTTAAATATTCTGCTAATATGGCGCTCCTCATGTCTGAGACTCTGCCATGAGTTCTCTTCGTCCAGTGCCAACTGGGAGTGCCTCGCCGCCTCGCGGTCGCCGCGGGCTCTTGCGGAGAATTGCGCGCTTGCTCCGCACCTGGTGGTCGCACAAAGTAACTTTTGCGATCAGCCTCACCCTTACGGCTTCTGCCGTCTTGATTTATCTCGTTGCTTTCGTGGGCGAGCGGCCCACCCCACTTTTTGAGTTTGTTCAGAAATTGGAATTCAGCACCTTAGACACGCGATTTCGCTATCGCGGGAGGGACCGTAGCCATCCGGACTGCAGGGATAAAGATAAAGATAAGGAAAAGGAGATTGTGCCTCCGGCCTGCCGCATCGTGATTGTGGATATTGACCAACATTCGCAAGAAGTGCTGGGGCGCTGGCCGTTCTCGCGGGCGCATTTTGCCGACATGCTCGACGCTCTGCGCGAGGACGGCGCAAAAGTAGTCGCCTTCGACATTACGTTCACCAAGCCCGATGAAATCGCAGCTCCCATCCGCGAACTGCATGAGGAGTTGAACGGCCTGCAGCACCACGGCGCGAATATGGACCCGCGCTTCGCAACAAAGTTGACGCAGCTCGAAACGAAGTACGATTCCGACAAGCGTTTTGCCCAATCGATCGAAAAATTCGGTTCGGTCGTCCTGGGCAACTACTTTCTCTATTCCGATTCGGACCTTGCCAAGCTTGACAAGCTTGACAAGACTGCCCTCGATCATTACGCCGATATTCTCAGCTTCTTTCCGTTTCCACGAGTGACGCCCCTCAATCCCCAGAGCCATCAGCAAGATTTCGCGAAACTGGTGGGCTATGACGCCACCGCCCAACTCCTTCCCAAAGCTGCGCAAGCCAATCTCGATATCTTCAGCGATGCCTTGGGCGCCGGCGGGGGCACCACCGGCTTCTTCAACGTGCCTCCGGACTCCGACGGCGTTGTGCGCCGCGCCTTGCTCGCCGTTCCCTACGGCCGTTCGGAGAACATCGAGGACTGGGATCTGTACGCCTCTCTGGACGTACAGGCCGTATCTCTCTTCCTCGGCAAGCCGGATACGGTTCTCCGGTTTGGGCCCGCCGGCATCGCCCGCGTCGAGTTTGGACAGTCGCTCGAACTGCGTCCCGACCCTCTCGGCCGCGCCATGATCAACTACCGAGGCCCCGCCCACAGCTACCCCTACCGTTCGATTGCAGAGGTAGCGCAGCGGACCTTGCCCAAGGGCACATTCAAGGACAAGATTGTACTGGTGGGCGCTTCGGCCACAGGCATCGGGGACGTTCGGCCGACTCCCTTCGGCGCTCTCGACTTTCCAGGAGTCGAGGTTCATGCCAGCATAATTGACAACATGTTGGACCAGGATTTTCTGCAGCGCGGCCCTAAGCAATGGGTCTGTGATTTGGTGTTCATTCTGCTATTTGGGATTCCGCTTGGATTGTGGCTCGCGCTCACCAAGCCTCAAAACATGTGGTTCGGCATCTTGCTCGCCGCGCCCTTTCTTGGCGGAGTCTATGGCGCCTTCCTCAAAGGCTGGTGGCTCAACCTAACGCTACCGCTGTTCACGATGGTTGCGAATATCAGTCTCGTGGCTCTCTACCGCGTCGTCGTCGAGGAAAGAGAGAAACGCAAGGTCCGGGGCAGTTTCCAGCAATACTTGAGTCCCGAAGTGATTCGCCGCCTTCTCGAGCGCCCCCAATTGGTGCAGCCTCGCAAGACCGAAGTCACCGTGATGTTCAGCGACATCCGCAACTTTACGGCGATTTCCGAGCAGCTCGACGCTCAGGATCTCGCCGTTCTGCTGAATCAGTATCTGTCCGATATGACTCGCATCGTATTCGATACCCAAGGCACTCTGGACAAATATATTGGCGACGCGGTCATGGCCTTTTGGGGAGCGCCTTTCGAGGAGCAGGACCATGCGGTCCGGGCCTGCCGCGCGGCGCTGGTCATGATGCAGCGTGTAGCCAAGCTTCGGGAAGAGTGGCGTGCCGCGGGCCGTCCATTGCTCGACATTGGCATCGGCTTAAACACCGGCCATGCGTCCGTCGGGAACATGGGTTCGCAACTGCGCTACGGTTACACGGCCATGGGCGATACCGTTAATCTCTCTTCGCGTCTCGAAGGTCTGAACAAGGAGTATCGCACTCACATTATCGTGGGCTCCGGCACCTACGAGGCTGTTCGCGACGCAGGCTTTCTCTTCCGGGAGCTCGATCTGATTCTCGTCAAGGGCAAGCTCCAGCCGGTGACCATCTACGAACTTGTGGCGCTGAAGGAGGATGCGAATCAGCACGAGGAACTTTTAAATGAATTTGCTCGTGCACGCGCCAGCTATCTGCGGCGGGATTGGCTCGAAGCCCAGACCATGTTTCAGTCGATACTCGAACACTGGCCCGAAGACGGCCCGGCGCGAGCTTATTGGAAGCGTTGCCAGGACTATCTCTTCGAGGCGCCAAACGAGAATTGGGACGGCGTGTTCGTCATGACCCACAAATGACAGGCGGTCCGCTGCGTGAAGTTGGGTTGCCGACCATCCGTGGGTAATCCGATTTCTTCCCAGGCTAAAGTCGATTTCATAGTGGTAGGCGCATCTCCTCCAACAGTGCGGCGTACCGCGGGTCCCCGTGCAGGCTTCTCAGCAGAGGGTCCACTTTAATGTCGACGAGTCCGCCATCACGCTGGGCGTAAGCCCGGTTTAGCCATTCAAAGGCTTGGCTCGCGTCTGCATAGGTTCCAAGAAGGCTTGGAATCGCCGCTTGGACTATAATCCGCGGATGGCGTCCGCAGAACATGGTTCCCACCAGCCTGTCCGCTCGACCGATCTGGATGGCACATTGGCGAAAGACCTCGCCAGTGAGGATATTCTCGAAATATTGAGAATGATTCTCGCAGGCGCGTCTTTGAAGGAAGTGCTGACGAGCGTGGCGCGGGTTGTCGAATCTCATCGTGAAGGAATGCTCTGCTCGGTCTGGCTTCTTGATCAAGACCGTATACACATGCGGGCGATTGCGGCGCCAACTCTTCCCGAATCCTATGTTGCAGCGCTTGACGGATTTGTTGTTGGCCCACAGGGTGGATCGTGTGGCGCAGCGGTAAACCAGCGCAAGCCTGTTTTCGTCAGCGACGTTCTGACGGACCCAATCCTTGAACAGGTGCGCGACATAATCGCAGCACATGGCATTCGCGCCTGCTGGTCTGCACCAATCATAT
>Ga0210384_10002651_pt1 | contig 21645 bp, 22 predicted proteins | sample IncBWH2MmetaG_FD_160574 | JGI IMG/M metagenome (GOLD analysis project Ga0210384, IMG submission 160574) | Forest soil microbial communities from Barre Woods Harvard Forest LTER site, Petersham, Massachusetts, United States - Inc-BW-H-2-M | ecosystem: Environmental > Terrestrial > Soil >...
AGGTATTTTGCAGCGGTGGCGCCGCCATAACCGCCGCCGACCACCACCACCCGGGCCGATGCTTTCGGCTGCGCCCGCACAATCGGGCTAGCCAGCAGCGCGGTGAGCGGCAGCGCACCGCCCACGGCCTGCATGAATTGGCGCCGCTTCATTTTGCACCTCCCGCTTCAGCAGCTTTCAGGCCGGCAAAGTAGGTCGCGATCAGCGCTATCTGTTCATCGGTATACCCTTTGGCCAGTTGCTGCATCACTGTGGCCGGACGGGCGCCCGATTTGAAGGCCTGCATGCTGGAGACCAGCTTGTCCCTGGATTGCCCCGCAAGCGCGGGCAGACTGTCCCCCACGGCGACGCCGGCGGTGCCGTGGCAGCTGGCGCAGCTGGCGGCCAGTCGCTGCGCCAGCTTGTCATTCGACGCGGCAAATGCCTGCGACGGCGACGCACATGCCAGGATTGGCCATACAAGAAGCAAGCATAAATTCGAACGTGCCATACGGGTCTCCTCCGGACTATGGTTAACCTGGCTATTTAAGTTTCGCCCGATTCGGCATACGCCCAATGATGCGACGTATAGCTTGCAGCGACCGCCTCCGGCACCGGGCTGTCAATTGCAGCGCAAATGCAGCGTATCAAATCCGCCACCTGTACATTCATGTTCCCGCCGGCGCTTTGCAGCAGCATGCGGATCAGAAAGGGTTTGACCAAAGGCGTCAGCTGATTGAGCTTATCCAGTGCTTGTTTCACTTCGGAAAAATCCAGCGCCTTGGCGGCTATCATCTGCTGTTCCGATATTCCCAGGCCCTGTACCGCTTCCGCACCGCGCGCGAATGCCTGTCTGGCCGAACCGGTTTCTCCCACGGCGAGCGCAATCAGCGATAGCAATAGTATAGTCTCCGCTTTCAACTCCGCCAGGCTGTTGTATCTTATGGCGCCGGCGCGCCTGGATTGCATGCCCAGGCGTCTGCTCAATACGGTCTGCAATACAAACTCGGCCAAGGTCGTTCTTTGATCTGCGGCGATCAGCCTGTCTGCCACCGCCAGCAATACGGTGCGTTGCCGGCCCGACAGCAGATGCAGGGCCGGCATGGCAAGGTCAAGCAAAGGCAGGCGCGCACTGCGCGGCAGTTTTTCTATCGCCTCCAGCAGCATCGTTGCCGGCGCGCATTGCGGTTGCGCATCCTGCTGCAGGATCTCCAGCTGCGCGGCATAGGCCCGGACATCGGACCGGTCCAGCAGCAGCGCGTAGACCACCGCGCCCGCACCGAGCGGGTCGCGTACCGCCTCGGTCAATTCCGGGGTCAGCGGATTCTGCGCTTGCGAGTGATGGCCAAAAGTGACAGATGCCGAGCCGGCCAGCGATTCAGCTTTGGCTTTCGCCGCCTGCGCGGCTTCTATATTGCGCGAGCCGAAACCAAATACGCCTTCAGGCAGCGACGCTATGTCCTGCTCCTCGTGCAATTCGCCGGCGTCCATAAAGTCTACATGCCTGCCGTACACGCGGCGCAGCCGCTCTTCCAGCGGCGGGTGGGTGGCGAACAGGCCGGATAGCAAATTGGGCCTGGCGGCGCCGAGGAACAGATGGGATAGCTGCTCTGCCTGCGGACTGTCGATGCGCGAGCCGCATTGATTAACACGCGTCAGTCCGCCTATCTTGCGCAAGGCGCCGCCTATGCCGTCCGGATTGCGGGTAAATTGCACCGAACTGGCATCGGCCAGGAATTCGCGCTGGCGCGACACCGCAGATTTGATCAGGCGGCCGAAGAATATCCCTACATAGCCGACCGCAAAAAAAACCGCACCGACCACCAGCAGCACCAGCTGGATCGGCGGCCCCTTGTCGTCGCGGCTGCGCGAGGAGCCCAGGCGGGCACTCCAGTACATCAGTTCCTGGCCGAAACCGGACAGCATCTGTATGCCGAACAGCACGCCTATCAGCTTCACATTCATGCGCATGTCGCCGTTCATGATATGGCTGAATTCATGGCCTATCACGCCCTGCAATTCATCCCTGGTCAATCTGGACAGCGCCCCCCGAGTGACCGCGACCACCGCCTCATTCTGGTGATAGCCGGCGGCAAAGGCGTTGATCGCGTCCTCCCTATCCAGGATGTATACCCGCGGGCAGGCTATGCCGGAGGCCAGCGACATTTCTTCGACGATATTCAGCAGGCGGCGCTCCTGCAGATCCTGCGAAGACGGCAGGACCAAACGCCCGCCAGCCATCTGCGCAACCGCATCGCCGCCGTCGCGCAGGCGAAACATTTCCAGCAAGGTGCCGCCGCCGATGAAGAGCAGGGTCAGCACGGTATTGGTCAGGAAAAAGCCGCGCGGATAAGGGTGTGCGGGAGAGGTCGAGCCGCCGCTGGCCCAGATCCAGATCAGCGCCAGACTGCCGTTGACGGCCAGCACGATAGCGACCACCGCCAGGAAAAACAGGAACAGCAGTTTTTTGCTCTGGCGGTGAGCCTGGTCTTGTTGTTCAAAAAAATCCATCAGGATTTGAAGGGCGGTTGACTACGGTGTGATGGAAGAGGGATTGCGTCAGTCCGGCAGCAGCTACCGGGCTGGCGCATTTCCTCATGCCTAGAACGATACCTTGACCGCCTTGCGCTCTTCCGCCGATTCGGTCGCCTGCAACAGCTCGCCCGCCCTGAAGGCGAACATATTGGCGATGACGGAACCCGGGAATTGCTCTATCGACGTGTTGTATTGCATCACGCTGTCGTTATAGGCCTGGCGCGAAAAAGCGATCTTGTTTTCGGTGCCGGTCAGCTCTTCGGTCAGCTGCATCATGTTCTGATTCGCTTTCAGATCAGGATAAGCTTCCGACAACGCAAACATTTTGCCGAGTGACGCGGTCAACGCGCCCTCCGCCGCCGACAATTGCTGCACCGCTGCAGCATTGGACGGATCGCCGACCGCTTTGGCGTTGGCAGTCACCGCCTGGTTGCGCGCCGCGATCACTGCTTCCAGGGTTTCCCGCTCGTGCTTCATGTAACCCTTGGCGGTTTCCACCAGGTTGGGGATCAGGTCATAGCGGCGTTTCAATTGCACGTCGATTTGCGCAAAGGAATTTTTGAAGCGGTTGCGCAGGCTGACCAGCCGGTTATAGGCGCCGACCGCCCAGAAAACAAACACCAGAATGATGACCAATACAATGACCAGTGCCGCCATGATTGCTCCTGTTAAGTGTGGGCATGGACGGCAAGCCCATGCAGCCATTCCTGCAGTATCAATTCACTGCAGGTCCGATGCCGGGCTTATTTTTCGGTGCCGCTATCCTGCTTGGTGGACGTTGTATCGGGGGTCGTCATCATGCTTTTCAGCTCGCCTTCGCTGATATAGTCAAATACCTTGACGACTTTCCTGACGCCGCTGACGCCGCTCGCCACCTCGCCGGCCAGGTTGCCTTCGCGCTGTGTGACGCGGCCCATCAGGTACACCGCATTGGATTCGGTCACGACCTTGAGGGCGCTGGCATACAGATCCTTGGTATCGACAAAGGAAGCCTTCACCTTGCCGGTGATCAGCGCATCATTGGAGCGCGATGTGTAGTTGGATACCCCGGCTACCTGCAACTCGTTGGTGATGGATTCAACGCCTTCCACGGCGCGCATTTCGCGTTCGGCATCCGTCTTGGCCTGTTCGTTGGGAACTTCGCCGGTCAGCAGGACCCTGCGGTTGAAGCTGTTCACATTGATATGCGCGGCATCGCCCAACAGGCGGGACAGACGCATGTCGCCTTTAACGGCAATCGTCTTGTCTTCTGTTTGCGCACCCAAGGTTCTCCTGTCGGTGGCGGCGAGCGTGCCCATCACCGCCCCGCCTACCATGACGCCGACGCAGCCTTGCAAGCTCACCAGCGCGGCGCAGCACAATGTCATCGCAGCCAACGGCCGCGCCGTCTTTTGCCAAACAGTGGAACGGTCAATCATTTGCGTCTCCTCCGAATAGTGCGGCATCGATGCCGTCACACAGACAGTGTATGGTTAATAAATGGACTTCCTGGATACGGGCGGTACGGTCATGCGGAACACAGATATTCACATCGGCATCGGTCAGTATCCTGGCAATCTCGCCGCCGCCCTTGCCGGTCAGCGCGACTACGCGCATCTCGCGCTCCAGCGCGACATTGATGGCGTTGATCACGCTGGCGGAATTGCCGGACGTGGACAGTGCCAGCAGGATGTCGCCGGCCTGGCCGAACGCCTGCACCTGCTTGGAAAAAACCTCCTGAAAGCTGTAGTCGTTGGCGACCGCGGTCAGGATCGAGGTGTCCGTCGTCAGCGCCATGGCCGGCAACGGCAGGCGCTCACGCTCAAAGCGTCCCACCAGTTCCGCCGCAAAATGCTGGCAATCGGCGGCCGAGCCGCCATTTCCGCACGCCAGGATCTTGTTACCGTTAGACAATGCAGAGAACATAAGTTCCACTGCATACGCGATAGGTTGCGCCAATACTTCGGCGGCCTGCATTTTTAATTCGGCACTTTCTTGAAAGTGCGCCAGGATACGTTGATTTGTCATGATGCGGGATTATAGAACAGCCAAGGCTATCCAAGAAATTGAAGAAAAATATATATTCTGTAATGTAACCAGGCTTTATGGCCCTGTTATTACATCCTGTAACCAGTCCAGCTCGCCGTTTTGTATGCATACCAGGTCAAAACGGCAGGCGGGAACCCGGTTGTAACGTTGTAAAAAAACTTGTGCGGCGACTACCATGCGCCGCTGCTTGGCCGGCGTCACGCTGGCCAGCGCGCCGCCGAACTGCGACGACGCCCGGGTCCTGACCTCGACGAATACCAGGCTGGCGCGGTCTTGCATGACCAGGTCGATCTCGCCGCCTTTACACAGGAAATTGCGCTCGACCAAGGTCAATCCCGCTTGCTGCAGATGCAATAGCGCCCTCTGTTCGCCCTCATCGCCGGCGACCTGGCGGCTGGTGCGCCCATGAGCTTGTTTATTCTGTGGAGCGGGCACTTGTTTAGCCTGTTTCAGCCTGTTCAGCCATTCCCATACCGGCATTGTCGTACAATCCTGAATTAATCCATATCCCGGAATATAGCATGAGCACGTCCGACACCTATTCGCTGGCCAATTCCCCCGTGATGGAAACGCTGGCAAAGCAGAGCTACCCTGCGGCCACATTATATGTAGTTGCCACGCCCATAGGGAATGTGTGCGACATCTCGCTGCGCGCGCTGCACCTGCTGTCGCTGGCGGATGCGATTGCCTGTGAAGATACCCGCAACACCGCGCAACTGCTGTCCCGCTACGGCATCCATAAGCCGCTGATTGCCGCACATCAGCACAATGAGAGAGAGGCGGCGGACAAACTGGTCGCCCGCTTGCAGGCCGGGGAGCGCATCGCGCTGGTATCGGATGCCGGCACCCCCGGGGTTTCCGACCCGGGCGCCAAGATCGTCGATGCGGTGCGCGCTGCGGGCCTGAATGTGGTGCCCTTGCCCGGCGCCTCTGCGGCCATTACCGCACTGTCCGGCAGCGGCCTGATTAACGACCAGTTCTATTTCGTCGGCTTCCTGCCCGCCAAGGCCGGCCAGCGCGAAACCATGCTGCGCTCGCTGGAGCAGATTCCCGCGACCTTGATCTTTTATGAGGCTCCGCACCGGATTATTGAGTCGGCACAGGCATTGGCCGCGGTATTCGGCGGCCAGCGCCAGATCGTGTTTGCGCGCGAACTGACCAAGCTGTTTGAGCAAATCCACCGCTGTCCCTTGTCCGATGCCGCCAGCTGGCTGAGCAACAATGCCCACAGCGAAAAGGGCGAATATGTATTGCTGATAGACGGCGCGCCCGCCGGCAGCGATGACAGCCAGCAGGAAGCGCGACGCATCCTGGGCATCCTGCTGGAAGAGTGTTCGGTGAAACAGGCGGCCTCGCTGGCGGCGCAGATCACCGGGCAAAAGAAGAATGCGCTATACCAATTGGCGCTGGAAATGAAGGAAGCCGGGGACTAGTGGGCTGTAACAGCGTAATTTTTGCTAGCGCTGCACTATCAAGGGGCTCGCTATGCCCAGATTGCCGGCCTGCGCCAGCGCGGCAACGGCTTCTGCCTTGCTGGCAAACGGACCGCTGACCAGCCGGTACAGGCTGCCCTGCCGCACGATATCGAAAGCGGGCAGGCGATTTTCCAGCTTCGCCTGCAGATGGGCCTGGATACTCTCGGCATTGGCCTTGAGGGCATAGGCGCCGAACTGCAGGTAATAGCCCGACGCGGCGGACGACCCCGGCTCGGTCGCGATCTTCTCCACCGGTTTGCCGCCCTGCATCGCCAGCAAATCCTCCATCGTGATCTGGTCCGGCATACTGGCCCGGTCCGTGCCGGGATTGTTCACGTCGGCCGCCGCCAGTTTTTTGTCATCGCTGGCCTTGCCGGCTGGCGCGACAACGCTGGAAGCCGCCAGGCTGGCCGACGCCACTGCCATTGCCGGCGGCTGGTTCTTGCGGTTCTCCGCCATTTTTTCTATATCTTGCGGCAGCAATCGCTCCACCTCGATCTGGCTGCTGCCGCTGCTCAGGTAACCCAGCTTCAGTGCCGCGGTATAGGACAGGTCGATAATACGGGTGGAGTGAAATGGGCCGCGGTCATTGATCCTGACGATGATTTGTTTGCCGTTGGCAAGATTGGTGACCCTGGCATACGAGGGGATAGGCAAGGTAGGATGGGCGGCGGTGATCTTGTACATGTCGTACAGTTCCCCCGACGAAGTCTTCTGGCCGTGAAACTTCTTGCCATACCAGGTCGCGATGCCGCGCTGGACGAAAGGCGTCGTGGTATCGGTAATCGGCGTGTAAGTCTTGCCGAACACCGCATACGGCTTGTTGCCCGATTTCGAATACGCTTCCACCACCGGGATCGGGTCCACGGTAAATTCCAGGCCTTCCGGAGGATTGTCGCCCGGACCGTCATCCTTGTAATAGGCGCCCTTGCCGGAGCCGGCTTTCGGCAGGGACGGGATGCTGGGCGCGGATTTGGCGACAGTGCTGGCAGTACGCGGGGTTTCGGAGGCGGGCATCTTGGGGGCGCTGCCGCAGGCCGCCAGCAGCAAAGCCGGCAAACCCAGGGCCAGGTAATTGCGTAGCGCCCGCCATTGTTCACGGGTAGTCTTCATCATGTCTGCACCAGCTTTCTATTGCGTTGCACGCTCATCAGGATGCCGCCCCCCATGCCCAGCGTCAAGAGCGCAGTGCCGCCATAGCTCATGAATGGCAACGGCACACCCACCACGGGCAGGATGCCGCTCACCATGCCCATGTTGACGAAGGCATACGTGAAAAAGATCATCGTCACCGAGCCCGCCATCAATCTGGCAAAGAGCGTCGGCGCATTGGCCGCTATCATCAGGCCACGGATGACCAGCAGAAAATACAGCGCGACCAGCACGCAATTGCCGATAAAACCGAACTCCTCGGAAAACACCGAAAAAATAAAGTCGGTAGTTTGTTCCGGGACAAATCCCAGCCTGGCCTGGGTGCTATGCTGCCACCCCTTGCCGCTGATGCCGCCCGAACCGACGGCGATCGTGGACTGGATAATATGAAAGCCCTTGCCCAAGGGGTCCGTGGTCGGGTCTATCATCGTCATGACGCGGTCCCGCTGGTAGCCGTGCAGACGAGGCCAGATCACCGGAACGCTGGCGGCCACGACCAGCACCAGCGTAATCAATACCCGCCAGGACAAGCCCGCCAGGAAGATCACCGCAAAGCCGGCAGCCACTACCAGCAACGCAGTGCCGAGGTCGGGCTGCTTGGCGATCAGGCCCACCGGCACGCCGAGTATCACGGCGGCAGTGATGAAGTCTTTCCAGCGCAATCCGCCTTCGCGCTTCTGGAAATACCATGCCAGCATCAACGGCGTGGCTATCTTCATGATCTCCGAAGGCTGGAAATCGACGCCGATATTGATCCAGCGGCGCGATCCTTTTTTTACCGTTCCAAACAGCGCCACCGCTACCAGGAGTGCGACGCCGAAGATGTAGATGGGAATCGCAAAGCGCATCAGGGTTTGCGGCGGTATGTTGGCCACCAGCCACATGATGAAAAAAGCAATCAGCACATTGCGCAATTGCCCCTCTACGCGCCCGGGGAAATCCATGCCTGCGGAATACAGGGTGACGATGCCTATCGACACGATCAGGAACATGATCATCGCCAATGCCGCATCGAATACCATCACCCGGGACTTGATAGCCTGCCAATTGATAAATTTACCGTGCATAGCGCTCAGTCCTTGTTTCCTGTTGTTTCGCCGCCAGGCTTGGGACCGCCTTCAGCCTCGGCGTCGGCTTTCACTTCGGCCGCCGGCCTGGCCTGGGACACATCCGCCTTGGACGCCGGCGTCTTGTCTTTGTCCTGCGGCCGCTTGCCTAGCAAATAGTAATCCAGCGCCTTTCTCACGATAGGCGCCGCCGCCTCGGCGCCGAAACCGCCGTTCTCCACAATCACGGCCAGCGCTATCCGCGGATGGTCGGCCGGGGCAAAGGCGGTGAATAGCGAGTGGTCGTGCAGGTTTTTGGCCATCTTCTTGGAATCGTATTTCTCGTTTTTCTTGATGCCGACCACCTGCGCGGTACCGGTCTTGCCCGCCGCAATATACTCGGCATTGGCGAACGCGCGATAACCGGTGCCGAAGGTTTCCTGGGTGACGCCGACCATCGCGTGCTTGATGATATCGATGTTTTCCTGCTTCAGCGGAATCCTGTAGCTTTCCTTGGGAACGGTCAGGGTGCGTTGCTTGGTCTTGGGGTCTTCCACGATCTTGACCAGGTGCGGCTTCATCACGACGCCGTCATTGGCCAAGGTAGCGATCGCATGCGCCATCTGCAGGGGCGTGAACGTGTTATATCCCTGGCCTATGCCCAGCGAGATCGTCTCGCCGGCATACCATTTTTGCTGGCCCGGCTTCTTATACGCGGCTCGCTTCCACGCGGTGGACGGCAATACGCCCTGCTTCTCATGCTCCAGGTCGATGCCGGTCTTTTGGCCGAAGCCGAAGGGTTGCATGAAGTCATGGATGGCATCGACACCCAGGTCGCTGGCCAGCATGTAGTAGTAGGTATCGCAGGATGCAACAATGGAGCGGTACATATCGACCAGACCGTGGCCGCCGGGCTTGTCATCGTTGAAACGGTGGCCGCCGAACATGAAAAAGCCCGTATCCGAGATGGCCTGCGCCGGCGTGCGTTTGCCCAGCTCCAGCGCAGCCAGGGCCATGAAGGGTTTGTAGGTGGAGCCGGGCGGATAGGAACCGGTCAGCGGCCGGTTCACCAGCGGCTTTTCTTCCGACGTGTTCAGCTCGTTCCAGCTCTGCTGATCGATGCCCTCAACGAACAAATTCGGGTCATAGGTCGGCTTGGAGACAAAAGCCAGCACGTCGCCGGTGGCAGGCTCGATGGCCACCAGCGCCCCGCGGCGGTCGCCAAAGGCTTCCTCTATCACTTTTTGCAGCTCGATATCGATAGACAGGATCAGGTTGGTGCCGGAAGTCGGTGCGCTGCGTGACAGGGTGCGCAAGGCCTTGCCGCCGGCCGAGACTTCCACTTCCTCAAAGCCGGTGTTGCCGTGCAAGAGTTTCTCGTAGCTTTTTTCCAGGCCTTCCTTGCCGATATAGTCGGTGCCGTTGTAATTGGAAGAGTCGTCCATATCGTCGATGATGTCCGCGTCCTTCTGGCTGATGCGGCCGATATAGCCGATCACATGCGACGCCACGTCGCCCAGCGGATACTGGCGGAACAGGCGCGCCTGGATATCCACGCCGGGGAAGCGGAAGCGCTGCGCAGTGAAGCGCGCCACCTCTTCATCCGTCAGCCGGGTGCGGATGGGCAGGCTTTCAAAGCTCTTGGAATCTTCCATCAGCTTGCGGAAACGCTTGCGATGCTTGGGCTGGATATCGACCAGCAAGGACAGCTCGTCGATCAGCACGTCGAGGTCGGTCGTGATTTTGGACGGCGTGATTTCCAGCGTGTAGGCAGAATAATTCTGCGCCAGCACCACGCCGTTCCTGTCCATGATCAGGCCGCGATTCGGCACCACCGGCACGATGGAGATGCGGTTTTCATCGGCCTGCAACGCGTATTGATTATGCTTGACGATCTGCAGCCAGACAAAGCGCGATATCAGCAGCGAGAAGCAAATGAACACGAAGCAGCCTATGAATAACAGGCGCATCCTGAATAAATGCAACTCGCGTTCAGTGTTCTTGAGTTCTGTCATGCCTTCGACAATTCATGTATCAGCCGATGGAGAGTCCATCGGCGCAAATCCGATCAGATGGGACGCGTATCGTCCCGGTCCACGGCACGTCTTTGCGGCGCCAGCAGCAGCCAGCTGGCTATCGGCCATAGAGCGGTTGTCACAAAACTTTCCACGAAGTACAGCCAGCCGGGAAATTGCGCATCCTGCGCAACCACCAGCCGGACGATGAGCTGCACCGTCTGCGCAAACAAAAACAGCGGCAGCACATACAGCGACTGCGTCAGCGGCTTGAACCACAATACCCGCCTGTGTATCGTGATGGCGAAATAGGACAACAGGGTGTAGGTCAGCGCATTTTCACCGAGATGGGTGGCGTCATGCACATCCATCAGCAAGCCCATCATGAAGGCCACGCCTATACCCACCTTGCGCGGCTGATGTATGCTCCAGAATACCAGCACCAGCGCCACAAAGTCGGGCACGCCGATCGCGTGGCCCCAGGGCAGGAAATTCAGGAAGAACGCAAGCGCCAGGCTGACCAGGATGAAAAAGGGGCTGGCCGGCAGCAAAATGTAATGCGGGCTATTCATTTCTGCGCCTCCTTGGGCTTGTCTTTTGCCGTGTCTTGCGCAACCGTCTCTTTGGTCACTGTCCTGGCGGGCTCTTTGTCTGCTTCCTTGCCGGGCTCTTTGGCCGGCTCCCTGGCGGAATCACGGGTGACCTTGCGATTGATCTTTTCTTTCTTGGTCCTGACCTCTTCCGAGTCCGGCAGCGGCAGCTCATTCGCCGACACCAGCAGAATCAGCAATTGCTTGTTGCTATCTATGCCGGCGGAAGGCGTACACAGGATGGTTTCGAAAGTCGCAACCGCCTTGCTCTCGACCTGCACCACCTTGGCAACCGCAAGACCGGCAGGATAGACGCCGTCAATCCCGGAAGTCACCAGCAGGTCACCAGCCTTCACGTCGGCGTTGGCCGTCATGCTCATATCCATGTAATTGGGCTGCCCGCGACCGCTGACGACGCTGCGCAAACCATTGCGCACGATTTGTACGGGGATAGCCTGATTCTTGTCCGTCAACAAGGTCACTTCTGAAGTCAGCGGAAATATCCGCGTCACCTGGCCGACGACACCGAGATCGTCGATGACCGGCTGTCCCAATTCCACGCCATGCTGCGAACCGCGATCGAGGATGACCTTGCGGGTATGCGGATCGCGCGCTTCGTACAGGATTTCGCCCAGGATGGATTTCACCGGCAGCTTTTCCCTGGCATCGAGCAGTTTGCGCAAGTGCGCATTTTCCGCGGCCAGCTGCCATTCTGCTGCAGCTTGTCGGCATTCACGGTCTGTTGGCGTTTCAGCCTGACATTTTCTTTTTCCAGCGTATTGGCCGACGTGAAATAATCGGACAGGTTGATCACCGCATCGCGCGGCATCACGGCCACCATCTGCACCGGATACAGCACGGTACCCAGCACTTGCCTGACCAGCTTCAGGGATTTAAGGCGTGCATCAACCACCAGCAAGAAAATTGCCAATACGGCGAAGAACACCACTTTAGCCCGCGCAGAAGCGCCTTGCTTGAACAGTGGTGGTGGACTGTATTCCATGGATGTACCTGCTAACAATCCAACGCCGGTTCAGCGGGGCTGAGGGCGTTGGACATGGACTATGGATTACTCGTAGGAAAAAATGGAACCAAGCTTGTCCATGCGCTCCAGCGCCATGCCCGAGCCGCGCACGACGCAGGTCAATGGATCTTCCGCAACGATGACAGGCAGGCCGGTTTCTTCCATCAGCAAGCGGTCCAGATCGCGCAGCAAGGCACCGCCGCCGGTCAGCATCATGCCTTTTTCGGCAATGTCGGCACCCAGCTCAGGCGGCGTCTGTTCCAGCGCATTTTTCACCGCAGACACAATATTGTTTAGAGGATCGGTCAGCGCTTCCAGGATTTCATTGCTGGAAATGGTGAAGGAGCGCGGAATGCCTTCGGACAGGTTGCGGCCCTTGACTTCCATTTCCTTGACTTCGGAGCCGGGGAAAGCGGAACCGATTGCTTTCTTGATCGCTTCGGCAGTCTGTTCGCCGATCAGCATGCCGTAGTTGCGGCGGATATAGTTGACGATGGCTTCGTCAAACTTGTCGCCGCCCACGCGTACCGAACCCTTGTACACCATGCCGCCCAAAGAAATAATACCGACTTCGGTAGTACCGCCGCCGATATCCACCACCATCGAACCAGTCGCTTCGGATACCGGCAGGCCGGCACCGATCGCCGCCGCCATCGGCTCTTCGATCAGGTACACCTGGGAGGCGCCGGCGCCCAATGCGGATTCGCGAATCGCGCGGCGCTCTACCTGGGTGGAGCCGCAAGGCACACAAATGATGATGCGCGGGGACGGCTTGAAGAATTTGGTATCGTGCACCATGCGGATGAACTGTTTCAGCATCTGTTCGGTGACGGTGAAATCGGCAATCACGCCGTCCTTCATCGGGCGTATCGCCTCTATGTTACCGGGCACCTTGCCCAGCATCTGCTTCGCTTCCTTACCTACCGCTTGAATTGTCTTTTTGCCATTAGGACCGCCTTCCTGGCGTATCGCCACTACCGAGGGCTCGTCCAGAACGATGCCCAGGCCACGTACATAGATCAGTGTGTTAGCGGTACCCAGATCAATCGCCAGGTCGTTTGAAAAATAGCTGCGTAAAAAACCAAACATGTATTGAGTCCTGTATGTACTGACCCGCAGCCGATGCTGCGAGCCTTAATTTTTTAGAAATAGGGGTCTTGCGAACGCAAAGAAAGCACGCTCATCCGCTCATTTAAAGAAGGGGAAGAAGCATAGCGAGCTAGCCAAGGCCATGTCGAGAAGCGCCGCCGCACTAAAACACGGCGGGCATCACAGGCACGAGATTGGCTCGCGCAATAGCTTATTCACCCCTTTAAGGGCATTAACCCGACATTCTACCTTATAATCTAAGTAAATTTAGTTGATCGAAACACCTAAAATGTCGGACCAATCAGCGATTTTTCAGCAATTTTGCTCGCATTACCCGCTTTTTAGCATTTACTTACAAAAAGATCTCATCATGTCACTTGACCTTTCCGATGTGAAACGAATCGCCAACCTGGCGCGACTCGAACTTTCCGAGGCCCAAGCCGCCTCCACGCTGGACAAGCTAAATGGTATTTTTTCATTGGTTGAACAAATGAAGGCCGTGGACACCACCGGCATCGCGCCATTGAGCCATCCTATCGCCGCCGTTATGGAACACCTGTCGCTGCGCCTGCGCGAAGACGTGGTCAGCGAAAGCAATCGCCGCGAAGACTACCAGCAGCCCGCCCCCGCCACGCAGGACGGCTTGTATCTGGTACCGAAAGTGATTGAATAAATAGCAAATAAATTGCTGCGTGACCACAACACGGTAGAAAACCAGCGTCAGACAGAAAGACGCAAATCGCAAGGATACACCCCGGTATGCATACCAAGACCTTAAAAGAACTATCCATCCTGCTGCAAAGCAAGCAAATTTCCGCCACTGAATTGGCCAAGCACTTCCTGGCCCGCATCCAGGCCAGCGACTTGAATGCGTTTACCCATGTCGACGCAGCGCTGACGCTGCAACAGGCGGCGGCCGCCGACCAGCGCCTGGCCAATGGCGACGCGACGCCGCTGACCGGCATCCCGATTGCGCACAAGGACATTTTCGTGACCCGCGACTGGCGCTCCACCGCCGGCTCCAGGATGCTGGAGAACTACACCAGCCCATTTGATGCAACCGTGGTGGAGCATTTCAAGGCCGCGGGCATGGTCACGCTGGGCAAGCTGAACTGCGATGAATTCGCGATGGGCTCCAGCAATGAGAATTCCTATTTCGGCCCGGTAAAAAACCCCTGGGATTTGACGGCGGTGCCTGGCGGCTCGTCCGGCGGCTCCGCAGCGGCGATTGCCGCGCGCCTGGCGCCGGCGGCCACCGCGACCGATACCGGCGGCTCCATTCGCCAACCGGCCTCCTTCTGCGGCGTCACCGGCATCAAGCCTACCTACGGCAGCGTATCGCGCTACGGCATGATCGCCTTTGCATCGTCGCTGGACCAGGGCGGCCCCATCGCCAAGACCGCAGAAGATTGCGGCATGCTGCTGAATGCGATGACCAGCTTCGATCCCAAGGATTCCACCAGCCTGGAGCGCGCCAAGGAAGACTTCACGCGCGACCTGAACAAGGATTTAAAAGGCTTGCGCATAGGCGTGCCGCGCGAATTTTTCAGCGAAGGCCTGGCCAAGGACGTGGAGCAGGCCGTGCGCGCGGCGCTGGCCGAATATGAGAAACTGGGCGCGACGCTGGTCGATATCTCTTTGCCGAAGACCGAGCTGTCCATCCCGGTGTACTACGTGATTGCACCGGCCGAGGCTTCGTCCAACCTGAGCCGCTTTGACGGCGTGCGCTACGGCCACAGGGCGGCGGATTACAAAGACCTGAACGACATGTACAGCAAGTCGCGCGCAGAAGGCTTCGGCGACGAAGTCAAGCGCCGCATCCTGGTCGGCGCCTATGTGCTGTCGCACGGTTACTACGATGCCTACTATCTGCAGGCGCAAAAAATTCGCCGCTTGATCGCGCAAGACTTCCAGGCCGCATTCCAGCAATGCGACGTGATCATGGGACCGGTAGCCCCCACAGTGGCCTGGGACCTGGGTGACAAGACCGACGATCCGGTTGCCAACTACCTGGCAGACATTTTCACGCTGTCCACCAGCCTGGCGGGTTTGCCCGGTATGTCGATACCTTGCGGATTCGGCCAGGGCGAAAAAAATGCAAAGCGCCCGGTGGGTCTGCAGTTAATCGGCAATTATTTTGAAGAGGCCCGGCTGCTGAATGTCGCGCACCAGTTCCAGCAAGCGACCGACTGGCACATGAAATCGCCGCTATGAAATTCGTCCACCGCCTGATCCTGGCCTGCTGCACGGCGATGATCGTCGGACCGGCACTGGCGCAGACGCTGGAGACCAGCTTCGTCTGCAGCGAAGTTCGCAAGGAAGACGGCGACGGCGAGCGCATCAATCTGGCGGACCAGGGGAAGATCAAACTGGATGGAGACAAGATCAAATCCTTCCAGTGGGAATCCTCCCTGTTCCGCACCACACACGGCTACGATTGCAGCATCGACGAAGGCGACGGCGTCCAGGCCGAAGTGACCGAGAAAGGCTGGCGCATCACCTTGAAAAACGCGATGGCGGCGCGCGCCGCGCGCGGCTATGACTCCGAGCGCGGCAGCAACTGCAGCATCCGGCTGGAACGCAACGGCGATGAATTGCAGATCAAGCCCACCTGCCCGGTGCTGTGCGGATCGAGAAACAATTTTACGGCGCTAACGGTGAATACGAAAACGGGCACTTGCCGTTACGACGAATAAAAGATGAGCACGCGTTACCCGCGCGTCCAATAGACAAGAAGGAAAAGCACTATGCAATGGGAAGTGGTTATCGGTTTCGAGACGCATGCGCAACTCTCGACCAAGTCAAAAATTTTTAGCGGCTCTTCCACCCAGTTCGGCGCGGAGCCCAATACCCAGGCGAGCCCGGTGGATCTGGCGCTGCCCGGCGTGCTGCCAGTGATGAACAAGGGCGCGGTAGAAAAAGCGATACAGTTCGGCCTGGCCGTCGGCGCTACCATCGCGCCGGAATCCATTTTCGCCCGCAAAAATTATTTTTACCCTGATTTGCCCAAGGGCTATCAGATCAGCCAATACGAAATTCCAGTAGTGCAAGGCGGCTATGTTTCCTGCGTGGTGGAAAAAGACGGCAAATCCGAAGTCAAGCGCATACAACTGACGCGCGCCCATCTGGAAGAGGACGCCGGCAAATCCCTGCATGAAGACTACCATGGCATGACCGGCATAGACCTGAACCGCGCCGGCACGCCGCTGCTGGAAATTGTCACCGAACCGGTGATGCGCAGCGCCGCAGAGGCGGTGGCGTATGCCAAGTCGCTGCATTCGTTGGTGGTGTGGCTGGGCATCTGCGACGGCAACATGCAGGAAGGCTCATTCCGCTGCGACGCCAACGTGTCCGTACGCCCGGTGGGCCAGACCGAGTTCGGCACCCGCTGCGAGATCAAGAACCTGAACTCTTTCCGCTTCCTGGAGGAGGCCATCAATATTGAAGTGCGCCGCCAGATCGAGTTGATCGAAGACGGCGGCACGGTCGTGCAGGAAACTCGCCTGTACGACCCGGACCGCAAGGAAACGCGCTCCATGCGCAGCAAGGAAGACGCGCAGGACTACCGCTATTTCCCCGACCCCGATCTGCCGCCGCTGACCATCAGCCAGGAATGGATAGAGCAGGTGCGCGCCACCATGCCGGAGCTGCCGACCGCGATGCGCGAACGCTTCATCAGCCAATACGGCATCTCCGAATACGACGCCATGATCATGACCCAGTCCAAGGCGATGGCTGCGTATTTTGAATCTGTAGTAACCGCGGCCGGCGCGGCACAAGCCAAGCAAGCCGCCAACTGGCTGATGGGCGACGTCTCCTCGACGCTGAACCGCGAAGGCATCGACATCGCCGCCATCCCGGTCAGCGCTGCGCAATTGGCGTTGCTGCTGCAACGCATCGCCGACGGTACCATCTCCAACAAGATTGCCAAGGAAGTGTTCGCCGCCATGTGGCAGGCGCCGTCCGCCGACGCCGCGTTGGCGGACCAGGTGATTGAAGCCAAAGGCCTGAAGCAGATTTCCGACGTGGGCGCACTGGAAAAAATCATCGATGAAGTAATGGCCGCCAACCAGCAATCGGTAGACGAATACCGCGCCGGCAAGGAAAAGGCTTTCAATTCTTTGGTAGGCCAGGCAATGAAAGCCACCAAGGGCAAGGGCAATCCTGCGCAGGTGAATGAATTGTTGAAGAAGAAATTGGCGGGCTGAGGGTGATGTTTTAATTATCCTGAGATAATAGGATTGAACTTGAAGACGCTGCCGCCCGGTGAAAACTGGACGGCATCTTACTTGTTGGAAGTCCTATCGCTCCGCCGCTATATATGCAGGTGGCGGCGCAAGAAAACTTGCGGGCATCCTCCGAATTTTCCTGCGCTGAGGAGCCAAATAAAAACATGCGCGTTCCAGTTCAGGTTGCGGTAAAGAATACCTGTTTACTGGGAGGCGAAATTTGCGAGACGAAAAGAGTATTCATAATTAGATGCAACATTTACGATTTGAAGTCCGAGTTGTCGAATATTTAGCGGATGACATCTACCTTCCGTCATTCCAAACAAGACTCAGATATGCAACCCCTGATTATTAACTTGGCGCCCACCGGGATGGTGCCGACTCGTGCGCAGTCTCCATTGGTCCCTTTAAATCCATCCGAAATCGCCGAAGATACCGCTCGTTGCGCCGCGCTTGGCGTGTCGATGGTGCATTTGCATGCGCGGGCACAGGACGGCACGCCGACCGAAGATATAGCGGTATATAAAGAGATCATTGACGCCATACGCGAACAAACGCCGGAAATGATCATCGTTACCACGACCAGCGGACGTGTCGCGAGCGAAGTTGAACGTCGCGCGAGCACTCTCTATCTTGATCACAAGTTTAAGCCGGATATGGCAAGCCTCACTCTGGGATCGATGAACTTCTCAAGGGAGGCCAGCGTCAATGCTCCGCAGACAATCACCCGCCTGGCGCAGATCATGCAAGAGAGCGGCATCAAGCCCGAGTTGGAAATATTTGATCTGGGCATGGTCAATTTTGCCAAAATCCTGATCGACAAAGGATTGATAGAACCCCCGTATTATTTCAATATCCTGCTAGGCAATCCAGGGACGGCGCAGGCGACACTATTGCATTTGGCTGCAATTATTGGAGACCTTCCGCCACAATCGATTTGGTCCCTCGGCGGAATAGGCCGTTTTCAGACACAGGCAAACGCCTTGGGAGTGGTCATGGGACATGGCGTTCGGGTAGGCCTGGAAGATAATCTATGGCTGGACAACGAGCGCACGCAATTGGCGGACAATATGCAATTAGTCCGGCGCATCACCGCTCAGGCCGAGGCCCTGGGGCGCCCGATCGCCCAGGCACAACAAGTGCGCAATATGCTCGGACTGGATAAAAACTAATGAATCAACAGGGGAAGCGGCTGGTAATTTTTGGCATCAGCAATATCTTGTCAGACCTGTTTGACTGCGCTCTTGCTAACGGCATGCAGTTGGAGAAGGTGATCATCCACTTACCGGAGGACCAGAGTGAGCGCAGCATAGGCTTGGCCGAGCGCCTGCAGATGATAAGCCGGTATTGCACGCCGCCTACGGTACAAGAACTGGATGATTTCTCGCCGGCTGCCGATGAGGCATATCTTTTAGGGCCGACCACGCCGTCCCGTGAAAACCTGGCACTGGCACTCAAACAGCGTTTTGCGATGCACTTCGATACACTGGTGCATCCCACTGCTTATGTATCGCCGATGGCGAGCTTGGGCGAAGGGGTCTTTATCGGCGCCAATAGCGTAGTTGGACCAGGTGCCGTATTGGGCGAGCACGTATTCGTCAATCGCGGCGTGACCATAGGACATGATACGCAAATAGGCGCATTCTCACGTATTCAGCCCGGTGCGAACCTGGGCGGTTTGTCTCGTATCGGACGCGGAGTGACGGTGGCGATAGGCGCTACTTTGCTGGAGCGCCTGGTAATCGGAGATCAAGCCTTTATAGGTGCAGGCGCCGTTGCGACGACCGATGTTGCCGATGGCGCCCTGATGGTCGGCATTCCGGCGAAATTCAAGAAGTCACTGATATAGTCCGCTGATGGTATCGCTGTACGGCCAGTTTGCAGGCAGCGAGCAAGCTCGGCCCGGACAAATCCAGATCAAGCCCGGCGTCAAAACGTTGCTGCATCTGTTTGCCGATGTTGATACGCAGGCCCGGATTGCTGATCAAGATCTCCAGCCGGTCGAAGTATTCATCCATGCCGGCAATCGCCGCGCTGCCTACCTTGTCACCACCGTCCGTCTCTGCAAAGCTCAGTGCTGGCAGCCCCAAGGACATCGCTTCTGCAACAGAAAATCCGCCTCCCATCACAGGTGGGTTCACGTAGATGTCGCTCTTTCCAAGTATGTTCAAGGCTTGTGGCGTATACGGAATCAAACGCAGCCGATCTTGTATCATTTCCAAAGCCGGCGGCAACATCCCCTTTCCGCCTACGATTAACCAAACAAGCGCGGGATACTTATCCATGACCGCACACATGCGTTCCGCCCATATCCCGTTGATCGAGACGTCGAGATGGCTGCCAATGGAGACGAGCACGACGGCGTCCTGGCCTAAGCCCAGGCTATCCCATGAAAAAGAACCATTGATAACTTTGCGCCGCACGCGATACGGATGGTACCAGGCCTGACTCTCGGGAAATCTACCGCCCCAGGGTCGAGAAATTGTATTGGCCAAGCCCGCTTGCGCTGTTAGCCAGACATCGGTCGGGACCATAGGAGAAATCGAATTGCTACCTAGGCCAAGGATAGGATATGTTTTGTATAGAGGGCAAATCAATCCGGAGTGCAAACCGACAAAAACCACGAGATCAGGATCAAACTCTACAATGCTATGTAGCATGTCCAACCAGCGGCGCATCAATGAAAAGCGTTGGTCACTAGCATGAATTTTGGTCTCTGCGCCAACAGACTGGACCCACGCTGCCAGATTCATGCCATATGGTGTGTTGCCTGCGCCCGTTCCCATCAGATGGACGAAATCGGGTCCAACCGTCTCCTGGCAAGAAAACAGGTTTACCGTGATATCGTTTTGAATCAATGTCGCCGCCTGATCCAGCGCCATCTGGGTCGGAGGATGTTGCGGATTGCTTAGTTGAGGCGCGATGATTGCCACTTTTCTGATCTGCTGCATGGGCCTGGCTTGTGGAGGTGCGGCAAAGCGCGTCGTCAGATGATTACCGATCAGCAGGGAAAGATCGGGCAAATCCATGTCGCTTAAAGTTTGCGTAAAGGTCGGCCTGTTATCTGAGTAGAGTAGAGCCCGTTGCGAAGCGACATGAAAGAACGCGGCTAGCCTGTCTGGGTCTTGAGGAGTGATTGTTTTCAGGAAGCCGACGGCCTTTGCTAAAAACTTTGTATCGGCGGTGGCAGTATCCAGAAAAGTTGCTAAATAGAAGCCGGAAAGCCCTTGGTCAGGAACCAGACTCACCAGTGTTTGCAATACGCCATTGAGGACATCAGGCCGAGAAATAGCGCGCACCTGCACCATCAAATGAAGCCAGCAATGGCTTGCGGTCGGATTGGCAACAGTGCGGTCGACGGCATCGTTCAATAACAATAGATGCTCTTCGGTGTGGTCCTCGAACGTCGAATTGGCAGGCATCGATATTTAGTAATAATACAAAGGCAAAATTGTAACCATAACCTGCTATAAGCACTAACACTGATTCAACGCGATGGTGATTATCGCGAAACCGCGAGAGGAGCGCGCTGGTGTCTTTGTTCGTAGGGATCTGAAATCATTCAGGCAAAAGCTGATGCCAGAAAGTGGGCTTTACATTTCTATTAGGCGACGCAGCAAAACTGGGCACAAAAGTAAAAAATAAATAAAAAGGCCTTCTGTGAATCGACGGCATCCAACGCATTCTGCGTTGCATCGTCGCCGTCACTCTTTATGTCGTTTTGAGTAAGTGTAATCGCCATGCACATCTAGCTCCACCAAAGCCTGGGTTTATTTTTGTCAGGATATTTAAAGCCGCATCAATTTGTGCGGACTACTGTTTCATTTCTGGCTACGTAGTGGGGCGCAAGTTCGTTCAGATGTTTCACCAGATGCTGATCTCCAAATAAAAGGTCGTAGGTCAGCAATTGCATCGTCCGCAGGTATTGCCCCTTTTTTGCGCCCAGACCGGTGGTCAGCTGGCCTGCCGCGTTTTCGGAGAATTCGTGGATATGGGCCGGCATTTCATGGGATGCCGCATCCACCATTTGCCAGTAGGGCGACATCGGAATTCCCGCTGCCCTCAGCATCTGGGGCCCCATATCGTTCATCTGGAAATGCCTGTCAGGCCAGCCGACCGAGGCCTGGTTGCTGACCAGGATGGCTTGCACGGTATGGATTTTCCTTTGCTCATCGGCCGTCAGCAAATCGTAGTGATCGCTGGAAACCATTTCAGCGTCCTCCATCATATGCAAAGGTACGCTCAAATGATCTCCAAAAAAAATCAATAAGGTCGGACGCTCTCGTTGACGCACTGCCGCAGCCAGCGCCGCAAAACTTTGATCCGCGTCATGCATGCCCTCGGCATAGTTATCCAGCATCACCTGCATCTCCGGCGTGGGGGCATTTAACGCCCGCAGTTTTCGATCTGTATAGCGCGAGGGGTCGGCATAACCGCCATGGTTTTCCATCGTGGCGGCAAAAATGAATTTCGGCTTTTTCGA
>Ga0210384_10002652_pt1 | contig 21642 bp, 22 predicted proteins | sample IncBWH2MmetaG_FD_160574 | JGI IMG/M metagenome (GOLD analysis project Ga0210384, IMG submission 160574) | Forest soil microbial communities from Barre Woods Harvard Forest LTER site, Petersham, Massachusetts, United States - Inc-BW-H-2-M | ecosystem: Environmental > Terrestrial > Soil >...
ATTCTTCTCCTGTGCTCTGAGCCGCGCAATCTCTTCCACGTCCGGATCGATCCCCACCGCACGCAGTCTTCGCCCCATCCGCCGCCAGCGCCGGTCGATTCCCCCCGAACACCCGATGTCAACAAGTTGAAATGCGTCCGGCGCGGAAATCTTGGCGATGTAATCGAGCAGCGGGCAAGAGTTGACCAGTCCGTCCATTGTCAGGCTCGCGTCAGCAACATCCGCACGCTTTCCCGCGGAACGCCTCCCGTCCTTCCCAGATGATCAAGGGAGTGATCACGATGGCGGCAAGCGGGTCGGCCCAGCGGATGTGCCAGATCGCGTTGAGCGCCAGCCCCAGCAGCGCCACCAACGACAAATATGCGCATAATGCCGACTCCGCCGCGTCCGCCCGCAGCGCCGCGCTTCCAGTCCTGAACGAGAGCCGGCGCTTTTCCCGCGCCAGCCACGGCATGATCACGATCGCGGCTGCCAGAATCGCGATTCCCCAATACGTGGGCCTCGCCTCCGTGTATCCGAGCAGCGACAAGGCGGAGATCCCGAGCACATATGCCGCCAACAGAAATAACAGCACGCCCGCGATGCGTGCCGCTCGCCTCTCCTCGTGTTCGCCGCCTGCGGCCGATCGAAATCGCCACAACACCACGACCGCCGAGAACAACTCGATCGCGCTGTCGCCGGCAAAGGCGGTCATCGCCGGACTGCGCGCTACCCGCGCGGCCCACATTCCGACCACCACCTCGACACTCATCCACAGAATAGTGATCGCCTGCACGCGGTGGATGCGGTGCAGATCGGCCGCAGGAAGGATCTGTAGGCTCGAGACCATGACCTGTTGACAGTTAATGTACGCGGAGAATCAAAAAGAAGCACGCACCGCGAGCGACTCGTCCCGACCGCTTCTTCGAAACCCTCTAGTGTTGAAACCCAGGCGACGACGGCGCAGTGCGCAGCGCATCGAATGCTGCGTCCTTCTCAAAGCGCGTGGGGAAGCCCGCCGCGTACGACGCAAGGCCTGGACAGATCATATTGTGGAATCCGTCGAACCCGAACGCAGCCATCTCCCGGTGCGCCCGCGCCGCAGTCCAACCTTGCTCGGCCATGCGGTAACTCGCGATCATCAGACCGGTGCGGTCCACACCTAGGCGGCAGTGCACGAAGATCTTTTTGTCGGGATTCGTTCGCAGAACGCTCAGAAACTCGGCGACCTGGCGATCCTTGGGATACGCGCAGTGCCACGGAATCGACACATATTGCATTCCCAGCTTTTCAACCGTAGCGCGCTCTGCCTTGCTGTCGCCTCGCAGGTTAATCACAAGCCCAACTCCGCGCCTTGCAAGTTCCTCGAATCCCGCCTGGGTCGGCTGTCCGCCGCGCAACAGTTGGCTCGTGACTTCACCGAAGTTGGGGACGCCGTTTAGCGGCAAGTGCTGTCCAATCAACCCGTCCGCATTGCCTGCGGGACTCGGACTCGCCGCCTGCGGATGGACCGGAACGCCGCCTCCCAATGCGAGGACGAGAATGCCCGCGGCCAAGGGCCGATACCTAAAGAGAATCGACGCGAACTGCATAACCACTTGGATGCAGGTGTGCCGCCGAAAGGCGGCCACATCCTGAAGAGTTGTGGGTCTGGCAGGAAATCGCGTAGACGCTGTCATCTCTGAGCGTGGCCAGAGACAGAAGCCTCCGTGACCCGAAGCCAGAGCCGAAAGCCTAGCGCCCAGAGCCTGCTATCCCCGTTCGAAAGCATGCTTCTTTTCCAGTTCCGCCAGCGCCGCCTCGGCTGCGGATTCAAATTCCTCGGCGCGCGCCATCAATGCAGGCTCCGCGGTGGCATAACGTCGAGCCAGCTTGATCAGTTCGCGCCCAGCCAGCTGGATCGCAATCTCGACCAAATGATCGGTGGTCGACTGCAGATACTGCGCCTCAGTCGCATCGCCCAGCCAGACGTCTCCACCGACCAGCTTCGTCTGCCAGTAGATCTTCCGCTCGAGAAACAGGGCAATCGTCTCATCCGACGCCTTCCCGAACATCCACTGGTTTCGCCTGAAATCGTAATGACGGCTGGAAAAATGCACGGGCACCAGCTTCCCCGATTTCACAAACTCGACCTGCCGCTTATCGACTTCCTTTCGCAGCGCATTGATCACCGGGCTCAGCGCGTCCTCCGGCTCGAGCGACGGCAGCACCTCCCGCAACGTCGCTGACAGGTTTACCGCCACCGGCGCGTGCAGTCCTTCCGACCCCTCTAGCCGGATATCGGAGTGCAGCACCCAAAAATCTGCTCCCGATGTCGATTTGTGAAATGGCCACTCCAGCAGAATGCTGAGTGGCAACCCGGTCAGGGTTACGTAGATGGTCTTTCCTCCAGTCGATCTGTTGCCTTCCGCCATACCTGGTTACGTGTCCTCCGCAGAGACCAGACATTTTATCCCCTTCCACGGCATGCTCGAACGAACCGTTCGTCCACTCCCGCGCAGTCTCCGAAGCTCCCTCTCTTCAGTCTGAAGACCTGCGCCACTCCACTTTCCGCTTTCCCCGACCCCGCGGGCTGATTTCGTCCCCGTCGTGCTCGCGAGTTTCGCGCCGTTTGTTCCACCCATTGACTACGCTGGTGCGTAACGAACGCGGTTCTCCGCCAGCCCTCTGCGGAGGCTCGAGCGGTCGCCCTGCGCCCAATCTCCTATCGACATCCCACACCTGCATACGAAACGGAAGCAGGCTCCTCATCCTCAGCAGAATCCAACCCCTCACCCACCGCCTGGTCTAACTCCTGCACCTCCGACTGAACCACCTGAACTTCGTTCATCTCGCGATCCGATCGTTCAGCGTCTGCCACCGAACGCATCACCAGCAGGATCAGCGACGCGAACAGCGCTACCAACGGCCACCCATGCACAAGTGCGGTAACGGCTGGAATATTGAGTTCGCTCGCAACTCCATCCAGCTTGCTCTGCAAGCTCGCCATGCCGACCCCCGCCAGCACCGCTGCCGCCACTGTGTCGTGCGTCCAGAACGGATATCGTCCGTGCGCCATGACGTCCACCTCCCTCGGCGCGAGTCACCCCACGCCCTCGCCCCGTCGCAGGAGCGAGAGACGCTTGCTAAAACCTTCCCTCATCCGCCGAAGGCCCATAAATCGCCGGAACAGGTTGTTCGAGCAGCCGCAGATAAACTGTCAGCTGCCCGCGATGATGTGCCAGGTGATTGAAAACCGAATCTCGCAACACGATGTGACGCGGTGTCGACTCCATCACCTGCTTCCCGGCCACCAGCATCCGCCAGGGCTTCAGCAAGTGTTCGTCGTTCGTGTTCTGCAATGACTTCCTCGCCGCGGCGACCGCCTCGTCATGCCCCCTCACCAGATCCTTCACCGTTCGCATGCTGGATTTCTGGTAGGTCGCCAGATCCAGCTCATCGCGATCGATCGTGAGGACAGTCCATGAGGGCAGCATCGCCACCAACTCGGCGAGATACCCCAGAACCATCGACTTCGGATGCGGTTTCCAGTCGTACTTCCCCTCCGGCACACGCTCCAGCGTGCGCCGCGTGCCACTCGCTTCTCGTTCGAGTTCCCCCAGGAACAGCTCCGTCATCTTCATGACTGCCTCCTTGAATGTTTGATATCCGTGGGCCCGCTCTCGAAAATCCAGCCGCTCACCTGGCGTGGGCGCCTTGAATCGACAGCGAAGAAGCTATCAATAATTGCGGACAGATTCGGTCCTCAATAAATGCTATTGTTTTTCGGTATGTTGCAGACCTCGGCTCGCCTTCTTCGCCTGCTTTCGCTGTTTCAGGCCCAGCGCTACTGGTCGGGAGCCGATCTCTCATCGCGCCTCCGGGTCACCGCTCGCACCTTGCGCCGTGACGTCGATCGCCTGCGCAGCCTCGGCTATCCCGTGCACTCCACATCAGGCGCAGCCGGTGGATATCAACTGGGAGCCGGCGCCACCTTGCCTCCTCTTCTGCTCGACGACGATGAAGCCGTGGCCGTCGCGGTCGGTTTGCGCACCGCTGCGAGCGGAACTGTCAGCGGTATCGAGGAATCATCGCTGCGCGCTCTGATGAAGCTCGAGCAGGTCTTGCCTTCGCGATTGCGCCGCCGGGTCTCCGCTCTGCATGCGTTCATCGTGCCGCTTGCCAATCCCGGGCCAACCGTCGATCTCAACGTTCTCTCTACGATCGCCGGAGCCTGTCGCGATCACGATGTCCTTCGCTTTCGCTACCGCGGACGTGACGGCCAACCCAGCGAACGCGCCGTCGAACCGCATCGCCTCGTGCCCACCGGACATCGCTGGTACCTCGTCGCATGGGACCTCCGCCGCACCGATTGGCGTTCCTTTCGCGTCGACCGCATTCAGTCGAAGCTCTCCACCGGCAATCGCTTCACTCCGCGTAAGCCGCCCGAAGGTGGTTACGCCGCCTACGTCGCCCGCGCCATCTCGTACACGCAGTATTCCTATCGCGCGCGCGTTCTCTTCCACGCGCCTGCAGAAACGATCTCTCGCTGGATTCCACACAACGCCGGCCTCGTCGAGCCCGTCGATGAGCGCACCTGTACCCTGCAGACGGGCGCACAATCGCTCGAGACTCTATCGATTTATTTAGCTTTGGTAGGAGTTGATTTCGAAGTACACGAACCGCCCGAACTCGCCGTGCATATGCGTACCCTGGCAGAGCGCTTCACACGCGCCCTCGCAAAGCAGCAGGCATAAAAAGGGTTTTTGTGATCGTCATCCCGCGCGGAGCAAGACAAATCCGGATTACCACGCGTAGTACCTGAGACCCAAGACCCGAGACCCAAGACCTGATACCTGCCACCTGCTCTATTGAAACTCCACGACCGCAAATCCGAGTCCCTGCAGAAGGCTGGTTAGCGTCGATCGCGCATTCTGCTGGGCCGTCTTTAAAACACCATCCGCCAGCGCGGCCTGCTGCAGCTGACGTTCCGCCTCCTGTCTTACCTGGGTCTCCAGATTCGGATCCACCGGCACGAGCAGCCCCGTCTGACGTGAATACACACGCGTCCGCGCATTGTCCAGCCGGGTCGTAAAAACCTGTGGCGCGGGCAAACGCAAGCGCACGTTCTTTCCGCTTATCGACACATCGCCGCTCTTCAATCCTGAGAAGTCGACTCCGGCCACCACCTCGCCATGCACAATCATCAGCAGCTTGTCGCCCGCGAGAAAGTCCGGAAGGATCGTACTCTCCTTCTCGCCGCTCACGACTTTGTCCATCGCGTACACCACCGTCTCCAGCCGCTGCAGCTGCTAAATCTTGTTGACCACCGTCGGCTGACTCACATCCACGTGCGTATTTCTTCCTAGCACGCGATTCCAGAACGACGTCTCCGCCTGCCGCGTCAGAAGCATGAAGCCGGCAACGGCCGCAACGCCCACACCAATGCCGATCAACAGCGCAACAATCCACCGCCCCGTCCCCCGCGTTTCCGCCGGCGGACTAAATACCGTGTTCATCGAATTCCACCGCCTCGATTCTCCGGAACATAACACATCACGCTGCGCTCACACACGCCGACAACCCTGACATCTGTTACTGCGGAAAGCCGCTCCGTTGCGGTCACATTCCGGGCCGCCCAATGCCCCGCATCGTTTCCCCCAAGACATAACCTTAACCACGCGTTTCGACAACAAACATGCGTGTTCTCGCGTCTCTCCGCTTTTTCGTAGATCGTTCACCGAATACTGGATGCAGCCACACCGGCACCGCTGCTCCTCGCTTTTCTGCGTCTAGCAACTCGTGCCGTACTGCGACTTAACGTAAAGCCTGTAAAACGGCAATTCGTCTGCACTATTCAATGCAACTACTGTGGGTCAACACCAGCTGACAAGGAGTTGCGTCAATGAATTTGTTGAGACGATTTTTTCTTCTGAGCACACTTTTCGTGCCTTCGTTTCTGCTCGCACAGACCACTGGCACCATTCAAGGGACCGTGACCGACTCCACGGGCGCGGTAGTAGACAGCGCGACCGTCACCGCCACGAACCTCAGCACCAACGCGACGCGCACCGCCACCTCCAGTGCCTCGGGTTTTTATTCGATCCCGAATCTCGTGCCCGCCGCCTACACCATCAAGTTTGAGAAGCAGGGCTTCACATCCGTCGACATTAAGAGCGCGACGCTCACCACCGCGCAGGTCCTGACGCTGAATGCTTCGCTGAAGATCGGATCCGTACAGGAAGTCGTGGAAGTTAACGGTTCTGAGCTCGCCCCCGTCGAAACAGAATCCACGCAACTCTCGACGCTGATTTCCAATAAGACGATCACCGACCTTCCGCTGCTCACGCGCAATCCGTACGAACTGATCCTGCTCTCGCCGGGCACAAACTCCAACGTCGACTTCACCGGCGGCATTTCGGTAAACGGTTCGCGCGACCGCAACAACAACTTCCTGCTTGATGGCGTCGATAACAACGACACCTCCGTCCCCGGCGGCCCGACCGGCGTCCTCGCCGCCAATCCTGATTCGACGCAGGAATTCCGCGTGATCACCGACACGTTCAATGCCGAATACGGACGCAACACCGGCGCCATCATCGATGTCGTCACCCGCAGTGGTACGAATGGCCTCCACGGAGACGTCTACGAATTCGGCCGATACAATGCGCTAGGCGCGCGCGATTTCTTCAATACCGCACCTGACCGCCAGAATCCCTACGTGCGCAACCAATTCGGATTCTCCGTCGGCGGCCCCATCATCAAGAACCGCACCTTCTTTTTCATCAACGGCGAATACCAACGCTTCCGCACCACGCTGACCGAAACCAGCGTCCTGCCCACGGCACAATTCAAGTCCGGCGTATTTACGACAACCGACGGCAACGGCAACCCTGTCCAAATCGACCTAAGCTCTCCTACCGGCGTCAACAACCTGACCGGCCTGAGCGTCGATCCCACCATCACGAAGATCTTCGCCCTTCTGCCCAACGCGCCCTCGGACAACCAGATCGCGGGCATCGCCGGCCAGGTTCACTTTGCGAGCCCCGACGCGCTCAACGGCTACGAGTACGTGGCCAAGATTGATCACAAGATTACCGACAAGCACCAACTCACCCTGCGCTACGCCTATAACCACTCCAATGAAACCGACCCCTTCCACACCGAGTTCGCGCCTGGAATTGACGTCCTGGGCTCGCCCGCATACTCGCACGGCGGCTTCGTCGGCCTGGTTTCCACTCTCAACAATCGCCTGGTGAACGACTTCAAGTTCGGCATCAATCGCGTCTTCGCCGGATTCCAGAGCAATTGCGGCAGCATCTTCGATCCCATTACCGGGGTCGATTCGGCTGGCTTCGGGCGCGACTTCTTTGCGCCCGATTCCTCTCTCGGCATCCCACCCTTCTTTGCCTTCGGCTGCAACACGCTCTTTGACGCCACGGGCCAACTGCGCCACACCGGAACCACCAGCTACGCCGATACCATCACTTATGTCAAAGGCAACCACACCCTCAAGTTTGGCGGGGATTTCCGCGATGTGACCTCCTCCGGATTCGACAACTTCCTCTCCCGCGACCAGCTCTTCTTCAACCGCTACACGCAATTCGGGCAGGTCCCGGCGAACCAGTCCGTCAACATTCCCAGTGGGACTCCGAACTTCGTGAACATTCAGGACCTCGCCTGGATGCTTGTCGGCGGCAGCGCCATTCAGTTCCAGGCGCAGTTCTTCAACAAGGGTGGCGTGCGCCAGCCATCCGACGACAAGAAATTCATTCAGCACGAGTATGACGCTTTTATCGAGGACAGCTGGAAAGCCCGGCGAAATATCACCCTGAGCTTCGGCCTCCGTTACCAGTTCGACGGTGTTCCATTTGAACAAAACGGCAACTTCTCGAACCTGTTCCAGAATGCCGACAGCGCCGCTTCGTCGCTGACGTTCACCCTTGTCGGGCCCGGCAACGCAAAGCACGACATGTATAAGAACGACTACAAAAACTTCGAGCCGCGCCTCGGCTTCGCCTGGGATCCGTGGGGCAACGGCAAAACTTCCGTACGCGCCGCCTACGGCATCTTCCACGACCGCATCTTCGACAATCTGTTCGGCAACGCCCGCGGCAATCCGCCCTTCCAGGGCAGCTTGGTCAATGTGTTCGGCACTCAACCCGAGACTCCGGAAAACGTTCCGTTCGCAGCCACGGCGCCTCCCGGCCTCACTTACACGAATGGGGATTATGCTGCGGCGACCCTACTCGGCAACAATATCCGCATGCCCATGAGCCAGAGCTGGAACTTCGGGATCCAACGCGACCTCGGTCAGGGTTTTGTGCTCCAGACCACTTACGTCGGCAATCACAGCACGCGCCTCATTCGCAGTCTCGATGCCGCGCCACCCGATCCTGCTCTGGTGACGACCGCCATCTCTGATTGCGTTGCCCAGGGCATCTGCTCCCCGGGCGACCCGCAAGGCGTCATCAGCGGATCCACCCTCTACACTGGCATTACCGACCAGTTCGGCAATGTGTTGGTACCACCCTCCGTTCGTCAGACCGCCGTCCAGGTTACTGGCCCTGGCGTGCCCAACAGCATCACGCTGACCAACGCTTCCTCGAACTACAACTCGTTGCAGGTCCAGTTGCAGAAGGCGGCCGCGAATGGCTTGCAGGTTGCCGTCGCCTACACCTATGCGCACGCCATCGATAACTCGAACGATCCCCTCAATAGCGCCGTTTCGAGTTTCGGATCGTTCCCCATTGATTCCCGCAACGCCGACACCGTGATGCGTGCCAACTCCGATAACGACCTCCGCCACCGGGCCACGATCAACTTCTCCTACGAATTTCCATTCGGGCGCGGTAAGGCTTATGCCAGTAACGGAGTGCTGGGCAGAATCCTCGAAGGCTACCAGGCTTCCGGAATCGTTACCCTGCAAGGCGGCCATCCCTACACCATCTTCATTCCGGGTGTGGACACCGGCCGTACCGGATCTACTCTCGCAGCTGGCGGCTCGTGGGCGAACGTTGTTGGAGATCCTTATGCCAATACTGGCTCGCGCATCACAGCCGACGGCGTAGTTACGGGTGCTGCGAATCAGAATGCCTTCGTGCAGGCACCCTACGGCTCGCTGGGGAACTCCGGGCGCAACAGCTTCTGGGGACCCAGTTATTACGAGACCGACCTCGCGCTCATCAAGAACATCCACTTCACTGAGCGCTTCCGTCTCCAGCTGCGCGGAGAGGCATTCAACCTTTTCAATCGGCCACAATTCACGCAGCCGGGGAACCTGTTTGGCTTCGGGAACTTTGGTCTCTCGACCTCAACCCTCACGCGCTCCGACGGCACCACGTCGAACCGACAGATTCAGTTGGCGCTCAAACTGTTCTTCTAACCGGGATCAGAAGCGCTACTTGGCCCCCAGCCTTCCACATTTTTTTGAAGGCTGGGGATTTTTATTGTTCTTCTCTTTTTCATTTCTCGTTTCTCTTATGCCCTGATCACCCGATGATCCGATCCTCTCCCTGTCTCCTCTAAAGACTCGTGACTAGGGACTCGGAACTCGCCACTCGGTTTTCTTTGCGTCCTTTGCGGTCTTTCTTTGCGATCTTTGCGGTTAAAAGGTTTTCTCTCCGCACTCTGCGACGCTTCCCGCGGTGGAAGCTCCGAATCTCGCCACTCCCCTGCGACAATATCCCCATGTTCGCCCGCATCTTCGGCCGCGCATCGCTCCTCACTGCATCCGCCCTCTACGCCGTCGCCCTCGTCGCCTTCTGGTTCCTCGCGCAACATTTTTCGCTCAGCGCCCGGATCGGCCATTTCCCCAGCACCTTCACTGCCTTCTCCCTGATCTTCGCACCCTTCTTGTTCTTCGGATTCGGGCTCGCCGACGATCTCCGCTCGCGCCTCATCTCGCCCACAACTCGCGTTCTCACTCCTGCTCTGCTCGTCATCCCCTACCTTATATATGCGCTCCCTCGCGGTGAATACCGTTGGACCTTCTTCCTTCTCTTTCTTGCCATTCCTGTCGGCGCGAGCGCGCTCTACCAATTCCTGCCTCCGGGAGGTGCGCATCCCGCAACCCCGAAAATCTGCTGGCAAGACGTCCTCACCCTCGCCGTCGTCGGACTCCCCATCGAGTTCAATTGGTTTTACGCTGCTTTTCCCCACCAAGGTTTGAACTCCCTCCCAAAACTCCTCATGGTCGACGCCGCTCTGTACGCCTTGCTCGTCGCCCGCCCGCTCGAGAACGTTGGCTATGATTTCCGCCCGCGACCGCGCGATCTCCTCATCGGACTCCGCGAGCTTCTCTTCTTCGCTCCCATCGTGATCACCCTCGGCATCGCTCTTCACTTCATCACGCCTCACGGCGGACTGCCGCATGCCTCGGCCGCCGCGTCCGCTCTCTTGATCACCTTCTTCTTCGTCGCCATCCCCGAAGAACTTTTCTTCCGCGGACTCCTGCAGAACATGCTCGAAGCCCGCCTCGGCCGCACCCGCTCGCTCGTGATCGCCGCCGCGATCTTCGGCCTCTCGCACTACAACAAGCCCGGCCCATTCAACTGGCGTTACGTCCTGCTCGCCACCATCGCCGGCGTTTTCTACGGACGCGCCTGGCGCGATCGTCAGCGCCTGCTCACCTCAGCCATCACCCACACGCTCGTCGATGTCTTATGGATTCTCTGGTTTCGGTAAACGAGCCTCGCAAGAAAATGGGACTTATCCACTTTGTGCCCTCCGTGTCTCTGTGGTTAGGAATTCCAAGGCGCCCGTTCGGAACTTGCAACCCGGGACTCCCCACTCGTTTTTTTTTCGCGTCCTTTGCGGCTTTTCCTTGCGCCCTTTGCGGTTAAAAGCTCTTCTCTGCGCACCTAGTCCATTCTCCGCGTCGTCTGCGGTTAAAGGTCTTCTCGCACTCGCCACTTCGCACCTAGCCCCGCTAACTCCCACCCCCTGAATAATTTCCAACTTCCCGAAAATTTCTCCGAGACTTGTCTAATTTCGCCTTCCCCAACCGACATACCAGTAGAAGGCAGAACACAGGAGGCGGTTATGGAACGCAATGAATTCACTTTCAAGTCGTTGGCAGGATCGATCCTCCTCGCCCCTGGGCTCTTCCTCCTCTGCGGCCACCTGCTGTTCGCCGCGATCCACTGGGTCCGCCTGCTGGGCAGCCCCGACTCCGACGGCCTCGGCGTGCTCTCATCCGTCATCTGGGCATCGTCGATCGGAGAACAGCAGTTCCTTCACCTGCTCGTGCACGGCCTGTGGCCGCTGCTGCTCGTCGTCGCCGGCGGAGTGCTGCTCCGCAACGACCCCACCTCCCAGGCCTAAACTGCTTCGCCCCCAGCAGCCCGCTCGATCGCAAACGAACGGGCAGCCCTTCCGGAAAGCCCCCCACATCGCGCTCGGAAGAAAATCGACTGGAAGGATTGGATCATCCGCACACGGTTCGCCGCGCACACCCTGCTAACGAATCCGATCAAGAGTAGTCTGATGGCCTGAGGAAACGTCCGTCATGAAAGAGTTGCGAGTCGTCTTCCCGTCCGCCGTGCTCATCCTTGCTCTTGTCTCATTAGGCACACTGACCGGACGTGCTGCTACGCCGGTCCCACCGCAAACTCAACCGCAGCAGCCGGCGCCCACGATCGCCTCCGCCGTAGACGCCCACATCACCGCCGTGGAAAAACTGGTTGTCGATGCCGCCGAAGCCATGCCCGACGATAAGTTCAACTTCTCGCCCGCCAGCTTGAATCTGCCCGGCAGCGCCTATAACGGCGTGCGCACGTTCGCTGTCGAAGTCCGGCACATCGCAGCCTCGAACTATTTCCTGTGGTCGGCCCTCACGGGCAACAAACTGCCCGACGGCCTCAACGACGGAAACGGCCCGGAGAGCTTGAAGACCAAAGCCGACATCATTCAGTTTCTGAAGGATTCGTTTGCGCTGGGCCACAAAGCCGCGGCAACGCTCACTACCGACAACATGCTCCAGAACGCGCCGGGCAGCAAAAATTCGCGCCTGCACCGCGCGGAATTCGCCGTCGCCCATGCCTACGATCATTACGGTCAGATGGTCGAATATCTTCGGATGAACGGAATCGTTCCCCCTGCCAGCCGAAGCAAGTCCGATTGATGGTAAAAACATCTCTCGCTGCCTGGGTATCAGCGGGCGGAAACGGAGGCGTCGTGAGCGTAAATTCCTTGGCGATCCTTGCTCTCGTCGTAATCCCCAGCACGGTGATTTGGTCCTATTTCGTCTTTTTCCTGGTCCTCGCCCTGGGGCTGATCACAATTTTTCTTCGTGGCGATTGGCAAAAGGCTCAAGGACTCGACAAGCTCATCCTGTTCGGCCCGCTCTTCTACGCGGCGCCACTCGCCGCCTTCGGCACCGAACATTTCACGCTGACGGACCTCATCGCATCAATCGTGCCATCGTGGATTCCCTGGCATCATTTTTGGGCATTGTTCGTCGGCGCTTGTTTCATCGCAGCTGGCTTCAGCCTGGTGACGGGGATTCAGACACGCCTCGGGGCGAGTCTGCTTGCCTTGACGTTTTTCCTGTTCGTCGTGTTGATGGACATACCCGCCTGGGCACACAACCCGCGAGATCGATTTGGACTGACCCTCGGGCTGCGGGAGTTAGCCTTCTGCGGCGGGCCTCTCGCACTGGCGGCGAGCCTATCCGCGGAAGGGAGCGATAAGCGCATCTTTGCAACGATTGCGCGATACTTCGTTGCGATCCCGATCTTGTTTTACAGCTTCGAGCAATTCCTCCACGCCGACCACGTTCCCGGCGTTCCGCTGGAACCGCTGACCCCACAGTACGTCCCCGTACACGCTATCTGGTCGTACTTTGCGGCCGTGGTTTATGCAGTGGCTGGCATTTTCCTGCTGATTGGCAAGAAGACTCGCGTAGCGGCGGCCTGGGCGGGCCTGGCCGTGCTTGTCGTGGAGTTGTTCGTATACGTGCCGATCGCGGTCGTCGAACGCGCCAGCCTCGACAACGGCTTCAACTACCTGGGCGATACCCTGATGTTCGGCGGCACCGTTCTTCTGCTTGCAAGCGCCATGCCGCGCGAGCGTCGCGACGAGTGACTGTCCCTCACAATGACGCGAGCCGAGCGAGTGTTCTTCCCGGCACCGGCAGCCTTCACCACCCTCCAGACAACGGCTCATCTACACCCGTCTCCCGCGTCCTTGGTTGCCGTCACCTAACCCAGTTTTTGAAAGAGCTTGGGGTCACAGGCTGCTGAGGGTTTTGACGTTTGTATCAGGGCGCTGCTTCAGCAGCGCCGTAAGCGACGCAATATAAATGCCCCTTCAGGGGCTGACGTGCGCTTCTACCATTCTCCGCAGCCTGTCGAGCCGTGCCATGAGAGCCACCAAAATATGGGCTTTGGCACTGACGGTCGTCCGACTCTGCTGTCGCTATTCAGGAGATCGCTCCTTACTTCTCGCCTCCAGAGCTCACGCCGGCGCCCTTCACTGCCTTGTAATACGCAACCCGTCCAAACACCATCCGCCTCCCGGACACCTTCTCCCCAGCCAGCCCCGCATCGTTCATGAACGCCAACACCCGATCGTTCGCATTGTCTTCGAGCCGCTGGTGCGCATGAAATAAATGAGCCAGCAAGCTGTGCAGCCCGCCGCCCGCTTCGAAATCCAGCATGTGGAACGAACCATCCGGCTTCAGCACGCGCGCCACCGACTCCAGGAACCTTCCTTTCTCCGCCACTGGCACATGATGAAACATAAACGAGGAGAACACCCGGTCAAACGATTCATCCGGATACGGCAGCTCGTCGCCGAATCCCTCGTCGAACAATACCTCCGTGCCCGTTCGCGCGGCCTTCGCGCGCGCCCGCCACAGCGCCTTCGGGTCCGGATCCAGCCCCACCGCCTCCACTCCTGGCTGCAGCCGCTTGATCATCAGCGTCAACGTTCCCGTTCCACACCCGACTTCCAGAATCCGTTGCCCCGCTCGCAAACCTGCCTGCTCTGCCAGAACCTTTCGCGCGGCGTCTCCGCCAAGCAACTTCACCATCGGATCGTAAAAAGGCAACAACCAGTCCCTCCCGGCCGCCGGAAGAAACGTTCTCGTTGCATTCGCCATGTGCCCCTCCTTGCGCAGGCCGGTCCTGCCAAATTTGATTGTCGCCGACCCGATCGTGATTGGTTTTATCGCTTGTGAACGTATATTCGATGCCGAACATTATGTTCGACATCAACCCCCAAAGCGACGATATCGGTACGACACCCATTCGCTTCGGCGATGGGCGTTTCGCCCACATAGCCGTCTTTAGTCCTCTTTCCGGCCTTGTTCTGCATTGCGCAGGAGCACGGCAACGGCGTGGCGACACGCAGCGCGGAGCTCTGCCGCGCGCTGTGGAGGCAGGAGTTTGGTATTCAGAAAACTGAGGGTGCCGTGCGCAAGCGCCCAGAGCGCTAACACGAGTTGCGCGTAGTCCTCAGGCAATCCTCCGAAACGTTCTGCGCATTTCGCTTGCGCCCAAACGAAGCCAGGACCAATTTCGACAGTTCGCGACTCTGCGGGACGGAGCCTGGGCTCCGCGAAATATAGCGCATACTCTCGCGGATGCTTCAGGCCGTGGTCGATGTAGGCTTCCACCGAATCTTCGAGCGAGCCCGCGGAGCGAAGGTCGCTACTAACCTTACGCTCCGGATTGCCCTTGAAATCAGGTGTTTGCGCAAGTTGCGCCGTCAGCTTGCCCTCTAGCAGCCCGCGGAAAAAGCTCGATTTCAACTGCCCAGTGCGACAACGATCCGGCTACCAAGCCTAAGGATGGTGGCCTGCGACCGCGGCATCCTCTGCCGCATAATCGAACTGTGTCGGTAACCCGTCGGCCGGCGGATTCTCCCGCTCCCAACGGATCGTCTGCCGGATCGCATCCTCGATCGCTACCGGCTCCTCGTACCCAAGCTCGTGGCGAATACGCACCGAACTCGCTGTCCAGTGTTGCGCGGCATTGCCCGGTCTTAGCAAGTGACGCGGCGTGTGCTCTGCTGGCAGGACGACGAACTCCCCTTTCCACCCCATCTCGCTGGCGATTTTTCGCGCCCATTCCAGCTCGCTGAACGATGGTTCCTCGCACACGTTATAGATTCGTCGCTCGGCGCGAGCATCTGTGGCAGCCAGCGCAATGGCAGCCGCCACGTTCTTAACGTAGCCCCGCGGCGAGCGCCAGCCAGCCAGCGCGTCGGCAAAAATGATGTGGTCCCGTCCGTCGGCGATACGCTTCACCACGGGATAAAAACGATGCAGCGGATCGCCGGGTCCATACACCATGGGCAGCCGGAGCACCGTGCCCGGAAGTTCAGGGTCGTTCATCACGATGCGCTCCGCCGGGATTTTGTCGTAATCGTCCGTGACCCAAGCGAAAATTTTGCGCAAGAGCTGCATGCTCTCTGGTGGGTAGGGATGCAGACTGCGCCGCAGCTCCGACTCTTCCGTTAGCGGCACCGCCTGCAGCGGACCACTTTCCGTGCCGTGCAAAACGCCGACCGCGCGGTACACGTCGATGCTGCTCAACATGACCACGCGTCGAGCCACCCCACGGAAGATGTTCATCAGCTCTGTCGCCTGCGGACCCGAACTCATGACTAGGTCGATCACGAGATCGGGAGCAAAGCGCCGCAGTTCCTCAGCGCTGGCGCTGAGTTGATGACGCTCGCCCCGAATCTCGTCCACGCCAGCGGGCGCAGCCCTCGTGCCGCGGTGAAACACGGCCAGCTGGTGGCCTTGCTGCTTCAGCGCCGCCACGACGAACTGCCCGATGAACCCATTCCCGCCAATCAGAAGAACGCGCATAGGACAGTCTCCGCTCACCAAACCTTATAACAGGGCCAACTCAACAAAGATGGCGCTTAAAAACCACCGAAAGCAAGCTACACCTCTTGTAGATCCCCTTCTTCCGCAACCTGCTGGTGCAAGTTTGCGGCGTCTGTTCGCCTTCCGACTTGGGCAACGTGAATGAAATCGCGTTATTTCAACAGTTACTCGCATTTTGGAAATAGACTGCAAGCTTCACGTCTCTCTTCATGAAGGTCGAAGAACCGCTGTATGCGACAACTGTTTTCGAGGAACCTTCCCCATGTGCGTGGACAACAATGCTCAAAGGCCGTTCACCCTTATCCTCTTCGTGATTTCGCTGGCCTTCGTTCTCACGTGCGCCGGTACCGTTTGCGCACAGCAGACCGTACCTGCCGGAGGCACCCAGAACTCTCCGAAGTACGACGTGGTCATTTTCAAAGACGTTATGGTTCCTATGCGCGACGGCGTGAAGCTGGCCTGTAACATCTATCGCCCAGCTCTGAATGGGAAACTCGTAGATGGCAAGTTCCCTGTCATCCTGGAACGTACTCCATACGGAAAAGACTCTGGCGAATGGATGACAGACTTCTTCATTCCGGCGGGTTTCGTCGTGGTTCGACAGGATGTCCGTGGACGATTCAATTCGGAAGGTACCTGGCGATTCTTTCGCGATGACGTCAATGACGGCTACGACACCGCAAAATGGATTGCCGACCAACCTTGGTCAAACGGGGAGATCGGCACCGAGGGACTGTCGTATCCGGGCGGAACGCAGTACGCGTTGGCGCTCTCGAACCCGCCCTACCTCAAAGCCATGTTCCCTGCCTACGCTACTTCCGACACCGGGCATTTTGGTGTTCGACACAACGGCGCCTTCGAACTGCGCTGGATGAACTGGATCTTCAACCTGTTTGGCCCGGAAGGCAGTCGCGCCGCCCATAACCAGGGAACGCAGAGCGCGCTGGTCAAACTGGGCGAGCAAGTCCGCGAGTACGCCAAAGACATGCCGCTGCGGGCGGGGACCACACCCCTGAAATTGAATTCGGAGTACGAGGACTGGCTCGTCCAGGCGATGTCACATGGCGACTACGATGATTTTTGGAAGAACAACGGCATCGACGTCGTGAATCACGTAGCGGAGTTCAAAGATGTTCCCACCTACTTGATCAGCGGTTGGTTCGACTCGAATCTCGGAGCCACGAGTCTAAACTACATCGCTCTTAGCAAGGCCAAGAAGAGCTTGCAGCGATTGATCATCGGACCATGGTGGCATGGTGGACAACGCCTCACCAACGCTGGGGAGGCGGAATTCGGACCTGAGGCCGGTATTAATTTCCGCGATCTTCAGGTGGGCTGGTTCGATCATTGGCTGAAGGGAATCGACAACGGAATTGACCGCGAACCGCCGGTAAGACTTTTTGTGATGGGAGGGGGCGATGCTCATAAAACGCCCGAAGGCAGGATCTTCGTCGGAGGTTCCTGGCGGAATGAGTACGAATGGCCTCTGACGCGAGCCGTGATATCCCCTTATTACCTGCATGCCAAGGGACTGCTTTCACCGGAGAAGCCGGGAAACGAAACCGTCACTAGTTTTCAGTCTGATCCCAAGCATCCGCTGCCGACCTTGGGAGGAAACATTGCGGCGCACAACGGGCCGCCTTCTGGTCACAACTCCATCGAACACCCTGGCGACTCCGGAAATCTTATGGAGCAAGGTCTGTTCGATCAACGCTGCCGCCCCGAGCTTTGGTTCTGCGAAGATGCTCGTCCACTTTCTGCCCGCAATGATGTTCTCGTATTTCAAACCGAGCCATTGGACAGAGATGTGGAAGTAACCGGGCCGTTAACTGTGAAATTGTGGGCTTCGTCGAACGCCCCTGACACTGATTTCACAGCCAAACTGATAGACGTTTACCCGCCCGGTAAGGATTTCCCGGCCGGTGTCGAACTGAATGTCCAGGACGGAATCATACGCGCGCGATAGCGCGAGTCCCTCGAACATGCTGCCCTGATGAAGCCCGGGGAGATTTATCCGTTCACCATCGAGATGTATCCCACGTCCGTCGTTTTTCAAAAGGGTCACCGTATTCGAGTAGATATTTCTAGCAGCAACTTCCCTCGCTTTGACGTCAACTCCAACACCGGCGAGCCGTTGAATGACAATCGGTACTGGGCGATTGCTACAAACACCATTTACCACGATGCTCAGCGTCCATCCCAGATACTGCTGCCGATCATACCTAAGTAGAACTGATCATGAATTGATGAAAAAGAGATAAACGGCGAAACCAGAGGGGATGAGAAGGCCGGTCTCCGGACGGGATGCTGTAGATGGTAGTTGAGGCTACCATGAGGCAGTTTGGTGGTTGGAGTAGTGGTTCCAGCGAGGCAGAGCGAGAATGTTTCTCTGAAGTCGGGCGCGTGAATCGCACTCACTGTTGCCCCGCACCCTCAGAGCTGGCTGCCCATGCCTTCAAGGTTCCGCCGTACCCGAATCGCATGCCACGCTGCAACCGCCACCCACGCGCAGTTCGACAACACGATCATGCGGTCCGCCCATCCATCCAGGCCCAGCACCCCCGGCGGCAACGACTTCGGCGCATGTTGCGGCAAGTGGCCGCCATTCATGTGCAGCATTTGCACTGTCATGATGGCCAACGTCGCAATAAGCAGAACGACACTGATCCAACTCAAGTTCGCGATCCAGAGGAGGGCTCGTCGTGCCGTGCGCCAGCTTTCGTTGCGCCCCAGAGCCACGGTGAGCAGCAACGCCGCAATGGGGAAGCCGATCACTCCCAGCAGTCCCGCGATTCCATGCCCAACTTCATGCGTGATGTCGAAAATCGAAGCCATCGCTTCGCCGATGCCGGCGATCATCAGAAACCACAGGCCCACCCTTCCCGCTTTGGTGTGAATCTGAGACCGGATCGCTGCCGCCAGCGCCCATGAACTGATCCCCCAGCACAAAAACATCAGCGACAGCACCCAGGCGTAGTGGCCGAGTGCATACTCACTGATCACACGCCAGGAAGGTGAGAACTCCGGGCTTAATACGTGCAAAGCAGCCAACAGGATGAGCGTCGCTCCGGTGGCGAGAATCGCCACCCACGCCGCCGGCCCCGCGATCTGCGACACGTGGCTCGTCGCTGCAACCGGGTTTGTCGCAACCTTATTCATAGCGTCCTCCAGATTCCGAGCGCCCGAAGGCGACAGCCGCATCGCGTCGTAGCACGAGCAGGCCGCTAAATTTCTGCAACCGGCTGCCGTGTTGAAGCGCGAGGTGTTAGCCGGCGAAAGCAATCTGTTACGAAACGCGAGTGTCGAAGCGTGCCGTGGAACAGACTTAGGTCCAGTGGCGCAGCGACGGCAGACATTAGCCCACAACGTAAGTTGTGGGAGAGCCAAGGTGGGAAGAACTGAGTCCGCTTCAGCGGACGGCAGCCCTGTCGTAACAGGCTGGAAGGCATCGGCTTCGGCCGAGCCAGAATTGCTCTACTGAAGCTCGGTGGCTTTAGCTGCTGAAATCCGACGATTCGAATCATTCGCCGTCCTGTTATGCAACCCGTTTGTGAAGCGGCTGCGAGATCTTCTTTCGAGTCGCACTTGGCTTCCATGCCGCCGCCCAATCCCCCCAAGGGCGAGGATCCCGAAACTGCCGCCGTCCCGGAAGGCCGGCACACGAAAGTTGAAGGCTGACACGTGAAACTCGAAACTCGAAACTTTGCCACCTTGAAACCTTGACACTCGAAATTCCTAGATCATCCCTTCCAGCCGCACATAGCTTGCTTCCATCCCGCGCTCCATCCCTGTGGCGAGCATCGCCTTCCGGGTCTCAGCATCAGGGAGTGTCATGCGCATGGTCATCAATGTGCCCTCGCCATCCGGAACAAACGTCGTCTCGATCCGGTTGTCGGGAGTCGGATCCGGCAAGTACATCCGCTCTACGTGAACAATCCGTCGATAGGGCTCGAGTTCGAGAAATTCCCCGGTGAGATAAAACCCGCGACCTTTTCCATCCGCCCACTCGTAGCGGATCTTGCCGCCGGGTTTGGCCTCGTTGATGCACACGGGCATCGTCCAGCCCTCAGGGCCAAGCATCCATTTCTGGACCAGCTTCGGATCGATATGAGCCCGGTACACGGCTTCGGGTGGCGCAGCGAATCGCCGGGTTACCACCACGTGGGTATCTCCTTCTGTCTTGAGCGTCAGCTTGCTCATCACCTTTCTCCTCTTTTTCTCTTCTGGAGTTGCTTGTTCTTTCTCTTTGTTTCTTCGGTGCGGATTCTCTTTGCTGGTCCTGACCCTGTCTTGCTGGCGGTTTCCGTGGCATGTCTGCCCGGTGTTTCCGCTGCGGCTCTCTTCTGTGTTTCCATGCCGCCGAGAACCTGATCCAGCCGGTCGTAGCTCCTCTCCAGCGCATTCCGCAACATGGCCAGCCACTGGTCCATTGCCTCAATTCCGGCCTTGGCCAGGCGGCGCGGGCGCTTCGTGCCGTCCACGCGACTCGCCACCAGTCCGGCCTCTTCCAGCACCTTCAGGTGTTGGGAGATTGCGGGTTGCGTCATTTCGAATGGTCCCGCCAGTTCCATCACCGTCGCTTCACCCTTGGCCAGACGCGCAAGAATCGCCCGCCGCGTCGGATCGGCCAGAGCGGAAAAAGCGACATCGAGGTTCAGCGACTCAGCCATAAGTAATAGCTTATATAAGTATACTATTATTGTCAATGCCCAGATATCACGCCGCGCGTGGGTTTTCGCGGCGGCCTCTGCGGTTCTTCTTTGCCCTCTTTGCAGTTAAGAACCTTTCCCGTTCTCCGCTGACCCGATCCGTCGGTTGCACGATGATTCGATTTCTCCAGGCCTTCTTTGCGATCTTTGCGGCCTTTCTTTGCGTTCTTTGCGGTTAAAAGCTTTTTGCCCCGCCGTCCGAGGCGATGTAGGTGCTCGAAACCTGAAACTCGAAACTCTCCGCCATGCCATACTCAGAGCTCAGAGCGATCGCATGACACCCGCCCGCATCCACGAACTGCTTGCCCCCTTCCTCGCGGCCCCGCTGACTGCTGCCCAGCTCGATCAAATATCGATCTACATCGATCTATTGTTGCACTGGAACAGCCGCGTGAACCTCACCGCGATTCGCGATCCGGAACAGATCGTCACGCGCCACTTCGGCGAGTCGCTCTTCGCCGCCCGCCACCTTCTGCCGGATCCGGACGCATCGCCAGCCTCCTCATCCGACCCACAGTCCGCGTCGACCCTCCTCCGCATCGTCGACCTCGGTTCCGGCGCTGGATTCCCCGGTCTGCCCATTAAGATCTGGGCGCCCCAAAGCCCAATGACCCTGATCGAGTCGAACCACAAGAAGGTGGCGTTCCTACGCGAAGTCATCCGTGCCCTTACATTGACGGCCATCGATGTATTCGCCGGCCGCGCAGAAGACTACCTCGCCCGATCGGCCGCCCTGGTAACGCTACGCGCTGTCGAACGGTTCGAGGCCGTCCTCCCGATTGCCGCGGGCCTCCTCACCCCGGCCGGACGCCTCGCCCTCCTCATCAGCCAGCCTCAGCTTCGGCAGGCCAAGGCATCCTCGCTTCGGCTTTCTTGGGACGCGCCGCGACCAATCCCGGACTCCACCGCTCGCGTCATCCTCGTCGGCACACGAACCTGATTCGTAACAAGTGGAATGACACCCGGAGTATCGAGGCCATTTCGGGTTGGCATCGGCATTGCAACGGCCGATGCAGAGGTAGAAGTGGAACGTCATCGACCCTTGAACAAAGGGCGTGCCCACACCTCCATGAACCTGTGGGATAACCGGCTTGGCTACTGGACTTGGCCGACTAGGAATCCAGATAATAAAAG
>Ga0210384_10002655_pt1 | contig 21635 bp, 12 predicted proteins | sample IncBWH2MmetaG_FD_160574 | JGI IMG/M metagenome (GOLD analysis project Ga0210384, IMG submission 160574) | Forest soil microbial communities from Barre Woods Harvard Forest LTER site, Petersham, Massachusetts, United States - Inc-BW-H-2-M | ecosystem: Environmental > Terrestrial > Soil >...
GGCCGCAACTACAGACGGCTCGTGGTCCAGGCGGGGGACGTCTCCCAAACCGACCGTGTGCCTCGCGCGAAATTCGAAGCGAAAAAAATCCTGAAAGGCGCCTGCGAGACGCTCACGCCATTCGGCAGCCGGGACGCGCGCCAGCGGTGTGTCGTCCACAAAAATCGTGCCGGACGACGGCTCATACATCTTTGCAAGCAGCTTGACCAGGGTTGTCTTGCCGGCGCCGTTCTCACCAACGATCGCAACGACGGCGCCCGCAGGAAGTGTCACGGACAAATCGTCCAGCACCACTCGTGACGTGCCGGGGTAGGCGAAAGACACGTGGTCGAGCCGGATACCGTGGTGTAACAAGGTGGGGACTGGCAGATCGCCCGCGGCGGCCAGGGAGGCAGCGTAGTCCTCGAGCCAGGCAAGCCGGCGCGAGCCGTCCATCCAGAATCCGCGCAGGAATCCAATCTCGCCGACGGTAGCGCCGATGTAAGCAGAGAGCCGCGCACCCGCGGCGAGCACAAGGAGCACCGCAGAGGCGGGCGCGTGGAGGCTGGAAGAAACGAACACGACCGCGCCGACATACGCCAGACCGAAGATGGCCCATGCCAGCGAGTGCCACAGGGCCGAGCCCCAGCGCGCGTTAGCCACCGGTTTGTACCAACGCTCCCACGCCGATCGGCGGTCTGCAATGAGGAGCTCTCCGATGCCCGTGACGCGGACTTCCTTCCCGTGGGGCGCGGTCGTGGCGATGGTGAACAAATGACGCGCCAGCCGAGCGCTTTGTGCCCCGCGCTCCTGCGCGTTCCGCTCCACCGCGGGCCGCCAGGTCGAGGTCAACACCGTGGGTACAGCGAACACTCCGAGCAACATTAGCGCCGGATGAATCGAGGCCAGCAAGGCCATCGTCACGCCCAGCCGCAGGATCCATCCGAGCGTGGAAAACACGGACATATACATGTGGTCGAGCACGAAAACCTGATTGCGGAGCATGGATAGGCGATCGAGATACTCCGGGCGCTCCTGATGGGCGATGCTGGCGATCGAGGCTTGCAATTGAGCGACGTGCGATTCGAGCGCGATGGTCACCCTGTCGCGGAAGCGACGCTGCACGCGGGTGCTTACCGTGCGGAGAAACCATGTCGCGGCGGCGGATACTGCGAGGCCAATCGCCGCGCCTTGCATCAAGCCTGGCCGGTGCTGGAGGACGCCTTTTCCGAGCAGCATCAGCCACAAAGCGAGGAGCGCGTCGGGCAGCGCCGCGAGCTGCGACAGCACGAACGCCACGAGCATCAAGCGCGGCTCGTGACGATACCCCAGTTTGCACAATCGCCACATGGAGGAAAGGGCCGGAGGCAGCGGGTCAATCTTCGCGAGTGTCACAGGCGTTCCGGGTGTCCCTGGCGCGCTCTTTCGATCAGGAGAGGACGTCATACGTTTTCCCCTCCTCGTCCGGGACGTTGAAACGCTGCGCTTGGAGATCGAACATAGTGCGATAGCGCCCGCCAAGCGCGATCAGCTCGTCGTGGGTGCCAAGCTCGATGACCCGGCCGTGCTCAAGCACGCAGATACGATCGGCGTGGCGCACGGTCGAAAAGCGGTGCGAGATCAGGATGGTCGTGCAATGCCGTGTCGCGGCGAGCAGGCGATCGAAGATTTCCGCCTCCCCGCGCACGTCAAGGTGCGCGGTCGGCTCGTCGAGCAGCACGACGCCGGCGCCAAACTTGACGGCCGCCAGAGCACGCGCGAGCGCGATGCGCTGCCACTGGCCACCCGAGAGTTCGGTACCGTTGTCGTAGCCGCGTGCGAGCACGGTGTCTAGTGAGGCCAGATTCGCCGCTCCGGCGGACTCCAGCGCGGCGCGAATGACATCGTCTGGTGCGCCGGCAGGTGCCACATTGTCGCGCAGCGGCAGCTCCAGGCGGATGAAGTCCTGGAACACAGCGGCGACGCGCGAGCGCCAGGAGGCAAGATCGAACTCGCGAAGATCGATGTTGTCGATTTCGATTGCGCCAGACTGCGGATCGTACAAGCGGCAGAGCAGCTTTGCGATGGTGGTCTTGCCGGCTCCGTTCTGACCAACGATGGCGAGGGACGAGCCGGCGGGAATCGTTAGATCGAGGTGCTCCAGCACCGGCGCACCTGCCGGGTACGCGAAAGAAACATCGCGGAGACGAACCTCACGTGCAGGTTTCGCGTCCGCAAGGCGATTTCCAGATCGCAAAGCGCCTGCGGGACGCATAGCCGGCTCGAGTCGCAGCACTGCGGCGACGGGGGCCGCCGCACCATCGAGGGCCCAACTGAATCCGCCGAACGCGATCATCGACACGCCGACGGCGCACTGCACGTATACGACGGCTTCCCCGAGATGGATGCGGCCGTTGGCGGCGGCGTTCGCCAGCATATAAAACACCAGCACGTTGGCTGAGACAACGAGAAGCATGCTCCAGATCACAGGACGCTCGCGCAGACGCGTGGCTGCGTACTGAAGCTCGTGCAAGCGAGTGCGTCTGGCGATGAATCGGTCGATGGTCCAGCCGGCGAGGCCGAAGAGGCGCAGTTCCTTGCTCGCGGGCGGATCGACCGCCAGGCGGAAGGCATAGTCGGCGTCCCGCTGCGCGCCGCGTACTTCCTCGGTGTTGCGGTCGCGCCAGATGGCGCTCTCGCGGAGAAGCCAATGCGTGGCCAGCCACGCGCCTGCGAGCACGATGGGCGCCCACCAGGCGTATCTGAAAAGGATCACCGCGGAGGCGAGACCGGCAACCATCTCGACCATGCCGCTGGCGATGAAATCCATGGATATCGATAGCGGTGGGCCGGTCATGCCGAGATCGAAGTCGCGCGCGACAGTGAGGTCGCTGGTGAGCGCCGCATCCTCGAGATGTCCCATTCCCGGCGGGCGCACGCAGGACTCGGTGAGCCGGTCGTAGAGCCATGCGGCAGTACGGTCGCCGAGGTTGGTGCTGACGGCTTGATGAATTGGGCTGAGCACCTGAAGCAGCACGAAGATCACACCGGCAAACGCGAGGGGAGCGGCGAGAGGATGGCCCAGTTGCACGGCGGTGACGAGTACGCCCATCGCAATCGCGAATGCCGCCGGAAGGATCCCTCTGAGAAGCAGGGTGGCCCACCAGGCGGCGGCGAGCAAAGGATCCGCCTTCGGTAAGACGCTGAAGAACTTCCATTCCTTGCGCCCGGTCAGTGTTTGGAGCACGATCGCATTCTGCCACAGAACCGGACGCGCAAGTTCTCCCTTCCACCTTGGTCTCGTTGAGAATCGGTATCATCGAGAATTCTGCGGCCTCGCGGACGGATGACGGCTAGCCAAGCAATGCCAGCAGGCCCGATTCGCGCCACTACTTCCGGTTGACCACTCGGGAGCTATACCGCCAACCTGGGTTGCGGGGGTCCACCGACGCGGTTCATCGGAGAAGTTCCCACCATTTGCCGGGCGGCGGCACGCCAAACGGCGTAGTCCGGATGGCAAGAAACCAATTAGGCTAAGGAAAAACTTGTTCTGACATCTTCCCGATCCAGCATTATAATCGGACCACTCGACATTCTTGTCGATATCGGCGTTCCTGCCGAGAAGGAGGTGATCCAGTGAGGTACGGTTTACGTTGACGCAGTAGGGGAGGCGCTTCGGAGGTTGCCGAGCGCCTCTTTCCTTTTTGTCCCGCCTGTTCGAATTCCCCGCAATTTGACGAATTAACTCTGCGTCTTATCAGGCATGGCTATCATGTCGATCCCATCGTCCTGTGGGGCCTCCGGTGAAATCTCCAGGCCGTGAAATTGGAGATTCGTCATGTCCATGAATGGAGAGATAGCGCAGCTCTTCTTGGAGTGAACGGGCCGGCCGATCTTGAGCGTATCGCCGGGAGAAACGCGGAGTACCGGCGCAATGCTCTTCCCCTTGTAGACAATCTGCTGCAGGGGACTAGGCCACACGCCGGATTTGCCGGGACGACGGAGCCATGAATTCCGGACCAACGGGATTGCGAATGTTTTCGCGAAGAATGGCGTCGACTGCGGCGAAGTCGCTCTTCCTCAGCGACCAGCCGCTTATTTCTCTGACAGCCGCAAGCTGTTCGGGACGACGGGCGCCCCAGAGCGCAATGCCCACACCCGGTTGGTCGAGGAGCCAGCGGACCGCGAGATGAATCGCGCGCAAGCCAAAGTTTTCGCGAGCAAATGCATCCAGCTTGTTTGTGGCATTGAGGTATTCGGCGAAATGCGGGGCCTGGAACTTCGGATCGGTGGTCTTGCGCATGTCGCCGTTGGCAAACTGACGATCCGCGCGCATCGCACCGCTCAGCAATCCGCGGCACAGGGCACCGTAAGTGAGCGTAGTGATCCCGTGGCCGTAAGCGTAAGGCAGAATGTCACGTTCTATTTCGCGCTCAAAGAGATTGTAAGGCGGCTGAATGGTGTGAAGCGGCGCGATGGCCTGGAAACGCTGCATTTCATCCGGCGAAAAGTTGCTGACTCCAATAGCGCGAATTTTGCCCTGGTTGTAGAGTTCAAGAAACGTGGCAGCTGTCTCCTCGATGGGCACCAGAGGATCAGGCCAGTGCGCCTGGTAAATATCGACGTAGTCCGTTTGGAGGCGGCGCAGCGAATCATCGACTTCCTTGAGAATACGCTCGCGCGTGGAGTTGCGCTCGATTTTGCCATTCGTCCAGTCGATGCCGACTTTTGTGGCGAGGATCACGCTATCCCTGCGGCCGTGTTGACGTAGGGCTTCGCCCACAATCGCTTCAGAACGCCCATAACCGTAGATGGGTGCAGTATCGATCAGATTGATGCCCTGGTCGAATGCCGCATGAATCGTGCGAATGGCTTCCCCCTCGTCGGTTCCGCCCCACATCCAGCCCCCGATGGCCCAAGTGCCGAGAGCGATTCGGGAAGCAATAAAATTTGTACCGTTGATCTCGATATATTCCTGCATGTTGTCTTTCGTCCTTTCTCATAGTTTGGTGTTACTGGCCGCGCAGAGTGCCTGGCGGGATGTCGTTGCGGCGGGCCAGGTCTTCCAGGGCGTCTATCTCCGTTTGCGCTTCGTTTACGCGCTGCTGAAGGATTTCCAGGCCGGCTTCGGGAGTGATGCCTATGTCGCCGTCATCGAGATTTATGCCCGCTGTCATGGTCTTAAGGCCCCTTGCATCTTCGATCGCTTGGCGGTACCCGCCGAGCTGAGCGTTCCTGCGTTCGAGTTCATCGCGCAGTCTCGCGGCCTGCTCGGCATACCACTCCGGATCCTGTGTCCTCGCGTAAAGCGGAGGCCGTGCAGCAGCGGTTGAGTCTTCGGGAGCGTTTGGTTGACCCAGCATGGAAATGACGTCCAGAGGTCTAAGCTTCTCAAGGCCTTCGTTCGTCCACAGCACAGTGGTTTTTTCTGTCTTCCCTGCGCGCGGCTTGTTTGCCGCGCGCAAAGGAATGGCCAGGGCACTCAGGGTCATTGAGATAGCCAGTGAAAACGACAGGTGGCGATTCATCTCGCTCTCCTTAGTGCTTGGTCGACGAGGTCGGAGGAAAATGCTGGAACATCTTATTCACGCCTTTGTCGAGGTTCTTGGTGTTCTTGTCTGCGTTATCGGAGAGCGTATCGCTCGATGAGCTTCGCCAGATCAATTTCTCAGTCTTGGCATCGAAGAGATCGACCACCAAGGTTCCCACCTGATAGGTTTCAACGGTCGTGGTTGCGTCGCCAAATCCACCGCCGAACCTCCAACGGCGCCCCCCTCCTAAGCCACTATAGAAGGTGTCCAAGGTTTGCTGATCCTGAGTCGTTTCAATCGCAAAGACTCGGGCGTCACCTCCCGTGGGAACTTCCGTCCAACCCTTCGCCGCCAGAGCGCTGTTCACTGCGCTCTTGATGCGGTCGACCAGGAGTGGATCTTTGGTCTGGACCTTTTCCCAAGAGTAGGTCTTGTACTGGCCAAAGTTGGCGCTGTGGTCGTAGTCACTCTTAACGTGTTGCGCGAGTGAAACGCTCGCCAACGCTAGCGCTAGTCCGATGGATGCTGCGATTCTTGATAGAAACTTCATACTTCCTCCTTTTATTTCGTTGCATTTGTTGCGGTTTCTCCGGTTTGGCTGCTGCTGGGGTTTGGCTGCGACGGAGCTGGCACTCCCAGCCACCCGCCGCCCAGAGCTTTTACGAGAACTACAGTGGCAACCAGGCGTTGCCCGCTGATCTGTGTGGCCACGCGTTGGTTGGATAAAAGCGTGGTCTGCGCGAACACGACATCGAGATATCCGACGAGGCCCGCCTGGTATCTGTTCATGGCGATTTCTTCTGCTCGCTTGGCATCGTCCACTGCGTCGTTTTCTGATTGCGCCTCGCCCGAGAGGATTCGGAGAGCCGCGAGCTGATCTTCGACTTCCTGATAGGCGGTAAGGACAGTTTTTTCGTATTGCGCGAGCGATCCGCGATAGGCTGCTTTCGCTTGATCCACATCGGCGCGGATGCGCCCGCCATTAAATACTGGCGTCAAAGCCGCGGAGGCCAGCGAGGCAATAAAATCCTGCCAATTGAAGATGCTGCCAGTATTCGTGCTTTCAAACCCGGCGTATCCGGTGAGCGAGAGATGAGGCAGGTACGTTGTTCTTGCAACGCCGATCTGCGCGGTAGCAGCCGCGACGTAGCGATCGGCTTCGGCGATATCCGGCCGTCGCGCCAGGAGGTCAGCGGGAAGCCCCGGCGGTATCGAGGGCGGCTCGCTGGTAAACGGCGCCTTGGGCAGGGAGAAGTCGGATGCGGCTTGACCATCGAGAACGGCGATGGCGTGTTCGAGTTGGGCGCGTTGAACATCCAAAGCTTGGGCCTGGGCTTTGGTTTGATCGAGCAGCGTCTTGGCTTGCTTTACTTCCAGCTCGCTGTTTAGCCCGGAGTTGAAGCGATTGGTCATCACGTTAAGGGCCTGCTGTAGTTCTTCGATCGTGGAATCGAGAACGGCCCGCTCGGCGTCGGTCTCGCGCAAACTGTAGTAGTCCAGAGCCACAGCGGCCTCGACCGACAAGCGCACAAAGCGGAGATCCGCTTCCGTAGCTTGGTGCACATCGCCGGCGGCCTCCAGCGAACGCCGCACGCGGCCCCAGGCGTCGATTTCATAGTTGAAAAAAAGCGGCAACTGGAAATCGTTGTAGGTGGCCGCGCGTCCGTTGGTATTGCCGTTGTTTGGCCGGTTCTGCGCTTCCCGGGTTCGCGACACGCTCGCTCCGAGGCTGAGCGAGGGAAGCAGGAAGGAGCGCGCGTACCGCGCCGCCGCTTCGGCCTGGTCGACTCTCGCCACGGCAACGCGAATATCCTGATTGGCAGAATCGGCGTCGTTTTCGAGCTGATTCAGAGTGGAATCATGGAAGACCAGCCACCAATTGTTGTAGGCGATCGCAGGCGTGCTGGCCGCGTGCTCCGCCGGCGCACGGAATTCCTTGAATTGCGTCGGCACCGGCGCCGACGGACGCTGGTACTTCGGTCCGACCGTGCAGCCCGAGAGTGACATCGCCATGACAAGTCCAATGGCTACGGCGCTCGATCGCGCGGCGCAGATTCGACGCCGCGTCACGGATAGAGTCGTGGTGATGAATGTGGTGGGTAACATGTTCGCACCTACTTTCCGCTGCCCTTTGTGGCCTGTACTGCTACTGACATTCCATCGACAAGATAGTCGGGAGGGTTTGCGATCACCGTGTCCGCCTGGTTTATTCCGCTAACAACCTCGACTCGGTTTCCGAAATCGCGGCCCAAAGTGACCTTGCGAAGTGCAACGTGATTTTGGCTGTCAACCACACCAACCTGCGGCCCTTGGGCCTGGAAGAGAATGGTGTTCCCTGGCAGCACTAGCGGTACAACCTTGAGGGAGAGATGGAAATGGACCTGGGCATAAGCCCCGGGGAACAGCTCACCTTTAGGATTGGGCACATCCACTTCGGTAAGCAGCGTGCGCGAGTTCATGCCGATGGCGTTGCTGGTTCGTGTAACCGCGCCGGTAAATTGACGGTTAGGAAGCGAAGCAATCTCCATCGAGGCGCGCACCCCGGGAGCAACGGCCTCGCTGTATACCTCAGGCACATTCACGTACACGCGCATCGTCGTGACCTTGGAGATGCGGAAAAGCTCTGCGCCCAAGCCGCTGTTGCCGGCGTTGATAAGGTCGCCTACATCTGTTTTGCGGGCGGTGATCACTCCGTCGAAGGGCGCGTAGATCTTCTCGAATCCCTGCATCTGCTCGAGCCTGCCCACTTCCGCGGTGGCGGCTTGAACGTTCGCGGTTTGCGAGTTGAGGTTCTGGTTGTTGTTGTCGACTTCCTGTTGCGAAACCGAATTTGATTTGACCAGGTCGCGGTAGCGTGCCGACGTTACTTTCGCAAGCTCGAGGTTTGCTTGGGCTTGAGCCAGCATTGCGCGAGCGTGATTCAGCTCCTGATCGACTTCGGGCGCCTCGATGACCGCGAGGAGTTGCCCTTTGCCTACGTGTGCTCCGATGTCCACATTCCAAGCGCGGAGGTACCCGTTGATCCGGGCATAGATGGGCGATTCCGAAAAAGCCTGAACCGTGCCGGGAACCGTCAGGTCGGTAACCGGACTGCCCAGTTCCGCATGAATGCCGCTGACGTTCTGCAGCGCGAGAGTCTTGGTGGTTGCGACCAGGCTCGCGTTGTTCGCGCGGCGTGCATAGGCCGTGACGAAGGCCGAGCACGCCAGCAAAACCGGGATCACCAGAAACCACAGCAGCCGCTTTCCATGCGAGCCTGGAGCTGGCTTCAGCGGGACAGTGCCCGAAGGTTCCTGGTCGATTGCTACGGAAGTTCTTATTTGTTCGTTCATAGAGTCCTCACGAATTCTGCGCAGCTAAGCCTTGAGATTTTCTCTGACCGCGGACCATGGCAAAAACGATTGGGACGAAGAAGAGCGTTGCAACTGTGGCGAACAGCAACCCGCCAATTACCGCGCGGCCGAGAGGCGCATTCTGTTCGCCTCCCTCGCCGAGCCCGAGGGCCATGGGCACCATGCCGATGATCATCGCGAGAGCGGTCATCATCACCGGCCTGAGTCGCGTCGAGCCGGCCTCCAGGGCCGAGAGGAACGCATCCTTGGTCTCGGCCAGGCGCTCGTTTGCAAAGGTGATGACCAGAACGCTGTTGGCGGTGGCGACGCCGATGCTCATGATCGCGCCCATCAACGACGGCACGTTTAACGTCGTGCGCGTCAAGAAAAGCATCCAGCAGATTCCCGCAAGCGCACCGGGCAGGGCGGTGATGATGATGAAAGCCTCTGTCCACGACTGGAAATTCACCACGATGAGCAGGTAGACGAGCACGATCGCAAAGGCCAGCCCGCCCAGGAGCCCCACGAACGAAGAATGCATGGTGGCCACCTGTCCGCGGATCACCAGCGTGCTTCCGGCCGGCAACTGCTTCTGGGCCGCCTCTGTGATTTTCGCGATATCCGCTCCAACCGCTCCCATGTCCCGCCCCTGCGTGCTCGCGAAGATATCGACCACCGGGAGGACGTTGTAATGGCTGACCACCGCGGGCTCATCCATCCGCTGCATCGAAGCCACGTTTTCAAGGAGCTGTGGCGTCGTTTGATTTCCGGCGTTGATGGGAATACCCCCTAGCGCGTCGATCGAGTCGATGTGGTACTGCGGCGTCTGAACGGCCAGGCTGTACACCACTCCGTTTTTCGAGTTCAGCCAAAAATTGGGAGTGGTTTGGAAACTCGAGCTTAGCGACACGAGAAGGTTGTTGGCCACGTCACGCTCGGTGAGGCCCACCTGCTGCGTTTTGGTGCGGTCCACCGCGTATTGCAACCTCGGCTGATCCAGCGCTTGTTGAATATGGATGTCCACCGCTCCGGGCACGGAGCGAATCTGGTCGGCGATCCTCGACGCAGCGGCAAAATTGTTCGCAAGATCCGGACCCACAATCTGAATATCCATGGGGGCAGGCAGGCCGAAATTCAGAATCTGGCTGACGATGTCCGCGGGTTCGAAAAAGAACGATGTCCCAGGGAAAGCCTTGGGAAGCTGTTGCCGCAACTGCTCGACATACTGCGCGGTCGGGTGATGCTTGGCCTCGAGAGATATCAGGATCTCGGCATCGGCGCTGCCGATCGTGCCGCTGTTGCTGTAGGAGAGATTAATGCCGCTCGTCGGAAGGCCAACATTGTCGAGAATGCCCGCGAGCTCCGAAGATGGAATCTGCCGGCGAATTGCGGCTTCAATCTGATCGCTGAGGGCGGCGGTCGTTTCGATTCGCGTGCCGGTCTTGGCCCGGATATGCAAACGGATCTGGCCAGCATCAACCAACGGAAAGAAATCTTGGCCGAGTAGCGGAATGAGAGCGAGACTTGCCAGGCAAAAGAAGAGAAAACAGGCGGCAAAGGCGCGCCGGTGCTCCAGGCAGAGGCTCAGCAGGTTCGAATACTTTTCGCGCAGAGTCTCGAAGCCATGCTCGAAACGCTGGTGAACGCGCGCGAAAAAGCCGGGCCGCTTCTCGGACTCAGGGTTCTTGCGCTTTTCCACTTCCGAGCGCAACAAATACATCGTGAGCGTGGGAATGAGCGTCCGCGAGAAGAAGTACGAAGCCAGCAGAGCGAACACCACGGCTTCGGCCAGCGGCACGAAGAGGTAGCGCGCAACGCCCGTCAGGAAAAACATCGGCACGAAAACGATACTGATGCTGAGCGTGGAAACTAGCGCCGGAACCGCGATCTGGGCTGCTCCATCCAGGATGCCTTGGTGGAGGTCCTTGCCTTGGCTGAATTGCCGCTCGATATTCTCGATGGTGACCGTTGCATCATCGACCAGAATTCCGACCGCCAATGCCAGACCGCTCAGGGTCATGATGTTGATGGTTTCTCCGAGCGCACTCAGAATCAGCAGCGACGTCAAAATGGACAGGGGAATCGAAATCGCGATGATCAGAGTGCTGCGCCAACTCCCCAGGAACATCAGGATCATCAGCGAGGTCAGCGCAGCGGCAATCGCGCCTTCACGCAGCACACCTTGCAGCGACGCGCGCACAAACAACGACTGATCGAAAAGGGGACGAATATTCAGCTGAGACGGGAGAGTGGCCTTAATCTTCGGCAATGCCGCGAAAATATTGGATACGATGGAAAGGGTGGAAGAGTTGCCGGCTTTCTGCACGGTGAGCAGGACGCCGCGTTGCCCATCCTGGCGCACCACGTTGGTCTGTACGGCGTAGCCGTCACGCACGTTAGCAACATCCCGAATGTAGACGGTGCCCCCATCGACGACCCTTATGGGAAGATCGTTTAATTCCTCCACTGTCAGGGGATTCCCATTTAGGCCGACGTTGTATTCCGTGCTGCCGATTTTTGCGGTCCCGGACGGCAATACAACGTTTTGGGTGTTGACGGCGTTCACGACGTCGGTCGGCGAAAGGCCCTTGGATAGAAGCTTCTGCGAATCGATATCCACCATGATTTGCCGCACTTTCCCGCCATACGGAATGGGGACCGAGGCTCCTTGAATCGTGGCGAGCTGCGGGCGAATGAAGTTCAAACCCAAGTCGTTCAATTGCTGCTCGGAAAGGCCTTTTCCGCTCAAGCCCAGCTGCAAGATGGGCACGGAAGAGGCGTTGTAGCTGATGACCAGCGGGGGAGTGATGCCGGCGGGGAACTGCTTCAGCCCCACCTGCGCTTCGGCGATCACTTCAGAAATCGCACCGTCAATATTCGCCGATGGTTGGAGAAACACTTTGACCACGGCCACGCCGTTCAGTGACTGTGACTCGATATGCTCGATGTTGTTGACGCTAGTGGTCAGCGAACGCTCGAAGATGGACACAATACGAGTGCCCATTTCGGCAGGAGCGAGACCGCTATAGGTCCAGATCACGCTGATCACCGGAATATTGATATTCGGAAAGATATCCACCGGTGTGCGCAGAAGAACGACCGGGCTGACCAGCAGCAGCACCAGCGCCAGGACGACGAACGTATAAGGACGTGATAGCGCGACTTTAACGATCCACATAGGAACCTTCTTTTTGACTGTTGGAGTTCGACTGCTCGGATGAGAGTCGGATCATTCGCCAGCCGGAAAGCCGGGCGTCCAGCGAATAGCCGCCGGGCCCCAGCAATGCGAGTGAGCTGGAGACGAAAAACACGAGAGCGAATAGGAAAAACCACGCATTGATCCCCGGAAAGTTCGGGCTATGGCCGGCGTAGATGGCCGATCCGACGGTACAGAAAGCGGCAGCGCTGCCGGCCCCAGACGTTCGCAAGCCGAGGAGCAACATCACCGCGCTGGCTATGAGCGTCAGGCTAAGTAGCAACACACTGATGGATTCCGATGAAGTTCCCGCCAAGGTCGTGAGCTGTATTCCTATGCCAATTAGTCCGGTTCCAGCGACCAGCCTCAACAGAAGCAGAGCCAATCCGACTCTGCCTGCGGGAAACCTTGAGTAAAGCCTGTCCACCTCTGCCTCCTCCGGCGCGAACCCTGTCGAAGTGCTCGCGTCTGAACCGAAGTTACCCAAGTCGCAGCGCCGCTTAAACGCTAAAGCGGGCGTCTAGCCGATAGCTATTTCGGGTGTATGGAGGGGCGCTCGGAAGGAGGTTAGAGGTGGAGGATGCCTCGGCGCAGGGCGACGGTCACAGCCTCGGTGCGGTCGTTCACTTGAAGTTTGGAAAGAATATTTCGCACGTGCATCTTGACGGTGTCTTCCGCGATGGAAAGCTCGCTGGCGATTTCTTTGTTTCGTTTTCCGGCGGCCATGAGCGACAACACGTCCAGTTCGCGGGGGCTAATCGGCTCGTCTGCCAGATGGTCGGCCAGCTTTTGCGCTAGCGCCGCGGGAAGGCGCCGTTTTCCAGCGTGAACGCTGCGGATGGTTTCCAGAAGTTCACCGCGAACGATACCCTTTGCAACATATCCCTGCGCTCCTGCTACCAGCGCGCGCTGCACGTCGACGTCACCTTCGTGGGAACTCAGGACGATGATGCGTGCGTTGGGAAACTTATGCCTGATTTTCTTGATTACGTCAAAACCGCTCATGTCGGGCAACTGCAAATCCACGAGCGTCACGTCTGGGCGTAACTCGAAAAACCGTTCAAGCACCTCGCCGCCAGTTGCAGCAGCGCCTGCTAATATCATGTCCGGCTGTAGATTAATAATCGCTGCTATTCCGTCCCGGACGATGGGGTGGTCGTCCACGCATAACACTCGAATCTTTCCGCCGTCTTTCATGAATTTGTTTCGTCCTTACCTGTTTCGGGACTGTCTAGAGCGGCCGTGTTCCCCGCTACGTTGCCCGGCTTCGGAGTTCGCATCCCGATCCTTTCAGCTACGTATTGCCATTTATCGGCCAGGCGCGAACCGGAGCGTGGCAAACCATCACCGCAGACGAAATGTGCCGGAACGGACAAATCAACCTCTGTGCCTTCGCCGGCACGGCTTCGGATGGAAATACTGCCTCCCAGGCGGTCCGCTCGCTCTTTCATTCCCGCTAATCCGTAGTGGCCTGGACGGCCGAGATTTAAGATTTCCTCGTTTATGCCGGAGCCATTATCCTCAACTCGAACCCGGAAGTGTTGGTCGCCATAACTCAGAAGAACATGAATGTTGCGGGCGTTTGCGTGCTGAAGCGCGTTGGTGATGGCCTGCCGGCCAATTTGCAGCACGTCGTTACCGACAGTCGCGTTCAATGGGCGCTCGCGCCCCTCTACGATGACATCAATCTTGGTCCCGCCGCTGCTAGCGAATTCGTTTGCGAGTTGCGAGAAGGACTTGACCAGATCAGCGGCACCGAGCGGCGCCGTTCGAAGATCATTGAGGGCGCGGCGCCCGGCATCCAACGCGGATTTGCATAATCCCAGAGCGCGCGCCAGCGGTTGCTTGGCTGGCAAGTTGGCTGGCAACAGCTCGTCGGTAACCTCGATTTGCAAACTGATGCCCATGACGTCTTGAATCAAGCTATCGTGCAGCTCTTGGGCGATGCGCGTCCGTTCCTTTAGACGTTCTTCAAACCGGTCATGCAACTGCTTCGTCACTTGCCACACTCGCAGCCGATAGGCGCCCCACGCGAGAATGATCAGAACCACGGCACACAGTAGAAGGAACGACCGCGTTTGATAGAATGCCGGAAGCAATTGGAAATCGAGAGTGGTGCCAGACTCGTTCCAAACGCCGTCGTTGTTGCACGCCAGTACCCGGAAACGATACGCGTGAGGCCGCAAATTCGTGTAAAACGCCTGGCGGCGCGCACCGGCATCTCGCCAATCCGAGTCATAACCCTCAAGTTTGTAGCGAAACAGAACTTTGCGTGGTTCAGCGAGGCTGAGAGCCGTATAGTCAATTTCGATATCCCTGGTAAGCGGCGGCAATCGAACCGGCCGCGAGGCGTCGACAACCGCGCGGTCAGCAACCATGCGCTCGATGTAAATCGGTGGAACAACCACATTTCTCGTCAGCTCTTGCGGATCAATAATCGCTACTCCTTCCGAAGTCCGGAACCAGAGCTTGCCATCACTTGCTCGAACGGCCGGCGATTGCCACCCTCGGTCCGGGTTGCCCTTCAGGCCGTCACCATCGTCGAGAAAGCTATAAGCCACCTGGTGCAGCCGGTCTTTCTGCGCCTGGTCGAGTTCGGATCGGCTGACGCACGCAACTCCGGTGCTGTACCCCAGCCAGATTCGCCCCTGGTTATCCGAGAGAATCCACAGGACGCGCTCTCCCGGAAGGCCATTCGCGATGTTCCAGCTGACAAATCGCTGACCGTCAAACCGGCTCAGCCCGCGTTCCGTCCCAATCCAGAGAGTAGCGTTGTCGTCGATATGCACCGCATTTACAGATCCGCCAGCCAAGCCATCGGATTCGGAATAGGCATGAAATCGGCTCCCATCGAAAACAACAACGCCTCCTTCCTGTAGTCCAAACCACGCTCTTCCTGCGGCGTCCGCTTCCGCCGTCCGAATCGATTTACCTTTGAACGCGGGCGCTTCGGAATAATCGGTAATACGTCCGTTCGTCCACCGGTGGAGTCCTTTGTGCACATCAAAAAACCACACACCAGCCCTATCGTCTCCCGTAATTGTGGTGACGGCAGTAAGTGGAGTCCCGGTTGGCAAAGGGTACTCCCATTTGCCGCCCTGCATTCGTGCGACTCCTCGGTTTGTTCCTGCCCAGAGCGTATTTTGCGGATCGCTGTGCAAGCCCAACATGCCCGTGCCCTGGAGGTGCAAATCGCGGTGCCCGCTATCGATACGAGTAATCCCGATGGTTGTCGAAGCCCAGATGGTTCCGTCTGGCCCAGCTGCGAGTGCATCGACATTGTCACGCAGCAATCCTTCACGCCGCGTCAAGGTCGCGATTTTTTCGTCGCGAAAACGGTTCAGCCCATTTTGCGTACCAACCCAGATGTTGTGTTCGCGGTCCTCCAGAAAGCACCATACACGCGCCGCCGACAACCCGTCGGACTCTGAATACGTCTCTAGCTTCACCCCATCGCGCAGGCCCGCCCGCAGCCGAGCGAGTCCCTCCCCAAGCGTCCCGATCCAGGTGTCCCCATGGCTGTCGCGCACGACCGTGTTGATGTCGAGATTCCTCCTCTCCGTGTCCGGGCCGATGATCTGCCCTTCCTTTACGGGTCTCGTAGATCCGTTCGATGTTGTAAGCCAAACCTCCCCGTTCGTGTCTCGACTTATCCAGAATTTGCCTTTCGCTACTTCCAAGGGCGAGCCCTGTGCGTTGCCGGCATCAAGACGCAGAACCCGGTTCTGTGTCGTGAACCAGATAGACCCATTTCTGTCCTGAAGTGGCCCGGACAAGAGCGTCCCGGGTAGCACGATTGCAGTGCCAGTCGGTTCTTGAGTTGCTGTGCTGAATCGCAATAGGTGATTCGCGGTGCTCACCCAAAGCGTCCCGTCTCGATTTTCGAGGATCGCCTCGACCTGTGCCCCAACCGAAAACGTGGTTAGGTCGTCTCCATGAATGTGTCCGACCAAACCCGAACCCGTCCCGATCCAGAGACTTCCATCCTGTGCCGCGCACAGACTCCGCACCACGCCCAAAAGTTCTGTATGGCCAGTCTTGGGGCGCCAGTGGACAAAGCGGACGCCGTCAAACCTGACAAGTCCGTCCGTCGTGGCCAGCCAAAGATAGCCGTCTGTAGTCTGCACAAGCGCGTAGATGAACGCGGATGGGATGCCGTCTTTATGGGTCCAGACTGTATGCGTGTACTCGCTGAGGGGCTTGCTAGAAGACGATGCTTGGGCCTGAAGAGCGAGCAGGACCCAGCACAGAGCCGCGCAGAAGAAACGTATCAGACTGGCCGCCAGCAAAGATCGCATGTCCAATGCCCGTCAAATATTACTCCTCTATGGCAATTCATCGAGTCAGGATTCCGCAGTCTCGGGGAGCGGCGTTGACCGCACCCTTCGGGGCTGGAGGCATCTGAGGAAGGACTCTCGGGGTTATAATCACCGCCAATTATGGCCCTTGCTCCTGGCGCACATCTAGGTCCGTACGAAATCCTCGCTCCGTTGGGCGCCGGCGGCATGGGCGAAGTGTATCGCGCGCGTGACGCGCAGCTCAGCCGCGATGTCGCCGTGAAAGTGCTGCTCAATTTCACTGCAGAGCCCGAGCGGCTGCGGCGCTTCGAGCAAGAAGCGCGGGCGGCAGCGGCGCTCAGCCATCCGAACATACTCGCGGTCTATCAATTTGGGGCCCACGATGGCGTTCCGTACCTGGTTTCGGAGCTGCTCGAAGGAGAGACGCTTCGTGAACAATTGAAGCGTGGCCGGCTCCCGGTCAGGAAAGTGATCGAGTACGGCGCACAGATTGCTCGCGGTTTGGCGGCCGCGCATGAAAAGGGAATCGTGCACCGGGATTTGAAGCCTGAGAATTTATTCGTGTGCCGCGACGGGCGGGTAAAGATTCTGGATTTCGGCTTGGCGAAGCTGCGAGAAGGCACAAGCGGGAGCGCGTCGTCTGCAACGGTTACCGTGGATACGGAACCCGGGACGGTGCTGGGGACCGTCGGGTACATGTCGCCGGAGCAGGTGCGCGGCGAGGCCACGGATCATCGCACGGATATTTTTTCGTTCGGAGCGATTCTTTACGAAATGCTGGCGGGCGGCCGGGCGTTTCAGCGGTCGACGTCGGCAGAAACCATGACGGCGATCCTGAACGAGGAGCCAGAGGCGATTTCACAGCTTGCGCAGAATGAGCCGCCGGGATTGCAGCGGGTGGTGCAGCGGTGCCTGGAGAAAAAACCCGAGGCGCGGTTTCAGTCGGCATCCGATCTGGCCTTCGCGCTTGAAGCATCGTCAGACTCGGGGATGACTGCTGGCACGCAAACCGCGGGGACCGCGCCAACCTCGCGAGCACGATGGCTCGGATGGATAGGAGCAGCGGCGGCGGTGGCCATCGCCACGACTGTCGTTTTGTGGATGCGACCGGACCCCGCGCCCATCGTCGAGGAGGTCAGACAATTGACGGACGACGGAAATGTGAAGGGCACGCGATCCACGATTGTGAGTGACGGGGCGCGCGTGTACTTCGACGAGATGGATGCGGGACAAACGACGAGCAAGCAGGTTGCTGTTACAGGAGGCGAGGCGACGCCGGTTCCGACCGCACTGACAACAAATCGCGGCGGCATTGCCGGTCTGGCACCGGACAACTCCGCGCTGATGGTCTTTGGGACTGGTGCAATGCGTGGGTTGTGGCTTCAGCCCCTCCCGGGGGGACAGCCGCGGCGTCTTGGCGAGATTTCACCGGATGATGCTGGTTTCTTTCCCGACGGGCGCATTGTGTTTGTGAGCGGCCCGGCGCTGTACGCGGCGGAGAAGGACGGATCGAGGCCGCGCAAGCTCGTTGATTTTGCGGGCAGCGGAGGTTGGCCGAGCGTGTCCTCGGACGTGAAGCGCATTCGGTTCACCATTGAGGGCGATGACTTAAGCTTTTCGTTGTGGGAGGCGGGCATTGATGGAACAGGCTTACACCAACTGCTTAAAGGCTGGAACGCCTCCCCGAGTGAGTGCTGCGGCAAGTGGACCAAGGACGGCAGGTATTTTGTGTTTCAGTCGTTGCGTGAGGGCCGGTGGGACCTTTGGGCGCTATCCGATCAGCGCAGTTGGCTGCGCCGGTCCCCTCGGGAGCCATTCCGTTTGACGAACGGACCACTGTCCTACGCCCTGCCCTGTCCGAGCCGGGACGGCGATGAAATATTTGCAGTGGGATGGAAAAGGCGCGGCGAACTGGTGCGCTACGACGCGAAAGCCGAGCGGTATGTTGGATACGCCGGCGGGCCATCAGCGGTTGAATCCCGCGTGACAAGAGACGGCACTTGGGTTGTGTACGTTTCTTACCCGGACCAAACCCTCTGGCGCAGCCGGCCGGACGGCTCCGGACGCCTGCAATTGACCTACCCGCCGTTAAGAGTCTATCTGCCAGACATTTCTCCAGATGGCAAGAAAGTAGCATTTGCCGGCTGGCTGAGCTCGGAGCGCGACCTTGGCCTGTACGTAACTAGCATCGAAAGCGGAGTGCCTGAGAGGATTTCTCAAGGCGGAGTATCGGCGACGTGGTCACCGGACCAGAGGTTCATCGCGTTTACGGCGCGTGCTGAGGGCAAGCACCAATTAGAAAAAGACTTCTTGCAGGAATATATCGTTGATCTCGGAACCAAGCAGGTTTCGTCGCTCCCCGATTCTGTCGGCTTGAGTCAGCCTTTCTGGCGCGACGCCCGGACTCTGCTGGCTCTCCAGATGAGCACGGCGAAAATCATGAGCTACGATTTGAAGACGCAGAAATGGTCTGAATTCTCTCAAATACCATTTGGCCCGTGGACTCCCTCTCCCGATGGCCAACACCTCTACACCGATCACGTGCCGGACGCTTCGGGGAGGGCGCAGGTAGTGCGACTGAGACTCTCGGACAAGAAAATGGAGACAGTCCTTAGCCTCAAAGGAATTCGCGTTGTAGCGGACGACCAGGACGGCTCGATTCATGTGGGGGTGACGCCTGATGGATCGGTGCTGCTGACGCGGGATATGGGGACGCAGGAGATTTACGCGGTGAAGGTGAAGTGGCCCTGAGAAACGAGAGGGGAAAAGAGAATGTAACGCCTCAGGCGAGCGGCGAAGGCGTTTGCGGCCTGTGTGGCGTTCACGTTCTCGGGTTTCGGATGGCTTTGAGAAAAGACTCGATAGACGGTGGTCTTGGGTCCGTCTAACTGAGTGCAGTAGCGGGACGATCCCTGGACGGACCTGCGCCGCACTGAATCGGAGTCGGTTCACGAACTTTTGTTTAGTGCTGCGGCCGTAGACTCTTTAATAGCTCGTCAAAGCGGACCCAGTAGATTGTGCAATCCTTCTCACTCGTTCCGCGCGAATAAAAGAGGTATTCGCCGTCCGGTGTCACGTACTGGCCCCAGCGATGCGCGAGACCATTGTTGATCTTCGGACCAAGGCTAACTGGCGCCGTCCACGTCGAATCCGATTTGCGAAAAGAAATGTAGAGTTCAGATTCGTAGGTCTTGGTCTCCTTCGCACTTACGATCATGTAGGACTCATCGGTCGCAACGAAGAAATCGCCATTAAACCCGGGTTCGTTCAGCGGACGCCCGAGGCTTTTGATCGTGGAGCCGGTGCCGGCCAGAGTCAGCGTCGAAAAGGAAGAGGTAATGCCGTTCTTCTTATCAGATTCATCGGCTTCGCTAGCGAGATAATAGATGCCGCTTTGCGTCGGCATGAAATCGTATATGGCATAGGGCTCCTCGAGAAACAGGGCAGGGGCAGTCCAACCGTCCTTGGTTCGGCGTGACATCCAGACCTGATTCCCCTTTTCGCCAGAGAGATATAGCGTTTTGCCATCCATGGAAAATGTTTGTTGACAAAAATGCTCGTTCAGAACCGTTGGCCCAATCCATTTGTGGCCGTCGTACTTGAAGACTTTCATCTTTGCGTTCTTCAGGGTGTACCAAGCGTCATTTTGTACGTAATAGAACTCCTTTCCGTCCAGGGAAAAAGCAACCCGGTCCATCGTGAAGGTTCCGGGGTCCGTTAGCAGGCCAGGCGCGAAAATCTGCGGAGTGTCCGTCGGGCGGGGCTGGGCTAAGTAAGCCTCCTTGCTGTCCCAAAAGCTATTTTGAGCGCGCACCCTCGGGGCCAGAAAAAAGGCCACGAGCAAGATTCCTGCGAGGCATTTCCTATTCATGCTCTTCTAGAACCCTTCTGTAGCGACCAGCGACCATCACAAGCCTTGCGAGAAGGTCGGCGGGGGATGTTTGTTGAACTGGCTCACGGCTCGAAGCGCCCTAGCCGCCATTCTGCTTGCCTATTCATAACGCAGGGCCGTCATCGGGTCTACTCGCGCCGCTCTTCGCGCCGGAATCCAGCACGCCAATGCGCCGGTTGCTACCAGCAACAAGGTCGTGCCGGCCAAGGTGGCCGGGTCATAGGGCTTCACGCCACGCCACAACTCCGCCTCGATGGCTCGCCCCAGCAGCAGGCTCACGAACAATCCAATGGCAGCTCCCGCCGTCACTAGCCGCAAGCCCGCCCTGATCACCCATCGAAGCACGTCCCCACGTTCCGCGCCCAGTGCAAGGCGGATTCCGATCTCTTGGGTCTTCCGCGTTGTCGCGTAGGCCAGCACGCTATAAACGCCCACAGTGACAAGAATCAGTCCCAGGCATCCGAGAATCGTCATCAGCAGGAAGGCAAAGCGAGGGCCCGCATACAACCGTTGGCTGATGCCATCCTCCAGCGCGCTCGGGAAAGCCAGCGCCACGCCGGAATCGGTCGCCCACACCGCTTGACGCACGTCATTCATCAGCGCCATCGGCGTTTGCTGCGAGCGCACCATCAGAACCTGCGCTCCCGAACCTGTGACGGTGTACGGAACCCACGCTTGTGGCTCAATGGGAGCCTCGAGACCCTGGTTGGTCACATCAGCTACCACTCCCACGATTTCAAACCACGGCTCGCGTACCGGATCCGCAAGGTTTTCCAGTCCCGCCAGCTGGACGCGACGCCCAATCGGATTTTCACCGCGAAGGTAGGTCGACACAAACGTTTCGTTCACCACGGCCACTTTTCTTCCGTCGTTGATTTCCGATTCGCTGAAAGCCCGTCCGCCAGTGAACGGAATCCGCAGCACCCGGAAATATCCCTCGCTGACTTGTTGCAGCAGCGCGTGCCATTCGTTCTCGTGCGACTTGCCGGAGATCTCAATCTTGGTGTCCATACCGCCATACGGCGGCAGCGCGCTCGACTGCGTTGCATCCACCACCCCGGGGAGCGCCTTCACACGCGCAAGCAGCGGCTGGAAAAATCCCCGCACTTGTGCCGAAGTTTTGTAGCGACCTTCGGGCAACGGCAACTGCGTCTGGAAGACGTGGTCCGCCTGCAGCCCCAAATGCACCTCGCGCAGCGCCACAAAACTCCGCATCAAGAGCCCTGCGCCGATCAACAGAGTCAGCGACACCGCCACTTCCATCACCACGACCGTATCGCGCATCCGCCCGGTGCGAAATCCGCCGACCACTCCCTTGCCGCTGTCGCGTAGCGGATCGTTCAGATCGCGCCGCGCAGCCTGCAGCGCGGGCGCCAGTCCGAAAATCACGGCAGTCAGTGCAGCAACAACAAGCGTGAAAGCCATCGC
>Ga0210384_10002656_pt1 | contig 21633 bp, 15 predicted proteins | sample IncBWH2MmetaG_FD_160574 | JGI IMG/M metagenome (GOLD analysis project Ga0210384, IMG submission 160574) | Forest soil microbial communities from Barre Woods Harvard Forest LTER site, Petersham, Massachusetts, United States - Inc-BW-H-2-M | ecosystem: Environmental > Terrestrial > Soil >...
CGGTTGCGAAGGCAGGTCGTAATCCCAGATGTCGTGATGGACGGTCTGGAATTTCCATTTCACACGTCCGGTCATGACGTCGAGCGCCACCAGTGAAGAGTTGTATTCATCCGAGTGCGGTGGCCTGCCCATCCCGAAGAAATCAGGCGTTGCATTGCCGAGCGGCGCATAGATGAGCCCGAGCTGGTCATCGTAAGCTGCGGTCGTCCACATGTTCGGCGTGCCGCGTGTGTAGGTTTGCCCCTGCGGCGGCTGGCCGGTAATTTCGGGATTGCCCAGGTCCCACGCCCATGCCAGCGCACCGGTGCGCGCATCGAAAGCGCGGATCACGCCCGACGGCTCGCCGCGGCTGTAGTTGTCGACAACCCAACCGCCAATGATGATGTAGTCTCGCGCGACCAGCGGTGCGGAGGTCTGGAAGTAGAATCCGGGTTTGACCTCACCCATGCCCTGCTTCAAATCGACGATGCCGCCGCTGCCGAAATCAGGACACGGCTTGCCGGTCTTGGCATCGAGTTCAAGCAGACGCGCGTCAATGGTGGAATTGACGATGCGCTCGGCGCAGACCCCGTCAGCCGGGGCTTCCTTGAGCTTGTAGTAACCCACGCCACGGCAGCGATTCCAGATCGGGGAGGAACTGTGGCTGTCGAACTTCCAACGCACCGCGCCCGAATCCGCGTCGATCGCGGCAACGCGATCATCGGGTGTACAGGTGAACACCGTATCGCCGATCTGCGAAGGCGTATTCTGGTCGACGGCACTCTTCTCCAGCGAAGTCTTCTCGCCCGTGTGGTAGGTCCAGGCAAGCTTCAGATCCTTCACGTTGTCACGGTTGATCTGGGTGAATGGCGCGTAACGCGTGCCCGCCGTGGTACGGCCATACGCGGACCAATCCGAAGGAGTCATGTTCGCGGCCGCCCGCGTATAAGGCGAATTCGGGATTGGCGAAACGACGCCATGCGGCACGAAGGCAAACGCGAAGAATGCAACCGTCCCCAGGACCGCCAGGAGGCCGACGCCACGCATCGGGCCGCGCGAGGCCTCAGGCAATACCGACGGCAACAGGAGCAAACCGAGACTCGCCAATGCCAACGGAACAAGAAGGCGCGGAAACAGAGCCCAGTAGAACGTACCTGACTCCCACAGGGCCCACGGAATGGTCAACACGGCGATCAGAACCAGCAACCATGCCCCGCGAGGCTGTCGCCGCCAGAGCAGGATACCTGCGATCAAATAAGCCAATCCGCCCACCAGATAGTAGAGCGAACCGCCGAGCGCGACGAGGTACATGCCGCCGAGCAACAAGCCCAGTCCGATCAATACGACCAGGGCTGCAAAAATGCGGTTGACCAAGGTCATGCTCATGCTCCTATGAAGATCGAACTTCAGATTGAAGCAGCGCACCTTCCCGCGATAATCCCCCGGTTGGGGGAAGGTGAACGAGAATGTGCGTGACCGCACGCACTCCCCCATCGAGGGGATATGTCGGGCACGGGCGCCCGCACAAGCTAGTCGGCGTGGAGAGTCGTACGCCGTTTCTCGCGTTCCTCGCGCAAGAGCTTGCGCCACGAGAAGGCCGCGGGCTCGCCGTCGCGCGTATCGCCGCCGGCTGCACGATCACGGTTGCGATCGCCATGGTGTTTCGCATTCCGCTCGCCGCCTACATGGTCTATATGGTTTTCCTGACAAGCAAGGATGACAGTGCGGCGACGCTGACGATGGCCGTGGCCGGAGCGATCGCCGTCACCCTTGCCATCCTCTTGACGCTCGGTATCGCGCAGATCTCCTTGGGCGATCCGGCCATCCGTTTGCCCGCGATGGCCCTAATGACCTTTCTGGCAATGTTCAGCGCTCGCACTTTTGCGCTTGGCCCCATTTCCTTCCTCGCCGGCTTCCTGGTCGTGACCATGCAGTCGGTCGTCGATTCGATGCCCACTCCCGAAGAATTCACGCGAACGACGCTGTGGCTATGGGTGGTCGTTGTGGTACCCGCGTTGACGATGACACTGATAAATCTGCTCTTTGGCCCCCTGGCGGCGGCAGTGGCCGAGCGCGGCGTTAGGAAAGTCCTGATAGATCTCGAGACCGCGCTGACTCGTGGCGAGGTCAGCGGGCGACTCGCACCATGGCGCGCAATCCTGGTGCCGCTCGTCGAAAAGTCGCGAAACCCGGCTGCGATTCAGCGGTTGCTGGACGCATTGGTCATTCTCGAGGCTTACACGGACCCCATACCGCCGCGCGAACGAACCCGTCTGTCCTATCTGGTTCGAGGCTGCCTCAGCGCATTGGAGGAGCGGCAGCGCCCTGTGGCCGAGGCGCCTCCTGAAACGGAGTCGATACCGGAAACACTCGCGGCGACTTACGCCTTCGCCGAGCTACAGCGCGAGCTCTCCCGCCCACCTGCGCACCAACCTGCTCACGCTGCGCACAAGCCGCGGCAGTTGTTCGTGCCCGATGCGTTGAGCAATCCGGCTCACTGGCAGTTCGCGCTGAAAACGACTCTCGCGATCATGATCGTGTACGGCGTGTACACGATGCTCGATTGGCCAGGCCTGCTGACTTCGATCGTGACCGTCTTTTTCGTCGCGCTCGGAAGCGTCGGTGAAACGGTTCACAAGCTCACGCTACGACTCTCGGGAGCGATCATCGGTGGATTGATTGCAGGACTATCGATCGTATTCGTGCTCCCTCACTTCACCGACATCGGGCAGTTATGTGTACTCACTGCGGTGGTCGCGCTGTTCGCAGCTTGGGTCAGTACCAGCAGCGAGCGCCTGTCCTACGCCGGTATGCAGATCGCTTTGGCGTTCTTCATGGGGCTGCTGCAGACCTACTCGCCTGCCAATGACCTAACCGTGCTGCGAGACCGGATCGTCGGCATCCTGCTGGGCAATGTCGTGATGACACTCGTGTTCAGCAGCCTATGGCCCGAATCGGCCATCACGAGACTTCGCAGCGCCTCGGCGGACGCACTGCGGGGCATCGCTGCGCTTCTGAGATCGCCCCGGGACGCGGCAACGAACAGACAGCGCACCGTTGTGGCTCTCGCGCAGGCGGACAACTTCGAAGCACTGAGCCGCTTCGAGGTGGAGATGCTGCCGCGACAGACGCACTTGCCTGACCTGCACGGCATCGAGCGGTTGGCCGGCGCCGCTTTCGTCGCCACCGGCGAGCCGCTCGCCCGCGACGTCGATGCACCGGCAGTTGCGTCGCTGGGCAATTGGTTGGATCGAGCGGCTCAGGCGACGGCCGAGAATCGCGCGCTTCCATCGCTTGCCGAGGCTGCGACTAAATCCGCGACGGCCGCACAAGCCGCGGTTTCAATGTTGAGTCTCGAGACCGAGCATGTCGCAACGTCGGCGCAATAGCGGCATCGGTACCGGCTGATGGCGCTCGAGCGGCCCAAGTCCGTTTCGTGACCGGGTGGCTCGCGAATTCTCTGAGCTCGCGCCGGATTGCGGCGGCGGTCGTTCTCGGGCTCGCGTTCTGGCTGATCAGAAGCTTCATGATCCCGCTCATCTGGGCCGCTGTTTTTGCGATTGCGAACTGGCCGCTGTATCGCCGCTGCGCGCAGCGCGTGCCGGAGGCCATGAGAGCGCACCTGCTCCCGCTGGCGTTTTCCGTACTCATCACTTTTATCGTACTGGGGCCGATCGTCTTCGCCTTTGCGATCTTGGCGCGCCAGAGCCAAGCCTGGTTGACCGAAATCTCGATCATGGACAAAGGCGGACTGTCGGCCCCGTCATGGCTCCGCGCAACTCCCATGGTCGGCACGCGGCTGGCCGATGCTTGGAACGATGCGGCAGGCGCACCCGGCGGCCTGTCGGCTTTGCTCGGCCGCGTCGAAGACAGTTCGCTGCTTCTTTCGCTTCAGTCGGTCGGCCATCTGATCGCCTACCACGCATTTGTCGTCGCGATCACGGTTGTCGCGCTTGTCTTCTTCTTTCGCCGGGGTGAAGGACTGGCCAAGGCGTTGTCGCATCGCATCGACGAGCAGTTTGGTCGACTGGGAGGAAAATTTGTCGAGGTATCGGTCGCAGCGCTGCGCGCGACGGTGCAAAGCATGGTTCTTGTCGGACTCATTGACGGGATTGCCATGGGCATCCTCTATGCCACCGCGCACGTACCATCGCCCGTTGTGTGGGGTGCGGTGACCGGAATTTTGGCAATGCTCCCGTTCATAGGATATTTCGCGGTGGCTGCCGTGTGCGTGTCTCAGCTCGCGCACGGTGCGACAGCTTCGGCTCTGCTGGTCGGAGCCGTCGGATTTGTCGTGTTATTCTCCATCGACAAATTCGTGCGACCCATGCTGATGGCCAAGGGGGCCCGGCTCGAGTTTCTGGGCGCCCTCATGGGAACGGTCGGCGGATTTCAGGTCTTTGGCTTGCTCGGGATCTTCATCGGGCCAATGATCGTTGCAGTCGGCAAAGCGGTATTGGACGAGTGGTTGACCGCGCCCAGCCCCCCGGAAGGGGGACTCCGCGACGCGGGGCAGCCGCGCACACTGCAAGCGTGACTGCAACTGTCCACACATCGATGCCGGAGCGGAGCTCGCGCGATCTCTTGGGGGTAACCGCTCAACTTATCGAGGCCGCGTGCCGGGCGAAGGACGGTGACAGCGACGGCACCAGGGCACATATTGCCCGTGCCGTAGCGCTCCTGGACGGACATCCGGGACCCAGGATGAGGGGCGACGCGGGCCCGAAACAGATTCCGCGCGGCGGTTTCGCGGCATGGCAGACGCGACGCCTCGCGGCGCATGTCGATGCCAACCTCTCCGGCAAGATCGCCGTCAAAGACCTTGCGGCGTCACTCGATATCAGCGTCGGTCACTTCTGTCGTGCGTTCAAGCGCACCTTCGGTATGCCTGCTCGCATCTGGATCAGACAGCGGCGCATCGAGCTCGCTCAAGGTCTCATGCTCACGACCAGCGCCTCACTAAGTGAGATTGCCTTGAGCTGCGGCATGAGCGACCAGTCGCATTTCACCCGTTCGTTCCGGCGCATCGTCGGCGAGGTGCCCTCTTCCTGGCGACAGACACGACATGGCGCCATTGAGGAACGAGTCACCGAACTCGCCTATCCTGACACAACCAAGGCAAACATCACCGAGAGGGCCTGACGGCCGGATAGCACACGCTCACAGCCCGCTTGCCGCCGTGGCGAAGGCCGCGCGCTCGCGCACGCTGTGATAGAGCGCTTGCGTCTTGGCATTGGGCGGTATGCCGAGGAAGCGCGTCAGCAACTCGCGGCAGCGCCTGTAGGCCTGCAGCGCCTCGCTGTGATCTCCGAGCTCCTGGTGGCAGAGCATCAAGCCCCGATACAGACCCTCGTTGAACGAGTCGAGCTCGATCCCGGATCGATACAAGTTGGCAGCATCCTCCCAGCGGCGCGCGTGTTCGCATTCACGCGCTGCATCGCGGATGGCGCGCAGCAAGCGATCGCGCAATTCGTGGCGCGCCTTCAAGATCCAGGGCTTCTCGGCCTCGTGCTGGAGAAAATGCCCCTGATAGAGGCGTCGCAGACGGCCGATCCTTTCGACGCCATCCGCATCCGGATCACTCCGGCGCTGCAGCTCCTCCTCGAATTCCCACATGTCCACCCACAACCGATCCCGGTCCAGGCTGACCTTGCCGCCCTCCATGCGTACCGCGTCGCGTGCCCCGAGCAGCCGGCGCAGCCGATAAAGTGTGCTTTCGAGCGCGTGGTAGGCGGCATCGCCCTCGGAATCCGGCCACAGCGCATCGATCAGCACGCCCGCGCTCACTTCGGTGCCGCCAAACGCGATCAGGACCCGCAGCAACTCCAGCGGTTTGCGCAAGCGTGCAGGGATCGTGACGGGGGTATCTCCCGAGAGCAGGCGGAAGCGCCCCAACACATGGATTCTGAATCGTTCGCGGCCGGACATAGCAAACCCCTCTTGAGACACCCAGGACCATCATCGGCTACGACTTTGGACATGTCTCGAAGCCTAGACCACGGGCATCAAGGTACGCTTGTAGGTAGAGAACCCTGGATTGTGGAATCCTGCGGACGCGGTGGAACGTGCAGGCTGGTGGGAGCTGTACGGCCCTCAGAACAGATCAGCCAACTTTGGTATCCCTAGCGTTCATCTGAAACTCTTTTTCTGTTCTGGTTCGAAGCTCGAGCAGCCCGAGCAGCATTTCGTCACGCTCCGCCGCAAGCGAATCGATGGAGCGTGAGCCGACTTCGGCTCGAACGCTGTCGATGAGCTTCTTTTGGAGTTCCGGCGTCAACACCGGGTTGCCGAGAGACTTCCACCACGCGGTGAGGGGCCGGGTGAATTGTTCGAGAAAATGTTCGATGCCGCCTTCACCGCCGCCCAAGTGATTGAGGAGCATGTTGCCCATGAGGCCCCAACGCAGGCCCGGTCCCCAGCACAATGCGGTATCCGCGTCGGCGGCGCTGACGACGCCTTCGGCAACAAGATAGTAGACTTCCCGAGTAAGGGCGGCCTGCAGACGATTGGCGACGTGCCCCGGCATCTCCTTGCGCACCCGTACTGTCCGCCTGCCAATGCCCTTGTAGAATTCCAGGGCCCGCTCGATCGTTTCTTCGGAGGTCTTGGCGCCACCCACGATTTCGACCAGCGGGACGAGATGGGGAGGATTGAAGGGATGGCCGATTACGCAACGCTCGGGATGGGAACGGCAGCCTAATTGGATTTCGCTCATCGTAAGCCCGGATGAGCTCGACGCAATGATCACGTCCGCCGGCAACAGATCGTCCAGCTGCCCATAGAGCTTTTGCTTGAAGTCGAGGCGCTCCGGACCATTCTCCTGGACGAGATCCGCACCGCTTACCGCGGCCTCGATTTTCGGCGTGAACGACAATTTGGATTGCGACGCGCCGGGCGCAAGGCCCAATCGCTTCAGGGCCGGCCATGCCGCATCCACGAAGCGCTTCAGGGCGGCCTCCGCATTCGGCGCGATATCGGTCGCCACGACTTCCAGGCCTTTGGCAAGGTACAGCGCCGCCCAGCTCGCGCCGATGACGCCGGTGCCGATGATCGTAACGCGCCGAACGGGCTTGGCGGTCGACATGCTCAGCTCTCCTTTTGGTTGAAAAACCGCCTATCCGGCGGCCGCTCGCGCGGGCTCTTTCTTTGTCGGCACGGCTCCGCTCGCGTGCAAGGCTGCGATGTCGCTCGCGCTGAACCCAAGTTGTTTGAGTACTTCCTCATTGTGTTCTCCCAGTGCCGGGGCGCGCCTCGCCGGCACCTTGGTGATGCCGTGCACTTGAATGGGACTGCTGATGGTCGTATTCAGCTTGCCGCCTGCACCGTCGAGCGGAACGACAATGTCGTTCGCTCGCAGCTGCGGATCCTCGATGACTTCCTGCGGTCCTCGCACGGCGCCGAAGGTGACGTGAACGCCATTGAAAACCTGGTACCAATGCGTCATCGGCTGAGCGGCAAAGACTTGGTCGAGAATTTCCGCCAGCTGCGGCATGTTTTGCATCAGCTTGACCGGATCGGCAAATCGCGGATCCGTCAAAAGATCCGCCCGCCCGATGGCATTCGCCACCGCAGCCAATTTGTCGGGTGTGACGATGAGCACGAACCAGGTCTCATCCGACGCGCGATACACGTTGAGTGCCGCGTTGGCGGGATGCATGCGGTCGTGCAGACCGTAGAAGTTGGCTCCGCAGAGCGCGGCCTGAATCGACACGCTGGCCGACCACACACCTTGCGCGAGCAACGACGTGGTGACATAGGATCCCTTGCCGGTGCGCTCCCGACGATACAGGGCCGTCACGATCGCGGAGTACAGCCCGACGGCGGTGGCATTGTCACCACTGCCGGCGACCGGCCAGGTCGGCGGCGCCCCGGCATCGCGCGTCATGGACAACAAGCCGCTTCGCGCCCAGTAGGCGGTGATGTCGAATCCCGGAAGATTGGCATCGGGCCCTTTTTCGCCGAAACCAGTGAGATCGGCGTAGATCAGCCGCTGATTCCATTTCACGACGTCGTCATATTCAAGGTTCAATTTCTTCCGAGCGGGATGCGGCGTGTTGACGACGAACACGTCCGCCCACTTGACCAGCCGCTCGAGAACCTGCCCAGCACTCGGGGACTTCAGATCCAGCGTGATTCCCCGCTTGTTGCGGTTGGCCAAGTGCCAGGGATAGGCATCGTTGGCTTGCGGCTGCGGCGGAATTTTGTGCCCGATTCTCCAGGTATCGCCGGAGGGCGGCTCCACCTTGATCACGTCGGCGCCGAAGTCCGAAAGGATTACAGCGGCGCTCGGGCCGGCGATGAAACTCGCCAGCTCCACCACCTTCAGTCCGGAGAAAATGTTGTCGCTTGCCATGGGGGATGTCTCCAAAGTCGTCATGAGGATTTCTTCAGCGGCCGCGGAATTGGGGTGCGCGCTTTTCGAGGAAGGCGGACGTGCCCTCCTTCTTGTCTTCGGTTCCGGCGCAGAGGCCAAAGTAAGAAGCCTCGAGCAGCAAGCCCTCGTCCTGGCTCGTCTCCAGTCCCTTGTTCACTGCGGTGAGCGCGAACTTCACCGCCATGGGGGCATTGGATGCGATTTTCCTCAAGAGTGCCTCGGCACGGGTGAGCAGCTCCGCTGCCGGCACGATTTCGTTGACGAGTCCGATGCGGTACGCCTCCTGCGCACTGATCATCTCCGCGGAAAGAATCAGCTGCAGGGCGCGGCCCTTTCCCACCAAGCGCGGCAATCGTTGCGTGCCGCCGCCGCCCGGGACGAGTCCCAGGGTGACTTCCGGCTGGCCGAACTTCGCCGTGTCCACTGCGATCCTGATGGTGCAGGCCATCGCCGTCTCGCAACCGCCGCCGAGCGCAAAGCCATTGACGGCCGCGATCACGGGCTTGCCGAGGTTCTCGATGAGATCAAGGACCTCCTGACCGAAACGGCTGGCCCGCTCCGCTTCGAGCGCGGTGGCTTTGCCGAGCTCGCTGATGTCGGCGCCCGCGATGAATGCTTTGTTGCCGGCGCCCGTAAGGATCACACCGTGCACGGCCTCGTCGTCGCGCGCGTCCTCGACGGCCGATCGAATGTCTGTCCATGTCGGCGTGTTCAAGGCGTTGAGCACCTTGGGCCGATTGACGGTCACGTAGGCGATGCCGTTGCGCTTTTCGTACAGAACGTTATCGAGCTTCAGCGCCGTCGCTGAAGAAAGTTCGAGTGTCGAGGCAGTTGGGGGTGAGCTCATTGCAAGGGTCCTCAAGCTGTGGCTTTGATCTTTGTGAAGTCAGGCTGGCGCTTTTCGAAAAATGCCGTGAAGGCTTCCTTGGCATCATCCGACTGCAAACGCGCCGCGTACTCCCGTATCTCGAGTTCGGAAGCGGCCGCCATTTGAGCGCCCAAGACGCGCTTCATCAGCCGCTTGCTCGCGCGCACGGCCCCGGCCGGCTGTCGTGTCAGTCTGTGTGCCGTGTCCAGAGCCGTTGCCATGAGGTCCGCCTCGGCCACGACGCGCGTGACGAGCCCCAGCTCCGCGGCGCGGCGTACATCGAACGGCAGCGCCAGCAGAACCAATTCCGACGCGGCGAGGTAGCCGATCTGCGCGGGAAGCCAATAGCTCGTCCCCAGTTCGGGTACCAGGGCGAGATTCACGAAAGGCATCTGGAATCTCGTGTGCTCCGCGGCGTACACGAAGTCGAAGTGCGTGAGCATGGTCGTGCCGCCTCCAATGGCGACGCCGTGCACCGCGGCGACGAGCGGCTTGTCGAACTCGATCAGCGCGGCGACGAAGCGCGCCTGCGGGCTGTCGCCGCCGCTCTTCAGGGGGTTGTGGAGGAAATCCCCGAGATCATTGCCCGCGCTGAAAGCATCGCCGGCGCCGTGCAGGAGCACCACCCGCGTTTCGTCGTCCTTGGCAGCGGCATTGAGCAGCTCGGCTACTGTCGAGTACATGTTCATTGTCATCGCGTTCTTCTTTTCCGGTCGGTTGAACTGGATTCGAAGTGTGTTATCCAAGCGTTCGGTCACGATCTCAGGCATTTCCGTCTCCTAGATTTGCTGGTTGGCCACCGCGGCGCGCGTCAAACAAAGGCGCCGATTCCCGTGATCGCCTTGCCGATGATCAGGTGCTGCATCTGGTACGTGCCTTCGTAGGAATAGAGCGCCTCGGCGTCGGCGAAAAAGCGCGCAGCCTTGTAGTCTGCGACGATGCCGTTGCCGCCCAGCAGCTCGCGCGCCCACGCAACGGTCTCGCGACACTTGGACGTGGCGAATGCCTTGGCGAGCGCGGCATGGGCGTCCGTCAGCTTGCCTTCCGCGTGCAGCTGCGCCTGGCGCACGATCAGGCATTGCGAAGCCGTGATGTTCGAGATCATCTTCGCGAGCAGGTCCTGCACCAGCTGGAACGAGCCGATCGGCTTGCCGAACTGCTGGCGCTCCTGGGCGTATTTGAGTGCGGCCTCATAGGCGCCCATGGCGCATCCGGTCGCCATCCAGGCAACCGCATAGCGTGTCATCTTCAGCACCTTGGCGGTGTCGCGAAACGAGTTGCCGCCCTGGAGACGATTCGCTTCCGGCAAGCGAACGTCTTTGAGCGTGATGTGGCCGTTCTGGACGACCTTGAGCGCAATCTTGTCCTGGATCTTTTCGACGCTGAAGCCGGGGGTGGTCTTGTTCTCGACGATGAAACCCTTGACCTGGTTGTCGGCGAGATCGCGCGCCCAGATGACCGAGACGTCGCACCATGGCGCATTGCCGATCCAGCGCTTCTCGCCGTTGAGGATCCAGCTGTCGCCATCGCGCTTCGCCGTCGTCGTGAGGCCTCCGGAGGCGCCCGAACCCACGAGCGGCTCGGTGAGGCCGAAGCAGCCGATCTTCTCCAAGCGCGCCATCGGCGGCAACCACTTCTGCTTCTGTTCTTCCGATCCGTCGATGTAGATCGAGCCCATTGCAAGGCCGTCGTGCACGCCAAAGAACGTCGCGAAAGACGGGTCGATGCGTGCAATTTCCATGAGCACAAAGCCCAATAGCGCCACGCTTCCGCCCGCGCAACCGTAGCCCTGCATTCCAAGCCCGCCAATACCGAGTTCCTTGACACCGGGCAGCAGCTCGAAGGGAAAGGCGTCATCCACCCAGTATTTCGTGATGACGGGCGCGACCTTGGCCTCCATGAACGCGCGCACCTTTTTCACGGTCGCGAGCTCCCCGGCGCTCAGGGTTTCATAAACCTCGTAGAAGTCGCTGTTCGGCGCGGGCAACGGCTTCGGTTGCTTCGCTGGCTTTGCGGCTACGGTTGCGGTGGTCATCTCTATGCTCCTATCGTCGATTGGTTTAAGGCTTGCGGCCCCTGAATCTCTGCGTATGCGATACCGGTAAGGTTGCCCTGGGCAAAGAGCAGCGTCTTTTGGCGCGACCCGTCGAGATTGGCGCTATACACCGAACCCGCGAAGTCGGTGATGAACATGCGCCCGCCCTTGCGATCGAGCGCAAGGCCGATTCCCTCCATCAAGTGCGTGAATAGAATCGCGGGCTCCTCGCGCTTGCCGGGCGGTGCCGGATCCATGGGTGCACGGTTCACCGTGTTGCCGCGCGGCGGGTCACCGCGGTCGGTCCAGTACACCATCCGGTTGCCTGGAACGAGCTCCAGGTCGATGGGCTCCGGCAGATTCTCATAGAGCAGCTGGATGTCCTTGCGGCGCGCGGCTGTCTGGCCCGGCGGAATGTCGACATTGGCGCGAAAGATACGGCCTTCGCCGGCATTGTCGCCGCCCTTTTGCGTCCAGTAGACCTTGCCCTCTGCGGCATCCAGAGCGATGCCGACGCACCATTTCCTCGCGTCCGCGCCCGGGCGCGCATCGCCCTCGCTCGTGTCCACCAGCGTCTCGATATTTGAGCCGTCGAGGTCGGCGCGCATCACCCGCATGCCTTCGCGGTCGCACCAATAGAGCTTGCCATTCACTTTGTCGATCTGGAGCTGCTTGGGTGTGAACGTGCCGCCCGGCGGAACGATGGTGGTCATGTGTTTCCCCTCGAGATCGGACCGCAGGATCGAACCATCATTGGCCTTCAAGTTGCCCATGTTGGTCCAGTACAGATGTCCCGCTGCCGCGTCGACGGCCAACCCGTCGGGGAGTTTTCTCCCCTCCTCGACGATGACTTTCAAATCCGAGCCGTCTGGATTCACCGATAGGACTCGGCCTGCCCCGGCATCGAGGAAAAACAGGCGGCCCGATACGGCGCTGTCGCGCTTCGGCATTGGCTTTGAGGGATTGACGCTCAATTTGGAGGACTCCATTTTGAAAGGACTGTCACAGCCGAACGAGCCGTCAGCGTGTGCCTTCTGGTAAGAATTCTTTATCCCTCAATTGGGGGAGCGACGGACGTGGGAGGCTAATTCACCGTGCGATAGATGATCCCGCCGGGAACCGTGAGGGTGATTGCCGTACCGGAACCGGCCGAGCTCTCGATTGAGAATTTTCCCATGATCCGGGCAGTACGCTCGCGCATGCTTTGCAGACCGAAGTGCCCTTGCTTGCCGCGATGCATGATATCGGGATCGATGCCCACGCCATTGTCATGAATACGGAGGCAGAGATCCTGCGCATAAGAGAGATCGACGCTCAGCTGCGTGGCGTGCGAGTGGACGCAGGCGTTGCGGATCGCCTCATAGCCGATCCGGTACACCTCGTCACGGACTATCGGATGCATCTCCCTAATCTGCCCCGACGCCTGCAGCGAAACTTCCATTGGGCTATGGATCCGGCACTCGTCGAGCGCCCGCCGGAAGCCGCCCGCAAGGTCGTTCACTTCCGTGGCTGAGGTGCGCAAGGAATTCAGAGCGGCACGACCCTCCTCGGTCGCCCGTCCCAGCCACGCCGACAGTTTCTCCACGGCTTGACGCATGTGCGGCAGATCGGTAGTGGCGCTCAGCGCATCGTCGGCGACCAGCTTGCTGCCCTGGATGGTCTGCAGGAACGTGTCGTGCAGGTCGCGTGCGATTCGGGTGCGTTCGGCCAAGCGCTCGTCGAAACGCGCTTTCATGGCTCCGGCAATCCGGCGCACCCGCAGTCGATAAATCACCCAGAGCAGCAGCAGGCCGGCCATGAAGCACAGCGAGCGAAACCAGATCGTCTGATGCCACGCGGCGGCAACCTTGAAATCCAGCGTCGCTCCCGCTTTATTCCACACCCCGTCGTTGTTGGATGCGATCACGCGAAAGCGATAACTCCCGGGTCGAAGATCGCTGTAGAACGCCTGGCGGCGCAATCCCGGATCCTGCCAGTCCCTGTCGCGGCCTTCGAGCATGTAGCGGAAGCCCATCCGTTGCTGCATGACGAAGCTCAGCGCGGTGTAATCGATGCGAAGGTCTCGCGTGAGTGGTGGGAGAGTGATGGGCGAAGCGGGTGAGTAGCTTTTTCCGTCGGCAAAGAGTCCTTCGACATGTACCGGCGGCGGCGTCGGGTTCTTGTATGAACGACCGGGGTCGACCATCTGGAGAGATGCTGAGCCGACGAACCAGAGCCGGCCGTCGGGCGCTATCGCGGCGTTCGGCTGGATCCAGTCTCCATTCCATCCGGGATCTGCCCCATCAAGCGCACCCAAGGTGGTCACCGTCACTCGAGCTTCGGGGCGGGCCGTCCAATTGGCCACGTCTGTCGCGGGAATCCGCAGATAGCCGCAGATTCCCTCGAGCCACAGTGCCCCGGAGCGGTCGATGAGTGCGGCAAAAAACGCGGTGCACGGCAAGCCGTTGCGCGCGTCCATGACACTCAATGCACCATGGTCCCATCGAAACAATCCTTGATTGGTTGCGCCCCATGCGACTCCTGCCGGGTCGACCGAAAAGCTGAACATCTTTACCCGGGGGCCGCCGCTACGTCCGTCGGAGACAATGTTCAGCGCGCCATTTACATAGTGAGCCAGTTTGCCGTTCCCCGTACCGATCCAGATTCCGCCGGCCGGATCCGCGCCGAGAAAATGCGCTTGCGGCACGAGGGATTGGATTTGAATGTCTTCCTGCACACGGTGGTCTCTGATACGCAGCAGATGGCTTATGTGCTTCGTTTGATCAAATGCGATGGCCCAGATGTTCCCGTCGATGTCTTCAGTAAATGTGTAGATCTTTCCGATGTCGTCCAAGCGACGCCCATCCTGCCCCTTGACCGCAAAGAACCTCCCGAGCCGGTAGATCATCACAGTGCGATTGATCCCGAGCCAAAGCTCGCCCACGTGGTCCTGAAGCAGCGCGTAGACATCTTGAATGGGATGTCCGTCAGCCATTGTGGTCAGCGAAACAGAGTCCGGACGAATGAGGGCCAGAGCCCCCTTGAGACCCACCCAGAGAGAATTATCGTTTCGAGCGACTACGGCGCTCAGCTCGCTTCCATTCAGGCCTTCGGTCGAAGAGACGCTGACAATCGGGATGTCGCGAAACAGATCCACACCCTTGTCGGTCGTGACCCACAAATCTCCCTCGCTGTCCTCGTAAATCGACTTCACTTCATCCCCGGTCAGTCCCTGCGCGGCGCCGTAGTGATCCGCATAGCCGTCGTGAACATGGTAGAGACCCTGCGACGCGGTTCCGACCCAAAGAGTTTGCTGGCGATCCACGAACAGGGCCGCCGCTCGAATGGTTGTGCCGTCGAACCCCGGGACCACGTAGCTCAGGAAACTGCCATTGCTGTAATGGCGCACTCCCAGCCCCGGCCCCACACCATCCATGGCCACAAAGACCGAGCCCGCCGCCCCGGCAGCAAGCGCAACGACGCCATCACCTGATGGATGATCCATCTGCTCTTCCATGTAGTGGCTTACCGAACTCCCGTTCCAGCGGCACAGCATCTGGCATCCGAACCAAATGTCGCCTGAGCTGTCCTCGGCGAGGTCGATCGCAAAATGTGCGGGGTTGCCATCGCTCGCGTCCCTGGCGTAACACGTCAGATCGTTGCCAACGATTCGGCAGAGCGCTCCCTCGATGCCGTCCACGTGACTGCGGGCAATCCATATTGCTCCGGCGCGATCCTCAACGACGCTGCCCACAGCGCCCCTCTTTATCGGGAAACTGTAGGCATTGCCGTCCTTGTCGAGGCGGTGCAAGCCACTATAGGTGGCCATCCACAGACTTCCGTCGCGGCTGCCGAAGAGCCAGTTGATACCCATGTTCGTTGGGAAGGATTTCTGCGGCAACACCGGAGTCATCGTTACGCCGTCAAACCGCAGCAGACCGGCGGCGACCGCAATCCAGACGTAGCCGTCGCTTGTCTGAGTGATCATGTGCGGCTGATGAGAGAAGCCGTCCTGGGTCCTCCAGACAGTGTGCGCATACTGGGAAATCAGCCGGTGGGCATCGAGCGCCGAGGCAGTCCCGGTGAGGAACAGCAGCAGAAGTCCATAGATCGCCAGGGCTGTACGGTGGCTGGGCCGGGAACAAGGCGACGGCGATTTCCAACAGTGTTTCATGGACGCTTGAGGTGTTTGGACTCAGAGGATCCTACGAGCTTGAGAAAACGGTTCGACAGTAGTTGCAGCACGCCGCCCCCGCCCCGTGAGGAGGTTGAGCACCCGTCCTATAGTTATCTACAGGTGCCAGCGCTACATCTGGAGCAGGCCGCGGCGCAGCGCGATCGTCACCGCATGCGTTCTATCCTTTGCATCTAGTTTGGCAACGAGATTTTTGACGTGGAAGTTGACCGTCGTCTCGGCAATCGCCAACTGGTCCGCGATCTGCTTATTGCGATACCCATCGCGAATGAGCTTGAGCACTTCCAATTCGCGCGAGGTCAGGTCGTCCTCGCCGAGATGCTCCGCCAAACGCGCGGCAACTTCCGCCGGCACGTGCCGCCGGCCCGCGTGCACCGAGCGGATCACTGCCAGCAGGTCGTCCTTGGCCATGCTTTTCAAGAGGTAAGCGGCGGCACCGGACCGCAGGGCTCGCTGAATCTCACCATCGGCGTCCGAGGTTGTCAGCATGACGATACGAGCCCGAGGGAACTCGCCTCGGATGGCTATCAGCACGTCGGTGCCGTTCGAGCCGGGAAGTTGCAGGTCCATCAGGGTCACGTCCGGCTGATGGCGGCGAAACTCAGCCACGGCCTCCACCCCATTGCCGGCGGATCCCACGAGCTGCATATCCCGCTGCGATGCGATAACGGTGGCCAAACCCTCCCGGAAAACCGGGTGGTCTTCGACGCAGAGGATTCTTATTGGCGCAGCGGAACTCAGGGGACTACCTCTTGGAGTCGATTCTAAGGGAACTTCCGGTTTGTCCCTATACAAGAGTGCAGGGAAATTACTGCGGCATCTGTGGTGGTGGCAATTCCCAATCAGGATGACCCTACAACAGCAAGGTGGAAGGGGCGCTGGTACATAGAGGAGGGCTGTGGTAATGGAAGGTCACTTCGAAAAGACGGTGGCGCTGTCGGCCCTGGGGGCGAGTCGATCGCGCGAATGGATGCACCGGGTGATTTCGCTCCTTGAAGCCGCTGTGGGTCAGCTTCACGGCCAAGAACACCCAGCCCAGGGTACTCTGCTCGAAGCAGCCTCGCTGTTGCGACGCCAGGTTCATCCACCGGCCGCGGGAGAGGTCCCCCAAGGAAGAGAGCGCTTGCTGGCCTGGCAGGCGCGCAAGGTGCGTGACTATATTGACAGTCATATCATGGGGCCGATCCGCGTCGCCGATCTCTGCGCGCTGGTTCAGCGCAGCGCAGCGTATTTCTCGCGATCCTTCAAATGCACTTTCGGAGAATCGCCGCACGCTTTCGTCGTGCGACGGCGCGTGGAACTTGCCGCCCAATACATGCTTACGACCGATGCGTCCTTGAGCGACATTGCGCTACAGTGCGGCTTCGTCGATCAGGCGCACCTGTCCAAGCACTTCCGGCAGGTCGCGGGCGGGACGCCGGCGGCGTGGAGGCGTGAGCACAGGTCGCGCCATGATGAGAACGGGACACCGCTTGCGGAGCGCTTCGCGACAGCCTCGGGATACTAGAGCCTCGCCGGCAACTCAGAGCAGTCCCAGGGCACCGGCGGTCGAAACGGCATGAGCGCGCGTCTGCACGGCGAGCTTGATGAAGATCCCTTTGACGTGCGACTTCACGGTCTCGGGTGCAATCTGCAGTTCTTGAGCGATGCGTTTGTTGGAAAGTCCATGGCTCATCGAGCGCAGGACGGTGTGTTCGCGAGGACTTAGGGACTCCGTGACGCGTGACAGACGAGTCGGCGACGTGCGTGCACGCTGCTGCGCGCGATCCGCGAGAATGCTTCCGATGTAGGGTCTGAGCTCCGGAGGCAGGCGGCTGTCCTGCGGAGTGGCGTGGTAAAGGGACAATAGCAGCTCGGCCACGTGCGCTCCGGCATCGACGAAAGTCTGATAGACACCGGCGCGCGCGCCAATCTGAAGCGCTTGAACGAGCATCGCACGGCCTTCGGCTTGGTCTCCGCACCCGAGCAGAGCATCGGCCAGCAGAACCGACAATCGCAGTGCCCGGTAGTTGTTGCGCTTGCCGCAGCTCGCCGCTTGGAGGTCCCGGAGAATCGTCGCGCCCTGGCGTGCGTCCCCGGTGGCCGCCAGTACCTGTGCGCGAGCCAAGGCATGGCTGGCATGCAGCGTGTCGTCCGTCGAGAAGTCGCGCGCGACTGTCCCGATGCTCTCGGTGCAGATCGCCGCCTCGCGCGTTCGACCCTCTTTGAGGAGTAACTGGGTACGCAGCGTCAAGCACTCCGCCATCATCCCCGTCCAGTCGCGCGCCGCCGCCAGGACCTCCGCTTCCTTCAGGATGAGGAAGGCGAACTCCGTGTCCCCTCGACCGGCGGCGAGACGAGCCAGAACCCTATACCCCCGCAAGGCGCTCTCGTCGTCCCCTGAGGTTCGGACGGCCATGAGGCTCTCCATGACCAGAGCGTCGAGGTCGGTGTGGTGCCCTTCCTCGTAGAGCAACTCGGCGAGCACGATGGCCGCCCGGGCTGTCACCGGTGATCGGTTGCCGAAACGATTCAGGGCTCGTGCGTGCGCGCTCCTTGCGAGTCTCGTCGCGACGGTCAGTCTGAGCTGTTCAGCCTCCACGACCGCTTCGAACATCGGCCCGATGATCGTCGCAAGCCCATGCGTGCCGCGATGAGTCGGCACGGCGTGTTTCAGACGCGGTACCGCGTAGTATCGATCGAAGTCCCGCACCTTCCAGTAGCCGACGCGCAGCGCTGCCGCCAGCGCGGGACTCTTCCCACCTGACCGGTGGCGGCTCTCGAGTACGGCAAGCGCCGCGCGCACCGCGCCGCCGTCCTGGCTCTTCAGCACGAGCAGCACGGCACTCAAGACCTCGGCAAACTCCCGCGATCGGGGCGCAACCGGGGCATCGTCACGCGCGATCTCATCTTCGAACTGCGCGAGCGTTGCCGAGGCATCGTCGATGCGCAGTTCGACGAGGCTCCGCCAAGCGCGCACGAGCAGAGTGTTTGGGGAATGCCGGGCGCTTCGTGATTCCAGCGCGCCAAACTCCGAGCGTGGTCTGGAATTCGGGCGAGAGTCCCGGTTCAGGGCGGTGGAATCGTGCTGCCGGACAACTGCGAGTGATGATTGACGCACAGCGTGAATCGAGCCTCCCGAAGAGATGGGTCGTTCGGCCAGCCGGCTGAAAGACATTGCCGCATGGTCGGTTCGGAACGAGAGTAGGTCGCGTCGGCTCACGGCAAGCTCACGGGATGAGCGTTAATGGTAATTTGGTTGCTGTCGGCCATCTTTTGAACTATCAAGTGAACCTGGGTCAACCTTGCCCTGCGGCGGTTCGAGTTGCCCCTATCCGAAGTTAGGGATTAGATAGGTCCGAATCACAACGGCGCGCAGCACAGACTTCAGCGTATGACCGGCAACCGACACGAACCCGCGATAATCCAGGGCAAGCTGTTTCCGGCCACCGGCACGAGGAAGCCGTTGCCCCGGCCGAGGCTTGACTCGTCCAGCGACGTGCTGGACGGCGTCTTTCCGGTCGTTGTCGTGGCCGCACCCGCCGGATACGGTAAGTCCACTCTCCTGGCCCGGTGGCACGCACGGCTCCTCGAGCGCGGAGTTGCCTGCGCCTGGCTATCCGTGGATGAAGACGACAACGACGCGGCTCGCTTCCTGCGTCATTTGATCGCAGCACTACGGAAGGCCAGTGCGCACATCGGCAAGGACGTCGCGGAAGACCTCATCGCCGATTTCGCGAGCGGTTCAAGGTCGGTGCTGGAGGCGATTGCGGGCGACCTCGCGCAGGTCCAACACCGCATCGTGCTGTTCCTGGATGACCTGCATCTTGCCCAGGGCGCTGAGGTTCGCGGAATCCTCGACTGGTTGATCAACTACGCGCCCCGACACCTGCAGTACGTCATCGGCACTCGCCAGGATCCGGGGCTTCGCTTGAGCGGTCTGCGGGTACGGAGCCAGTTGCTAGAGCTGGACGCCGAGCAGCTGCAATTTGACGCCGCGGAAGCCGCTCAGTTCTACAAGAGTCGCCTTGGGCGAGACCTGCCGGCGCCGGACCTGCAGACCTTGTTGACCAAAACCGAAGGCTGGCCTGCGGCGCTCGAGCTCGCGGCGCTGGTGCTCGCCGGGTCGAGCGAACCGACAGCGTTCATTCAGCACTTCGCCGGCACGGACACCAGCGTGGTTGACTATCTGGGCGACATGGTCCTGTTGCAGATGGACGAACGAACCCGCGACATCGTGTTCCGCATCTCGATGTTCGATCGCATCTGCGCTCCTCTCGCTCAAGCCGTCACCGATGCCAATGACGCCGAGGAGGCGTTGCTGGGCTTGCGGATGCGCAACCTCTTTCTGATTCCGCTGGATCGATCCTGGGAGTGGATACGCTTTCATCACCTGGTCGGCGAATTCTTTCGCGCGACCTATCGCCGCACGGCACCGGCGCAAGCCAGGGAGTGCCTCGTGCGGGGAGCACGGTGGTTCCACGCCAATGCGCATGTTGAAGAAGCCGTGAATTACATGATCCGGGCTGATGAGTGGGAGCAGGCCACGCATTGGGTCGCCGACAGCGTTGAGGAACTCGTCTTTCGCCGCGGGTACCACCAGACAATTCTGCGCTGGATGAACGCCCTTCCTGAGGCTTGCGTCGATCACTACCCGGTCATCCGCATCCAGTACGCCTTTGCGCTCTCGTTCTACCCCCGGTATCAGGAATACGAAGCTCAGATCTACCGCCTGCAGCAGCTGCTGCGGAATCTCGAAGCGCAGGGCCACCAGGACGCCGGCATCGACGAGTTGCGTTGTGCGGTGGAGATGCAGGTCGCCATGTCGGTTGCCTTGCGCGACGACGGAATGCGAGGCGGTGAATTGGCGGAGGCGTGGCTCGCGAGCTGGCCAGAGGCGTCGCTTAGACGCAAGGGCGTGATGGGCAACGTGCTGGGCTTCGGACACAAGACGCGAGTCCACATCGATGCGGGACTTGAAATGATCACCGAGACGCGCCAGTGGCTCGAGCAAAGCGAAGGCTACTATGCGCTGAGCTGGACCGCCTACATCGAAGCCTTGCTGCACCTCAAACGCGGGAGTTACTTCGATTCGAGACTTGCCTGCACGCGCGGACTCGAACTCGTTGAGCGAAGACTCCACGGACATGTCGGGCAGAGCAGCCTGCTGCACGCGCTCCTTGCGGGTATCTGCTACGAGTTCAACGAGATCGAGCAGGCTCTCGCGCATCTCGAACTGGCCTCGAGCAGCGTGAACGAATATGCCCATGCCGACGCGATGATCGCTGCTTACTTGACCCAGGCCCGCATTCAGCACCTGCGGCACGACCAGAGCGGCGCACTGGCGATATTGAGAGAGGGACAGGAACATGGAGAACAGCGCGGCTGGCGACGCCTCACCATGTCATTGGCGGCCGAAGAGTGCCGTAGTCTTGCGCGCGAGGGCCATCACGAGGAGGCCAGGCTCGTTGCAACGCGCTTCGATTTTCACGAGCTGCCGACCCCCCCTGGCGCTGCACCGTTGAGTTCCGACAAGGCATTGCGCGCGGCCTCGCGTTACCTGCTCAAGGAATCGCCGAAAGTCGTGGTCGAGGCGCTCGACGCTGCGATCGCAACCAGCCGGCAACGCGAACTGGCTCACCGCTCGGTGGAATTGCTGGTCCTGCGCGCCCTGGCCAAAAAAGAGGACGGGGACTGGGCAAGCGCCCTGGCGGATCTGCGTGGCGCACTCACCATCGCGGCTCCGAGAAATTATGTCCGCGTGTTCCTTGACGAAGGTCGCGAACTGGGCGCACTGATCGATCGACTTGACATGGAGCAACTGCGCGGCTCCGAGGCCGCGCCCCTCGCGCGCCGGCTGCAGCGCGCCATGTGCACGCCACACGTTCAGGGTGACGCCCCGATCGGCATGGGCCAGGATCTGACCAAGCGAGAGCTGTCGATCCTGAAACGCCTCGAGTCGGGCCTGAGCAACAAGGAGATCGCCGATGCGATTTTCGTCTCTGAAGGCACGCTCAAGTGGCACCTCCACAATGTATACGGCAAGCTCAACGTCAAGAACCGTACCCGTGCAATGGCTCGCGCGCGGGCGCTCGGCATAATCTGAGTTCGATGCGGGGGGCAGCTAACCCACGGCTCTGGCCTGACCGGCCCAGAACCGTTCGCGCAATGCGCGCTTGAGGATTTTGCCGGAGCCGGTCTTCGGCAGCTCGAGATACGAGAAC
>Ga0210384_10002658_pt1 | contig 21619 bp, 11 predicted proteins | sample IncBWH2MmetaG_FD_160574 | JGI IMG/M metagenome (GOLD analysis project Ga0210384, IMG submission 160574) | Forest soil microbial communities from Barre Woods Harvard Forest LTER site, Petersham, Massachusetts, United States - Inc-BW-H-2-M | ecosystem: Environmental > Terrestrial > Soil >...
TAATTCGTGGATCGGGGGGCGCGACTTCGTAGAGCTGGCTGCCAATAAAACGTGAAGCGATCGCCGTCAGCGCGAGCCCGATCGGCACGCCCACGACAAAAAACTTTCCCGCCTCGCGAAGAACGGACCACAACACATCGCGCCTCTGCGCACCTAGTGCCATGCGCAGTCCGATCTCCGCGGTGCGCTGTGTCACGCGCTGAGTCTCCAAGCCATAAAGCCCGATGGACGTAAGCAACAACGCCAAACCTCCGAGGAACAACGACATCACCGCCAGCAGTCGCTCGCGCCCGACGGAATCTTCCAACTGGCGTTGCATGGTAACGGCCGGCAGAAGCGGAGTGTCTGGTGCGAAGCGAAGCAGTGCGTCTTTGAATGCCGCGACCGCAGCGGAAGTGTCCCGGCTTCGCGTGATAAAACCAAGGTCAAACTGAGTGGATAACACCTGTTCGTAGGAATAGTAGATTGTTGGCGGTGCGAGCTGTCGAAGAGAGTTATACTTCGCGTCCGCTACGACGCCGACAATTTCGCAGGTCGGGGGGCGCGTCGTTTCGGACATCGTTGAACGTATATGCTTGCCCAGCGCGATCTGCTGCGGGAAGAAGAAGTTTGCTGCCGTCTGATTCACGATGCACACCGGAGGCTGGCCGGTGCGGTCGAACGGTGAGAGTTCGCGGCCGGCAATGAGGCGCGTCCCTGCCGTAGCGAAGTAATCGGGCCATACAATGTTCTGGAACAGATGCTTTTCCTCTGGGCCGTTTCCCTCGACAGGAGCTGCGCTTTGATCAGTCTCATCCTCGCCAAGCGGCCGAACCGCAAGGACGCTCGCGGCTTCTACACCGGGAGAGCGCCGGATCGCGTCCACCATTTTGCGATACAGCTCGAGCCGGGCTTCTCCTTTTTCGGGGCGTTGCTCGAAGTTAACCGAAAAAAGGGTTACCCCTTTCACCCGAAAGCCCGGGTCCATGCGTAAGAGCTTTCCGGTGCTGAACGCAAAGAGCAACGCAACCGACACGAGCAAAAGAGAGAGCGCCGCCTGCAAAGGCAGAAGGCGTGCCGCTAGCCGGTTCTTCTTTCCAGACAGACCACGCTGCTTTCCGGACCGCAGCATCGCTTCCGTGTCAAAGCGCGTCATGTTGAGCGCTGGCAAGACTCCAGCAAGAATCACCGTGAGCGCCGCAAGGCCGATCGTCCAAGCGAAGATGGCGGCATTGGGGCGCAGATCGAGGAAGACGGGAAAGTCCGACTGTTCGACGTAGCGAACGAGCAGGGAACTCATCCACTGCGACAACATGATGCCTGCGACGGCGCCCGCAACCGCCAGCATCGCGCTTTCGATAACCAGTTGGCGAATCAGCCTCAGCCGGCCTGCGCCGAGCGCACTGCGTACAACGAGCTCATGCTGGCGGGTCAGCGAGCGAGACAATTGAAGGCTCGCCAGGTTTGCACAGCAAATGATCAGCAACAACCCAACCAGCGCCTGCAATGTCCAGAGTGCACGGCCGTAAGCCTCTCCTAGCGGTGAATCGCCTGTGCGGCCGGCCGAGAGGGAAAGCGCGCCATTGCGGAGATCATCTAGACTCTGATAATTCATCGGGAGCGCTTCCCTCAAGGCATCACCCGCAATCGCCGCCAGATTTGCTTGCGCCTGCGTGATGCTCACCCCGGGTCTGAGGCGCCCCATGGTAAAAAGCCATCTCCAATCAGGCTGGAAGCGGCCAGACGCTTCTCCGTGTAAAGCTATGTCAAAGGCGAACGGCAGGACGACCTGCGGCGCGTAATCCACAGTGATCCCGTTGAATGAGCGAGGCATTACTCCGACGATTGTCGCAGGGGCACCGTCGATGATTATGGTCCGGCCCATAACGTCGGGATCCCCGCGAAAATGCTCCAGCCAAAAGGCTTCACTGATGACTGCGGCAAACCCGTTGGCACCGACGGCTTCGTCGTCTTGCCATTCGAGCAAGCGGCCGAGACGCGGCCTGAGCATTAATGTCGGAAATGCAGAGCCTGTCACATGCGCGGCCTGAATTGCCTCCGACACGCCATTTTCGGTCAACACCATTGGCGAATTCGTCCAGGCGAACAGATCCGTGAAGCTGCTCTGCCGCTCGCGGAGACGGTCGAACATGGGACCGGAGAGTGGCCCTGGCTTTCCGGGAGGGCCAAAAGAAATTTTGACCAGCTCTTGAGGCCCAGGCACGGCGAGACTTCGGAGCAGCAGAGCGTCAATGAGAGAGAAAACTGCCGTGTTGGATCCGATCCCGAGCGCGAGGATCGTGACCGCGATCAGCGTGAATCCCGGAGTCTTGCGCAGCATGCGCAGGGCGTAGCGAACATCGGCGAAAACGCTTTCGATGGAAGGCCACTGCCAGACTTCGCGGCTGTTGTGTTCTATGAGCGTGAGATTTCCAAACGCGCGGCGAGCGGATGCGGTCGCTTCTCTTCTGGACATGCCCCCGGCGACGAGATCATCGATCTTTTCTTCGAGGTGCTCTTGAATCTCTCCCGAAAGATCGTTGTAAAGACGGCGGCGCGAGAAGAGCTGCTTGAACCAAGTCATAGTTCACCTGGCGCCAAGACGCGTGTAATTCCTTCGAGCATTTTTTCAAAGCGCGATACTTCGTGTTCGAGATGCTTTAAACCCGCGGCTGTCAGTTTGTAGATTCGGACACGGCGATTTGTGGAGGAGATGCCCCATTCGGCTTTGACCAGTTCCTCCTTAAGGAGGCGCTGGAGAGCGGGATAGAGCGAGCCTTCCTCGATTTGAAGGAGATCGTTGGAGGTTCTCTTGATGTGCTGAACGAGCGCGTAGCCATGCAGGGGCTGGCGCTTGAGGGTTCGGAGAATCATCATTTCAAGCGCACCGGGAAAGAGGTCACGTTGTTCAGACTTTTTCACGATTTACTCCCGGTTCCAGGCTATGTCCATCAAGGCCTAGAGCAAAATAGTGTAATGAGGTTTTGCCGTCAAGGGATATTTCCGGGAACAGATGGAACGAGGGAAGGGAAGCTAGGCAGATGAGTTACTCATAGCGCAGCGCCACCATCGGATCGACCCGCATAGCGCGGCGGGCGGGAATCCAGCACGCGAGCAGCGTGATGAAAGAAAGCAACGCCGCGACGGATAGATAAGTGAGCGGATCGCTTGGGCTTACGCCGACTAGCATGTGGGTCATCGCGCGCGTCAGTGCCCAGGCTCCGACAAGCCCGAAGAGCAATCCTGCGATAACCAGTCGCGTGCCTTGTTTGAGAAGCAACACGAGAATCTGGTGCGGTGATGCGCCGAGAGCCATTCGGATCCCAAGCTCTTGCGTTCGTTGCGTTGCGGCGTAGGAAACAACCCCATACACGCCTACGACGGCCAACAGCAAGCCCAACAAACCCATGGCCGCCGCGAGCGATGCTCCGAGGCGATAGATGAAATATCCCAGCGCGCCATTGAGAGATTGCTTCATGGTCTGTATGTCCTCGATGACGGCATTGCGATCGAGGGCGAGAATCTCGCGCTGGACTTCGGCGATAAGCGACTCCGGCGGCATTGAAGAACGTATTTGCAAAACGCGCTCCGCTGTGAAGTTCTGCGCGAGAGGAAGATAAAGGTAAGGTTGGGGATCTTCGGTGACATTGCGGTATTTGCCGTTGCGTGCAATGCCAACGATTTCGATAAAAGGCCCGGCATCACTCACCAAGCTAAAGCGTTTGCCAATGGGACTTTGGCCGGGCCAGAAATGGCGGGCCATGGTTTCGTTGACAATGGAGACGCGCTGTGAAGATTGGTCATCCGCATCGCGGAAGGCACGACCGGAGAGAATGGGCGCTCGAAGCGTCTCGAAATAAGCTGGATCGACATTATTGAACAGGACCCCGGGCGCCCGCTGCCCCGCTAGCACCGGCCTTCCTTCAATATAAACGGACTGTTTGCCGTCCGCATATTCGACAGGCACAGATGAGGCAAGGCTCGCCGATTGCACGGCCGGGAGCGAGCGGATTCTTGCTTCGAGGGAGCGATAGAACTCATTTGTCTCTGTTTCGCTGTGGTTGTTGAGCGATGGATCAAGACGAACGTTGAGAAGGTGATTCGGGTCAAAGCCCAGGTCCATCCGTTCTACCGCTTGAAGGCTGCGGACGAAAAGCCCGGCGACGATCAACAGGGTCAAGGAGCCGGCGACTTGCGCGGCCATCAGATCGCCCCGAACTTTGTGACGGGCAGAGCCTACAGCATCTGTGCGGCCGCCTCGATGCAAAACCGTGTTGACATCGGCGCGTGTGGCGCGAAGAGCCGGCGACAGTCCTGCGAAAACAGCCGTGAAGAGAACCGCTGCCAGGGCGTATGCAAAAACTCTCCAATCGAAACCGAAGCCTAGTTGAATGGGAAAACCCGAGAGATGGATAACTCTCATGAGCCGGCTTAGCCATGCGCCGAGAAGCACACCTGCAAAACCGCCAAACAAAGCGATGAGAATTGTTTCCGTGAGCATTTGCCGGACGAGACGGGACCGTGCGCCGCCCAGAGCTGCGCGAATAGCCATTTCCCTTTGGCGGACGGAGGCGCGCGCCATAAGAATGTTTGCGATGTTTGTACAGGCGATCAACAGAACGAGGGCGCCAAGGATTAGAAATACTGCCGAAAACATAATAAACGCACCGTTGGCGTAGGGAATTGGCCTCGCGAGCCGCTCGTCCATGACACGTACGCTGATGCCTTTGTCGCTCGCTGGATATTGCATAGCCAAGCGTTGCGAGATCACGTCGAAGCGCGTTTGTGCCTGCGCGAGTGTCACGCCGGTCTTGAGCCTGCCGAGGGAGAGCATGCTGTGTTGATCGCGGTTACTCCAGAAACTGCCGTGCGATGCATCAGGAAATCCCGTGCTGAGCGGCAGGTAGGCATCCAGTTCAATACCAGCGAACTGTCCCCGAAATTCCTTGGGCGCGACGCCGACAATCGTTGCTGGCTTGCCTTCGACGCGAACCTGCTTGCCGATCACACCCGGGTCGCCGCCGAATCTTTTTTGCCAGAAAGAGTAGCCGAGAACGACAATCGCCGGCTCGCCCGGATGCTCGCCTTCGCCTGGAAGGATGAGGCGGCCGAGAGCGGGTCTCAATCCGAGGGTCGAGAAATAGTTGCGGCTAACGCCGCTGACCGCGAGCAAATCGGTATGCGCGTCGGCGGTGAGATTGACGCGGCCAAGAGCTTGGCCGAAGACTTCGCAGAATGGCGCGGTTTGCTCCCGGAATTCCACGAATTGCGGATAGGAAAAACCGAGCGCCCCAAGAGAGGAATCACCAGACTGAATCACCAGAGCTGCGATTTGTTCGGCGGCGGGCACCGGCAGACGCTGCAGCAAGAGGCCATTCACCAGGCCGAAGATCGCGGTATTTGCGCCAACGCCGAGGGCGAGAGTGAGCACGACGATGACTGTGATGCCCAGGTTCTTGCGCAGCATGCGTGCGGCGAAGCGGAGATCCTGGAGGAATGTTTCGAGCATCGGCAACCCCCTTCGTTCTCGACACGCTTCTTTAGTTTGCTCGATGCCGCCGAGCCTGATCAGTGCCTGGCGGCGCGCCTCTTCTGCGCTCATGCCAGCGCGCAGATTGTCTTCGATGTGCAACTGGAGATGGCTCTCCATTTCGGCGGCGAGTTCGCGGTCGCGACTTTCTTCGCGGAAGATGCCAGCGATGCGGAAGAACCATGCGCGAATGCGTCTCAAGATTGAGCCTTTCGATCCAGATTGGGTCGATCAAAGTAGGGCCGATCTAGGTTACATCGAACTAATTGCCAAACTTGAGAGATCTGTCTCATTTCATCCAATCATTCATGGCGCAACGCGACGATTGGATCGACGGAAGCGGCGCGCCGCGCAGGGATGACGCTGGCGACGAGCGCGACCAGTGTCACTCCTAATAGCGCTGCGAGATAGGAGATCGAGTCTTCTGGCATGACGCCGAAAAGCATCGAGCGCATGAGTTGCGCGCCAGCGATGGCCAGCGGGACGCCGACGGCGACACCAGCGACGCTGATCAGCAAACTTTCGCGCAAAACCATCCAGAGGACCTGCAAACGCTGCGCCCCCAGAGCCATGCGCACGCCAATTTCGGAAGTGCGGCGGCTGACCCGATATGCGAGCGTGCCGTAGAGGCCCGTGGCGACGAGAAACGCTGCGATCAAACCGAAGAACATCGCAAGCCGCGCGAAAAGACGCGCCTGCCAAAAGCTTTCATCGAATTGCGCGCGCTGCGTCATAGGCTTTTGCAAGGGAAGGTTTGGATCCATGTCGCGGAGGACGACGCGGATGCCAGGTATAAGCGCCTCGGGATTTCCCGCGGTGCGCAGCTCGACATGCATATCGGAGACTGATCCGCGCTGGCTGAAAGGAAAGTAAACCATCGGCCTCGGCTTTTCGGCGACGGTTGTATATTTGCTGTCCGCGGCTACACCGACGATCGTAAACTGACTTTCAGGTTTGGTACCGCCCACCATATGGCCCAGAACTGCGCCGTTCGGAAAAAACCGCCTGACAAACGTTTGATTGACGACGGCAACCTTGGGCGCCTGGCGCGTGTCAGCATCCGCAATATCGCGGCCTTGCAGGATAGGAACTCCCAGAGTGTGTAGATAGTCAGACCCGACGTCATTTGCGCGCATTCCTATCTCTTCAAAACTCCCTCTCGGTGTCACGCCATCGATCGCAAAGATTCCGTTGTTGCTCCAGCCGGAGCCGAGACGGTTGGCCATTACTGTCGCGGATTCCACTCCGGGCACAACCCGCAGGCGTTCAAGGAGTCTTTGATAGAAATGCGTTTTTTCGTCGTCGGAGTGTGCCGAAAGCGGGCTGGTGCCGAAAACCAGCAGTCCATCGGTACGCAGGCCGAGCGGCAAGATCTCGTAATTGCGAAGCGAACGAACGAGTAAGCCCGCGCCGACCAGCAGAATGACACAGAGAGTCATTTGGGAAGCGACAACCAGTTTTCCGGTCCAGGAGGATTTCTTGTTGCGGTGCGCCGCCGCGTTCGAGGTCTTAAGACCCGGCCCTTCGGAGACACGGAGAGCACTACGAAGTGGGGCAAGACCGAATACCACGGCACACGCCAACGAAATCGCGAGCGTAAAAACCAAAACGCGTGAATCCAGCGTGAAGGAAACTTCCAAACTCGACCACGCGGCAAGAGCGCTACTGGCGGCCGTCGCAAAAATCCAGCCTAGCGCCGCGCCAACCGCCACCAGCAACAGGCTTTCTGCCAGCAACTGCCGCAACAGGCGGCTAGGGCCCGCCCCAAGTGCCAGCCGCAAGGAAAATTCTCGTTGGCGGGCGGAATTCCGGGCGACGAGAAGCATGGCGACATTGGCACAGGCAATGACCAAAACCAATCCCACCATGGTCATCAGAATTTCGATGGGCTGAGCGTAATCGTCACGGATACCTTGAATACCTTCCGTGGACGCCAGGGCCAGAGTGGGTTTGGGCGTCTTCGGATCGACTGTGCCAAGGCCGATCAGCGCAGAGCTTTGAAAAGCAGGATCGAGCATCGCGATCGCTTGCTGCGATGTAACGTGAGGCTGCAGCCGCCCAATCAGCCGTATACACCACCATTTGGGCGAACCGTAGAGCGTGCTGTCTTCTGATGGCGGCTCACCCCACGCATTCAATTCAGGCCGATTCTGCAATGGGATCCACAGATCCGTGGAAAGGCCGGGCTCGACGCCATAGAAGCCTTGTCCGCTCACCCCGACGATTGTAAACGGCACTCCTTTCACGTAAATCGTTTGGCCGATGGCGGAGGGGCTGCGCCCGAAGCGGACAGTCCAATAAGAATAGCTGAGCACGGCGACTGGGGCGTGCGCAGTCTCATCCTCAAACGTGAAGCCACGACCGCGCACAAAGGAAGCGCCGAGGCCCGAGAAAAAATTGCCGCTTACTTCGTCCGCTTCTGCTTCTTCAGGGTCCTGTCCGATGCGGACCGCCGTTTTGCCGATCGCCAGCGGGATGTAAGCCATCAAATCGGAAAAGGCAGCGTGATCCGTGCGCAGTTGCTCGAAGACCGGTTCCGAAAATGACGTGCTATCGTCGCCCGTGTTCATTGCGCCGTCAGGCTTGCCATTCGGAAGCACTAAGTAAACCAATTGTTCGGGATGCGGCAGTGGAAGGCTGCGAAGAAGGACGCTGTTCATCACGCTGAATACAGCGGTGTTGCCCCCAATTCCGAGTGCGAGCGTTAAGACGGCGACGATAGTGAAGCCTGGATTCTTGCGAAGTAAGCGGAAGGCGTAGCGACAGTCTTGTAATGTCGTTTCCAGAATAGGCAGGCCGCGGCGCTCGCGGTAGCTTTCCTTGGTTTGTTCCACACCGCCAAGTTTCATAATGGCCTCCCGCCGAGCGTCAGCCGAAGACATTCCTGCGCGCACGTTGTCCTCTATGTGCAGCTGAAGATGGCTTTCCATCTCCTCGGCAAGCTCGCGCTCGCGGGGTTCTTTGTGGAAGAGTCCCCCAAGCCGGACGAACAAAGCGCGCAGCCATCTCATCGCTAAACAGCTCCTCCAAAATTTCCGAGCTACTCTCCAAACTTCAGCACCAGATCGTTGCGGCTATTCGTATCGCAAAGCCACGAGCGGATCGACACGCGATGCCCGACGAGCCGGAAGGTAGCAAGCGAGCATGGCGACGCCGGTGATCAAAATCGGGACCGATAAAAGAATCCTTCCGCCAGAAATGTGATAATCCTGAAAAAGGCTGCCGAATGCTTTTGGAAGAGGTAACGCGCAAGTTAGTCCGACAGCCACGCCGATCAGTGCGAGCTTCAGCCCATCCGTAATCACGAGGCGCAGAATGCTTTGTTTTCCAGCACCGAGCGCCACGCGGATGCCGATCTCCTGCCTGCGTTGTCCCACGGTGTAGGCGACTAGGCCATAAATCCCGATGCCGGAGAGCGCCAGTGCCAAAACGGCAAAGGTCCCCATCAGCTTTCCCATAATCTTGTCGCCGGCCACTTCGTTGGCGAGGATCTCTGGAAGGCTCATCAGTTCGCCGATCGGCTGGTCGCGATCAATCGACCAAACTGCTTCCCGCAAACCAGGGGCCAGCGAGTTCGCGTCGCTGATCCCGCGCACCATAACGGCGGCCTCGGCCATCGGATGCTGCTCGAAAGGCTCGTAAATCTCCGGATCATCAATGGAGCGAAGCGGCCAGCCTTTCACGTTCTGGACGATGCCAACAATGGCGCGCCATGGGTTTGTAGCGGCATCCGCCGAATCAATGCGAATCTGGCTTCCGAGGGCGTCTCCGTGCGGGAAGAACTGCTCCGCGAGTTTTTGGCTCACCAGCGCCACCAACGGAGCATGCGCGTCATCGCTCGCGGAAAAATCACGTCCGGCGATGATCGTCGTCCCGCTAGCCTCGAAGTAGTGCGTGCTCACCACGCAATAGCGTGCGTGCGCCAGTTCGCCTGCAGGCAGATTCTCCTGTCCGCGAAGGCGAAAAGGAATTTCTTCGGGTCCGGCGCCCGGCAGAACCGAAGTGATGGCAGCGGATTTGGCGCCAGGGATTGAGGAAAGACGGCTGACGAGTTCACGGTAAAACTGGATTTGTGCGGAAGCCTTCTTATAGCGAGATTCGGGGAGAGTAATTTGTGCCGTCAGGATCCGCTGAGGATCGAATCCCATGTTTCTCCGCATCCCCTCAACAATTCCTTGAATAAGGATACCGGCTCCGCTCAATAGCACGACAGCAAGGGCCACCTCACCGGCGACCAGAACGCTGCGCAAACGGTTCTTCTTTTTGTTCGAGGCAACCGTTGCGCTTTCATTTTTCAGCGTCGCAAATATTTCTACCGACATGGCTTTTAGCGCGGGAGCGAGACCGAAGAGAACGGCCGAGAACAGCGCGATTGCCGTAGTGAAACTCACCACTCGCCAGTCGATCTTGAGCTCGAGCAGCTTGACTGCGTCGTTGAAAGACAATGCGGCTTGCATCAAACGCTCGCCCGCAAGCGTAAGAGCGAGACCAGCGCCAGCGCCCAGCGCGGCGATGAGCAGAGCTTCCGTCATCAACTGGCGCACCAGGCGGGTTCTTCCCGCCCCAATTGCGATGCGCACGGCCATTTCTTTACTTCGGCCAGTCGCGCGCGCCAGCATAAGCCCCGAAATATTCGCGCAGGCAATAAGCAGTACCAGTCCGACGGCGGACAGCAAAAGAATAAAGGCGGGCCCGGCATTAAAATCGCGAATCATGTACTCCTGCAGCGAAAGTGTGTTCGCTCCCCAGCCGTTATCTGTGTCCGGGAAATTCTTTGCCACAAGAGCACCCAGAGTCCTGACGTTCGCCTGCGCTGTCTCCAAGGTCACTCCGGGCTTGATCCTGCCGAACAGATACAGGTCGCGTTCCTGCCTGGACGCCGCGCTCTGCTGAGATTCGTTCAAGATCAACGGTATCCACACTTCTCCCTGAAACGACATCAAGCGGAACTGGAACGGCATCACTCCAATCACGGTGTATTGCTCGTTGTTCAACCGGATGGCTTTGCCCACAAGACTGGGATCCGATCCAAATTTCCTTTCCCACAAGCGGTGGCTCAGAACCACGACATGGTTATATCCTTCGTGATCTTCACCGGCCGCGAAAGTTCGCCCTAACTCGGGAGAGGCGCCGAGCGTGGAAAAGTAATTGGCAGTTACCCGGACAGCGCTCACGCGCTCGGGATCACCACCGCCGGTCAAATTCAAACTGTTGTAGGGATTCGAGGCTGCTAATTCGGTGAACACCTGATTCTCGTGCTTCCAGGTGAAATAATTCGGAGCCGAGACGGGGCTCAGGCCGGACCCCCACATGTGGATCGGGCTCAACCCGTAGACCACTGCCAGCCGGTCTGGATCAGCGACCGGCGGCCGGGTGAAGAGGACCGCACTGACGAAGCTAAAAATCGTGGAGTTGGCCGCAATTCCAAGCGCCAGCGTGAGCACAGCCACAAGGGTGAATCCTCGGTTTTTCCGCAACATGCGCGCGCCGAATCTCAAGTCCTGCAAGAAAACTTCCAGCAGCGGCAGCCCGCGGCGCTGGCGGTAATTTTCCTTGGTTTGTTCGATGCCCCCGAGTTTCATGATGGCCTCCCGCCGGGCTTGCACCAGCGACATGCCCGCCCGCAGATTGTCTTCGATGTGAAACTGGAGATGGCTTTCCATCTCGGCATCCAACTCCTGTTCGCGGCGCGGCCTACCGAATAATCCGCCCAGCCGAGAGAACCACGCCCGCAGCCGCCTCATAGGACTCCTCCGCAACCACGTTATCGATCAGGACCGCTCTTCACCCGGCGCAAGGAAACGCGCGAGGATCGCGGTTGTCTGTTCCCATTCGCGCTCTTCCTTACTCAATTGTTTCCGGCCCGCGCGCGTGAGTTTGTAATACTTCGCTTTGCGATTGTTGTCCGACACGCCCCATTCGGAGCTGATGTAGCCTTCCTGCTCGAGTTTCAGAAGCGCCGGGTACAAAGTTCCGTAATTCACCGCAAGTAGGTCCCCGCTGGTCTGTTCAATGCGCCGCGCTATGCCGTAGCCGTGCAACGGCCCTAACGCCTGCAGCGTCTTCAGCACCATCAGCGCCAGAGTGCCTTGCCACACATCCTTTTTTTCGCCTGCCTTATCGCCCATCGTTCTCCTTGTTCTTCTCGGTCCCCTCGGGCTCCTCTCGGTTCCTATGGGATGCCAATACCGAAGATGCCATAGGCCCTATGGGAAGGCAATAGAAGAAACGAAGCGGGCCTGCCGTTTGTTTCCCCTTTTTTTGGGATTTCTTTGAACCCCTTTTGAGCCGCCCCCTCTTGTTCTCGACTTCCATAAATCTTCGCCTTCCTTGACTCTGCCGTAACTTCTGACTAGCCTCTTGCGTCTACTGAACAGACTGTCGGGGGTTCGCGTCCTAGACGTGTCCCAAAAAGGAGCCTGCATGCGTTCTGTCCTCGCGCGCCGGTGCGTGTTCGCACTCGCGTTTGCTGTCACTCTTCTCGCGCTTCTCGCCGCCGCGCCTCAAACTTGCGCGCAGGGCGGCGAGCCGCAATATTTCGCCATTCGCGGCGCCAAAGTTGTTCCGGTATCCGGGCCGCCGCTGGAAAACGCCACCGTGGTGATGGCGCACGGCGTTATCACCGCTATCGGCAAAGACGTCGCCATTCCTCCGGACGCGTGGATCATTGAAGGCAAGGGCCTCACGGTTTATCCCGGGCTTTTTGATTCGTTCACTGATGTCGGCCTTCCGGCAGCCCCTGCCGCGCCCGCAGCGGTTGGCGCTGGAGAAGGAGGAGGTCGGCGGGCGGCTCCAACGGGGGAAATCTCGCGCGGACCTGAAGACCGTCCTGGCACAACGCCTTGGCGGAGCGCGGCCGATGAAGTTAGCCTAAGCGACAAGCGCATCGAAACCTGGCGCAATGGCGGCTTCACCACAGTAGTCTCCGCGCCCAGGGGCGGAATGTTTCCCGGGCAGGCCGCGGTTCTCGATCTGGCAGGCGACCGCGCCAGCGAGATGGTCGTCAAAACGCCAGTGGCGTTTCCCATTTCCTTGCAGCCCAGCGGCGGCTTTGGAAATTTCCCCGGCTCGCTGATGGGTGCGCTCGCGTATGTTCACCAGGTTTGGATTGACACGGATTGGAGCGCCGCGGCGCTGGCCATTTATGAAAAAAATCCCCGCGGAGTCGCGCGGCCACGCTACGACCGAACGGAAGTTGTGCTAGGCGAGGCGCTGGAGGACCGCACATTAGTACTGATCCCCGCGAACAATTCCATTCAGTTGCGGCGCGCCCTTCAACTGGCAGATCGTTGGGATGTGGTGGGCGTTATCTACGGCGGGCAAATGGCCTATGAAGTTGCAGGCGAAATCGGTGCCAATAAAAGGAAAATGCCCGTGCTCGTCAATCTGAAGTGGCCTGAAGCGGAAAAAGACGCTGACCCCGACGAGCAACCGTCGCTCCGCACGCTGCGTTTCCGCGATAAAGCGCCTTCTTCCCCTACAGCGCTCGCCAAGGCCGGCGTTGCGTTCGCGTTTTACTCCGGCGGAATCACCGCCCCCAAGGACATCCTCAAGGCTGCGAAAAAATCGATTGATGCCGGGCTGGCGCCAGATGCTGCGCTACGTGCGATGACGCTCACGCCCGCGGAAATTTTCGGAGTCGCCGATAGGACGGGTTCCATCGAAATCGGCAAGATCGCAAATCTTGTCGTCGCCGATGGCGATCTTTTTGATGAGAAGACCAAAATCAAAATGGTTTTTGTAGATGGCAAAAGGCTTGAGACACATGAACCCGAGAAGCCGAAGGATCCACCCAAAGGAAACATGACCGGCAAGTGGAAACTCGCGTACACGACGCCGGAAGGACCGGAAGAATCCACGCTGGATTTGGAGATGGCCACCGACGGCACGCTCACTGGAACCACCACGAGCAAGCGCGGCACGGCCAGCATCATCAGCGGCTACGTTAGCGTCGACAAATTCAGCTTCACGATCAACATTCCGATCGAAGGGAACCCCACCGACGTCGTCTTCTCCGGCACCTTTGACGGCAGCACCGTGAAAGGCACCATTGATGTCTTGGGCTTTTCGATTGACTTCACGGGCACTAAGCCCACGGCGCAAGCCGCGGCAACTGCCTCTTTCGGCATCCCCAGTCGTACGAGCAATGAGTCATCTGTCGATGGGGGTGCACTGTGAGGATTCCATCCATGCTGGTTTACAATCTCTTGCCGGCCACGCTGGTTTGCGCGCTATGCTTCCTCGGGCTTCCTCTTTTGACTTGCGCGGCCACTCCGCCCGACGCCCCGCCGGTAATTCTGATCCAGAACGCTACCATCCTTACGGTTTCGCACGGCACCATCGAGCGCGGCTCCATCCTTATTAAGGATGGCAAAATCGCGGAAGTGGGGCCTTCGGTCAAGGCGCCGAAAGACGCCCAGGTCATCGATGCGGCAGGCCAGTGGGTTATCCCCGGCATCATCGATTGCCACTCCCACATTGCTGTTGACGGAAGCGTGAACGAAGGCAGCGTCTCCGTCTCTTCGATGGTAAATATTGCGGATGTCCTCAATCCCGATGACGTCGACATCTACCGCGATCTTGCCGGTGGGGTGACCATCGCAAACGTATTGCATGGTTCAGCAAACGCCATCGGCGGCCAAACGGTGGTCATCAAGCTGCGATGGGGCTTGCCCGCCTCGAAGCTTCCGTTCGAAGGCGCCGTCCCCGGCATCAAATTCGCGCTCGGCGAAAATCCCAAGCGCTCCAACTTCAGCATCCCTGGCTCGACCCCGCGTTATCCCACTACGCGCATGGGCGTCGAAGAGACGATCCGAACCGCGTTTGCCGAAGCGCGCGACTACAAGAAATCCTGGGAGGACTACGACAAGCGCGTCGCGGCCGGCGATAAAAACGCGATTCCGCCGCGCCGCGATCTTCGCCTCGATCCGCTAGTCGAAGTTCTTGACGGAAAGCGTTACGTCCATGCCCATTGCTACCGCGAAGACGAAATCCTCATGCTGCTTCGCGTGGCGAACGAATTTGGCTTCAAGGTTCGCACCCTTCAGCATGTGCTGGAAGGTTACAAGGTAGCCGACGAAATTGCGGCCGCTGGAACGGGTGCTTCCACGTTTTCCGATTGGTGGTCATATAAAGTCGAAGCCTACGATGCGATCCCCTACAACGCGGCAATCATGACGCGCCGCGGCGTGATCGTTTCCATCAATTCCGACGACGCAGAAGAAGCCACGCACCTCAATCAGGAAGCCGCGAAGACCATGAAGTACGGCGGCCTCACCCATGACGAAGCGCTCAAGCTCGTCACGATCAACCCCGCCATACAGCTCGGCATCGACAAGCGCGTCGGCTCGATCGACGTCGGCAAGGACGCCGACCTGGTCATTTATAACCACGATCCCCTCAGCGCCTACGCCGTCGTCCAGCAAACGCTGATCGATGGCCGTGTGTACTTCGACCGCAAGCGCGATATCGCCGATCGCGCAAACCTCGAAAAAGAAAAGAAAGCGCTGATGCAAAAGGAAAAGAAGGCCGGAGAGAAAAAGCCGGACGCAACGATTGAAATTGGCAAAAAGCCCGGCGCCAAACCAGACGAGAAAAAACCGGAAGAAAAAAAGCCTGAGGACAAGCCCAAGCCGCCGCAAACGGACGCCGTTTCCGGAGGTGCCTTGTGAAGAGCATCACTTTAATTTCGCGATTCGGGTCCGCTGTCGCAGCGGTTTGCCTTGTTTCTCTGGGTGCTTCCGCGCAATCCCAGCCGCCGTCTGTCGTCGCTCTCACTCACGCAAAAATTTTCACGCTGGCCGGAACGCCCATCGAAGACGGCACGCTCGTCATTCGTGACGGAAAAATAGCCGCCGTTGGCGCCAACGTGGAAGTTCCTGCTGGGGCACAAGTCATCGATGCCAAAGGCTTGCAGATTTATCCCGGCCTCTTCGATCCCATCACGCAGATGGGCATGAGCGAGATTTCCGCGGTAAACGCCACCGTCGATACTACCGAGACTGGCGCATACAACCCTGACGTAGTCGCGGCGACAGCGGTCTTCCCATCGAGCGAACACATTCCTGTCACGCGCGCTTCAGGCATCACCGAAGTCCTCGCCGTTCCGGACAGCGGCGGCTTTGATTCCGGCGGCTCGCGAGGCGTCATCGGCGGCCAAGCCTCCGCGATTAGTCTCGCCGGTTGGACGATTAACGAAATGCTGATCAAGAGAAGCGTCGCCATGGTCATCAGCTGGCCCACCATTGAGACGCGCACTTTCGATTTCGCGACGTTTTCGCGAAAAGAAAAACCGTTCGCCGAAGCCAAGCAGGAGTACGAGAAGCAAGTCAACGAACTGACGGATTATCTCGGCCGCGCCCGCCACTATGCGCAAGCCATGGGTCACGGCGGCCCGGCGGATTATCAGCGCGACTTGAAACTCGAAGCGCTTGCTCCGGTCATCCGCGGTCAGTTGCCCGTGCTGGTTTTCGCCGACCGCGCGCGCGATATCCGCAACGCCGTCGAATTCTGCGACAAGCAAAAGCTGAAGATGATTCTCGCGGGCGGCGCGGAAGCGTACAAAGTGAAGGACCTCCTCCGCTCCAAAGGAATCCCCGTGATCTTGCGGCCTACGCTAAGCCTCCCAATCGAGGAAGACAATCCTTATGATCGTCTGCTCTCCCAACCCGCCGAACTCGCCGCTGCCGGCGTGAAGTTCGCGTTCGGCAGCTTCGACAATTCTTTCGCGCGCCGCCTCGGCCAACAAGCCGCGAACGCCGTAGCCTACGGTCTGGCCTACGACGAAGCCCTGAAAGCCGTCACGATCTACCCAGCCGAGATTTTTGGCGTCGCCGACCAAGTCGGCACTCTCGAGACCGGCAAAGTCGCGAACTTCATCGTCACCAACGGTGACCCTCTTGAATTAACAACCGATGTAAAATTCCTTTTCATCAAGGGCCAGCGCACCTCACTGGATAACAGGCACCAGCGCCTCTACGAGAAGTACCTGAACAGGCCGAAAGCCGCAGCCTCGAACTGACGCGCCCGCATCACGGTGCCGTGCGGCCAACACTGGTAACGATTGCTCATAGCATCCGTCTGATGGATGGGATAGATTCACGCCTCGAGGGAACCCATGTTCAGACTGCTGCATGACGTTCGCTACGCCTTCCGCCTCCTCGCAAAGAGCCCCGTCTTTACAGCGATAGCCATTCTCACGCTCGCTCTCGGCATCGGCGCGAACACCGCCATCTTCACCGTCGTCAACGCCGTCCTCCTCCGCCCACTTCCATTCCAAGATCCTGCCCGCCTTGTCCTCGTTGCCGAAAAGAGTCCATACCCAACCATCAGCACCTCATACCAGAATTGGCTCGACTGGCGCGACCAGAGCCACTCCTTTGAATCCGTCGAAGCCACTCGCCCTTCCACCATCGCTCTCACCGGCACTGGTGAGCCCGAGCGGCTCAATTCGCAAAATATGACCGCTGGCATTTTTCCTCTCCTCGGCGTCAAAGCCATCCTCGGCCGCACCTTTCTCCCCGAGGAAGACCGCGCAGGCGGCAATCCAGTCGTTCTCGTCAGCTACGGCCTCTGGCAGCGCCAGTTTGGCGGCTCGCAGGAAATCGTCGGCAAGGGCCTCACTCTCGATTCGCAGCCCTACACCGTCGTCGGCGTCCTGCCCTCGGGATTTCAGCTCATGTTCCCCGCGGACGTTTTTCTCCCCTTTACGCCTTGGGCCAGAACTCTCCCGGATGATCGCAACTGGCATCCCGGAATCTTCGCGGTCGCTCGCCTTAAACCTGGCGTGACCCGCGAACAGGCTCGCACCGAAATGGTGGGCATTACCAAGCGCCTCGAGCAGCAGTATCCCGATTACAACACCGGCGTCAGTTCGAACATTGTCGGCGTTCAGGATCAAATGGTGCAAAACGTCCGCCCCGCGCTCCTCCTGCTCCTCGGCGCGGTCGCCGCGGTCCTTCTCATTGCCTGCGTCAACGTTGCGAATCTTCTCATTGCTCGTGCCGCATCCCGCGGCCGCGAAGTCGCCATTCGCACCGCCATGGGCGCGAGCCGCGGCCGCGTACTCCGCCAGTTGCTGACCGAGAGTGTATTACTCTCTCTTTCTGGCGGCGTTCTCGGAATCCTCGTTGCCATCGCCGCGCTCGGCCCGCTCATCAAATTGGCGGCTGGCAGCGTTCCCAAAGCTTTCACCATCACTCTCGATTATCGCGTACTGATTTTCACGGTCGTGGTTTCCGTCTTCACCGGCGTTTTCTTCGGCATTGCTCCCGCTCTCAGCACCACCAAGCTGGACCTTCGCGAAACTCTCAACGAAGGCTCGCGCGGCTCAACCTCAGGCCCCGGCCAGCACCGCATTCGAAGATTTCTCGTCGCCGCGGAAATCGCCACCGCCATGCTCCTCCTCATCGCAGCCGGCCTTTTCTTGCGTAGCTTCTCTCGTCTCCAGGAAGTTCCTCCAGGTTTTCAGCCCGATCATCTGCTTGCTGCGGACCTTCCGCTTTCCCTGAACGCCTACGCCAAACCCGAGCAACGTTTTGAATTTTTCGATCGTCTCGTTGAGCGCGCACAAGCGCTTCCCGGCGTGCGCTCCGCTGCCGCTGCGTCTTCTCTGCCGGTCAGTAGTGGAGGCGGCGCGATCCATTTCAATATCTATGGCCGCCCCCCGAAGTCTCCCCACGACTTCACCGCCGCCGGCTATTTCACCGTCACTCCGCACTACTTCGAAACCATCGGCGTCCCCCTCCTCCTGGGCCGCTTCATCGCTGCCTCCGACACCGAAAAAGCTCCCGCCGTCGTCATCATCAACTCCACCATGGCCCGAACTTACTGGCCCAACGAGAGTCCTATCGGCAAGCGCATGCAGCTGGGAGCTCTTCCCGATAAGGACGTTCCTTGGATGGAAGTTGTCGGTGTCGTCGGCGATGTCCTGCAGAATCTCGGCAACGCGCCCGCCGCGGAAATGTATCTCCCCTATCGCCAGGCGGACGCACTACTCCCTGTCTTCCAATTGTCGCTTGTCATTCGCACGGCCACCGAGCCCCACGCGGCGGTCTCCTCGCTACGCAGCGCCGTCGCGCAAATTGATCCCAACCAGCCGGTCGTGAATATGCGTTCGATGGAAGAAAACATCTCGACCAACGTCGCCCAGCCTCGCTTCCGTGCCTGGCTCATCGCCATCTTCGCGATACTTGCGCTTGTGCTCGCCGCCGTCGGCGTTTATGGCGTGATGTCCTACACCGTTACGCAGCGCACCAGCGAAATCGGTATCCGCGTCACCATGGGCGCTCAGCCGCAAGACGTATTTCGCATCATCGTTGGCGAAGCCCTGCGCCTCGCTCTGCTTGGTGTTGGGGTTGGTCTCGTCACAGCTCTCGCCCTGACGCGCCTGCTGCGCAGCTTTCTCTTCGGCATCAGCGCCTACGATCCGCTCACATTCATAGGAGTTTCCGTCATCCTGACGTCGCTTGCCGTCGCCGCATGCTATTTCCCAGCTCGCCGCGCCACCCTCGTCGATCCCCTGGTTGCCCTAAGATACGAATAAACCCTAACGAGCCCCAAATTGGCGTTAATCTTCGCCCGCCTGTCTCGTCTATTAGGCTAGGGTCCCTTTTTTGGCGAAACTTTTGACCCGCGCTCGCGTTTAGAAGGGTAAGTCCAATGCGGCACACCACTTATCTCGTCCCTCTAGTCCTTTGCATGGCCATCTCTTCGGGCAGTTTGCAGGCGCAAGAGCCCGCCAAGATCCTCTCCGAATACGTCAGAGCCCTCGGCGGCAGCAAAGCTTTGTCCAAAATCCAGACCGAAACCCTCGAAGGCGCCTTCAGCAATCCCGCTGACGGCAAACCCTCCACCTACACCTTCAGCCTCAAACTCCCTAACCGCTATTACTCCGAATTCGTCCTCGGCGACAAACCTCTCATCGAAGCTTACAACGGCAAATCCGCCTGGCACGAAACCCCCAGCGGCGAACTCTCCACCCTTCTCGGCCAGCAGGGCCAGCAACTCGAAGCTGCCTCGCTCTACTACAACTCCCGCCTCCTCAATCTCAAAAAGAACAAGCTCGCCGTCGCCTTTATCGGCCACGCGCAAGTCCGCGGAAAAGACTCTCTCCAACTCGAACTCACCACCACTACCAACGTCCGCCGCGAACTCTTCTTCGATCCGCAATCCCATCTCCTCGTCAAGGAATCCGCTCCCGTTGCCGGCCTCGACCAAGAAATTCTCTATGACGACTACCGCTCCGTCGATAGCGTCAAGCTCCCCTATAAAATCGAGCTCCACCGCGGCCTCGACACTTATTCCATCAACATCACCCGCGCCTCCATCAACGAAACCGTCGGCGAACGCACCTTCGACTTCCCCATCAAGTCCCAGGTCAAACTCCCCGACCTCAAAGCCCTTTTCAAGGAAATCGACGAGAATCAGAAAGCCGCTGACAAGATCAGGGAGAATTACGCCGGCACGCGCGTCGAAGAAGAGACCGAGTTCGAAAAAGACGGCAAAGTCAAAAAGACCACGGTGAACGAATACACCTTCTTCTATCTAAATGGCGACGAAGTCTCCACCCTCGTCAAAAAAGACGGCAAAGCCCTGAGCGACGAAGAACAAAAGAAAGAAAACGAGAAAACCCAAAAGGAAATCGAAAACATTCAGAAGCGCGAAACCAAGAAGGAAGCCAAGGACGAAAAAGCCAAGGAAGAAGGTAAGGACAAAAAAGACAAGGACGATGACGTGGGCATCGAAACCTTTCTCCGTGCTTGCCAGTTCGTCAACCCGCGCCGGGAACGCTTCCGCGGCCAGGACGTCCTCGTTTTCGACTTCGAGCCCAATCCCGAATTCCATCCTCACAATATGGTCGAAAGAGTCGTCCACGAACTCGCCGGCGTCATCTGGATCGACGAGCAAGCTCACGAAGTCGCCCGCCTCGAAGCCTATTTCGTCGGCGACTTCCGCGTCGCCGGCGGCCTCCTCGCCAATCTACAAAAAGGCACCAGCTTCGTTTTCGAGCAGTCCTATTTCAATAACGAAGTCTGGCTCCCCACCTACGAAGAAGCCCACGTCGGCGTCCGCGTCCTCCTCATGAAAGGCTTCAACGTCAACGCCACCACCCGCTACTCCGACTACAAACGCTTCAACGTCCAGACCCTCTCCACCATCAACCAACCCAAGCCTCCGGCTCCCGACCCCGCCGCCGAAAAACCCGACCGTTGACTCTGCAAACCGCGCGGAACGTTTTGCGCGCGATCATCTCCAGTCGAGCGAGCCGCATACCCACCGTCATTCTGAGCGAAGTGGGCTGACTCTTTCTCTTCCATCATCGCTCCTGCGATGATGTCGGTCCACGCAGGAATCTCTCCTATTCCTTCCTTTCTCCGCCAATTGACGCCAAAAATCCCTCAAGTCGTGGGATTTGGCTCGTGGAGCGAAAGAACACCGCCAAATCGGTTGGGCAGTTATAGGAAACTGCAAACTATTTATTGACGGGATCCTTTTCGAAAGACCATCTGTCTTCTAACAAAGAAGGCACATTTTACGAAGCTTTTGCTGAGCGCCGTTTACAGGCTCCCTCCCCCGAAATCTCGCCCTCAGTTCTACCGAAACCGTGGGCTCAGCACTGCGCGTTTGGTTGAGTGTGTATCGCCATGGATATCGCACTGAATTCAGTCATAACGCGTGCTGGCAACTTACGTACCAGAACCCACCGCGTAGAGGTCTTTCGATCTGAATGGAATCTTCGACCCCATTTGGATTATTTATTGAGAGCGTCAGTTGTTGATCGCATCGCTTCACGCAGCCACACGTGACGCGGATCGCTGTTGAGTCTCGGATGCCATGCCATCAGGAAATGAAACGGATGCAATTCACGTGGCGCTTTCACAACGCGCAGCTCGCGATTTCCTCTAACCACTGAATGCATACCACTGGTTACGGTAAGCACGAGTTCTGTGCCGGGGAGGGATTGCAGGGCCACGCCGAAGTAAGGCAGTCGAATACACGAACTGCGTTTGGCGCCGACAGCCGCCAACTGCTTGTCCGGGATCGTCTGCACACCGGCATACGTAGATACAACGATGTGGCTCGCCGCCAGGTACTGCCTAAGCGACAGCC
>Ga0210384_10002660_pt1 | contig 21609 bp, 19 predicted proteins | sample IncBWH2MmetaG_FD_160574 | JGI IMG/M metagenome (GOLD analysis project Ga0210384, IMG submission 160574) | Forest soil microbial communities from Barre Woods Harvard Forest LTER site, Petersham, Massachusetts, United States - Inc-BW-H-2-M | ecosystem: Environmental > Terrestrial > Soil >...
GTGGATGCGTACGGGAAAAAATACAACGGACATGTGGAGAGCATCGCCGGAGCCAGCGGAGCACTGTTCAGCTTGCTTCCTCCGGAAAATGCCACCGGCAACTATGTAAAAGTTGTGCAGCGCGTTCCGGTGAAAATCACTTTTGATCCAGGCGAGACCAAAGAACATATTCTGCGGCCCGGAATGTCGGTCGAGCCCAAGGTCTGGGTTCGATGAGTATGGTCAGATGAGAAAAGCCCAATGAGCAGGATGCGATGAGTTCGGCCGCTCTGACTGCGGACGGCGCTGCCCTGCCGCGCCCGGCGGTCAATCCCTGGATCATTGCGATGGCGGTCACGCTGGCCACCTTCATGGAGGTGCTGGACACCAGCATCGCCAACGTTTCTCTGCCGCACATCGCCGGCAGCCTTTCTGCGGGCACTGACGAGAGCACGTGGGTACTCACCTCTTACCTGGTTTCGAATGCCATCGTTCTTCCGCTCAGCGGGTGGATTTCTTCCATCATCGGACGCAAGCGCTTCTACATGAGCTGCGTCGCCATCTTCACCGTCAGTTCGTTGCTTTGCGGGCTGGCGCCGAATCTGGGCATGCTGATCTTTTTTCGCATACTGCAGGGCGCGGGCGGAGGCGGCTTGCAGCCCAGCGAGCAGGCGATTCTGGCCGACACCTTTCCTCCCGCCAAGCGCGGCATGGCCTTCGCCGTGTACGGCCTGGCGGTCGTGCTGGCGCCGGCCATCGGTCCCACTCTCGGCGGCTGGATTACCGACAACTTCACCTGGCGCTGGATTTTTCTGCTGAATATTCCGGTCGGGATTCTTTCCCTGACGTTGAGCTCGCGTCTCATTCAGGACCCGCCCCACATGAAGCGCAAGAAGCTCTCGGAAACCAAAATCGATTACATTGGCCTGGGTTTGGTGGCGTTGGGCTTGGGCACGTTGCAGGTTGTCCTGGATAAAGGTCAACGCGACGACTGGTTCGAGTCGCACTTCATCGTGATCATGTCGGTCATCGCGGCGGCTTCCCTTTTGTTTCTGATCTACTGGGAATGGACTCGGGAAGACCCAGTGATCGACCTGCACCTGTTCACCAACCGGACATTCGCCGCTTCGAATCTCCTGATGTTCATGCTGGGCTTCGCCCTGCTGGGGAGCACAGTGTTACTCCCGCTTTTTATGCAGACCCTGCTGGGCTATACCGCCCAGCATTCGGGACTGGCGTTGTTACCAGGCGGCTTCAGTCTGATGCTGCTGATGCCGCTCGTGGGATTTATGCTCTCCCGTTACGATGCCCGCAAAATGATGATGGGCGGATTGCTGGTACTCTCCTTTTCTCTGTTTCACATGACTAGCTTCGACTTGGCTGTGGATTTTCGGACCGTGGTGTTCGCCCGAATGATCCAGACCGCAGGCTTGGCGTTTCTATTTGTGCCGATCAATACCGCGGCTTATGCCTTCCTGCCCAGAGAGAAAAACAACGCCGCATCGGGCCTGATGAACCTGGCCCGTAACATCGGCGGAAGTGTGGGCATTTCGATTGTGACGACCATGCTTGACCGGAGACAGCAATATCATCTCAGTCGCATGTCGAGTCACCTTACGGCGGGGAGTCCGCAAGTGCAGTCCATGCTTCAGGGCACGACGCGAGCGCTCGAGGCCAGGGGATTTTCTCCCTCAGACGCCATGCACAGGGCCTACGCGCTCCTACAGGGCAATTTTTTTCGCCAAGCCACCATGCTGGCCTACATTGACAACTTCTGGTTGTTGGGAGTAGCTATTCTAGTGATGGTTCCGCTGGTCTTTCTGATGAAGCGGCCCAAGACCGGCGGCGAGATCGCCGTCCATTAGAACGATTCCTGGAAAGGACCCCTGTGTTTCGCGTCCTCACAATCGAACGGGAATTCGGAAGCGGAGCCGCGGGAATTGCTCGTGAGCTTGCCAACCGGATGGGCTGGAAGCTGTGGGACGAGTCTTTGACCGAGGAGATTGCCAAAGAGGCCCAGGTAGACCGTTCTGCTGTCGCACGCTGCGAGGAGCGGATGGACAGTACCTTCCACCGCCTGGCGAAAACATTCTGGCGTGGCAGTTACGAGAGCAGCATGCCCATGGCAGCCGGCGCTCCTTTTGACGCCGATTGTTTTGTCGCCATCGGCCAGGAAGTCATGGCCAGGATCGCCTCGGGTGGAAATTGCGTGATTGTCGGCCGCGGCGCTCCCTATTTCCTGCGCGAGAGCTGCGACGCCTTCCACGTTTTCCTGTATGCTCCCAGGGCGGAAAAAATTCGGCGCCTGCGTCTGATCGGACACAGCGACAGCGAAGCGGAAGAGTTAGTCGATACCGTGGACCGCGATCGCATCGAATTCGTGAAGCACTACTTCGGCGCCGACTGGCCCACTCGCTCTCTTTACCATCTGATGATCAACACCGCCGTCGGCGATGGATGTGTCATCTCTACCATTTTGGACAGCATGCAGAGACTGGAAAAGAAACCAGTCACAGTCTGATCGGCACTCCCGTCCTCGAACCTGGAGCGTCGAACTCCAGCCGCCAAATCCGTAACCCCTTGGTAATGTCGGGTTGCACCTTTTTCGTTGCACTTTAACATTCCTGAAATATCTTCGGGCTAGCATTGCAAGAGCACACAGCTACGGAGGCCTCAGAAATGGGCGCGACCCGGGTTCCACGACACGCTCTTCCGCTGCAGGTAGCGGCTGTCTGCTACCGGCGGCGCGGTCCATCGGTCGAGTTCCTGCTGGTGAACACGAACGGCGGCGGCAAGTGGACCTTTCCCAAGGGTGATCCCGAAGCTTCTCTCTCTCATGGCCGGGCTGCCGAACGCGAAGCCTGGGAAGAAGCCGGCGTTCGCGGCAGTATCGAGTCGCGCCATTTCTGCCTCTACCTCCATTCCAAAGGCGTTTTCTGGAAGCCTCCGGGAGTGCGGGAATATGTAATCAAGGCATTTCTGCTCGAGGTGGAGCTCGCAGAAGAGCCACAAGAACCTGCCCGAAATCCCACCTGGTTCAGCCCCGAGGAAAGCAAGAAGATCCTGGCCAAGGGTCGCGAAGTGAAATACGCGCGGGAGTTGCAGGCTGTGGTTGACCGCGCGATGGAAAAGATTGGCGCCACCCAAGCCGCAGCTACCCGATAAGTGAACTCTGGCATAGGCAGCGGAGTCCACAAGAAATGAACTATCCTGTCGCATGCCTGCGGTCGACCCTCAAATTACCGCCAGCGAACTTCTCCGCATATTCCATCGTGACGAACCGTATCTCTTTCTGGGAGCTGCTTTCACGACGGTCGCCATTCTCGCGGCCGCTTTTTCCTTCCTGCGGCGCAAGGTGGACTCCTTGTCGATTTATTTCGCTCTGTTTGCGTTTCTGTATGGGCAGAGATTATGGATACAAGCCGGACTGCTTGGAGTTCTGGTTCCGCATTCCGCCCTCTTCGAGCGGCTGCGCTCTGGCTTCGACTTTCTGGTTCCCATCCCGGCGTTTCTATTTTTCGATGCGGCCGGACTTCTTCATCGCCGGGGCAAAATCGCTGGCTACGTTCTGGGAGTCGTTCTGGGCTCGCTTGCAATCGCGACTTTCGCTTTCGGGCCGTCACCTTCATATCACCGGATCAACAATGTTGTGGTCATTGCCGCCTTGCTTTTGCTGGTGATGCAATCGCTGTGGAATAGGGATCGCAGCCGTGACTTTGTCGTGATCCGTCGTGGCTTGATCATTTTCGTGGCGTTCGCCCTGTGGGACAACGTGGCGGGACCGCTCGGTCTGACCTCCAAGATCGAACCATTCGGCTTTGCGGCCTTTCTGGCCGCTCTGGGCTACGTCGCGGCTCGCCGGACTATGGAACGGGACCAGCAACTTAATGCCATTCAAAAGGAACTTGAAGTAGCTCGCCGTATCCAATTGTCCATTCTGCCCGCGGAATTTCCCCGTTCCGAGAATTTCTGTGTCGCCGCCCGCTACGTTCCCATGACGTCAGTGGCCGGAGACTTCTTCGACTTCATTGTGGCGGATGACAAGCAGGCCGGACTTCTCATCGCGGATGTATCCGGCCACGGAGTTCCGGCGGCGCTGATCGCCTCGATGGTCAAACTTGCCGCCACATCACAACGCGCCCAGGCAGCCGATCCATCCAGTTTCCTGGCGGGTATGAATAGTGCCTTGCTGGGCAATACGCAGAATCAATTCGTCACCGCGGCCTACGTTCATCTTGATTCAGAAGCGCGGGAGCTTCGCTATTCGGCGGCAGGGCATCCTCCAATGCTCTTGCTGCGCCAGGGAAACGTGCGGGAAATAGAGGAAAATGGATTGATGCTGGCGGCTTTCGACTTCGCAAAATATTCCAATGCCGCATATGGTCTCGAACCGGGCGATCGATTGTTGCTGTACACCGACGGGATACTAGAAGCAACCGATGCCTCGGGGAAATTCTTTGGGAAGGACTCTTTGTCGAATCTCTTGCGACAGACGTCTGGGCTCACGCCGTCCGAGGTTGCGGATCGCATCATCGCCTCGGTTGGGCAGTGGGCGGTGTCTCAAGACGATGACCTGACTGTGCTGGTATGCGACTACGTGGGAACTGGGGAATAGTCCTCGTGATGCCGAGCGGAATCTGAAGCATCCCTATCTCCTTCCAGTCATTCACTGAGAACGCTGCCAAATTCCCTCGTCCTCAAAGTCCGGTTGTGCGGCAGGGGTCCCCTCGACTTCGCTGGAGGTAAGTTCTTCGACTCCGCACGAAGCCCGCACGCGGGCTCCATACTGCGCTCAGGATGACAGGGTCTGACCGGTCGTGCGGTTCTCAAAAGCCAGGGGCGCGCCTTCTTCAAAGCCCTCTCTCGTGAGACGATTACAAGAATGCTTCAGCTCTCCGCCGCCGGCAAACGGTATGGCCACAAGCTCCTCTTCGAAGGCGCGGACTGGATGATCACGCCTCGCGACCGCGTGGGCCTGGTCGGAGCGAACGGCACCGGCAAATCCACCCTGCTGAAGATTCTGGCCGGCTCTGAAAGCCTCGACTACGGCTCGGTCAGCCGGGCGAAGGGCATCAGTGCGGGATACCTGCCGCAGGACGGGTTGGCGCTCTCCGGGCGCACCGTCTTCGCCGAGTGCATGTCGGTATTTTCGCAGCTGCGAAAGATGGAGCAGGAGATGGAAGAGCTGACCGGACGCATGTCCGAACTCGACCACGCATCTCCGGAATACGCGCAGGTGGCGCAGCGGTACCACCGCATCGAACACGAGTTCACCACTCGTGACGGATACGCCATCGAAGCCCAGGTTGGCACTGTCCTTTCGGGGTTAGGTTTTCGAAAGGAAGACTGGACCCGGCACACCGAGGAATTTTCCGGGGGCTGGCAGATGCGCATCGCGCTGGTCAAGCTGCTGCTGCAACAGCCCAACCTCTTGTTGCTGGATGAGCCCACCAACCATCTTGATCTCGAAGCCCGAAACTGGCTGGAAGAATACCTCAGCAACTATCCTTACGCTTTTGTGCTGATCTCGCACGACCGCTACTTTCTCGACGTCACCATCAACAAAATTGTCGAGATCTGGAACAAGCGTATTCATCTGTATCACGGGAACTACGAAAAATATCTGGGTGCGAAGACGCAACGCATGGAGCAGCTCGAAGCCGCCTACCGCAACCAGCGCGAGCGCATTGAACAACTGGAAGTCTTCATCAACCGTTTTCGCTACCAGGCCACCAAGGCCAAGCAGGTGCAGAGCCGGATCAAGGAACTGGAGAAGATAGAGCGCATCGAGCTGCCGGAGGAGGAAAAGACCATCCACTTCTCCTTCCCGCAACCCAAGCCCGCCGGCCGGATCGTGGCTGAATTCATTGGGGTCGCGAAATCCTACGCAGACAAAGAAGTCTTTCGCGATGTCAGTTTCATCATCGAACGTGGCGACCGGATCGCCCTGGTCGGAGTGAACGGGGCCGGGAAGTCCACCCTGATCAAGCTGTTGGCGCAGTCCGAACCCTTGACCCGGGGCGAGTACCGGCTGGGGCACAACGTCGAGCCGGATTATTTCGCGCAGGACCAGTACAAGGAACTCAACCCGGACGCCCGCATCCTCGACGACCTCGGCGACATTTCTCCCCGCTCCACCCAAACTGAGTTGCGTAGCCTTCTGGGCTGCTTTCTGTTCTCGGCCGATGACGTTTTCAAGCGCATCGGGGTACTCTCGGGCGGCGAGCGCAATCGTTACGCGCTCCTCCGAATGTTGCTGCATCCGGCCAATTTTCTGCTTCTCGACGAGCCGACGAACCATCTGGACATGCGCGCGAAAGATGTCCTGCTGAAGGCGCTGACCGACTACAACGGCACCGTGGTCTTCGTCTCCCACGACCGGTATTTCATCGACAAGCTGGCGACGCGCGTTTTAGAAGTAGGAGATGGCCGGGTCGAAGTCTATCCCGGCAACTACGAGGACTATCGCTGGCGGAAAGAAGGCGGCGCCGCAGCGTTGCAGAAAGCGGTTACGTCATCCAGCCATGCGCAACCGATGAACGGCAATGTAAACGGGCAGCCACCGAAATCCGAGGACGCCGCGGCCAAGCGCCTGAACCCAATCAAGCGCAAGCAGATGGAAGATCGCGTGCACGAACTCGAATCCGAGATCAACCGCCTGGAAGATACCATCGCCGAGTACGAGGCAGCTCTGCAGACCTTCGTCAGCCCCGATGAAACCCAGCGGGTCACTCAGGAACTGGGCGTCAGACGGGGCGAATTACAGGGCCGGCTGGCGGAGTGGGAAGAACTGGGCCAGGCGCTTCAATCATAGAGCTGATTCGGGTGGAGCAGCGCTTCAGCGCTGCGTTAAGACCCTTATTTTCAGCGCCGGCTTCCGCCGCTGACACACGAACCGCAGTTACCTGATTTTCGAACCCGGACAGGTTCTTCCGTAACCTGCTCTATTCCCTGCTCCCATGCGATATTCAGCTTGGCCAATCGGCCGTAATCAGCAGACTTGCCGCATGCGGTAACGCCCATGGTGCGCACCGCGCGGAACACTTAAGGAGCGCCGCAACCGATGCTGCAACCATCAGATTCTCAAAAATCGCAGTCACCCTCGAACCAGAACTTCAGCCCGAGCAAGACTGTCAGCGTGCCCGTGGAGCAGGCTACGATCGGCCGCTCTGTAGTCATCAAAGGGGAAGTCAGCGGCACTGAATCGCTCTACATCGATGGACGAATCGAGGGCACCGTCAATTTTGCCGAGCACCGGGTCACCATTGGACGTAACGGCAGTGTCGCCGCCAACATCAGCGCCCGCGAAGTTGTCATCCTGGGCAAGGTGCAAGGCAACATTCAGTGCTCCGACCGTCTGGACATCCGCAGCGAAGGTGCTCTGACAGGTGATGTAGTCACCCAGCGCATCAGCGTTGAAGACGGAGCCATTCTGAAGGGCAGCGTGCAGGTGCGCGCGGTCGAGCACAAACACGACAAGTCTCAAGCTCAGAAGCAGACGCAAGCTGAACCCAAATCCGCTGCAACCGAGCAACCCAGAGCGGCGGTCGCCGGCGCTTAGTCGGTTCCAAAGGTTCGCGGTCTCGGAAATTCACGGAGCACGTGTTCGCGCGTGCTCCTATTTCTTTTCACCCGGCTTCGAGCCCTGTTTCAAGTCTCCCTGTTTCAAGTCTCCGTGCTTCAAGTCGAGCGCGGCCGAATTCATGCAGTAGCGCAAGCCAGTGGGAGCGGGTCCGTCTTCAAAGACATGTCCCAGATGAGCATTGCAGCGCGCGCAACGGGTCTCGGTGCGCACCATGCCGTAGGTTTTGTCGGTATGGTTTACCACCGCCGCCTCGTCCACCGGCTTCCAGAAGCTGGGCCAGCCCGTACCGGATTCGAACTTGGTGTCCGAGCTGAACAGCGGTTGCCCGCAACAGACACAGGCATAAGTCCCCGCATCTTTTGTCTTCCAGTATTTGCCGCTGAACGCCGGCTCGGTTCCTGCTTTCCGAGTCACGTAGTACTGCTCAGGCGATAGCTGCTTTTGCCACTCTGCTTCCGGTTTTTCAATTTTCTCTGCCATTACATTCTCCAAATCGTGATTGGTGGTTAGTCGTTCATCCCGCATTTCTGCGGAATGCGCTCAAATCTCGATGACCATGTCCTCCAGGCGTGTGGGATAGCTGTTCAACACCTCGCCCTTGTCCTTACGGACAACGACCGTGTCCGAGTGCCGAAAACCACCAAAGTCCGGATCGTAAACTCCCGGCTCGCAGCTGAAAGTCATACCCTGTTGCAGCACTGTCTTGTCACCGTCGGCAATCCAGGGAGCTTCGTGGCCTTCCAGACCAACTCCGTGCCCGGTACGGTGTCTGAGAAATTTCTCAAACCCTGCCTTGCGAATCTGGTCCAGACTCTTCTGGTCCACCTCTTCGGCCACCGCGCCTTCTTTCATGTTCTCTACGCCGGCGTCGTGGGCGGCCAGCATGGCTTCGAACAACCGCTTGGCGTAATCGTTCGGCTTGCCCACGCAGAACGAACGCTCGCACTCGACGTTGTAGCCTCCCACCTGGGCGCCGAAACTCAGGATCAAGGCGTCTCCGGTTTTCAGCCGGTCTTTGCTCGGGACCGCGTGCGGGAACGCGGAACGTTTGCCGAATGGCACCAATCCGCCAAACGGAGGCTCAATGCCCACGCCCACCACATCATTCAGTTCCTTCGACATCCTGTCGGCGACTGCGTCGGCTGTCACTTTCAGGATTTCGTCTTCGCTCACACTGCCATTGCGTTGCACGAATTCGCGGCCCGCCTGCACTTTGAAGTCGGCATACTTCATGGCACGGCGCATGATGCGAATTTCGTCTTCGTCCTTGACCAGGCGAAGATCCTCGACTATATCTCCGGCCACCACGACTTTGGCCTTCGGCGCACCCAGGTTCATTTGATGCAGCCGGCTGGGCCGGGGCTCCTCCACGCCGATGCGTGCCCGATCGAATCCGCGCTTGGCCACGCGCTCGAAAATCCAGCGCACCCGGTTCACCGGGCCCGGAAAATCAAAATAAGCCTCGTAGTCTTTCACCCACCAGGTCCTGACCTGGTCAGTCTCCAGCCCAGGGATGAACATCACCGGATCTCCCGAGTCTGGAATAAGTGTCGCCAGAGGGCGCTCGGTCGAAAGATGAAAATAGCCCACGGTGTAGATGATGTTGGTCGCGTCCAAAAGGAGCAGCGCGTTGAGCTTGCGCTCTTTCATCTTCTCCTGCACTTCGACGATCTTGCGCCGGTACCAGTCCGGTTGCAGGCGGTCGTGCGGACTCGTGTCCGGCACAGTGGTTGCCATGCGCAAAAAGCGCATCCTGCCCAACTGGCTTACATCGGTGGTAATACTCAGCGCCGCCATCCCGGAGAGCGTGCGCATGAATTCTCTTCGGTTCGCCATAGAATCTCCGCCCCGAACATTTAGGAACTTCAGAAGCGATTCATCTTAGCTTACTTGCGCGTATCACGGCTCAGCAGTGCACAGTCACGATGCCGGTTTATACTTCTAGAGCCGCGCTCTGCGGCGCCTGTATGCGACTCATTACTTTTGAAGACAGCGTGCGACGGTCCCGCATCGGCGCCCTTACTCCCGATGGACGGATCGTTGACCTGAATTCCGCCTGCGCCTTGTATTTGCGCGATGTCGAGGAGGAAGGCGCCTTCTACCGTCTGGCAGACGCACTGGTCCCGCCCAACATGCGCGAACTCTTTTCCGGCGGCGACACCAGCCTGGAAGCTGCCTGCAAAGCTTTGGACCACGTGCTGGGGACTGACAGCCTCCCTGGACCGCACGGGGAGCCCATCTTCTACTCAACCGACGAAGTTACTCTTAGAGCGCCCATTGCTCCCAGGAAGTTTTTCCATGCCACGGGCTTCCAGAATGTCGACGCCATCATCGGCCACGATGAGCCGGTGATCTATCCGGAACACCTCACGCAAGAACTGGATTGCGAGGTCGCACTCGCCGTCGTGTTGAAAAAAGGTGGCAAGCACTTCGCCCCGGAAGAGGCCGCAAGCTACATCGGCGGGTACGTCACTTTCAATGACATCACAGCCCGTGACATTCAGCGCCGCGAGATGAAGTCAGGGGCATTGGTCATCTGCAAAGGAATTGATACGTTCTGTCCGCTGGGGCCGTGGATCGTGACCGCTGACGAGATTCCTGATCCGCAGAATTTGGCCATGGAACTGCGAGTCAACGGCGAGCCCCGGCAAAATTCGTCTTCCAGGATGTCGCTGAATATCGCTGAAACTCTTTCGTACTATTCCACTATGGGTTACAGTGCGGGCGATGTGCTCTCAACCGGCAAGGTCGCGGGAGCTGCCGCGTTCAATGGCGATCCCAAAGCCCGGTATCTTAAGATTGGCGACGTGATGGAATGTCAAATCGAGGGTATCGGAATCCTGCGCAACCGCATAATTTCCTGGGAGGAAGCTTACGGCGGCAACCCGGCTGCTCTCGCCACCCAGGAAACGTCGTCCTAAAAAGTCAGTTCTCATTAGCCGCGCGACGAGCTTCCGCCGACTATGCCTTGGAGCCTCCGATAGTCCGATATTCCCCGCGGTGATAGAGCAACGGATCGCCTCCGCGCACCACTACTTCCTCGACTTCCGCAATAAAGATTGTGTGGTCGCCCGCATCCTGCGCGCTATGCAGCCGGCATTCGAGGTAGGCCAAGGCGCCATTGAGTACCGGAGTGCCGTGGGCGGTGCGATCGAAGTGCGCCCCTGCCTCCCGCTCGGCATAGCGATGGTCCTGGGCGGGACGCGCATAGTATTCGGAAATGACGCGCTGGTTGTCTGCCAGCACATTCACACCAAACCGCTTCTTGGCATGCAGGTGAGCGTGGGTTCGGGCGCGATGGTCGACACAAACCAGCACCAGCGGCGGATCGAGCGACACGGAACTAAAAGCGTTGGCGGTCATGCCGTGCACTTCGCCTTCATAGTCCACGGTAATCACCGTCACTCCGGTCGCAAAACTGCCTAGCGCGTTGCGGAATTCCTCTTGAGTAACGGCCATTTGAAGGCTGGGGCCTTCCGTTTCGAATATTTTCGGGCAAAGCGGGCTAGCGCCCGCGCCGCCCTTTAAGAGTTTTACCACCAAATGCGGAAGGTTGAACAATTCAACGCTCGAACATTCCCACGATCACGCGCACACTGGAGATCACGGCGTTCCGAATCGCTCTCATGTATCATTCTGATGATCATCCGGTGATGCCGGTCTCTCCGGACCTGAGAGCGAGAGCAAGCATGCAAGTGCAAGAAAATCCGTTGACGACTTATCTCGACGAACTGCGCGACGGGCGGCCGCTCTCCCGCGAGGGCGCTTGCCAACTCCTCCGTTGCCCGGATGACGAACTCCCGGCGCTCCTCGCCGCCGCTCTGGAACTCAGGCGACGCTTCAGGCCCGGCGTCGTCACTTATTCGCGCAAGGTCTTCATCCCGCTGACGAACCTGTGCCGCGACTATTGTGGATACTGCACTTTCCGCCGTGACCCAGGCGAAACCGGGGCGCACACCATGACCCCGGATCAAGTTTTGGAAGTGGCTACTACGGGACAAAAGATGGGTTGCACCGAAGCTCTTTTCAGTCTGGGCGACAAGCCGGAGTTGGCCTTCCCTGAAATGCGGGTAACCCTCCGCCACCTGGGATACAAATCGACGCTGCACTACCTCGAAGCCATGTGCGAACGGGTCCTGCGCGAGACCACTCTGTTGCCACATCCCAATCCGGGGCTGTTGAGCGCAGAATGGATCACTCGCTTGGCCGCGGTTTCGCCCAGCATGGGTCTGATGCTCGAGACTACGAACACCGCGCTCCTCTCGCCCGGTGCCGCGCATGACAACGCGCCTGACAAAGTCCCGGCCAAACGCCTGCGCACCATTGAAGAAGCGGGCAAACAGTCGGTGCCCTTCACTACCGGCTTGTTGATTGGAATCGGCGAAACTTTGGAAGACCGCGTGGACACCCTGCTGGCGATCCGCGAACTGCACCGCCGCTACGGCCATATCCAGGAGGTAATCGTGCAGAATTTCCGCGTCAAGCCGGAAATTCCCATGCGTGACTGGCCGGAACCGACGCGGGGCGAGATGTTGCGAACGGTCGCGGTGGCACGTCTTCTCATGCCCCAGGTCAACTTACAGGCGCCGCCGAATCTTTCCGCTCCCTATTACGATGAACTGCTCGACGCGGGCATCAACGATTGGGGCGGAGTTTCACCCTTGACTCCCGATTTCATCAATCCGGAAAAACCCTGGCCCCATCTGGATCAGCTCCAGGCGCGTACCGAATCGAGAGGATATATTTTGCGCCAGCGCTTGCCGGTTTATCCCGAGTTCCTGACGACGCTTACCTCGCGTCCCGGCTTGCTGTCAGAAAGAGTTCTGGCCGCTGCCGACCGCGAAGGCTACGCCCGGGGGGCCAAGGCCGCATGATTGTCGTACTCACCGGCGGGACAGGCGGCGCGAAGTTTGTGGACGGCCTCCGCCAGGTCGTCCCCTCCAAAGACCTCACCATTATCGTCAACACGGGAGACGATCTGGAGTGGTGGGGACTGTACGTTTCTCCCGACCTCGATTCCATCACTTATGTGCTGGCTGGACTGCTGAGCAAAGAACGCGGCTGGGGTGTGAAGGGCGATACATTTTTTTGTCTGCAGGCCATGGGTGATCTGGGGGAGCCCATCTGGTTCCACGCCGGCGACCGCGACCTCGCCGTCCACTTGCTGCGCACGAAATTGCTTAAACAGGGCAAAACGCTTTCCGAGATTTCCGCTGCAATCGCGGTCAAGATGGGCGTCCAGGCCAGCATTCTTCCGATGACCAATGCCCGTGTAGAAACCCGTGTGGACACGCCGATCGGCGAACTCAGCTTCGAAGAATATTTCGTGCAGCGCTGGTATCAGGATCCCGTCAACTCCATTCGTTTCGCGGGCATTGAGAATGCCGAGCCTGCCCCGGGGGTAATCGAGGCCATCATGTCGGCCACCGTGGTACTGCTCGCGCCCAGCAATCCCGTCACCAGCATCGGCCCCATCCTGGCCGTTCCCGGCATTATGGAAGCGCTCCAACAAACTCGCGCTCCGGTGGCCGCCGTGAGTCCGATTATCGGCAACACCGCGGTCTCTGGACCGGCTGGTATTTTGATGGCGGCGCAGGGCCTGCCGGTTTCAATCGCAGGCGTGGCCCAGGCGTACCGCGACTTTCTGGATATTCTGGTGGCGGACAACCGCGACGCCAAAGCGGCCGAGGGACTAAAACAGTCCGGACTGCGAGTCCACTGCGCCAACACGATCATGAGCACAGCCGACGAAAAAGTTGACCTGGCTCGCCAGGTACTTTCGTTGATGTCGACGGAAAATGCCGCCCACGCGGGCTCGGACTTGTTATGATTTTGGTCCCCGTCAAAAACCTCTCCGCCGCCAAGCAACGCCTCGCTGCCCTGTTTGATCAGGCCACCCGCACCGAACTCGCGCAAGCCATGCTGTTCGATGTGCTCGAAACCCTGGGCACGTGGAGTACCCGCCCCGATGTCAGCATCGTGACCAGCGATCCCTTTGCTATTCACCTTGCCCATCAATTCCATTTCTCCGTGATCCCCGACAACGCCAACCGGAGCCAGACCGATGCCATCGCAATGGCAACCCGCTTCTGCGAGGCCGAGGGCGTTGACTACACCCTGGCGATTCCGGGCGACATTCCCCTCGTGCAAAGTTGGGAACTGGAAGCGATTCTGCGATCGGCGCCTGCCGAGGGTTCCGTGCTGGTACGCGCGGCTGATGCACGGGGCACAAATGCCATCTGGCGACGCCCGGCCGGATTGTTTCCCGCGCGCTTCGGCAATGACAGCTTTGAACCTCACCATACCGCGGCGCAAGCCACGGGACAGCCGTGTTTGGTGCTTTCCCTGCCGGGCATCGCACTCGACGTCGACACTCCCGCCGATTTGCGCGCCCTTGCCGCCGCGCCCGGCGAAACCCGCGCCCAGCGCCTGGTCCGGCAATGGCAGCTGACTGATCTTCCCGTAGCCGCGAATGAGTAAAGCACGAGTCGTGCGGCAAAAGGCAGGCCCGCGGGGGCGAAAGGAACGCCCGGACTCCCCGGCCGCGCCTGAACTCCGCATCATTCCTCTTCGCCTGGGAGCCGAGGTGCAATCCGGCGACTCCCTTCCCAGGCTACTTCTCGACGCTCTCAAGCATCAAAAATTGCGCCAGGGCGACATTCTTGTCGTCAAACACAAAATCGTTTCCAAGGCCGAGGGACAGCTCGTAGACCTCACCAAGATCAAACCCTCCGTCGCGTCCCGCCGCTGGGCGCACCGCTATCATCTCGATGCGCAGGTAATCGAGCTCGCCACACAGCAGAGCCATCGCATCGTGCGGCGCAAGCGCGGCGTCCTGATCACGGAAACTCGCCATGGCCTGATCTGCGCCAACAGCGCCGTGGACGTCTCCAACGTAGACGGAGGTCGCCACGCGCTCCTCCTGCCCCACGATCCCGACCGCTCGGCCGCGCGAATCCATCGTGCTCTAAAAAAAGCTCTGCACCTTTCCGTCCCTGTGATCATCACAGATACTTTCGGCCGGCCCTGGCGCGAAGGCTTGACCGAAGTTGCCATCGGCGTAGCGGGTATGCAGGCCCTTCACGACTATCGCGGCCAGCCGGACTCGCACGGATACACGCTGCAAGCTAGTATTGAGGCAGACGCCGACCAGCTGGCTTGCGCAGCGGGCCTGGTCTGCGGCAAGCTTTCTCGTACGCCGGCATGTATCATTCGAGGATTCGCCTATCGTCCCGGCCGGGGCAGCGCCCGTGACCTGATTCGCCCGGCCGCGAGCGATTTGTTTCGCTGAATTGTCGTTTTCCCGAGGAGGAGCCGTGACCCGAGTCCTACCCGATTCTGAACTGGAAACTTTTCCTGCCCTCGAATGGCTGGAGATTGCCGGGCGCATGTCCTCGGAATCGCGTAATGCGCTCGATCAGGTCCTGGCGTCGCAGGACGGCAGCGTCCTCTCTCGTGAACAATGCCTCCTCCTCGCGAATGCCGGGGGCGACGATCTTCTCGGCTTGCTGGTGGCAGCCGACATGCTGCGCCGCGATCTGGTCGGCAATCTTGTCACTTACGTGGTCAATCGCAATATCAATTTCACTAACATCTGTTTCGTCGGATGCAAATTTTGCGCTTTCAGCCGCGGACCGCGCGAGGAGGACAGCTACTTCCACAGCCTGGAGATCATGGCGCAGAAGGCGGTCGAAGCCCGGGCGCTGGGCGCGACCGAAGTCTGCATCCAGGGCGGACTGCCGCACGGGTTGCCTCCTTTTTATTACCGCGACATCCTGCGCGCGATCAAAACGGCCGTACCGGATATGCACATTCACGCCTTCTCTCCCATGGAGATCGTTTACGGCGTCGAACTCACCGGTATGCCCCTGCCTGACTATCTGAAGATGCTGCGCGACAATGGCCTCGACACTCTTCCGGGAACGGCTGCGGAAATTCTCGACGACGACGTGCGCTTCGTGCTTTCGCGCAACAAACTCTCCACCGAGCAATGGAAGCAGGTGATCCGCACCGCCCACCAATGCGGCATCCGCAGCACATCGACGCTGATGTACGGGCATGTCGAGACCGCCACCCACTGGGTCAACCAACTTGAGCTGCTCCGCGACATCCAGCAGCAGACCAGCGGTTTCACCGAGTTTGTCCCGCTGGGCTTTGTCCATCAGAACACACTGCTGTTTCATCAGGGAATCGCGCGGCCCGGCCCGACTCTCGCCGAGCATCTCAAGATTCACGCCCTGGCGCGGGTCATGCTGGCGGGCGCCATCAACAATATTCAAGTGTCGTGGGTAAAGCTGAACCGTCGCCTGTCGCAACTCTGCCTGCACGCCGGTGCTAATGATTACGGCGGCACGCTGATGGAAGAAAACATCTCGCGTGAAGCCGGAGCCACGGCAGGACAATACACCAGCGGCGAGGAATTTCAGTCGCTGATTTTCGAGATCGGACGCATCCCTGCCGAGCGCAACACGATTTACACGCGCATCAACCTCAAACTGCAACCCGACCACGTCGCCATCGAAGAAGCGCTCGAGCCGGAGTTCGCATAGTGAGGTTAGAACCATAATGCCCCGCGCTATCGCGGTTCTGGGCGGCACCGGTCCGGAGGGCTTTGGACTCGCCCTGCGCTGGGCTCGATCAGGCGAGACTGTAATTGTCGGATCGCGGAATGCGGAACGCGCTCGCGAAGCAGCAACAAAAATTCAGGCAGCAGTCGGTAAGGACGCAAAGGTTTCGGGTGAAGAAAACAATTCCGCCTGCGCTACCGCCGATCTCCTCGTACTCACTATCCCGTTTGAGGGCCACGCCGCCCTGCTCAAGCAAATCAAGCCGGCAATCCGCCCCGGCAGTATCGTGGTTGACGCCACCGTGCCCCTGGCGGCGAGCGTTGGTGGACGCGCCACTCGCACTCTCGGTGTCTGGCAAGGTTCCGCGGCGCAACAAGCCGCCGAACTCGTGCCTCAGGGAGTTTCAGTGGTAGCTGCGTTCCACAATACCTCGGCAGATATTCTGAACGGCGATGCTCCCGTTGACTGCGACGTCGTTGTCTGCGGTGATGACGCTGCCGCTGCTCAGACGGTAAGAACGCTGGCGGCAAAAATTCCCGGCGTCCGCGCCATCGACGGCGGCAAACTGGAAAACGCGCGCATCCTGGAGCAGATCACCGCACTCCTGATTGGCCTCAACATTCGGCACAAAGGCCACTCCGGCATTCGCATCACGGGCCTGCCAGAAAAAGCATACGAGGTTTTGTAGAGCGGTTTGTCGTAGCTCCGGCGTTCCTTCGACTTCGCTCAGGACAGGCCCGCCGGCTGTCGTGAGGGCATCTTGCCCTCACACCAACGCACTCCAAATTGATGGCAAACAGCACAAATGAATGACGCTCCCAACACCGGCCCCGCCATCGAATTCCGCAATGTCGGTTATCGCCTGAATAACGGAACCACCCTCCTTCGCGATCTGAACCTGGAAGTCCGGCGCGGCGAAACCCTGGTGCTCCTGGGCCGCAGCGGCTCCGGCAAGACCACCACCCTGAAGCTCATCAACCGGCTGCTCACGCAGAGCGCAGGCACCATCCTCGTCGACGGCCGTTCCCTCGAGAAATGGGACGTAATCCGCTTGCGCCGCATGATCGGCTATGTCATTCAGGAAGTCGGCTTGTTCCCGCACTTCACCGTCTCCCGCAACATCGGAGTAGTGCCGCGGATCGAAGGATGGTCTGCCGACCGGATTCAGCGTCGCGTCACAGAACTGCTGCGACTGGTGGGTCTGGAACCGCAACTCGCATCGCGCTATCCGCGCGAACTGTCCGGCGGACAGCGGCAGAGAGTCGGCGTGGCCCGCGCCCTGGCCGCCGACCCGTCGTTTCTCCTCATGGACGAACCTTTTGGCGCGCTCGATCCCATCACTCGAGCCGAACTGCAGCGCGAATTCCTGGCCCTGCAGCAACGCCTGGGGAAAACGGTAGTCTTCGTCACCCATGATCTGCGTGAAGCTCTGCTCCTCGGCACCCGCGTCGCCCTCATGGAGTCGGGCCAGCTGGTGGTCACGCTTACACCCGACGAATTTGTGCATTCCACCGACGCCATGGTCGCCGCTTACGTAGATGCTTTCAGAACCGAACTCTCACGGCCAAAAGAGGAAGCACGATGAACGACCAGAGTAGCGCCGGCGTCCCTTCGACTGTGCCCGGGGCAGCCATCCGGAACGCAGCATTCAGAGGCCAATCATGAATGTGCTTCAATTCATCATCCAGAATCACATAGAAGTTCTGGACCTCACCGCCGAGCATCTCTGGCTGGTCGGGGCATCCATCACCCTGGCGGTCTTCATCGGAATTCCGCTCGGCATCCTGATCACGCGCTGGCCAGTGTTGAGCAAACCAGTACTCGGCGGCGCGAACATCATTCAGACCGTTCCCAGCCTTGCTCTATTCGGATTTCTCCTGCCTGCACCCTGGATCGGCGCCCGCGCCGACCGCATCGCAATATTCGCACTGATATTGTACGCACTGCTGCCCCTCATTCGTAATACTTACACGGGAATCAGGGGAGTTGATCCGGCTGTAGTGGAAGCTGGACGCGGCATGGGCATGACGGACAGCCAGCTACTTTGGCAGGTCGAACTCCCTCTGGCGTTCAGTGTGATTATCGCCGGAGTGCGCGTGGCAACCGTGCTTTCAATCGGCCTTGCCACTATCGCCGCCGCTATTGGCGCGGGTGGCCTTGGAGAATTTATTTTTCGCGGTCTGGCCATGGTGAACAATCAAGTCATATTGGCCGGCGCAATTCCCGCTGCCGCCCTGGCCATACTGGCGGACACGAGCCTGGGTTGGCTGGAGAAGCGCCTCAGCCCGCGCTAGCCATTTGCACCGCACTACACATTTGATTCGTACCATCCTTACTCTCGCATTCGTTGCTCTGCTCGCAGCTTGCGGACCGCCGCGGGCAGATGTCGTCGTCATCGGTTCCAAAAACTTCACCGAGCAGCTTGTCCTCGGCGAAATCATGGCCCAACAGATCGAGAACAGGACCCACCTCCCGGTTGAGCGGCGTTTCTATCTGGCCGGCACATATATTTGCCAACAGGCTATTCTCGGCGGCCGCATCGATATCTATCCCGAATACACCGGCACCGCCCTAACCGCGATTTTGAAGGAGCAGCCGTCCAGCGATGCCAAGCTGGTTTACAACCGGGTCAAGACCGAATATGCCAGGCGGTTTAATTTCGAACTCGGCCAGCCGTTCGGATTCAATAATACTTTCGCCATCGAAATCCGCGGTGAAGACGCTCGCCGTCTCGGCCTTAAGACTATCTCGCAAGCGGCCGCCTACACTCCGAAATGGCGCGCCGGCTTCGGCTACGAATTCACCGGACGTCCCGACGGCTACAAGGGATTGGCGGCGACCTATGGCCTGCGTTTCGCCGAGATGCCCAGTGTCATGGATCTGGGACTGCTCGCCCGCGCCCTCAAGAACAAACAAATCGATCTGGCTGCCGGAAACATGACCGATGGCCTGATCCCGGTGCTGGATTTGTTCGTGCTGGAAGATGACCGCCACTATTTCCCGCCGTATGAAGCCGTCCCCATCATTCGGCAGGAAATGCTTGCTCAGCACCCCGGGGTGGAACGAGCTCTGAACGAACTCTCAGGAAAGGTTACTGACGCGGACATGCGACAACTCAACTACGCCCTCGACGGCCAGCATCGCGACGTGAAGGAAGTGGTAAGAGAATTTCTGCGCCGGAAGGGACTATGAGCCCCCGGGTTTCCTTCGTGCACCTTCGTGTCCTTCGTGGTTAAAGCTTTTTGCTGCAATCTAAAGGGATTAACCCACGAAGGACACGAAGGTACACGAAGGAAACCTGGTGCCCTTACATCAACCACACCGCGTCCACATCCACAATTAATTGCGAACGTGGAATTTTCTGTTGTGCGGCATACGCCAACATCGTCCTGAGCAGTGTGTTCAGCTTTTCGCGGCTCGCCGATTTCACCACAAAGTGATATCGATAATCTCGCTTCAAACGCAAAATCGGCGCGGCCGCCGGACCCAGCACACGAATTCCTTCATGCCGGGTCTTCTCAAACCACTTCCCCAAGATCCCGGACCACTGCAGCGCCTCGTCCAGCTTGTCGCTTCGGACCAGCACATTGGCCAATGCGCTGTACGGCGGATAGTGCATCCAGCTGCGAAAGCGCAGCTCTTTTTCATAGAAACCCGTGAAATCGTGCTGCGCCGCATACTGCACCGCGTAGTGGTCAGGAAAATAAGTCTGCAGAACGACTTTGCCGGGAGTTTGCCCGCGCCCCGCTCGTCCCTCAACCTGAGTCAGCAACTGGAAGGTGCGCTCCGCCGCTCGAAAATCAGGAAACCCGAGTGCCATATCGGCGCCCACCACGCCCACCAGAGTGACCCCATGAATGTCGTGCCCCTTAGCGATCATCTGCGTGCCCACCAGCAGATCGAGTTCGCCTTCATCGAGAGCATTGAGCGCGCGTTCGAAATCTTCGCGGCCCCGCACCGTATCGCGATCCAACCGCCCAATGCGCGCTTGCGGAAATATCCCGTGCAGCAACTCTTCCAGCTTCTCCGATCCAGTACCGAGGAAATATACGTACTCGCTGCCGCAATGGATGCAAGCTTCAGGCACCGGAGCCGTATACCCACAATAGTGGCATTCCATACGACGGGAGCGCTTGTGATGCGTCATCGCGATGGCGCAGTTCTTGCACTCCAGCGTCTTGCCACAGGCGCGGCACAGCACAACCGGCGAATATCCCCGCCGGTTCAGCAGAACCATGACCTGCTCTTTACGCTCCAGCCGTTCTTTGATTTCTTCTGCCAGCTTGCGTGATATGACTTGTTCGCTTCCTGTTTCCTGAAATTCTTGCCGCATGTCGATAATCTCGACTTCCGGCAGTGGCCGCTGCTCCACCCGGTCAGGCAATTCGAGCAACTTGTATTTACCTTTCCTGGCGTTGAAGTACGACTCCAGAGATGGCGTTGCCGATCCCAGCACCACGGCCGCATTCGCCATCTTGGCCCGCATCACCGCTACATCGCGGGCGTGATACCGAGGCATTTCTTCTTGCTTGTACGAGGGGTCCTGCTCCTCGTCCACGATCACCAGCGCCAGATCGGTGACGGGAGCGAACACAGCCGAACGCGTCCCCACCACCATGCGGGCGTCTCCGCGCTTGATGCGATGCCACTGCTCAGCCCGCTCCTTGTCGGACAGCGCCGAATGCAGTATGGCAACTCCCTCCCCAAAGAGCTGATGCAGGTCGGCGGCCACCGCTGGAGTCAACCCAATCTCGGGAACCAGTAAAATCGCCGAACGCCCAGCCTCGAGCACCGCCCGCATCCCCGAAAGATAGATGGCGGTCTTCCCCGATCCGGTGACACCGTGCAGCAGCATGCCCGCGAACTTTCGCGTGTTCACACCTTGCTGAATGGACTGCAGCGCAGCCTGTTGCGCAGGGTTGAATTGGGAATCAAACAGGCTCGGACGAGCTTTCAACACGGAAACGGTGAACTCAGCTGGCTCTTCGACAATCTCTACTACTCCGCGCTTCGCCAGTGTGTTCAGCGTGCTGCGGGGCATCTCTAAAGACTGCAATGCATCGACGGGCGCCCTGCCGCCGGCAGCGGCCAGAGTGTCGATGAGAGTTTGCTGATTGGAGTTGATCTTGCCTTCGACATTCTTAAGTACCGCGAATCTAACCGTACGGGCCGCCTCGCGGGCTTCAGACAAATCTTCGCGGGCGATCCACTTCTTCCGCGCCATTCCGGCGAGCAGCGGCCTGGACGCCCGGGTCGCGGCCCGCAAACTCGCTTCCCTCGTCCTCTCACGTTCCGCGAGGTAGTCAAGCACGCGAAACTCAGCCAACTGGTCTTCGGGAGTTTTCCGGGAGTGCGCGGAGGATCCCGTCATCCCGGCCAAATGCAGCGCCATATGCCCCTCTTCCGTGATGCTGTAGCCAATTGCTTTTTTGAATTCCGCGCCCAGCGGCAGCATGGTCCGGAAAACTTCGCCGATCG
>Ga0210384_10002662_pt1 | contig 21601 bp, 16 predicted proteins | sample IncBWH2MmetaG_FD_160574 | JGI IMG/M metagenome (GOLD analysis project Ga0210384, IMG submission 160574) | Forest soil microbial communities from Barre Woods Harvard Forest LTER site, Petersham, Massachusetts, United States - Inc-BW-H-2-M | ecosystem: Environmental > Terrestrial > Soil >...
ATCAATTTCGCCGTGAAAAATTCCGACTTTTTTAACGATAACATCCTCTTGCCGTTTTTCCGCGAACACCTGAAGGACGGAGGCGACGCGAAACTTCCGCGGGCGTACATGTTCGAAACGGGTTCGAATGTCTGGCGGCGTTACGATTCCTGGCCACCCCCGCATGAACAGCCACGCACCTTCTACTTCCGCGACGGCGGCCGGCTGTCGTCCAGCGCGCCGGAAGAAAAAAGCGCTGCGTTTGACGAATACGTAAGCGACCCCGAGCATCCTGTGCCGTTCGTGAATGTTCCCGCCACGGATGTTCCGCAAGACTACATGGATGCCGACCAGCGGTTTGCCGCCAAGCGTCCCGATGTGCTTGTGTATCAGACGCCGCCGCTCGAAGAGGACATGACCGTTGCTGGTGCGGTGTCTCCGCGGTTGTGGGTATCGACTTCAGGAACGGATTCGGATTTTGTCGTAAAGCTCATCGATGTCTATCCGTTTGATTTTCCAAACCCCGATCCGAACCCGAAAGAAGTGGAGATGGGGGGTTACCAGCAACTGGTGCGCGGTGAACCGTTCCGCGGGAAATTCCGCAACAGCTTTGAAAAGCCCGAGGCCTTCGTCCCGGGAGCGGCGACGGAATTGAATTTTTCCTTGCCCGACATCAATCACACGTTCCGTCGCGGCCACCGCATCATGGTGCAAATTCAGAGCAGCTGGTTTCCACTGGCGGACCGCAATCCGCAGAAATTCATGAACATTCCGGACGCGAACCAGTCGGATTTTCAGAAAGCTACCGAGCGCCTGTATCACTCCAAACAAAATGCGTCCAGCATTGTCCTCCCGGTGCTGAAGTAAAAAAATTCGCGCTGCTGCTAGATCGAAAGCACGCGCAAGAGCAACCCGGCTAGCGTGCCGCCGACAAGCGGGCCAATCACCGGAATCGGCGCGTAACCCCAATCCGAGCCGCCTTTACCTGCGACGGGCAGAATGGCGTGCGCCACGCGTGGACCAAAATCGCGCGCAGGATTGATGGCGTATCCCGTGGTGCCGCCGAGCGAAAGGCCGACGCCCCAGACCAGGCTGCCGACTAGATACGCGCTGAGCCCCGCCGCGGGCCCGGTGGCAGAGACATTCTTCGAGAAAATCGCTCCGACAACAAAAACGAGCACAAATGTCGCCAGGACCTCGCTTAGAAAATTTGGGATGACGCTGCGGATTGCCGGCGCCGTGCAGAAGCAACCCAGTTTCATCGCCGGGTCCGGCGTTTCTTTCCAATGAGGAAAATAGTGCAGCCAGACCAATCCGCCACCGACGATCGCGCCAAGCACTTGCGCAATGACATACGGGGCAACTTTGGCAAAATCGCCGCCGCGCACGGCAAATCCCATCGTCACCGCGGGATTCAAGTGCGCGTCGCTGCTGCCGCACGCGATGGCCGTGAAAACGCCCGCCATCACTGCGAACGCCCAACCCGTCGTGATGACCAGCCATCCACTGCCTTCCGCCTTCGAACGCTTGAGCAGCACTCCTGCGACAACGCCATTTCCCAGGAGGACCAAGATCGTCGTGCCAAGGAATTCACCGAGGATCGGTGATGTCATGCAGTACCTCCCGCTTCAGGATTCCATCCAATCGAAAGACCGCGTGACCGCTTTCTTCCACTGCCGGTAAAGCACCTCGCGCTGCGTTTCCGCGAGATGCGGCTGCCAAACATGATCGGCTGCCCAGTTCGCGCGCAGCTCGTCGATTCCGGAGAAAAATTTGACCGCGAGACCCGCAGCATAAGCCGCGCCCAGTGCCGTCGTCTCCTGAATGACGGGCCGCACCACCTCGCGATTCAGAATGTCCGCCTGGAATTGCATGAGCAAATCGTTCGTGACCATGCCGCCGTCCACTCGCAAACTCGCCAGCGCGATTTGCGAGTCTTTTTCCATGGCTTCCACAACTTCGCGTGTTTGGTACGCCGTGGCCTCAAGCACTGCGCGGGCCAGATGTCCCTTGTTGGCATAACGGGTCAAGCCGGCGATAACTCCCCGCGCGTTTTCTTTCCAGTACGGCGCATACAGTCCGGAAAACGCTGGCACAAAATAAACTCCGCCATTGTCATTGACCGTCCGCGCGAGCGTCTCAATGTCCGCGCTTTTTTGAATGATCCCGAGATTGTCGCGCACCCACTGCACGAGCGCTCCGGCAATGGCAACGCTTCCCTCGAGCGCGTAACGCGCCGCCTCGCTTCCGACCTTGTAAGCGACGGTCGTCAGCAAACCAAACTTCGAAGGCACGAGCTTTTCGCCGGTGTTCATCAGGAGAAAGCATCCCGTGCCGTAGGTGTTTTTTACTTCTCCCGGGCGGAAGCAGGCTTGTCCCACTAGCGCGGCTTGCTGATCCCCAAGAATTCCCGCGATCGGAACCCCGGAAATCGCTGGCAAAGTTGCCGTACCATAGACATCGCTGCTCGAGCGCACTTCCGGCAGCATCTCACGCGGAATTTCAAATGCCGCGAGCAGTTCCGCATCCCAATCGAGCGTTTTCAAATTGAGAAGCTGCGTGCGGCTGGCGTTCGTCACATCGGTGACATGCACTCCGCCCTTCGTCCCGCCGGTAAGATTCCATACCAGGAAGGTGTCAATATTTCCGAAAAGCAGTTCCCCGGCCGTGGCTTTTTCCCGCGCTCCGGAGACATTCTTCAAAATCCACCGCAGTTTCAAACTGCTGAAATACGTGCTGAGCGGCAGGCCCGTTTGCGCGCGAAAACGATCCTGACCGCCTTTGCTCGCGAATCGTGCTACTTCTTCCGAAACCCGCGTGTCCTGCCACACAATGGCGTTTGCGATGGGCTGACCCGTGGCGCGTTCCCAAACCACCGTAGTCTCGCGCTGATTGGTGATGCCGATCGCGGAGAGGTCCGAAGCGCTCAGCCCGCGCTGCGCGAGCGCCTCACCAATCACTTCCTGCGTGCGCCGAAGAATTTCCAGGGTGTCGTGCTCGACCCATCCGGGTTTCGGAAAAATCTGCTCGTGCTCTTTCTGGGCGGCGGCGACGATGCGTGCCGCCTTGTCAAAAACCAAGAACCTCGTGCTCGTCGTTCCCTGATCGATCGCGCCGATGTAACTTTTCACGGTTTTATCCCTTGGCAAGCCCCAGAGCATTTAGAAACTCATCGATTTTACTCGTATACGCAAAGACGGCCTGTTTTTCTTCTTCAGCGGACCAGCGAAATTCGCGCGCCAGCAATTCCCCGACTCTGGGCGCGGCTTCGATGGATTTTCGCCAGTCAAGAAGCTGCAAGCCGATGCGCCGCGCCAGAATGTCTTCAATGGTCATCGCCATCTCTTCGCGCGCGCCATAGACAACTTCGGCGCAGATAGGCGGCAGGCCTTTCACCAGCGGTGCGCCGAGAGTTGTATCCGATTGCGTCAGCGCGAGAACTTCCTTGGCTCGCGTGCCGAGTTTTGCCGCGAGATGCCCGGCCGTCTCCTCTCCCACGGCAAACTCTTTAACCAGCGCTTGCCAGTAATCCGGAGTGTAGCCCTCGCCACCCGCAAGGCGGAATTCTCTGGTTTTGCTGTGCGACACGTCCACGGTTAAAACGCGCTGCACGGTATCAATAGTGTCCTCCGCCATCAACCGGTGCGTTGTCCACTTGCCGCCAAGAATACTGACCAGACCGCTCTTCGTGTCGAGTTCCACTTCATGGTCACGGATTAACTCCTTTGTGCCCCCATCCTTGACGTTTCGGCCCGCGGCCACCAGCGGACGCAGCCCCGCAATTCCGCTCACGATCTGTTCTATCCGGAGCGGTTCGGTAAGGTAGGGATTCAGCTGTCGCAAGAGGTATTCGGCTTCCTCACGGAGTACGACCATCCTGGTTTCCGGCGTGGCCTCGTCATCGGTGGTGCCTACCAACAGGCGGCCTTGCCAGGGCACGGCAAAAATCACGCGGCCATCCTCCGTTTTCGGGACCAGCAGGGCATCGCAGCTGGAAAACTTTTCAAGAGGGAAGAGGATGTGGACGCCCTTGCTCGGTCGCAAGCGTTTGGCAGCCTCGGGCTGGGCCATCAAGCGGATAGCATCAGAAGCCGGACCCGTCGCATTGACGAAGCTTCGGGCATGCAACACCCATTCTTGTTGCGTAAAGCTGTCTCGAACCCTGGCTTCGAGAAGCTTCCCTTCCGCCGTCTTCGAAAATCCGACGACACGCGCATAGTTCAGAGCCTGACCGCCCGCTTCGGCAAAGCTTTTTACCAGCGCGAGGTCGTACCGCGAATCGTCGAACTGGCCATCGGAATAAGAAACTGCTCCCCGGAGGCCTTCTCGGTGAATAGCCGGCAGGCGGCGAATGGCTTCTTCGCGCGCGAGAAACCTGCTGGGGAGAAGATTATCTTTCCCCGCGATCCAATCGTACATTTTCAAGCCCGCCCGGTAGTAAATCGCATCGACCCAGCTGAAGACCGGCACCAGAAACTCCGTCGCACGGGTCAGGTGGGGAGCGTTATCGAGCATGTGAGTTCTTTCGTGCAGCGCCCGCCGTACCATCCGGTATTCCTCGAGGCTCAGTTTCTTGATCGCTTGCTCGAGGTAGCGCACACCGCCGTGAATGAGTTTCGTCGAAGCGCTGGATGCTGCCGAGGCGAAATCGCCCGCGTCGACCAGCACGGTTTTCAGCCCCCGGAGTTGCGCGTCCAAAGCGCAGCCGGCGCCGGTCGCGCCGCCGCCGATCACGCACAAGTCAAACGAGTTACCGGCGATCTTCGTGATCGATTCCGATCGGCTATTCATCGATTTCGTAACCGGACATTCCCACCCTTTAGAGTGCCTTTTTTCAAATCTGTAAAGATATATCCGATTCCGCCCCGGGCTGCATCTAATCTAACTGGAAGACTAAGAAGCTTATTTGACGAATCGTAAAACTTTTCTGACGTGCCAGTGTTTCATACCCTTTCGCAGCTGCCGCAACAAGAGAAGTCAAAGGAGTGCATTCAGATGAATCTGCAAATCTTTTCTAAGCGATTGTGTTTATATGTTTGCGCCACGGCCGCCCTGTTGGGAATTTTGAGTTCCAGCGCCACGGCGGGTAATCCAGGCGCGGTCACAACGACCGTCACGGCGGTCGGAAAGAAGAACGTTCCTCCTCCCGCCATCTCTAAGGATGATATTCAGCTTTACCAAGGCAAAGAACGTCTCCAGGTCGCGGACTGGAGACATGGCGAAACTCTCGAATTGGCCATTCTGATTGATGATTCGCTCGACAGCACCGTCGCCGGACAGTTTAGCGATCTGAAAGCGTTCATGATGGCCCAGCCAAAGACCACTTCTATCGCTGTGGCTTACGCGCGCAATGGGACGGCCATGCTGGCCCAGGACTTCACCCCCGATCACGCCTTAGCGGCGAAGGCGTTGCGTATTCCCCTCGGCGGGCTGGGCGCGTTTTCCAGCCCTTATCTGGCCCTGCAAGATTTGATCAAACGCTGGCCTTCCGCGGGGGAGCGCCGTTCGATCCTGTTGTTTTCTTCCGGGATTGACTATTTCCGCGGCGGCCCGCAACTCTTGAATCCCGACCTTGATACCACTATCGAGCATGCTCAAAAACAGAACATCAATGTCTGGACGATCTACGCTCCCGACGCCGGACACGGTGGGCGAGGGTTCTTCCGCGTCTCCAATGCCCAGTCCAACCTTAGCCAGCTCTCCGAAGAAACCGGCGCGGAGTCTTTTTATCTTGGATTCGGCGTTCCTGTCACCTTCAAGCCTTACCTCGACGAAATTCAGGACCACCTGCTCAATCAGTATCTGCTGAGCTTTGAGAGCAACGGCGGCAAGAAGGGCCGCTTCGAGCGCGTGCGCGTGGTCACGGAGCTTCCCAAGGTGGAGTTCCTCACGCCGTCAGAAGTGTTCGTACCTGCGGGGGAGTAGCGTCGCCAAGTAAACACCGCGATTGTGCCGGCGGCTTTCAACCAACCTAGCCGCCGGAAACCGCCCGCGTGGAATCGCGGATCACCAGTTCCGGATGCATCTTGTGCCTCACCACGTTCCACTCGCGTTTTTCGAGCCCGGCGTTGATTCCTTCCATGATGATGTTGACCGCGAGGCTCCCCATAGCTTCGAGCGGTTGACGCACGGTAGTCAGTGACGAAGAGGCCAGAGAGGAGAAGGCCACATCGTCAAATCCCGTGAGGGAGCATTGCTCGGGAACTTTCACTCCCGCCTTCGTCAGGGCTCGCATCGCGCCCAAAGCAGTTAGGTCGTCGAACGCCATCAATGCGGTAAATGGCTTTTTCCTGTGCAGCAGTTCTTCCGTCAGCCGAAAACCATTATCGAAACTGGAGTTGGCATCAAACGATTCCGGCAGTTGCAGAACGAGCCCGGGATCGATCTTGAGGCCGGCGCTGTGCGCGAATTTCTGGATGCCCTTCCACCGTGGCGCGCTGTCGATCAACATTTTCGGTCCGCGTATGAACGCGATTTTGCGGTGCCCGAGTTGGTGAAGATGTTCGAGGGCCAGCCGCGCGCCCGTTTCGTTATCCACCATCACCGAGCTCACCGCATCCCCGGGCAGTTCCCACCCGATGGTTGCCGCGGGAATGTTGCGTTTCTCCAAATCGGCCAGCAGATGAATGTCCACGAAGAGCCAGTTGGCGACGACGATGAGCGCTTCCACGTGACGCTCGAGGAGCATTTCAAGATACCGTTCGAAGCGGTTCTTCTCATTGTGGGCGTCCGCGAAAATCGCCAGGTACCCCGCCTGGTAAAGGGAGTTCTCGATGCCGCGAAAAATGGGGGTGCAGTAAGGATCGGTGACATCGAAAAACATCAGGCCGACGCTGTGGCTCCTGTTGCTGCGCAGAAAGCGGGCCATGACGTTCGGCCGGTACCCCAGCTTCTTTGCTGTTTCTTCAATGCGTTTTTTTGTGGCCGGCGCGATGTACCGCGCGAGCGGCGCGTTGTTCAGGACAATGGAAACTGTGGCGGGCGAGAAGCCGCTGGCTTTCGCGACGTCCCGCATCGTGATCGTGCCGTCTTTGCCTCGCGCTCGTCTCACCGGAACGCTCCTTCGTGCGCATCATCATCTAGCGAAGGCCCCTCGAATTGCAACCGTGGATTGGAACTTGGGGGCGTTACTCTGCGGGGATTTCGAATGAGAGCGGCTCGCGAAAGCCTCGCGTCTTCCACACGCCGAAAGCGATGCCAGCAATCATCCAGATGGAGCCCACAATCATCGCCGGGCGGCTCAGATTTACCCAGAGCCCCAGGCAAATCAAAAATCCCAGTACCGGAGGAATCAGATTCCACAGTTTCTTCTCCGCGGCCCGCACGTAGTAGCGGATGAACGCCGCTGCATTCACACCCATAAACGCGATGAGCGCGCCGAAATTCAGCATCTCCGCGCCGAGAGCGTAGGCTTTGTCTCCGTTCAAGATGCTCATCAGCGTTCCGGAGTTCATGATTGGCGCGCCTTGCGCGAAGGATTTATATCCCGCTACGGCTTCCAGCACAAAAGCGCCGATGAGCGCCGCCACGCCCACGAAAATGACGTTGTTCCTCGGCACGCGATGCTTCTCATCAACAACGCCGAAGAATGATTTCGGCAGCGCGTTGCTGCGCCCCATGCCGAAAAGCAGCCGCGCGGCGCCGATTTGTGACCCTAACCCTGAGCCGAAATTAGCGAGCAAGAGTGTGAACCCGACGATGGGAAAGAAATATCGCCACGTTCGCGCGGCAACGTATACGTACGCAGTGTCCACATCGGGAAATTTCTCACTGGCCGGCCAGATGAGCTGCGCAACGTAAACTTCCACCGCGGAAAGGATGCCGATCACTACGCAGGTGTACACCGTTGCCAGCAGGATGTTGCGGCGCGGATTTTCCGCTTCCTCCGACAGAGTCGAGATCCCGTCAAAACCGATGTACGTTAACACCGCAATCGATGTGCACCCGAACAGCCCCCCGTATGTGAACGTCTGAGGGTCATAAAACGGCCGGCGGAAAAAACCAGGCTCCGCGTGCGGGTGGCCGAAAATATATCGCGCCGCAGCCACGAAAATTCCCGCGATGACCACTCCCATGAAAATAGCCATGCCCGTATTGATTCGAGCGGAGGTCTTGATGCCGCGGATGTTCAGCATCGTGAAAACCGCTGCGAAGAAGAATTTCCAGCCCCAGGCCGGAACACCCGGAGCGAACTGGTGTGCTTGCTGCGCGCACCAAACCGTGCAGATCAACGGGTTAAGCATGTAATCCATCACCATGCTCCAGCCGGTCACGTAGCCTATGCCGGGATTGATTTCCTGTGCGACATAGGTAAAAGCGGATCCCGCGCTCGGATAGGCCCGCGCCATCCGGCCGTAGCTGATGCCGGTGAAGAGCATCGCCACCATGGCGATGAGAATCGCGGTGACAACGTGGCCGCGGCCGCGCTCGCTCAACACGCCGAAGACGGACATCGGGGCCACCGGCTGAATGACGATCACCCCATACAGGATCAGGTCGCTCAGAGTCAGCGCGCGCCGCAGGCGAGGTGCGCTCGTCGTGGACGGAGCCGCTTCTGTGCTCAAGCACCCCTCCCATGGAGCGGTCGGCCGCCATCATCGGCCAGTGTTACCACGCGGTCTAGATTTTTCGGCGCATCCGGATTGAGGCCCTTGCGCAGCCCTAGGGAAGCGCCGAGAAGCTGCGCGGGTATCGCCGCGGGCGCGAGCCGCGCGAATTCCGGCTTGTCCAATCCCAGCTCGACCAGCAGATCGCTCGAGCGTGCGAGTGCCGGTGTCGCATGATTGACAATCACGAGTGTCGCCGCGCCCAGTTCTTTCAATTCCGAAACCAGCACCGTCTCCTCTGCTTCCGCCGCGTCAGAAATAAAAAATGTTATCAAAGTGTCTCGGCTCGCGATCGCTCGCGGTCCGTGGCGGAACTCCAGCGTGTGATATGCCTGCGCGTACGAAGACGACATCTCCGTCACCTTCAGTGCCGCTTCCTGGGCCAACCAGTAATGCGCCCCCTGACCGAGAAACACCAGATCCGCGAAACGCCGCTTTGCCCCGAAGGTTTGTATCTTAGCAGCGTTGGCATTGAGCCACGGCTGGACTTTTTCCGGAAGGCCGTCGAGCGCGGCCGCCCATTCGGTTCTTCCCGCAAGGGTCGCTCCGAGCTTCTCGAATGCCAGCAGCATGGACGTGAACGACCGCGTCATCACCGCACTTTTTTCGTCCGCCCATGTAAGCTTGAGCGTGTGTAGGCAGAGTTTCTCGAGCGTACTATTTGCGCTGCACGTCACACCCATCGTTAAAATCGCCGGGTCCGCTCTCAGAATTTCCGCTACCCGTAAAACTTCCGTGGTTTCTCCGGAGCGCGAAACCAGCACTGCCTGCTGCGCACCGCTTCGCTGGAGCGTTTCCTCTCTGGCGAAAAGAAATTCCGACGCTGGAATCCCCGTGCAGGGCACGCCCAACATCCCTTGCCACACGTCAGCCACTAATTGCGAAAGGTAGTAGCTCGATCCGCAGGCCACAAACAGCCAGGGTTTCCGCGCGGAGAAAGTTCCCGCCAGCTTGCCCAGCATTCCTTGTCGTTCGAGCCGCTCTGAGGTTTCGCGCCAATTTGCCGGCTGCGAAAAAATTTCTGCCAGTGTGTGCTGTCCCGCAACCCCATGCTTCTTTGGTCGGAAGGGCGCGCGCGGTTTTCTCTTTTGACGTTTCCGGGATCTCGTTTTCATGGATCTTTCATTAAATCGTTTTAATTCAAACATTGTGCGGGAACTTAGTCCGCCTCGCAAGGCCAAAATCATCCCTCTCTGCAAGGTATGATTCGTCCGCTGGAAACACCTGTCCTTTCGTTCAGGGGAAAATATTCCACAGGTCTGGTACTTATTTGATTCGCTTTTTCTGTTTTTACCTGCAACATTGCGCGTCTAAGAGTAGTCTAATTATGTAGGCGCCCGGCCCTTGTCCAGGGCGTGCACCATGGGCGAAACTATCAAAGTCAACGGCCGAGACCCGGCCAGTGTTTTCTTCGCGCATCTCGCGGGATTCCTGGCGATTTTTCTTGTCGCGATGTGGTTGCGGCGATTCCTTCCATATCCTGATCCCGTTCTTCAAGGTTATCTGCAAGTCATCACCGGGCTTCTCGCTTTCGTTTTCGCTGCCGTTACCCTCGTCCGCTTCCAGGGCAACCAGGACCGTATTTCGCTGATTCTTGGCGCCGGATTTCTTCTCTCCGGCACGGTCCTCATGGGCTCGAGCGTGCTCTTTTTCGAATTCCTCCGCGCTAAACCCATTCACCTACTTTGGGTGCCCGTCGTGTTGTGGATCGGCTGCATGATTCTGGCACTCTTGCTGGTCGTCGCCCTTCTCGTCGAGCATTTTCTGCCGCGTTCCCGGCATACTGGTCTGGAGATCGCCGGCGCTTTGCTCACCGTGGTCGCCCTGACCTACATGATCACCGCGGCCTTGCGGCGTTTGCCGCCGGAAGTATCGCGGCATCCCGGTGCGGTCATTCCCAGTCCGCAACAACTCCTGCCTGCGGTAATTTTTGCGATCGCTCTGATTTGGTTTCGCCGCCGCCTCGAGCTCGAAGATACCGCTTTCGACAACGCCGTCTACGGCGCGGCCTGGCTCAATCTCGCGGCGCAGCTCGCCGCCTGCCAGTCGGAGCGCTTACTCGACGCTCCATTTATCTTTTCTCAGGGCCTCACCGCGCTGGGTTACACTATTGCGCTCGGCGGCGCCCTCCTCGACAATGCGCGTCTTTTCGAACAGGTTCGCCATCTCGCGGTAAGCGATCCCCTCACCGGCCTCGCCAATTATCGCCGCCTGCTCGATGTTCTCGAAAACGAAACCGAGCGCACCGACCGCAATGGCCGGCCGTTTGCCGTGCTCCTCCTCGACCTCGATGAATTGAAGAAAATTAACGATTCTTATGGTCATCTGGTCGGAAGCCGCGCCCTCTGCCGCACCGCTGAGTTCTTGCGCATACATTGCCGCGCCATTGACACCGCGGCGCGCTATGGCGGGGACGAATTCGCGCTCGTTCTCCCCGAGACAGAAGAGGATGAAGCCAGGCGTGTCGCCGGCCGCATCCGCCAGGTGATGGCCGAAGATCAGGAAATTCCGCGGCTCTCCGCCAGCATTGGCATCGCCATTTACCGCGGCGATGGTGAACGCATCGAGAAGCTCCTCTCCGAAGCGGATGAGCATCTCTACGCCGAAAAAGCACGCCGCGGAAAGCGCGTTCCCCCTGGGCTCATTCCCCGGCGGCGGCCCGCCAAGACCTGATCTGCGTTCTCGGTCCGTTCCGATTAGTAGACTGCCCGCGCTTGCGTGGTTTTCTTCGTCGCCAGCGAGAATCGCGGTTCAGGTTTTGCGGCGTCTAGAAGTTGGCCAGTCAAATATTCTCCGACCGCCGGGCCATGCTTGAATCCGTGTCCCGACCCCCCTCCCGCGAACCATACGTTCTCCATTTCCGGATGGCGATCGATCAAGAAGTCTCCGCTCGATGTATTTTCGTACTGGCACACGCGCGTTTCAACGATCGGGGCATCGCGCAGCACGGGGAATCGCCGCGCCACATAACGCCGGATTTCCTCCGCCGATTGCGGGGAGACCAATCGCGATTGCGTATCGGGATCAACCCTCTCTCCGTGGCGGTCGAGCGCGATTTTCAGCCCCCGGCTTTCCAGATCCGGCATTCCGTAACTTTCGTCCTCTTGAAACAAGAATGTTGGCAACGCCGGCGATGCAAATCGCGAATCCCCTGCCGGCACGCCGATATAGAAAACTTCCTGCCGGCTCGGGAAGATGCGCGCCCCAAGAATTTGGGCGAACAGCTTGCCGAGCCACGCTCCGCACGCGAAGACATATTTCTCCGCGACAATCTCTTCGCCCGCGCTCGTCTTAAGCGATTTGAGGCATCCTGTCCCTTGTGGCGCGTTGACTTGCGCCACGCAATATTCCGCGCCGCGCTGCACTGCATCCTTCACCACCGCCGCCACGGCCCGCCGCGCGATCAGCACGCCGCTCCGCGGCTCGAGAATACCCATGCTCACGTCATCGAGGCCGATTTGCGGATAGCGCTTCTCGAGCGCGCTGCGGTTCATCTCTTCGAACGCGGCGCCGCATTGCCGGAGCGTTTCGATTGTGCGCCGCAATCGCAAATCGCGCTCTCCCCCAAGCCACAACACTCCCGTTTCGTGGAACAGCGCTTGCCCCGTCGCTTGGAAAAATTCCCTCCACTGCGCGAGCGAACGCATCGACCACCGTGTATACAATTCGTCCGCGCCGTAACCCATTCGAATGATCCGCGATTCGTCCCCCGAACTGGCCCGTGAATGCGCCGGCCCGTAGGCTTCCGCCAAAACGACGCGCTTTCCGCGCCGCACGAGGTGCCACGCGATCCACGCGCCGAACACTCCCGCGCCGATTACCGCCACATCGTATCGTTTCGATTCCGCCATTATCTCTCCAACACCGGAGCAGCATCCTATCCCATCGCCGCCGCAAACCAAAAATCACTTACCCCGTGAAGCATGAATTTTCGCGGCGCGCTGCGCGCGCGTATCAGCAGGAATCGTTTCATACGCTCATGGCTCTCCCGGCATCACTAGTAACACCGGAAGAGCTTGACACTATGGCGTTATACGATATAGCGTTATACGCCATAAGAACACGGTGGTCCCGGGAAGATGCTTCATGAAATATCTTTTCGCTGTCGCATCGTTTCTCGCGCTTTTTCTTGCCGTTACAGACGCGCAGGCGCAGCAGGTCCCTGCCAAAGGCCCGGCTCGCCTCGGTCGCGTCCCGATGCTGGTGACGACCGTCTGGCTCAGCGAACATCTCAGCGACCCCTCTCTCGTCCTCCTCCACATCGGTGAAAAAAGCGATTTCGAAAAAGCCCACATTCCCGGCGCGCAATTTCTCGAATACGACAAGATCTCCACTCCGGAAGGCCAGGGGTTAACACTGGAACTTCCGCCCGTCGAGCAATTGGTCTCCATCTTCGAAAACCTCGGCGTTTCCAATCGCTCTCACGTAATCCTGTATTTCGGAACTAACCGGATCACTCCCACGACGCGCGTTTATTGGACCCTCGATTATCTGGGCCTTGGCGACCGCACATCCATTCTCGATGGCGGCCTGCCCGCTTGGCGTTCCGCGGGTAAGCCTGTTACATCTGCCAACAAGCAGCCGCCGAAAGGTTCCATTACGCCCGCTCCGCGCAAGGGAATCGTCGCCGACGCAGCGTGGGTTAGCAGCCACCTGTCTCAGCCGGCCGTCACCATCATCGACGCGCGCACGCACGAGTTCTACACGGGAACCGAGAGCGACGGAAATCCTCGCAACGGTCACATCCCCGGCGCTGCAAATCTTCCTTATCTCAACGTCGTGAACGAAGACACCAACAAATTCAAAAGTACCGACCAGCTCAAGGCTCTGTTCAGCGCGGCGGGCTTGAAGCCCGGCAACCTCATGGTTAGTTATTGCCACATCGGGCAGCGCGCCACCGTTCTTTATTTCACCGCTAAAATGCTGGGCTATGACGCGAAAATGTATGACGGTTCTTGGGAAGACTGGAGCCATCGCAAAGATTTGCCCATCGTCCAGGGCGACCAGCCGGGAAAACCCTAGCGCGTATTTCACCCTACCGCGTTTTCGTCAGCTCAGACCCGCGCCACCTCTACCAATTCCGGCACCGCGCTCGTGTCATCGCGCCAGCCAGCCGCCGTCCACCGCCAGAACATGCCCGTGAACGTAATCGCTGGCAGGCGAACACAAAAACACGGCCGCGCCCGCAAGATCCGCCGGTTCACCCCAGCGGCCCGCGGGAATCCGCTCGAGAATTTGCCGGCTGCGCGTCGCGTCGTTGCGCAGCGCTTCCGTGTTGTCGGTCTCCATATAGCCGGGCGCAATGGCATTCACGTTGATTCCCTTGGCCGCCCACTCGTTTGCGAGCGCCCGCGTGAGCTGCGCCACGCCTCCTTTGGCCGCGGCATAAGCCGGCACCAGCACTCCGCCTTGAAACGAAAGCACGGAGGCGATGCTCACGATCTTTCCGCGTTTTCCTTGCCGCAGCATCTGCTGACCCACAAGCTGCGAAAGCCGAAAAACGGCCGTGAGGTCAACGGCGATAACTTCGTCCCAATACGCGGCTGAATATTCCGCGGCCGGCGCGCGCCGGATGATTCCCGCATTGTTCACAAGGATGTCGATGGTCCCAAACGCAGCGACTGTTTTCTCCACCAAGGCTGCGCACGTTCGGGCGTCCGCCACATCTCCGCTTAGATAAATCGAACGCCGCCCCAGCGCGCGGATCTCCTCGCAGACGCTCGCCTCTTTCGTCTCGCGTCCGTGGCACGCCACGTTCGCGCCCGCCTGCGCCAGAGCCAGCGCGATCGCCGCGCCCAACCCTCTTCGCGAGCCGGTAACCAGCGCGTTCTTGCCTTCGATTCGAAAAGCTTCCAGACTCATTCGAACTCCCCGCCTTCTCGCACGATTGCCGCCTCAGATCCTGCGCACCAGTCCCTGCTCGGTCGCTTCCGTATTCCGAACCAACAGCAACACCAGAATCATTCCGGTGAACGGAATCAATCCGGACAGAATCATCAACGGATCAAACAAATGCGTGCCCGTCGCCACCCGCGCATCGGAAAGGCGTCCCGCCAATTCGAACACGATGATAGTCCCAATCGCCGCTCCCGTTCCGCTGAGGCCGCTGACGGAGGCGACGGACTCGTTATAAAAAAGATCCGATGGAAGGACATTCGCGATTGTGGTGAATGCGCCGTAGCAAAATGTCGCGACCGCGAAGAGAACCGTCAGCATCCACAACTTTACTGTGAAGACTGTGGGAATCAGCAGCATCATGCCAACCCCGCCGAACACTACTATCGCTTTGCGCGCGTTTCCTACCGACCACCTGCGCTTGATCAGGAAGCCGGACATGGCTCCGCCGAAAAAATTTCCGAGGTCGGTCGCAAGAAACGGAAGCCAGACGGCGATCAAGCCGCTCTTTAGAGAAATGCCCTTCGCATCCAGATAAAGTGGAGTCCACTCCGCGATGAAAAAGAAAACGGGGTCGGCAAAGCTCCGCGCGATGATCGTTCCCCACGTCTGCGGCATTTTCAGCAGATCGCGCCAGCGTGGCCGCGGTCTTGCTACTGTCGTTCCATCCGCAGAGTCGGCCAGAATCATGTGGCGCTCCGCGCCGGTGATGCGCGGATGCTCTTGCGGCCGATAGTAGAGCCAGCGCCAAGCGGCGAGCCACAGCAGGCCGAGCAGCCCCGGCACAACAAACGCCGGCCGCATTCCCCAGCGAGAGTAGAGCGACAGAACGATGAACGGCGCGATGAACCCACCGATCGAAGATCCACTGTCGAAGAGGGCCGTCGCCAATCCGCGCTCGTGCTTGGGAAACCACTCGGAGACTGCTTTCGTGGCTCCCGGCCAGTTGCCCGATTCGCCCGCGCCCAGCAAAAATCGGAATCCCAGAAAACTGTAAAAGCCTCTCGCCAACGGCGTCAGCATCGACACGATCGAGTACCACAAAACGGTAATCGTCAAGCCGCGCTTCGTGCCCACTCGGTCCATCAGCCTGCCGCACAGCGTCTGTCCGATGGAATACGCCACGCGAAACGCCACCACGATGCTTGCGTAATCCGTGTTCGTCCAGTGATAGTCCTTTTTGAGGTAGGGCGCCAACAGCGACAGCGTTTGCCGGTCAATGTAGTTGATGGCCGTTGACGCAAACAAAATTCCGCCAATCCACCAACGCAACGAAGGTATCACCCTCCGTCCGCCGGACCCTGCGGGGGCGGAATATTTTTGCGCTGCGCTCGCCATCACAAGTCGGCGCCCGGCGAAACTGCATCAGCAGACATGTTTCACGCCGTCGCCGCTAGCGCCGATAGTGTCGCGGGACTCAGCAGCGCCGCGGACTCCCGATCCAAGTAGATCGTCGCATTCGCGTGTGTGCGCAGCATCGAAGCCGGCGCCATCGCGCTGATTTTGCCGTCGAAGCATGCCTTGATCGCTTGCGCCTTCTTTGGACCCGGCACCACCGCGACGATCTCCTTCGCCTTCAGCACTTGCCGCACCGACATCGAGACCGCCCGCTTCGGCACTGCCGCCAGATCCTTGAACCATCCTTCGCCCACCTGCTGTTGCCGGCAAGCTTCATCGAGGCTTACGACGATATACGGTTCCTCCGTCTCGAAATCCGCCGGCGGATCGTTGAACGCCAGATGGCCGTTTTCCCCGATGCCGACAAACGCGATATCGATCGGCGCCGCGCCGATCGCGTGATTCGTGCGGCGAATCACCTCCGCGGGATCTTCTTCCCCGTTAAGCAAATGATGTTGCGTAATTCCCGTCTTCCCGATCAATCGTTCATGCAAGAATTTGCAGAAACTCGCGGGATGGCTCATGGGCAACCCGATGTACTCATCCAGATGGAATAGCTCGACGCGCTTCCAATCGATGCCCGGCGCTGCTGTCAGATTCTCAAGAAATTCAAACTGTGATGCCGCGCTCGCCGCCACCACGCGCGCCCGCCCGCGTTTCGCAATCGCGTCGCGTATCGCCGTCGCCGCCTGTGCCGCCGCCGCTTGACCCAGTGAATTCCTCTCTTCGAATACCCTCACGACCATTTCCGTACTCCTTCTCCCTCAGGATGCACGCGCCAAAAGGCTGGCCTAAATCGTTTTAAACAAGCCTTGACATCATACCAGCCGCGTGATGTTCTTTCTCTCCAAACTAAACGTAATTCCGGCGAAAACAATTTTGCCAGATGCGCATGCACGACGTCGTGAATTCTCACGGAGACACAATGGCAAATCCAAGCGTTTCACGCATAATTCCGGCAGCGTGCCGTAATTCGCTCGCAAAAGTTCTTCTTCCCGTTCTCTTCTTCGTCGCAACCTTACCGCTCTGGCAGCAATGCGCCGCGCAAACCGTCAACGTCGACGCCACCCCCAGCCACGTCGTGAATACCTTCAGTCCTCTCTACGCCCTCGGCTCGACCGTCGATCGAATCCCCAGCAACGCCACCGACACATTTTTTAGTCCGTCGCAAATCAAGGAAATCCTCTCCGCCGGATGGGGCGCCATCAGCTATCGCCAGAACACCGAGCTCTTCGTGCAAGCCTGGCACTGGAATCCCAAGGGAACCTGGAGCGATCCCACAGGCAAAGGCTACTTCACCGGCGATGCCAACCCAACCGCCGAGATGATCCGTCACTCGTATGGCTACTCTTTGCGGCATCGCGGCTTCACGCGCAATGGCGGCACCGAGGACGTAGGCTTTTCGCGCCTGGACGACGGCGATCCGAACTCCTACTGGAAGAGCAATCCCTACCTGACCAAGGCCTTCACCGGCGAAGACGATTCTTTACATCCGCAGTGGGTGGTCATCGATCTGGAGTCGCAACAAAACGTCAACGCCATCCGCATCGATTGGGCTGAGCCGTACGCGCGCGCCTACGAAGTCCAGTATTGGATGGGCACCGGCGACGCCATGGACGAGCAAGCCTCGGGCGATTGGAAGACTTTCCCTTCGGGAAGCGTCACCCGCGGCAAGCCAGGCATAGTGACCCTGCGCCTTAGCTCTTCACCCATCCCTTTAAGATATGTCAGAGTCCTGATGACACAATCCTCAAACACCTGCGACACCCACGGCGCGAGCGACCGCCGGAACTGCGTCGGCTATGCCATCAACGAACTCTATCTCGGCGCTCTCGACGAGAAAGACAAATTCACGGATTTCGTGCGCCACTCGCCGGATCAGAAACAAACGGCCACCTACTGCTCTTCCGTCGATCCTTGGCACGAGCCTTCCGATCTGCTTCTCGCGCCCGATCACATGGAGTCCGGCGATCAGCCCGGCTTCGATCTTTTCTACACCAGCGGCATCACGCGCGGACTGCCCGCGATGGTTCCAATCGCGCTGCTCTATGGAACGCCGGAAAATTCCGCCGCGCAAATCGCGTACATCAAAAAACGCGGCTATCCCATCTCCTACATCGAGATGGGAGAAGAAGCCGACGGCCAGTACATGGTGCCCGAGGATTACGCTGCTTTATATCTTCAGTGGGCCACCGCGCTTCATCGCGTTGACCCCACTCTGAAGCTCGGCGGCCCCGCGTTTCAGGGCGTTACCGAGGACATCAAAGTGTGGCGTGATGCCCAGGGCCGCGACTCCTGGTTCGGACGTTTTCTCCTCTACCTCAAAGCCCACAATCGCATTTCGGACTTCGCCTTCATGTCCTTCGAGCACTACCCCTACGATGGCTGCGAAACGCCTTGGAAAAGTCTCTACCAGGAGCCGCGGCTGATTACTCACATCATGCAAGTGTGGCGCGACGACGGTTTGCCGCCGGGCACGCCTCTCTTTGACACGGAAACGAACGCTCACGGCGGAGAAGCCTCCGTAGAGATTTTCGGCGCGCTCTGGCTCGCCGATTCCTTCGCCGGCTTTCTGACTGCCGGGGGCAAGGGGACCTTCTACTATCACGACCTGCCGTACTCCCCGGCTCACCCCAACTGCAAAAATAGCTGGGGCACCTATCACATGTTCATGGTCGACAAGAATTACGAAATTCGGCAGCGCATTTCCCAATACTTCGCCGCGCGCCTTATCACGCAGGAGTGGGTGGAACCCCAGGACGCCAAGCATCGGCTCTTCACCGCCGCAAGCGATATTAAGGATCCAGAAGGAAACGTGCTTGTCACCGCCTACGCCCTGCTTCGCCCCGACGGCCAATGGTCTCTTATGCTAATCAACAAGGACTACAACAATCCGCATTCTGTGCAAGTCCTTTTCCACGACGCCACCGCCAATTCCACCGGCACATTCTCTGGGCCCGTCACCATGATCACCTTCGGCAAGAATCAATATCAGTGGCACCCCGCCCGCAAAGAGGGCTACGGGGATCCCGACGGCCCGCCGGTCACGTCCACCATTAACGGCGACGCCGACACCCGTTACACCCTGCCTCCTGCATCCGTCACCATCTTGCGCGGAAAATTCTAATGAACGACCGGCAACGGAATATGAGAAGGCCTGGATTTTGCATTTCCTACCGACGATCACAAACTGGTCATTTCGACCGGAGGGACGGCCGCTTTTGCCGTCCCGCAGCGGAGAAATCTCTCTTCAATTTCGGATTTCAGGCTAATGGAGGATCGGCAACGCAATGTGGGAAGGCATTGCTGGTGAACAATAAATGCGCTGTGTCGCTGGAATATAGTCAGCAGCGCTGGCCTTATAGATGCTCGGCACATATTTTTGCGGATTTCTGTCGATGATCGGAAACCAGGTCGACTGAATCTGGACCATCAGTCGATGACCTTTCAGGAAGACATGGTCGTGGTCGCGCAGAGGGACATTCCACTCTGTCGGCTTATTCGGTGTGAGCGATTGCGGGCGCTCATAACTCGACAGGTACCGGCCGCGCCGGACTTCCATCGCAATGGGCAGTTCGTATCCGTTTAGAGATTGTACGTATTGCCCCGGCTTGGGGCCGGCTTCAGGATCCCAGTCATTCTTCTGGGCATCGTCCGGATAAACGTCAATCAACTTGACAATGAAATCGCTATCGCTTCCGGAAGTCGAAGCGAAAAGATCGGCGGCCAGCGGGCCCGTGACCACGATATCGTGATCGAGAGGCGCGCTCACGAAACTCAAAACATCGGGCCGATGATCCACAAAACGCTGGTCGGCCACTTCCCACGTTCGCCAGTCGCCGCCAGGATAAGTCGGCGAAATGGGCCGTTGCCGGTACGGCACAGGATTCGCAGGATCGGAGACATATTCGCGGTACTGCCCAACTCCTCGGCTCGCTGAAGGCGCAGTGAAAGACAGCGTGCCATCCGCGTGCAGATACAGATTCGTTTGCTGCGTTTCCTTCGGTGGCCAAACCGCATAGGTATGCCAGGTATTCGAGCCGCTCTGAAAGGTACTGGCCTGCCAGTCTGGCTTCTCACCCTTTCCGTGCAAATAATAGCGAAAGAACGGCGCCTCGATGTTTTCGCGGAACTCGCGCGCCGTCTCGTGTCCCCCAAATGGAATAATCCCGATGCCTTCGCCTTTCGCGCTTCGCCATTGCCCGTGAAACCACGGCCCCGCAACAATGAAATTCGTGTGGTCTGGATCATGCTCCCCGGCGTGCCGGAAAATCTGCCACGGCCCCCAGGGATCTTCCTGATCCCAAAATCCCGCGACATTCAGATTGGGCACCGTGGAAGCGTGAAGCTGGTTGACCCACGCTTCTTTTTTCCAGAACTCATCGTAATCCGGATGCTCGATCGTCGAATTCCAGTAGGGAATGCTTCCGTGAAGATATTTCGCGTTGATATTGGAGAGCGGCCCGAGATCGAGATACCACTGATAGGTGTCGTAAGTCTCAAACTGGAAATTTGTATTCTTGTTCTTGTCCGCTTGTTCCATCACCGCGTACTCGAAGTCGTAACTCTCGCGCAGCGCGCCGTAGCGGTGGTCGTCATCATTCATCCACTGATCGACTGGCGACGCCTGTTCGCTGATCGCCTTCAGCGCAGGGTGCGGGTGAAGCAGCGTCAGCGCCGTCGTCAAGCCATCATACGAGACTCCGTACATGCCGGCCTTCCCGTCGTTGTTTGGAACGTTTTTCACCAGCCACTCGATGCTGTCGTAGGCATCGGTCGTCTCATTGGTGGCCTTGGGGTCGTTAAGGTCGACCTCGGAGGAAAGTTTGAACACCCCCTCCGATTTAAATCGCCCCCGCAAATTTTGAATCACGAAAATATACCCATCCTGCGCCAGCTCTTTCATTGCCGGCGGCATATGCTCAGGAGGTTTGTCCGGAACTCCGTACGGTGTTCGCCGAAAGAGGATCGGCAACGGCCCACCCTGATCAACAGGAGTAAGGATCACCGTTTGCAGGTGTACGCCGTCCCGCATCGGGATCATTACTTCCTTGAGGTTGAAAATGGGTTTAGCCTCAGGTTGCTGCGCCTGCGTCGAAACCGCGAGCAGCAAACTCAGGACGAGACACATCGCCAATGGACGCATTCGATCTCCTCCGGGATATTTTCGAAGACGTTGAAGAACTTGCCGCAATACGGCGCGAGTATATCGCAATCTAAACAGGCATTGTGTTCCATTCTCGTCCTGCGAGCGCTTCGAATCGCCGCTCCCTCATCGTTTCTTGCGCCGGCTCTTCGCTGCGCGGTTCCGCGCGGCCGGAGCGCGGCTCTTCTGGCCCGACTTTGCGTTCTTCTCGAGCCGTAGCTTCCAGGCCGTGCGTAAAGCCCCAGCCAACACGTCCTCATTCGCCGCGGCCAGCCGGATGTGCGTCATTCCCATGCGTCCCCATCCGCCCGCAATGGGAAGGAAAACGTCGGGCAGCTCCTCGACGAACGCCGCCTGCCGCTCCAGCGTGAGCATCAGGTTCCCGTAGCCCTGGCCTGCTGAGGACAGCGTCGCAAAAATTCTGCCGCCGACCCGGAAATCCGGGTTGCCCATGTGCGAACTCTCCTCAGCGCCTTCGAGGCTAAGGGCGATCCGCCGAAAGTCGTCCGTATTCATAGGTGCCTCCCTCGCGTTCGGCACCGCCTATCCTACACCGCTGGAGTGCGCTGGACCCTGC